>JAESGS010000013.1_pt1 | contig 164073 bp, 163 predicted proteins | sample 9269761 | NCBI WGS metagenome assembly JAESGS01 (sample SAMN15741799, study PRJNA653493) | algae metagenome | isolation source: Cyanosarcina radialis HA8281-LM2 and co-occurring heterotrophs from damp... | place: USA: Makauwahi cave, Hawaii | collected 2011-01-06 | reverse complement strand
TCGCCGACGTCACCGGCAGCCTGAACCCCGTCTTTTACGTCCCGCTGGCCGGATACCTGATCCTCGTCGCCTTCGCCGTCATGGCCGCCAGGGCAAAGGTCGCCGACCCCGACGCCGTCGCCGCCCCGGCCCCGCACTGAGGTCGGGGCCTCGAGCCGAGCGGGACGGGTCCGGCTCAGTCCACTTGGGCGCGCGCGCGGACGGGGGCGGACGTCTCCGTCCGCGCGCAGCTTCGTCCGCTGCAGGGTCTGATCCTTACGAGAATGCCGGCCAACCGGCGGCGCGCTTCCGCTCGCAGGGGACCTCAGGCGTCAGCTCGGGAAGAAAATGGCGCACCCGAAGAGATTCGAACTCCTGACCCCCAGATTCGTAGTCTGGTGCTCTATCCAGCTGAGCTACGGGTGCGCGCGGCCGCGAACGGCGAGGGCGGTCATCTAACGGTTCGGGCGCGGCAAGGCAAGCCGTGCCCGAACGGTTTTCCGTCGGGCCTACCAGTCGCCGGGCATGGGGCGGTCGGGCGCCTCGCCGGCCCAGGTGATGGAGGTGATCCACCAGCGCTTGCCGTCGTTGAACAGGGTGACGGAGTTGACGCCGCGCTGGGTGGCCGGCCCGCCTTCGGTCTCGGCGGTCTCGTAGGCGGTCAGCACCTGGGTCAGCGGCCCCCATTGCTGCACCTTGCGGCCGATCTCGCGCTCGAAGAACGGGTTCTCCATGAAATAGGCGCCGGAGTTGCGGGCGTAGTCGTCGGTGGTGCCGAGCCGCAGCCGCGCGACGCCGTCGCGGACCGGGCCCGAGCCGCCCATGATCGCGCCGGGCAGGAACAGGCCGCGGAACCGGTCCCAGTCGCGCGGGCCGGCCGGGCCGGAGATGACGTCGTAGAGGGCGGCCATGATGCCGTCGAGCGTCTCTACATCGGCCGGGTTCGGCACGTGGGCGGGCGTCGCGGCAGGAGGGGGCGCTTCCTGCGACAGAGCCGGCGTGGCGGCGAAGGCGAGCACAAAGGCGGCGGCGAGCGGGCGGATCATGGCGGACTCCCAGACAGGTCTGGCGCGCATGAGGCATGGCGCGCGGGGTTGGCGCAAGCGCCCCCCTCGCCTAGGTGTCGAGGCATGACCTCGAGCTTTTCCCGACGCGCCCTGATCGCCCTGGCCACGGCCGCGATGATGACCGTCGGCGGATGCGGTGCCGCGCCGACGATGACGCCCGCGGCTCCAGCGATTCCAGCCCCGCCGCCGGCGCGCGGACCCTTCGTTTCGGCGGCCAATCCCCTGGCGGTCGAAGCGGGGATGAAGGTGCTGCGCGAGGGGGGCTCGGCCGTCGACGCCGCGGTCGCGGTTCAGGCGGTCCTGGGTCTGGTGGAGCCGCAGTCGTCAGGCCTGGGGGGCGGCGCCTTCATGATGCACTACGACGCCGCGACCGGAGACATCACCAGTTTCGACGGACGCGAGACGGCGCCGGCGGCCGCGACGCCGGAGCTGTTCTACGAGAACGGCCTGCCGCTGAATTTCCGCGATGCCGTGCTGTCGGGGCGGTCAACGGGTGTGCCGGGTGCGGTGGCCATGCTGGGCATGGCGCACGGCAAGCACGGGCGTCTGGCGTGGAGCGCCCTGTTCGGCGACGCCGAGCGGCTGGCCCGCGACGGCTTCGTCGTCTCGCCGCGGCTGGCGGGCTTCGCCGCGTCGCGGTCCGGTCAGGGCGGGACGCCGTGGGCCGAGGCCTATTTCACCAAGGCCGACGGTACCCGCGTGGTCGCCGGCGACGTTCTGACGAACCCGGCCTATGCGCAGACCGTGGCCGAGCTGGCCGCGGGCGGGCCGGACGCCCTGTACGAAGGCCGGATTGCGACCGAGATCCTGAGCGCTGTCGGTGCCCAGCCCCGCCCCGGATCGTTGAGCGCGGCGGATCTGGCGTCCTATCAGGCGAGGGAGCGTGGTGCCCTGTGCCGGCCCTATCGCCTCTACCTGGTCTGCGTGCCGCCGCCGCCGTCGTCGGGGGTGGCTATCCTGCAGTTCCTCGGCATGGCCGAGACGGTCCCGGCCATTCTGGAGGGGCCCGACAGCGTCGAGGCCTGGGTGACCTTCGCCCAGTTGCAACGCGTCATGTACGCGGACCGCGACCGCTATGTCGGCGACCCCGCCTTCACCGGGGTGCCGGTGCAAGGGATGCTGGACGAGGGCTATGTCGCCGAACGCGCGGAGCTGGCCCTGACCCTGACCGGCGCGGCCGAGGCCGGACGGCCGCCCGGCGGCGTGATCCGCGGCTTCGACGCCACGCAGGAGCCTTCGGGCACCAGCCACTTCGTCGTGGTCGACGCCGAGGGCGATGTGGTCAGCATGACGACCACGGTCGAGAGCGTGTTCGGCTCCGGCCGGATGGCGGCGGGCTTCTTCCTCAACAACCAGCTGACCGACTTCTCGTTCGAGCCCCTGCGTGCCGACGGCCAGCCGGCGGCCAATGCGGTCGCGCCCGGCAAGCGTCCGCGCAGTTCGATGTCACCGATCATCGTGCTGGACATGGAGGGCCGGTTCGTCGCGGCGCTGGGCTCGCCCGGCGGGACCTCGATCCTGGCCTACAACGCCAAGGCGCTGGTGGCGGTGCTGGACTGGGGGCTGCCGATGCAGGACGCCTTCGACCTGCCCAACCTGGTGGCGCGCGGAAACGGGTTCGGTGCCGATGCGGAGCGGTTCTCGCCCGGCCTGCGTGCGGCGCTGAGCGAACGCGGAATCGTGATCCGGCCGAACACCAGCGAGAACTCCGGCCTGCACGGCGCGATCTGGCGGCGGGGTCCCGGCGGAAGCTGGGGCTGGGATGGCGGTGCCGACGACAGGCGCGAGGGCGTGGTGGCGTACTAGGCCGTCACCACTCCGGCTTGATCGACAGCTGGAAGGCGAACAGGCCCTCGCTGACGTCGGTGTCGACGCCTTCGCCGAAGCGCACGCCCTCGACCTCGACCTCGCGATAGACCAGGCCGACCGAACCGTGGATGGGGCCCTGACGCATGGCCACGCCCAGCGAGGCGTCGCCGATGAAGGCCCCGGAGTCATGACTGACGCCGGAGCGGGCAAAGTCGCCGTCGCGGTTCCGGGCGAAGTTGTAGCCAACCGCGCGACCGGATCCGGCGGCGTAGACGTACCAGCGAGGGCGGTCGCCGAAGGCTTGCGACCCGTCCGGCACCATGCGTTCCAGATCATTGCCGATCTTCAGCGTGGCCCCCGCCTCGGCGGATCCGCCGCGCGAACCCACGCCGAAGCCGGCGTGCGGTGTCAGCGACACTTCCAGGCCCGATTCCGTGCGCGCGATCGCGGTCGGCCAGCCGCGCGTGTAGGTCAGGTCGAAGGTTTCTGCGTCCAGCGTCGCCGCGTCCAGAGGCCCTGGCGGCAGGGGCGACCCATCGACCCGCTGCAGCTGTCCTGACCGGGTCATGCGGAATCGGTCGGTAGCACCTTCACTCTCGACCCAGACGTCGCGTTCGACGGCGACCCAGGGCGAATCCGGTGGAGCCATGACGCGGGTCGAAGACGGCCCCGGCTCGACGAAACCGGCGGAGGAGGCGAGGGCTGCGGCCGGCGCGCGATTGAGGCGCGAGGTCGCATCGTTCCCGTCGCCCCAGGTCTGGCGGATTGAGGTCTGGGCCGCGGCTGCGCCGGCGACGAGGCACAGCGCTGCCGTCACGACGCCCCCCGCGATCCGGCCCGTAGCCCTGGTCCAACGCATTCCGGTCCCCTCAAACCGTCGTCAGTCCCGGCAGTCTGCCCCATGCGGGCCCCGGGTGCCAACTGACGATTTCACGACATGTTCGCGCCACCGAACGGGCGCCGTGGCGCGAAGGTTCCCTCGCCGGAGAGCGACGTCACGGTGTCACTGGCAGGCGAGGCACTCGTCGTAGTCGGTGCGGGCGGCCGAGAAGAGGTCGGGCTGGTTCGGGTCGACCTCGGCTTCGGCCTTGTCCTCGGCCCCGGCGAACGCGGCCCGCTGGACCGACTTGGAACGCAGGTAGTACAGCGATTTGACGCCGGTCTCCCACGCCTTCCAGTGCAGCATGTGCAGGTCCCACTTGTTCACGTCGCCGGGGATGAAGAGGTTCAGCGACTGGGCCTGGCAGATCTCCGGGGCGCGGTCCGAGGCCAGGTCGACCAGCCAGCGCTGGTCCAGCTCGAAGGCGGTCTTGAAGATCGACTTCTCGTCGTCGTTCAGGCCCTCGAGGTGCTGGACCGAGCCCTCATGCTCCAGAATCGAGGACCAGACGGCGTCGATGTTGAGCCCTTTGCCGTCCAGCAGCGCCTCCAGATACGGGTTCTTGACCGCGAAGGAGCCCGACAGGGTCTTGTGGGTGTAGATGTTGGCCGGGATCGGCTCGATGCCGGCCGAGGTGCCGCCGCAGATGATCGAGATCGAGGCGGTCGGGGCGATGGCCAGCTTGTGGCTGAACCGCTCCATGACGCCGCGCTCGCGGGCGTCCTCGCAAGGGCCCTTTTCCTCGGCCAGGACGCGGCTGGCCTTGTCGGCCTCGCGACGCAGGTGCTTGAACAGGCGCATGTTCCACGACTTGGCCATGGCCGACTCGAAGGCCACGCCCTGCGACTGCAGGAAGGAGTGGAAGCCCATCAGCCCCAGGCCGACCGAGCGCTCGCGCATGGCGGAATAGACGGCCGCCTTCATGGCCGGCGGGGCGCGGCGGATGAAGTCTTCCAGCACGTTGTCCAGGAACCGCATCAGATCCTCGACGAACATGGGCTCCTCGCGCCATTCGAGGAATTTCTCCGCATTCACCGAAGACAGGCAGCAGACGGCGGTCCGGTCGATGCCGAGGTGGTCGCGGCCGGTGTGCAGCATGATCTCGGCGCACAGGTTCGACTGCTTCACCGACAGCCCCAGCTCCTTCTGGTGGGCCGGCATCTGGCGGTTCACCGTGTCGGAGAAGATCAGATAGGGCTCGCCGGTCTGCAGGCGGATCTCGAGAATCTTCTGCCACAGGCTGCGGGCGTCGACGGTCTTCATCACCGCCTGGTTCTTGGGCGACAGCAGGTCGAAGGTCTTGCCGTCGCGCACTGCCTCCATGAAGGCGTCGGTGATGTTGATGCCGTGGTGCAGGTTCAGGGACTTGCGGTTGAAGTCGCCCGAGGGCTTCCGGATCTCGAGGAACTCCTCGATCTCGGGGTGGTGCACGTCCAGATAGACCGCGGCCGAGCCGCGGCGCAGCGAGCCCTGCGAGATCGCCAGGGTCAGCGAGTCCATGACGCGGATGAAGGGGATGATGCCCGAGGTCTGGCCCGCGCCCTTGACCTTCTCGCCGATGGAGCGGACGCCGCCCCAGTAGGTGCCGATGCCGCCGCCGTTGGACGCCAGGGCCACGTTCTCGTTCCAGACGTTCTGGATGCCGTCCAGGCTGTCGCCGACCGCATTCAGGAAGCAGCTGATTGGCAGGCCGCGGTCGGCACCGCCGTTCGACAGGACCGGCGTGGCCGGCATGAACCACAGCTTCGACATGTAGTCATAGACGCGCTGGGCGTGGTCGGCGTCGTCGGAATAGGCCGTGGCCACGCGGGCGAACATGTCCTGGTAGGACTCGCCGGCCAGCAGATAGCGGTCCTCCAGCGTCTTCTTGCCGAACTCCGTCAGCAGGTCGTCGCGCGACCGGTCCAGCTGGAGCGAGCGCACCACGGACAGCTGGGGTCGGGGCGTGGTCTCGCTCCCGGCGACCGCCTGAAAATCCGTCGTCTTTACTGCTTCGCCGCCAGCCATAACCTGCCCCGAACTGATTGAAATCGCCGTCTGCCACCCGCGTCCCGACCACATCATCTAGTGGCCGAAGCGCTTCCCGAACCCACATATGGGGCGCAGATGGTGAACGGGGCGTCAACGGGGTTGACGATCACTTTCTGGGCGAATCGTCTTCGCGGCGGGGGATGAGCCTGTGGACGGCCCGCGACGGGGGCATGACGGCCCCGATCACGAACCCGTGATCGGGAACGGGGCGCAAGCGTGACCGTTCCCCCGGGCCATGACCGAAATCCAGATCGCTACCTTCCTGCGTCGCGCCCTGCGCGTGGCCCGCGCCGAGATCGCCGCCCTGGCGGCCCTTCTGGTCGTGACCCTGGGGGTCATGACCTTCGTCGAGGTGGCGGACGACGCGACGGAGGCGGATGGCCAGGCGTTCGACATGGCGGTCCTGACCTGGCTGCAGCCCGTGCCCGGCGACGCGCGCGGGCCGTGGTGGGTCGAGGAGGCAGCGGCCGATCTGACGTCGCTGGGCGGCATCTCGGTGCTGGCGCTGTTCGCGGTCATCGCCGTGATCTTTCTGGTCATGCAGCGGAAGCGGCTGTCGGCGCTGCTGCTGGTGCTGGGGCTGGCCGGCGGTGTGGCGCTGAGCGAAGGCCTCAAGGCGGTGTTCGAGCGGGCCCGCCCGCCGGCCGCCTATCAGGCGGTCGAGACGATCAACGCCAGCTTCCCGTCCGGCCACGCCCTGCTGTCGACGGTGTTCTATCTGACGCTGGGGGTGATGCTGACGCGCGCCTTCGCGCGGCGGCGGTTCAAGGCCTTCGCCCTGGGCTGCGGGGTGGCCCTGGCACTGATCATCGGGCTTACGCGCGTCTATTTGGGGGCGCACTGGGCCTCGGACGTCATCGCCGGCTGGTGCGCCGGCGCGGCCTGGGCCATGGCGCTGTGGCTGGTCAGCTATGCGGTGGAGCGGCGGCAGGCGGCACGGCTATCGGGCTTGCATGACGAGCCCTCCCCGCGCTAGGTGGCGCCCGTCATCGGGGAGTAGCCGCCCGCAGCGTCTCATGCGGGGTCCGCGTCAACATGCTTTCCCTCGCCCGGAGGGAATGGCGCGGGAGAGCATTCTTGTTGGCCTATCGCATCGCGCGCGGCGCGATGCTGCTTGAGGCCGGTTCGGTGCCCTCATGCAGCGAGCCTCCGCGAGGCGCGCGTTAGGGCACAAGGATGCTCCAGCAAGACCGCTGGCTTCGCAGGGCGCTTCCACGCGGGGGCCCGGCTGCGAACGCCACAGGTCCGCCCGTCGAGGCCCCCGCGCAAAGGTGACGTCCCTTGGACGCGTTTCTGGTTTCCACCGGCCTGGTGGCGGTCGCCGAGATCGGCGACAAGACGATGCTGCTGGCCATCGTGCTGGCCGCGGCCTGGCGCAGGCCCGCGCCGATCATTCTCGGCATCTTCGCCGCCACCATCATGAACCACGCCTTCGCCGCCGCGGCCGGCACGGTGCTGGCCCGGTTCATGGACGGCGATCATCTGAAATGGATCGTCGGCCTGGCCTTCCTCGGCTTCGGGGCCTGGGCCCTGATCCCCGACCGGCTGGACGAGCGGACCGACGCGGACGAGAAGACCTTCGCCGGGGTCTTCCTGACCACCGCCGCAGCCTTCTTCGTGCTGGAGATCGGCGACAAGACCCAGATCGCCACCGCCCTGCTGGCCGCGCGCTTCGACGCGCCGGGCTGGGTACTGCTGGGCTCGACCCTGGGCATGATGATCGCCAACGTCCCCGCCGTCCTGCTGGGCGAGGCGCTGGCGAAGCGGCTGCCGCTGAAGTGGATCCGTCTGGCGGCCGCCCTGGGCTTCATCGCCACGGGCGCGTGGATGCTGCTGGCGGGGTAGGGGGAGGGGTAGGGGTAGGGACACTCCGCTCCCGGGCCGGCAATCTTCCCTACCGACTACCCCTACCGCCTACAGACTTTACACCTCGAACACCCGATACGGCACCTCCCCCAGCGTCCGCAGCACCGGCAGGGCGACGTTGTAGACGGGCACGCCCTTGTTGGTGCGGCCCTCGGGCGCGCCGCGGTGGGCGTGGCCGTGCACGACGAGGCTGACGTTGTCGTAGCGGTCGACGGTCTCGCCCAGCCGCGACGAGCCGAGGAAGGCATGGATCTCGGGGGGTTCGCCCACCACCGTGTCGACCACCGGCGCATAGTGCAGCACGACCACGGAGCGCTCGGTCCTCAGCATACGGATCGAGTTCTCGATCACGTTGGCGTCGTCGACCGCCTCCTGCACGAAGCGCTTGATCTGCGGCTCGCCGAAGGGACTGAGCATGTAGCGGCCGAAGCCGCCGACGAAGCCCTTGCCCCCGGCGAAGCCGACGCCGTCGATCTCATAGGCCTGGCCGTCCAGCACCTTGACCCCGGCGTCGCACAGCATGTCGCGCACGTGCTCCGGCTGGCCGCATTCGAACTCGTGATTGCCCAGCACCGCCACGATCGGGATGCGACAGGCCTTGATGTCCTCCAGCAGAATCTCGACCTCGCGGGTCTTGCCGAAATTGGTCAGGTCGCCGGCGAGGCACAGAACGTCGGCGTCCTCGTGCACCCGGTCGAACAGGTCGCGGTGCGGCCGGTCGTGATTTTCGCCGACATGCAGGTCACCGACGGCGGCGACGCGCAGCTTCTTCGCAGGGCCGGGCTCAAGCCCCGGCTGCAGCGTCTGGGGCGCGGCGTCCTGGTTGGCGGGCGATGGGGTCACGGGATCGGTCATGGTCAGTGCACCGGGTCGTGGCGCTCTTCCAGCCCCTTGCCGACCACGTCGCCGAAGCCCCATTCGGCCACGTCGGAGATGTAGTCGCGCGGGCTGAACAGGCGGCCGCGGCACACCTTCACCCGCGGCGCCGGCAGGTCAACCTGGGCCTGCAGCCGCTCGCTGAGCTCGGTCATCAGCCAGGCCGGCACGCGGTCGCGCTCGGTCGGATACGCGAAGCGGAAATTCAGCAGGTGCGCCATCAGCACCTCCCAGTAGAGGTCCATCTGGTCCAGCAGGCTCTTCCAGTCGATGGCGTCGGACTGTTTCAGGATGACGTGGTTCACGTCGGCACCGTCGAAGCGATAGCGGTCCTGGATGAAGACCTTGGACAGGATCAGCGCCGTCGGCGGGGTGATGGTCACGCGGTGGCCGTAGACCTCGATGAAGTCGTCGCCGAACCAGCTGTCGTTCACCGCGATGGTGCCGTTCGACATGGCGAAGATGACGTCAAAGAAGTGTTTGTCGTCCTTCCAGACCTTGGCGATCCAGCGCTCATCCTCGACGTCGGTGCGGTATCCGCGGGCCTGGAAGAAGGCGAGGATGCGCGGGTAGTCGCCGGGCTTGCAGAAGACGTCCAGATCCTTGGTCGGCCTCCGGATGCCCGTATAGGCCGTCACCGCATAGGTGCCCGACAGCAGAAACGGGATCCCACTCTCCTTCAGCAGGCGCAGGCTCTCCTCATAGAACTCGACCGCCTCCTCGGGCGGATGGAAACTGGGGTCGAGCACGGTATCGGACATCGGGGCCTCTGGTAACGAGGCAATGGGAACGGCCGCGCCCGAACCCCGGTTCCGGCCCTGCGAGCTGTGGACCGATTTGTTTACGGCTCGCCTCTAGTCCTGACTTCAGTGGGAGTGGGAGGGCCCGTCTTGAAGGGTCGGTGGCGTTTGTTCAGGCATGAGGCCGGCCGGAAGGCGGGGCCCGCGCCCTGGGTCTATGTGGCGTTGTTCGTGACGTCGCTGGCGGTCGGCTTCTGGTCGGCGCGGGAGTTCGGATCGGTCGCGGTCTGGCTGTCGAACGGGATCATGGCGGCGGCCCTGCTGCAGCTGCACCGACGCGAGGCGATCAGCGTCCTGCTGGCCTGTTTCGCGGCCAATCTGCTCAACAACGTCTTCCGCGGCGACCCCGGGATCTTCCTGTGGCTGAACGCCGTCCTCAACATGGGAGTGGCGGTGATCACCGCCGTGCTGGCGCGCCGGTTCTGCGGTGCGGCTCTGGACATGCGGCGCCCGCACCGGCTGATCCGGTTCACCCTGCTGGCCGCCCTGCCGGCGGTCGTCGCCTCCGCGGCCGTCGCGCTGGGCGTGATGCACGCCCTGAATCCCATGACGCCGACCCTGCTCCTGTTCTTCATCCAGACCTACGTCTCGGTGGAATTCCTCGGGGTCATGCTGATCACCCCGCCCCTGCTGATGTTCGCGCGGGCCTATCGCTTCCGCGGCATGAGCCGGGCGTCGCCGCGCGAGGCGGCCATGCTCATCGGCTTCAGTCTGGCGGTGACGCTGCTGACCTTCTGGCAGACGTCGGCGCCGCTGCAGTTCCTGACGATGATGCCGCTGCTGCTGATCGCCCTGCGTCTGTCGCCGCCCACGACGGCGGGCACCGTTCTGGCGACGGCGATCCTGGCCGGCGCCCTGACCCTGACGGGACATGGCCCCGTGCACCTGACCCGGCTGTCGACCGATCCGGCGCTGGCGGGCGCCCCGGAGATGATGCAACGGCTGTTCATCCTCAACGTCTTCCTGACCTGCATCGTCATCACCGCCCTTCCGATCTCGACCGTGGTGACCGAGCGGCGGCGGCTCGAGTCCCGCTTGCGCGCGCGCACCCTGGCCGCCCAGGACGCCCGCCGTCGCGCCGAGCACGCCGCGGAGGCGCGGGGCCGCTTCCTCGCGCTGATGAGCCACGAGATGCGCACGCCGCTGAACGGCGTCGCCGGATTCGCCGATCTGCTGGCGGCGCGGCCGGGGCTGGACCCCGAGGCCGTGCGGCAGGCGCGCCAGATCCGCCGCTCCAGCGACGGGCTGCTGATGCTGGTGGAGGACATTCTGGATTTCGCCCGCGGCGACGCCACTCTGTCTCCCGAGCCGGTCGCCCTGGCCGAAGTCGTCGACGACGCGCTGAAGCCCAGTCTCGACGCGCTGGAGGCCAAGGGACTGTCGCTGCGGATCGAGACCCTGCTCGCGCCCGGCGCCCGGCACATGGCGGACCGGCGCGTGCTGCGTCAGGCGCTGCACGCGCTGATTTCCAACGCGGTGAAGTTCACCGATCGCGGCGGCGTCGAGATCACCGTGCGCGAGCGCGGCGACCGCATCGCCCTGCGCGTCGCCGACACCGGCCGCGGCCTGGACCCGGCCGAGCACGACCGCCTGTTCCAGGCCTTCGAGCAGGCCGACGTCACCCTGTGCCGCGCGCATGAGGGCGCGGGGATGGGCCTCGCCCTCGCCTCCCGGAACGTCGCGCGCATGGGTGGCACGATCGAGGTCGAGGGCGGCGAGGGACGGGGCGCCGCCTTCACCCTGGTCCTGCCGCTGGCGCGCGCCGCCGACGCGGCGAGGACCGAGCCCGCCGCCGAAACCGTGCCCGACTCCGGGCGGGCGCCGCGCGTGCTGGTGGTCGACGACCACCCGGTGAACCGCGAGGTCGCCCGGGTGATGCTGGAGGCCTTCGGCTGCGAGGTGGCCGAGGCCGTCGACGGCGTCGAGGCGGTGGCGGCCGTCGACGCGAAAGCCTTCGATCTGATCCTGATGGACGTGCGCATGCCGCGCATGGACGGGCTGGACGCCACGCGGGCCGTGCGCGCCGCCGGCGCCAGAACGCCGATCGTGGCCATGACCGCAGACGCCATGCCCGAGGACGTCGCCCGCTGCCTCGCGTCGGGCATGGACGCCCACATGGCCAAGCCGATCAGCCAGGCCGGTCTGCTGCGGGTCCTGACCCACGCGCTGACGGCGGAGGGCGACGTGGCCTCCAGAGCGGCCTAGGCCGGGTCGGCGTAGTCTCCTTCGAACGGGAAGCGTTCCGCCCAGAGGTCCTGCAGCTCCGGCAAGGCGTCGACGCGGCGAGCCACCCGGCCGAGCCGCGGCGCCACCTCATGGAAGCGCTTGCGCAGCGGCCGCCAGCGGCTGACCACCGCCATGTAGAGATCGAGCACGGTCAGCTGATCGCCGAGGACGAACCGCCCCGGATCGGTCTGGCCCTCCATCACGCCCCAGCATGCCGCGATGCGGTCCTTCGTCCGCCGCCGGATCTGGGTCTGGGCTTCCTCGTCCTCGCCGACCAGCCGCGAGGGCACGTCGCGGACCCAGTACATCGAATAGATTTCGGCCGGGATGAAGGTCATCCAGCGCAGGAACTGCCCGCGACGCGGATCGCCCGGCGGGGGCGCGAGGCCGGCCTCGGGATGCCGTTCGGTCAGCCACAGCAGGATGGCCGCGCTTTCGGTGATCGTCTCGCCCTCCGGCGTGACCAGCACCGGCACCTGCCGCATCGGATTGTGCGGCGCCATGCGCGTCCGCTCCGCCTCCGAGGCGTAGGTGACGATCTCCTCCACCCTGTACGGGGCCCCGATCAGGGTCAGGGCCGCCTCGACCGGCACCGAGCCGGAGCCGAGCGCGCCATAGACGACGTAGGTCATGTGAATCCTCCTCCGCGCCAAATTGGCGATTGCGCGTCGGGGACAAGACCCTGACGGCCAGGATCCCGTCGGCCGGTTGCAGGACCGTCGGGTTTCGTCAGTGCGCCGTGGCGAACGCGTCGGGCAAGCTGCGCGAACCGCCCTCCAGGAAACCGCCGATGTCCCTTCGCCACGTCCTCGCCTCGCTGACGGTCGCCGCCTTGGGGACAGCCTGTCTTGCAGCCGGCCCCGCCTTGGCCCAGACGCCCGATCACGCGGCGTGCGGGGCCAACTTTGGTCGGGGCTATACCGCCGATCAGCAGGTCGCCGCTTGCACGCGACTGATAGACGGTGGCCGGCTGCAACCCGACGATCTGGCGCAGGCCTATCAGCTTCGCGGCAAGGCCCGGGCCATCTCCGGCGACAATCTGGGCGCTCTCCCGGACTATTCGGAAGCGATACGTCTGCGGCCGGTCTATCCGGAGGCATTCTACAACCGGGGTACCGCGCTGAATGAACTGCGGCGCTACGACGAGGCCGTCGCCGACTTCACGCGCGCCATCGCGCAGCGGCCCGGCTACGCCAACGCCCATCTCAACCGGGGCAATGCCCACATTCACTCGGGCCGGCTGCCGGAGGCCATCGCCGACTACGAAGCCGCGATCCGCCTTGATCCCAACATGAGGGAAGCCTGGAACAATCGCGGCGTCGCCCACCGCCGCCTTGGCAACGTCTCCGAGGCGGACCGCGATCAGGCCGAGGCGCGACGACTGGCCCGGTCCCGATAGGTTGGCCGATCCGGGGCGGGGGGTGTTCCATCCCCCGCCCGACCCACAGGAAAGCCGGGGCGCGACACCATATCTAGCGGTTTGGGAAAAAGTGATCGCAACATAGCCGCAATTCGGCTTGGCGCCGCGCCGGTTCGCCCGCATGGTGAACGCCTGTTCCGCCTCCAGAATCGCCGAGTCCCCGAATGAACGCGCACGTCCCGTCCTCGTCGCTCAAGGTCCCCGGCCTGCTGACGCCCTCGGCCGCCTACAAGCCGTTCCGCTATCCGTGGGCCTTCGACATGTGGAAGAAGCAGCAGCAGGTCCACTGGATGCCCGAAGAGGTGCCGCTGGGCGAGGACTGCAAGGACTGGGCGGCCAATCTGAACGACGGCGAGCGCAATCTGCTGACGCAGATCTTCCGCTTCTTCACCCAGGCCGACATCGAGGTCCAGGACAACTACATGGAGCGCTACGGTCGGGTGTTCAAACCGACCGAGGTCAAGATGATGCTGGCGTCCTTCGCCAACATGGAGACCATCCACATCGCGGCCTACGCCCTGCTGCTCGAGACCATCGGCATGCCCGAGGCCGAGTTCGGCGCCTTCATGGAATACGAGGCCATGCGGGACAAGCACGACTACATGGGCCAGTTCGGGGTCGATTCAGAGGCTGACATCGCGCGCACCCTGGCCATGTTCGGCGGCTTCGCCGAGGGCCTTCAGCTGTTCGCCAGCTTCGCCATGCTGATGAACTTCCCGCGCCAGAACAAGATGAAGGGCATGGGCCAGATCGTCAGCTGGTCGGTGCGCGACGAGAGCCTGCACTGCGAGGGCATAATCAAACTGTATCACGCCTTCAACAAGGAGACGGGCGCGGTGACCAAGGCGGTGGCCGAGGACATCGTCGAGTGCTGCCGCACCGTGGTGGACATGGAGGACAAGTTCATCGACCTGGCCTTCGAGCAGGGCCCGGTGAACGGCATGGTCCCCCAGGACATCAAGGATTACATCCGCTTCATCGCCGACTGGCGTCTGCGCCAGCTGCAACTGCCGGAGCTGTACGGCGGCTCGCGCGAGAACCCGCTGCCCTGGCTTCAGTCGCTGCTCAGCGGCGTCGAACACGCCAACTTCTTCGAGGCCCGCGCGACGGAATACTCCAAGGCCGCGACCCAAGGCTCCTGGCACGGCGCCGAGGGCGTCTGGGACAGTTTCGACGCCCTGATGAAGAAGCGTGCGGCGGAAGGGGCGGAGGCCTGACTATCCTCCCCGCGAGCGTCAGCGATAGGGCGTAAGTTCGCACGAATAGCGCGCACAGTATTCGGCACGCAGCCTGTCTTTCAGACGATCCTCGACTGCGTCGAGCCCGTCCTCCGACGACCAAAGGCGGTCAGGGTCCGGCGGGGAGGGCCGCCGCTGCCCCACGCTGAGCATCTCCAGTTGCTCGGGCGTGAGCATGCGTGCCCATGACACGGCCATTGCGTGGAGGCGGTCGTCGCGTAGGTCCGCTTCAACCCGGGTGAGAAGGTCGCTCACCCACGTCTGACGATCTTCGTCGACGCCGGGATCACCATGAACCAGTCGCGGCGGCGGCAGGTAGCGAGCGACCACGGTGCGCGCGAGCGCGATTTCCTCGACCGACGGTTCAGCTTCGGACCAGGCCGGCCGCGGAGATTCGTCGACCGGGAATTTGAGGGTGAACTGAACGGTCTGGCCGTCGGGCCCCGAAAGCGAAGCTGCCACCGAAGGGGTCACCCGGAACTCCCGGGTCAAGGACAGCGCGGCGCGGTCGAACCCGAGCCCGGTCGGAGAGACATGTCGCACAGCGCAGTCTTGAAGACCGCCAGTGGCTTCGACGCGACAGGCGAGAACGACGACGCCTTCCTGTCCCATCAAGGCCGCGAAGAGCGGAAACGCTTCTGCCATGCGGTCTGCGTCCGGCAGCGAACTCCAGCTGGGTGCCGCCGGGGACATCGAGTTCGGGGCGGGCGCGGGCCGGACGCCGGCACATCCGGTCCCAAGGACCGCCACGGACAGCAAAAGGGCAGAGGAAACCGGTCGGGAGTTCGCCATGCTCGCATCCTTGAAGAGGCGACGTGGACCCTATCACGTCCCCGGCTGGATGTAGGGGATGCGGGCGAAGAAGGCGCGCTCGTCGCCGCGGGGGTCGTCCTGCATCCGCGGCGGCAGGTCGAGGATCAGCGTCTCGCGTCGTTCCAGAGAATACGGCATCCACGTCGGCAGGCCGGGTCCGTCGGGCGAGCCCGTGCGGGCGTGGCGGATCAGCAGGTCGCTCATCAGGTCGGCCATGGCCTGGGCCTGCGGCCCGATCGCGCCCGAGCCGGGTGCCGACAGGGTGTCGAACATCAGGGGGATGTCGCTGGTGTGATACGCGCCGGTGCGCCCCGACGGCATCCGCGCGGGCCAATCCACCTGATAGACCCGGGCCGGCGCCCCCTGCGCCGCCCGCGCCTCGGCCTCGATCACCGCGGCGCGCCAGCTGCGGCTCGCCGTGGTGGCTCGGATCAGCACCTCGTCGGGGGTCAGGGCGGGGTGGTTCTCGCGGTACCAGGCCACCACCGCCTCGGGGGCCACGTCGAGCCGCATCTGGGCCGGGGTCAGGCGCGACGGCAGCACGTCCCACGTCAGGCCCTGATTGGCCGGATCGTTCCCCAGGAAGGCCAGGGTCTCCTCGCGCGTGTTGCCGATGATCATCGGAATGTGCGCCGACTGGGCCGGGGCGTCGGGCCAGAAGGGGTGCCGCGGCAGGCTGAGGCCGTCCATCACCGGCCCGAAATACAGCGAGCCGCCCAGAATCGGATCGGTCGCGCCGGCCGCCTCGATCAGGCGCTCGACCGGCAGGCTCCGCGCCTCGGCCGCGCGGTCGGGGCTCAGGCCCAGGGCGTCGAGCCAGACTTCGGCGCGGCGGGTGGCGTTCAGCGGTCCCGAGGCCGTCACCTGCTGGCCGCTCATGGTCAGGACGCGGTGGAACAGGCCGGCGGCCGCGGGCGTGGCCATCAGGGTCGCGATCTTGGCCCCGCCGCCCGACTGGCCGAAGACGGTGACGCGGTCCGGGTCGCCGCCGAAGCGCGCGGCGTGCGCCCGCACCCACTCCAGGGCCAGAACGAGGTCCAGCTGACCCAGATTGCCCGTGTGCCGGAAGCCGGGCGCCAGCCGGTCCAGATAGGCATAGCCCAGAGGGCCAAGCCGATGGTTCAGCGTGACCACGACCACGTCGCCGCGTGCCGCCAGCCGGGTTCCGGCCGTGAGCGGACTGGATCCCGAGCCGGTCGCATAGGCCCCGCCGTGGACGTAGACCAGCACCGGGCGACGACCGGCGTCGACGCCCGGCGTCCAGACGTTCAGGCGCAGGCAGTCCTCGGACTGATCGGGCTCGGATCCGCGCTGCGGGCTGGCCGGGCCATATCGGTCAGCCGTGAAGGGCGCGCGCCACGCGGGCGGCGCGGTCGGGGGTTCGAACCGGGTCGCGGTGCCGTAGGAAATGCCGAGGAAGCTGGCGATGCCGTCGCGGACGACGCCTCGAACCGGCCCGTGGGCGGTGCGGACCTGCGGATCGCCGGATCCGGACCGGGCGACGCCGGCCCACGGCAGGGCGGCGGCGGCCAGCCCCAGACCCCGCCGGGTCAGATGCCCGCGTACCACTCGTAGCCCCGGTCTTCCCAATAGCCGCCCTTGCCCTTGCCGATGTGGGCGAAGCTTTCGACCGCCTCTATGCGCTTGATGTATTTGGCCATCTTGTAACCCAGCTGGCGCTCGGCCCGCAGGCGGATGGGCGCGCCGTGCTTGATGGGCAGGGGCTGGTCGTTCATCTCGTAGGCCAGCAGGGTCTGGGCGTGGAAGGCGTCCACAAGGTCGATGGAGGTGTAGTAGCGCTCGCCGTCCTCGCGCTGATCCAGGGCGTCGAAGCAGTAGAACATGATGTATTTCGCGTTCGGCTTCAGCCCGGCCTCGTTCAGGATCGCCGAGAGTCGGGCACCCTTCCATTTGCCGATCGAGGTCCAGCCCTCGACGCAGTCGTGCTTGGTGATCTGGGTCCGGGAGGGCCGACGCTTGATGTCCTGCATCGACAGCGACAGCGGCCGGTCCACGAGGCCGTCGACGATCAGCCGGTAGTCGCGGAAGCCATTGGCGCGCAGGGCCCGGTATTCCCGGTCGGCGGGATCCAGCGAGCCGTTGGCCTTGAAGTCCTTCGAGATCTCCCGCTCGGTGTACTCGGGTGCCAGGGCCGTGCGCGGGATCACCGCGCGCTGGACGCCGCGGGTCAGGCCCTCGGCCTTCTTCACCGTGCAGGTGGCGGCCGGGTTGCGCACGAGGGCGTCGCATCCCGACAGGGCCGCGGCCCCGCCGAGGATCAGCAGGCGGCGATCAGGCCGGATCATCGGGCGTCTCTCCGGGTTCGGTGCGGATCACGTACCAGCCGGTGACCATGGCCCGCAGATTGTTGAGCGGCCCGGACAGGAAGACCAGCAGCACGTGCACGACGGTGAAGGCGACCAGTCCCATGGCCGCGAGAAAATGCAGGGTCCGCGCCGACTGGCGGCCGCCGAACAGCTGCAGCAGCTCGGGCAGGACCGCGTTCATGCCGGGCGACATGGCCAGACCGGTCCCCAGCATCAGGGGCAGCAGCAGGAACAGCACGACCAGATAGGTCAGCTTCTGGATGACGTTGTAGGTGCGCGCCGCCTCGCCTTCCGGGAAGTGCAGCCGGGCATGTTCGACGATGCTCTCCGGGATGTGACGCAGCTCCTCGGCCGAGGGCTCCATCAGCCGCCGGAGCCGCCCGGAGATCAGGGACCACGCCAGGTAGATCAGGCCGTTGATGACGAAGATCCAGGCGAGGAAGAAATGCCAATTCCGCCCGATCGCCAGATCGCGCCAGCTGGGCAGGGTCATCCAGCCCGGGATGTTCGGAAAGCTGAGCCAGGGGTCGTCGAAGGTCGACGCCAGACCCCAGTAGAGGTGCGGATGGGCCCGCAGGATCTGCAGCCCCGTCATGAGCAGCAGCACCAGGCAGACGACGTTGACCCAGTGCGTCAGCCGCACGGGCAGGGGATGCCGCCAGATGGCAATGCGGCCGTCGGTCAGGGGGCGGTCGGGCCGGGTCATGTCGGGCAGCATGACAGGGCAATACGACGCCGCCTAGCGGCTGGTTACAGCACCACGACCGGCCTCAGAGCAGACCCCGGATCGCCTCGCGGGCGGCATCGCCCAGATCCGGGCGCTTGAGCGCGAGCGCCACATTGGCGCGCAGCAGGCCGATCTTGTCGCCGCAGTCGTGGGTGATCCCGTCGTACTTCACCGCGGTGAAGCTCTGGTCGCGCATCAGCCGGGCCATGCCGTCGGTCAGCTGGATCTCGCCGCCGGCACCGCGCTCTTGCGTAGCGAGGATGTCGAAGATCTCGGGCTGGAGGATGTAGCGGCCGGAGATCGACAGGGTCGACGGGGCCTCGCCGCGCGGCGGCTTCTCGACCATGCCCTTCATGCGGATGCGCACGCCCGACGCGTCGCCGTCCGGGTCGATGATGCCGTATTTGTGGGTCTCGGTCTCGGGCACCTGCTCGACGCCGATGACGTTGCCGCCGACCTCGGCATAGACGTCGGCCAGCTGTTTCAGCGCGCCCGGCTGCGAATCCACGATCACGTCCGGCAGGATGACGGCGAACGGTTCGTCGCCGATGATGTCGCGCGCGCACCAGACGGCGTGCCCCAGCCCCTTGGGCTGCATCTGGCGGGTGAAGCTCATCTCGCCGGCCTCGGCCAGTTCGGCGTTCATCATGGCCAGGACGTCCATCTTGCCCTTGGCCTCAAGCTGGGCCTCGAGCTCGATCTGGTGGTCGAAATAGTCCTCGATCGCCTGCTTGGCGCGGCCCGTGACGAAGACGATGTGCTCGATCCCGGCCTCGCGGGCTTCCTCGACGATGTAGGACAGGATCGGCCGGTCGACGACGTTGAGCAACTCCTTGGGCGTCGTCTTGGTGCCGGGCAGGACGCGGGTGCCCAGTCCGGCGACGGGAAGCACGGCCTTGCGCAGACGACGGGGAGCGGCGGTCATGGCGAATCCTGATCGGTGAAGGTCGGGCACCCTAACGCATCAGGGCGGGGAGGCGATCACTCCACCGTCACCGACTTGGCCAGATTGCGCGGCTGGTCGACGTCGGTGCCCTTCTGGACCGCCGTGTAATAAGCCAGCAGCTGGATCGCCACGGCGTGAACCAGAGGCGCGATCAGCGAATGACAGGCCGGGGCGTTGACCCGGCGGATGCCAGCACCGTGGGGATCGGGCGCGTCGGCCGGGGCGATCATGATGACCGGACCGCCGCGGGCAGCGACCTCCTGCAGGTTGGACGCGGTCTTCTCGTAAACGTCGTCCAGCGGGGCCAAAGCGACCGTCGGGGTGAATTCGTCGATCAGGGCGATCGGCCCGTGCTTTAGCTCGCCGGCGGCATAGCCCTCGGCGTGGATATAGCTGATCTCCTTCAGCTTCAGCGCGCCTTCCATGGCCAGCGGGAACATCGGGCCGCGGCCGAGGAACAGGACATCGGTGGCCTTGGCCAGGTCGTGGGCGACCTCGCGCAGGGCCTCGTCCATCTGCATGGCCTCGGCGATCAGGCGTGGGGATTCGAACAGGGCCTGGATCAGTTCGGCCTCCTGGGCCGCGTCGATCCGGCCGCGCTGCACGCCCGCCGCCACGGCCAGCGCCAGCAAGGCCGCGACCTGGGCGGTGAAGGCCTTGGTCGAGGCCACGCCGATCTCCGGCCCCGCATGGGTCGGCCACAGCACCGCGGCCTCGCGCGCCATGGAGGAGGAGTGGACGTTCACCAGCGCGGCGGTCTTCAGCCCCTGCGCCTTGCACCAGGTCAGCGAGGCGAGGGTGTCGGCGGTCTCGCCCGACTGGCTGACGGCGACGGCCAGCGTGCCCTGCGTCACCGCCGGGCGGCGATAGCGGAACTCCGAGGCGATCTCGACGTCGCACGGCAGGCCGGCCAGCCGCTCGAAGGCATAGCGGCCGATCTGCGCGGCGTAGAAGGCCGTGCCGCAGGCGACGACCTGGATGCGGTCGACGGCGGCGAAGTCGACGGCGGTGGGCTTGGCCTTGCCGTTCACGAAGTCGAGGTACTCCGACAAGGTGCGCTGCACGCTGTCGGGCTGCTCGTGGATCTCCTTGAGCATGAAGTGGCGGTACTCGCCCTTCTCGACCATGGCGGACGAGCCCGAGACCTGCACCACAGGGCGTTCCACCGACGCGCCGGAAACGTCGAACATGCGCGCGCCAGACCGGTCCAGCGCGACGTAGTCGCCCTCCTCGAGATAGCTGATGGAGGTGGTGAACGGACCCACGGCCAGGGCGTCCGAGCCGAGATACATCTCGCCTTCGCCCCAGCCGACGACCAGCGGGCTGCCGCGCCGCGCGCCCAGGATCAGGCCGTCCTCGCCGTCGATCAACACGGCCAGGGCATAGGCGCCGGTCAGCCGGTCCAGCACGGATTTGAAGGCGACCAGCGGATCGTTGGTCGTCGCCAGTTCCGCGTCCAGCAGGTGGGCTACCACCTCGGTGTCGGTCTGGCTTTCGAACGTCCGTCCGTGGGCGGCCAGTTCGGCCTTCAGCTCGGCGAAATTCTCGATGATGCCGTTATGGACCAGGGTGACGCGCCCGGCCTTGTGAGGATGGGCGTTCTCGGTCGTCGGGGCACCGTGGGTGGCCCAGCGCGTGTGGCCGATGCCGACGGTGGCGTTCAGCGGGTCGGCCGCCAGCACGGCCTCGAGCTCGCGAATCTTGCCCTTGGCGCGGCGGCGCTCGACGCGGCCGTCGACCACGGCGGCGACGCCGGCGGAGTCATACCCCCGGTATTCCAGCCGTTTCAGGCTGTCGATCAGCCGGGGGGTCGCCGGGCCGGTGCCCGTCACGCCGATGATGCCGCACATGGAAGGTCGCCTCAGTGTCTGGCCGCGATGGGCCGCCTTTGCGCCGCCGCGCGTTGGGGCCATAAGCCTTCACAATGCGGAAGCGTCTCGCCGATAGGGGATGCGTGGACGCGTGACGACTGAAAAGTCATTACGCAAGGTTTCTCGGCCCCGGAGGCCGACAGGAGGAAGCCCTTGGGCGACAGGCGATATTTCGGCACCGACGGCATCCGCGGCCGGGCCAACAGCCACCCGATGACGCCGGAGGTGGCGCTACGCGTCGGCTTGGCGGCCGGGCGTCTGTTCATGTCGTCCGACGACAGGCGGCATCTGGTGGTGATCGGCAAGGACACCCGGCTGTCCGGCTACATGATCGAGCCGGCGCTGGTGGCGGGGTTCACCTCCGCGGGCATGGACGTGCGCCTGTTCGGCCCGCTGCCGACGCCGGGCGTGGCCATGATGACCCGCTCGATGCGCGCCGACATCGGCGTGATGATCTCGGCCAGCCACAACAGCTACGCCGACAACGGCATCAAGCTGTTCGGTCCCGACGGCTACAAGCTGTCGGACGAGGTCGAACTGAAGATCGAGTCGATGATGGACGCGGCGCTGGGCGAGGGCCTGGCCCCTCCAGACAAGCTGGGGCGGGTCAAGCGCATCGACGACGCCCAGGCTCGCTACGTCGAGATCGCCAAGGCCAGCTTCCCCAAGACCCTGAACCTCAGTGGACTGAGGATCGTCGTCGATTGCGCCAACGGTGCCGCCTACAATGTGGCGCCGACGGCCCTGTACGAACTGGGCGCGGAGGTCTTTCCGATCGGCGTCGACCCCAACGGCCTGAACATCAACGCCGAGTGCGGATCGACCCACCCCGACCTGCTGGCCGAGACCGTCCGCCTGCACCGGGCCGACATCGGCATCGCCCTGGACGGCGACGCCGACCGGGTCATCATCTGCGACGAGAAGGGCCAGGTCGTCGACGGCGACCAGATCATGGCCCTGGTGGCGCTGGACTGGGCCCAGCGCGGCCTGCTGGTCGGTGGCGGCGTGGTCGCCACCGTGATGTCCAACCTGGGGCTGGAGCGCGCGCTGGCCGCCGCCGGCCTGACGCTGGAGCGGACCAAGGTCGGCGACCGCTACGTCATGGAGCGGATGCGCGTGGGCGGCTTCAACGTCGGCGGCGAGCAGTCGGGCCACATCATCCTGCACGACCACGCCACGACCGGCGACGGCCTGATGAGCGCGCTGCAGGTGCTCGCCGTGCTGGTGGCCAGCGGCCGCAGGATGAGCGATCTCGCCCGCCAGTTCGACCCGGTGCCGCAAAAACTGGTCAACGTCCGCTATGCCACCGGCAAGCCGCTGGAGGACGCGAAGGTCAAGGCCGCCATGGCCGAGGCCGAAGCGACGCTGAGCGCCGCCGGGGGGCGGCTGCTGGTCCGCCCGTCCGGCACCGAGAAGCTGATCCGCGTCATGGCCGAGGGCGACGACGCGGCGCTGGTGAAGAAGATGGTCGATCAGGTCGCCGCCGCAGTGAAGGCGGCGGGCTAGGCGAGAGCGGCGACGACGTCCTCGATTCGCTTGCGGACGTCCGGCACGGCGATCGTCTCCCAGAAGGCGGCGCGGGCGGGAGGACCCAGCACGAACAGGGCCGGATCGGGGCCGCCGTCAGCGCTGACGACGCGGCCGGCTTCGTCCAGATCGAGCCCCAGACCCAGCGGCTCCAACCGCGCCCGCCCGGACGCCAGCAGCGGCGCGGTCAGCGGGTCGCGCACCGGGTCGTGGCCGGGGCCGGAACAGTCGATCACCCGGTCCGCGATCAGGCCGCGCGGGACAATCGCCCGCGGCGGCAGGTATTCGATGACGACCTTGTCGCGGTCGACCGGGCGATTGGCGTCCATGTCGATCACGCCGGGGCCGACGGCCTTCACCCCGGTGACGCGTGCCGCCGAGACGGTCAGCCGGCCATCCGCGATCAGACGGTCGATCCGGGCAGCGACGCCGGGCGCGATGCGGTGGCGGTGGACGTCCCACCAGGGGCGCAGATGCCGGAACCAGCGCGATCGCATCTTCGAGTCGGACGCGCGCCAGAGACCGGCGGTGACCGGGCGCAACCCCTCCATGACGCCACGCCAGTCGCGGTCGCGGGCCAGCCGCCGTGCGGCGTTCAGCCGGCGCGCGGCAGGTCCGTCCAGCATCTCCGGCACCGGCGCCACGAGCGCGTCCGGAGTTTCGCCGTGGGCCCGGGGCAGGAGGCCGCGCAGCGAAAAGGCCCGCATCTCTCCGGTCCAGCCGCGCGCCTCCAGCGCCAGCACCACGTCCACCATGGTCAGTCCCGTGCCGATCACCGCCACGGCGTCTTCCGGCCCGACGGCGTCCAGGGCACCGGCCGCCCACGGATCCCGGATCGCCCGGTCCAGAGGTTCGCCCGCTGTTTTCGGTGCCGGATTGCCGGTGGCCAACACCACCGCGCGGCCCGCGAGGCGGCGGCCGTCGTCCAGCCGCACGTCCGTGCCGTCGATCGCGGCGGCGCGGGCATGCACCCGTTCGATCAGGCCGGGGTGCGCCGCCTCGACCGCGGCCAGCCGGTCCTGCACATAATGTCCATAGAGGCCGCGCGGGGCGAATCCCTGCGGATCCGCCCGCTCCGGCGCGTGGGCCCGCAGCCAGACCACGAAGTCGTCCGGCCGCCCCTCGACCGCGCTCATCCGCGCCGAGCGCACGTTGAGCAGGTGGCCGTCGAAGTCGGTGGAATAGGCCACGCCGCGTCCGAAACGCCCGGTGGCGTCGATCACCACGGACGCCTGCCCGCGCTCGGCCAGCCGCGCCGCCAGCATGGCGCCGGAGAAGCCGCCGCCGACGATCAGGATGGGCTTTGCGTTCACCCGGACTCCATGAACGGCCGGGGCGCGGCGGTCAAAGGGCGTCAGACTTCCTGATTGAAGGCGCCGACCTCGCGATGGTTCGCAAGCCGCGGCTTCATGCCCTCATGGAACAGGGCCCGCATGTCATCTTCGGACCGCAGGCTTTCGACCACGACGACCAGTTCCGGCTTGTTCGAGGAGGCCCGGACCAGCAGCCAGGAGCCGTCCTCCAGCTTCACCCGCGCGCCGTTGATGGTGACGACGTCAACGATGCGCCGCCCGAGAATCCGGTGCCCCGCCGCCCGGTCGCCTTCGAACTCCGCCGTCAGGCGGGCGACCACGCCGTACTTGGCCTCGTCGGCGCAGTGCGGACTCATGGTCAGGCTGGTCCACGCCGGAGCCAACTCACCGCGCAGGGCGGACAGGGGGCGACCTTCGCGGGCCACCAGATCCATCACCAGCCCCGCCGTCGCGACGCCGTCGTCGTAGCCCCGGCCAAGAGGCGGAGCCGGGAAGAAGTGACCCGACTTCTCGAACCCCATCAGGGCCCCCGTCGTCGCCACCCGCCGCTTCATGTGGCTGTGCCCCGTCATCCACCAGTCGACGGCGCAGCCGTGGGCGGCCAGCACGGGATCGGCGTCGAACAGGCCGGTGGACTTCACGTCCACGACGAAGCGCGCGCCGGGGTGATCGGGCGCGAGGCCGCGGGCGATCAGAAGGCCCATCTTGTCGGCGAAGACCGGCTCCCCCTGCTCGTCCACGACGCCGCACCGGTCGCCGTCGCCGTCGAAGCCCAGACCCAGGTCCGCACCGGTCTCGATCACCCGGCGGCTGATCTCGGCCAGCATCTCGCGATCCTCCGGGTTCGGATCATAGCGGGGGAAGGTCCAGTCCAGATCGCAGTCCATCTCGATCACGTCCGCCCCCATGGCGCGCAGGGCGTCCGGGGCGAAGGCACCGGCCGTGCCGTTGCCGCAGGCACAGACGACCTTCAGGGGGCGATCCAGCCGGACCCGGGACGCCAGATCGGCGGTCCAGGCCTTCGCCAGGCCCTCGACCCGCTCGACCGATCCGCCCGGGGTCGCCCCGCCGCCGCCGGACAGCGCCAGGACCTTCAGCGCCGCCATGTCGTCGGGACCGAAGGTCAGGGGCGGCTCCAGCCCCATCTTCACCCCGGTCCAGCCGTTGGGATTGTGGCTGGCGGTGACCATGGCCACGCCCGGCGCGTCCAGCCACGTCTGCGCGAAATAGGCCATCGGCGTCAGGCACAGGCCGACGTCCAGCACGGTCTGGCCGCCCTCGACCAGACCCTCGATCAGGGCGGTCTTCACGGCTTCGGAATAGGACCGCCAGTCGTGGCCGACGACGACGCGGGAAACGCCCCGGCCGTGCGCCAGCCCGGCGAAGGCCCGGCCGACCGCGCGCAGGCCATCGGCGTCGACCTGGTCCTCCCACAGCCAGCGGGCGTCGTATTCGCGGAAACCGGAGGGATGCAGCATGGCGCATCGCTTAGCAGGCGCCGCCGCGCGGGCAAGCGCGGCTTGACCCGGCCGGACCCGGGTCCTACCCCGAGCCGACTGAACGGAGACGCCCATGCCCCGCCTCGTCCTGCTGCGCCACGGCCAGAGCCAGTGGAACCTCGAGAACCGCTTCACCGGCTGGGTCGACGTCGACCTGACCGACAAGGGCGAGGCCGAGGGCCGCCGCGCGGGCGAACTTCTGGCCGCGGCGGGCTTCACCCCGGCGGTCATGTTCACCTCGGTGCTGAAGCGGGCGAAGCGCACCGGGGCGCTGGCGCTGCAGACCGCCGGGCTGGCCGACGTGCCGGTGGTGGCCGACTGGCGGCTGAACGAGCGCCACTACGGCGGGCTGACGGGCCTCAACAAGGCCGAGACGGCCGAGAAACACGGCGAGGATCAGGTCAAGGTCTGGCGCCGCAGCTATGACGTGCCGCCGCCGCCGTTGGAGCCGGGCGGCGAGTGGGACTTCGCCGCCGACGCCCGCTATGCCGGGCAGGACATTCCGGTCACGGAAAGCCTGAAGACCACGCTGGAGCGGGTCGTGCCCTACTGGGACGCCGAGATCGCGCCGCGTCTGAAGACCGGCGAGGACGTGCTGATCGCCGCCCACGGCAACAGCCTGCGCGCCATCGTCAAACACCTGTTCGACGTGCCCAACGACCGGATCGTCGAGGTCGAGATTCCGACGGGCAATCCGCTGGAGATCGATCTGGACGCCGACCTCAAGCCCGTCGCCGCCCGCTATCTGGACGCCGACCGGGCGACGCCCCTGCCGGAGGTCGCCGCGTGACCGCCGCGCAGGACGAGGGCTGGATGGGCCGGGCCATCGAGCTGGCCATGGCCCGTATGGGCCGGACCTGGCCGAACCCGGCCGTCGGCTGCGTCATTGTCCGGGACGGCGAGGTGGTTGCGGAGGCCGCGACGGCCGACGGCGGGCGGCCGCACGCCGAGGAGCAGGCCGTGCCCGTCGCCGGAGACGCGGCGCGCGGCGCAACCGCCTACGTCACCATGGAGCCCTGCGGTGCCCGCTCGTCGGGCCGGACCTCTTGCTCGAAATTCCTGCTGGAGTCCGGCGTCTCCCGCGTCGTCGTGGCGGCCGTGGATCCCTCCCCCTTCGCGGCCGGCCGGGGCATCGAGAAGCTGCGGGCCGCGGGGCTGGAGGTCGAGACCGGCGTCCTCGCGGAACGGGCGGCGGTTCTCTACGAGGGCTATCTGCACCGGGTCGAGACGGGGCGTCCGCTGGTGCGCCTGTCGGACGACGGCGAGGGCTTCGACGCCCGCTTCGCCGCCTCGCCCAAGGCTGACCTGACCACCGAGCTGAAGCGACTGGGCGAGGCCGGCTACACCCGCGTCTGGGTCGGGCCTGGAGAGCTGGCCGACGCGCTTGAGGCGCAGGGCCTTCTGACGCGCTGACCCGGGCGTTTCCAACGATTCCTTAAGCCTGTTCGAGCGATCGTTTCAGGATGGGAGAAGCCGCCCCCGCCGTCGTCCGGCGTCGTCTGCAGCAGGAAGAACTGGACGCGATCTGCGCCCGGCACGACCGGCTGTGGCAAGCGCGCCCCGGGGGCGCGCGCGCGGTCTTCGCCTGGATGGACCTGTCGGGGCTGACCCTGAAGGGCCGGAACCTGGCCGACGCCGACTTCGCCGCCGCCTGCATGATCGGCTGCGACCTGTCCGGCGCCCGGCTGGACAACGCCACCTTCTTCGGCACGGACTTGCAGGACGCGACCCTGATCGACGCCAGTCTGCGGCGGGCGGACCTGCGCGGCGCCTGCCTGCGCGGCGCGGACCTGTCGGGCGCCGACCTGTTCGAGGCTGACCTGCGCGAGGGGGCCATTGCCTCGGCCGACGCGGACAAGGGCTACCGCATCCTGGAGGCGCGCGGCCGGGATCTGGACGACGCCACCCGGGCGCACGGGGCCTGCCTGGTCGGCGCCAATCTCCAGCGCTCGCGTATGGCCGGCGTCATCGCCATTCAGGCCGATTTCACCGACGCGGTGATGAAGGACTGCAAACTGGTGCGGGCCAACCTGAAGCAGGCCAGTTTCCGCGGGGCGGATCTGGCGGGCGCGGACCTGTCGGGGGCGGACCTGTCGGGGGCGGATCTGCGCGATGCCGTGCTGGTGGGGGTGACCGCCGCCCTGTGGCGCACCGACGGCGCGAACATGGACGGCGCCCTGACCGACGACCGGTCGGCTGCTGCCCCGGTCAGCCGCATGCCGGCGGCCGAGATGCTGCGCGAGCACGCCGCCTGGTGCGAGACCGGCGGCGTCCAGGGCCGGCCCTCGGTGTTCGACGGGGTCGACCTGCGCGCGCTCCGCTCCATCGGCGGACTGAACCTCACCGCCCTGTCCGCACGCGGCGCGGTGTTCTACGGCCTCGACATGGAGGGCGTTCAGCTGCAGGGCGCGCACCTCGAGAACGCCGACCTCCGATCCACCAATCTGCGCGGCGCCGACCTGCGCGGCGCCCGACTGGCGGGTGCCCGCCTGAACGGCGCAGACCTGCGCGAAGCCCAGCTGGGGCCGCTGATGATCGCGCCCGACCGTCTTCTTCCCGCCGACCTGAGCCGGGCCTGCCTGCGCGGCGCCGACCTGTCCCGCGCCGACCTGCGCCGCGCGGTGCTGGACGGTGCCGACCTGAAGCGCGCCCGGCTGGACGGGACCCAGGGCCTGAACTCACAACAGACCGGAGCCGCCGCATGACCTTCGCCCGTCGGGAACTGGGACAGGGCGACCTCGATATGCTGATGGCCGCGCACGAGCGGCTGGTCGAAGGGCGGGCCGGCGGTCGTCGCCTGGCGTTGAAGTTCATGGACCTGCGCGGGCGCGATCTGCGGGGCCGCAACCTGGCCGACGCCGAGTTCAGCGGCTGCACCCTCGAAGGCGCGAACTTCGCCCGTGCCGACCTGAGCCGGGCGGTCTTCTTCTGCTGCGACCTGAAGGGGGCGGACTTCTCTGACGCCAACCTGACCCGCGCCGACCTGCGCGGAGCCTGCCTGCGCGGCGCGACCCTGCACCGGGCCGACCTGTCCAAAGCCGACTTCCGCGAGGGCGTCATCGCCATTCCGCACGCAACCAGAGGCCTGGCCCAGGTCAAGCACGAGGCGCGCAAGGGCGTCGCTGACGGGGCGAGCTTCTCCGGGGCCCGTCTCGACGGGGCGGACATGCAGGGATTCTCCGCCTTCAAGACCGACTTCACCGATTGCGGCATGACCGGAACGGTTCTGACGGGGGCCAATCTGAAGGAAGCCGATCTGTCAGGTGCCATCATGAACGGTGCCGACGTCGGCGGGGCCAATCTGTCAGGTGCCAAACTGGTCGGAACGGTTCTGGTCGGGGTGGCCATGGAGCGGGCGCAGACCGAGCGGGCCGACATGACCGGCACGCTGCGCGAGCCGACGACCGAGGCCATGGCCCGGTCCAGGGATCTGTTCGAGCGGGCCCTCGACGGAAACGCGTGGGCCGAGAGCGGCGGCGTCCTCGGCACGCCGCCCGTTTTCGACGGCGAGGATCTGCGGCCGCTGGAAGGGCGGCTGAAAGGGCTGAAGCTGCCGGCGATGAGCGCGCGGCGCGCCTGCATGGTCGGCGTGGACCTGGCCGGCGTGGGGCTGCAGGGCGCAAACCTGGAAGGTGCCGACCTTCGGGGGGCGAACCTGCGCGGGGCCGATCTTCGGGGCGCAAGGCTGGGCGGTGCCTTGCTGAACCAGTCGGACCTTCGCGGGGCCGACCTTTCGCCTCTGCCACTGGGGGCAGGACGGTCCATGCCGACCGACCTGCGAAAGGTCAGCCTGCGATACGCACGCCTGGAAGGTGCCATCCTGACGGCCGCACAGACCGACGGCGCGGACTTCAGCGGCACGGACCGCGCGGAGCTGGAGGCCGTGGCCTGAAGCGAAAAGGGGACGGCGTCTCCGCCGCCCCCTCCGGGCTTCAGCGCGGCGTCGCGGCCTAGGCGGCCGTCTTGCCCGTCTTGTCGGCCTTGCCCTCGATCAGGGACGCCTCGCCCGTGCCGATGGCGATGGTCCGGGGCTTCAGCGCCTCGGGCAGTTCGCGGGCCAGGTCGATGGTCAGCAGGCCGTGTGCCAGATCGGCGGTCTTCACCACGACATAGTCGGCCAGCTGGAAGCGGCGCTCGAAGTCGCGCTCGGCCAGACCGCGGTGGAGGAAGGTCCGCTCGCCCGCGTCGTCGTTGGCCGTCTTGCGGCCCGTGACGGTCAGCAGGTTTTCCTTGACCTCGATGGTCAGCTCGTCGGGGGCGAAGCCCGCCACAGCGACCTCGATCCGGTACTGGTTCTCGCCGGTCGACTGGATGTTGTAGGGCGGCCAACCCTGCTCGGACGTGCGCGCGGCGCTTTCCAGCAGGCCGGCCAGCCGGTCGAAACCGACGGCGGAACGATAGAGGGGGGTGAAGTCGAAAGTACGCATGGTCAGCCTCCTGAAAGGTCAGCAAGGGTGAACCGCCCGGCGATCTGGCCCGGACGGCGGGGATGCGGCCCGATCGGTCCCTGAATGGGCCCCGGCCGGTCCGGAGGGCCCGACATCGGCACCCTCGAGAGGGGATTTGGGAAGCCGGGCGGGTGCGTCAAGAGGCGCCTGTTCCCAGCTTCGATCTGGCCCTAGAGATCAAGCCTCACCGGACCGGAGACGACCGCCATGCGCCTGACCGCCCTCGCCCCCTTCGCCATCGTCCTGGCGTTGCCGCTCGCCGCCTGCGCCCAGAGCCAGGAAGACGCCGCCCTGCGGGCCGCCGTGGCCGCCGAAACCCGCCCGGAAGCCGACCGGGCCCGCGACGTTTACCGCCACCCCTATGAGAGCCTGACCTTCTGGGGGCTGGAGCCCGGGCAGACCGTGGTCGAGATCGCGCCCGGTGCGGCCGGCTGGTGGCGCAACATCCTGGAGCCCTACGCCGGCGCCACCGGGGGGACGTATGTGGCGGTCGAGCGGATCCAGGGCGGCCTGGGTGTGCCTGACGGCTCAGCCGATCTGGTGCTGGTCGCGCGCTCGATCCACAATTGGCATGTTGCCGGACGCACGGACGGCCTGATGGCGATGTTCTTCACCGCGCTCAAGCCCGGCGGCGTGCTGGCCGTCGAGCAGCATCGCGCTGCCGAGGGCGCGGACGCCGACGTCTCGGCCCCCACCGGCTACCTTTCCGAGAGCTATGTGATCGCCGCCGCGGAGAAGGCCGGCTTCGTCCTGGACGAACGGAGCGAGATCAACGCCAACGCCAAGGACGACCGCGACCACCCCTGCGGCGTCTGGACCCTGCCCCCGGTCCGCCGCGGCCCGGAACAAGGCTGCCAGATCACGCCCGAACAGCGCGCCGAATTCGACGCGATCGGCGAAAGCGACCGCATGACCCTGCGCTTCCGCAAGCCGGAATGAGGGTCGACGGCGCCGACGGCGTCCCGCTTTGACCCACGCCGCGAAGCCCTCTAAGCCGTTCGCTTCGGCGGGCGGCCCGGCCGCGCGTCGAGGCCAGCAGGGAACCGGCCATGGGTGACGGGGCGATACAGGGGCGGGGAATTCCGGACGGACGCAGGTCCGGCCCGGCGCGTCGCGCCCTGTTGACCGGCGCCGCGGCAATGGCCCTCGCCGGCCTCGCGGGCTGCGGCCGCCGTGAGGACAAGGCCGCGCCCGACGCGCCGGACGGCCCTGCGCGCGGCACTCTGGAATGGGCCGTGGCCGGTGCCTGGCGCGCCCAGGACCGGATCCGCGACGAGCACCGTCACCCGATGGAGACGCTGCGGTTCTTCGGGCTGCAGCCGCGCATGCGAGTGGCCGACTTCTGGCCCGGCACCGGCTGGTACACCGAGATCGTCGCGCCCTATCTGAAGGAGGGCGGCGGCACCTACGTCGCCGTCGGCTTCCAGTCCGGCGCGGGTGCGGACCCCGCCCAGGCGGCGCTGAACGCCGCCTACCAGGCCCGCTTCGGGGCCGACCGGCGCCTGTACGGCGAGATCGTCTTTTCCGAGTTCGGCGCGACCAGCGGGCCGGTGGCCGAGGCCGGGACCGTCGACATGGTGCTGTTCCTGCGCACCCTTCATTCCTGGATGTCGGCGGGCATCGCGGAGAAGGCCTTCGCCGACGCCTTCGCCGCGCTGCGCGCCGGCGGAATCCTGGGCGTCGAGCAGCATCGTCTGGGGCCGGAGCAGGACCAGGACCCGGTGGCGGCCAGCGGCTACGTGCAGGAGGCCTTCGTGCGGCAGCTGGCGGCCGAGGCCGGCTTCGTCTTCGTCTCGGCGTCCGAGATCAACGCCAATCCGGAAGACGACAAGGACCATCCGTTCGGCGTCGAGACCTTGCCGCCGCGCCTTCTGACCGCGCCGGTCGGAGAGCCGCCCGATCCCGATTTCGACACCGCACCGTTCGCCGCGATCGGCGAGAGCGACCGCATGACCTTGAAGTTCAGGAAGCCCGAGTGAGCCGAGCCGCCGACTATGCCGCCAATGCCCCGCTGATGGGCGTTCCCGGCGCCGCCTCGCCCCCCGGCGGCGAAGGGTCGTGGTATCGCGGCGCCGGCGGCCTGCGGCTGCGCGCCGCCTTCTGGACGCCGACCGCCCTGATGGGGGCGAGGCCGCGCGGCACTGTGTTCCTGAGCCCCGGACGCACCGAGCCGATCGAGAAATACTTCGAACTGATCGGCAACCTGACCGCGCGCGGCTGGTGCGTGCTGGCCCATGACTGGCGCGGCCAGGGCCTGTCGGCCCGCCTGCTGCCCGACCGGCTGAAGGGCCACGCCCGCGCCGTCGAGGAGTATCTGGACGACTACGCCCGCCTGCTGGACGCATGGGAGGCGACCGCGCCCCGCCCCTGGGTGATGATCGGCCATTCCATGGGCGCGGCCCTGAACCTGGCTACGCTGGAGCAGGGCGAGACGCGCTTTTCGGGCGCCGTGCTCAGCGCGCCGATGTTGAAGATCAAGACCGGCAAGCGGTCCATGTGGTCGGTCAAGCTGGCCGTTCGCTGGAACCTGCGGCACGGCAAGGCCGGCGACTATGTGCTGGACGAGCCGGACGATCCGTTCGAGCACACCTTCGAGAAGGACGCCCTGACGTCGGACGAGGCCCGCTACGAGCTGTGGCGGCAGCAGCTGTACGCCTGCCCGCATCTGGCCGTCGGCGGCCCGACGTGGGGCTGGTTGGCCTTCGCCATCGATCTGGGCGAGCGGGCACTGAAACCCAAGGCGCTGAAGTCGGTGAAGATTCCCGTGTGCGTCGTCCAGCCCGGCGACGACGACCGGGTCTGGAAGCAGACCAACAAGTGGGCGACCAAGCGCATGGGGCGCGGCCGCTACGTCGAGGTTCCGGGGTCGAAGCACGAGGTCATCATGGAGACCGACGACCTGCGCGGCGCCTTCCTGCACGAATTCGACGCCTTGGCGGCCTATGTGTCCCCGGTCGAGGACCTGTCGCCCCTGCCGGAGCCTGCGTCGGCCGAAGTCGCCTGACGCCCGTCAGGCGGCGGGCCGGCACTGCGCGCACAGGCCGTGCGCCTCGACCGTCGCCCGCTGGATCACGAATCCCAGATCCCCCGCGGGACCCGCCAGCTGGGCACCCGCGCCAGCCGGCACCTCGGCCGTGGCACCGCAGCAGTCGCAGATCAGAAAGGCCGCCGCGTGATCCGACTGGTCATGCGAGCAGGCGACGTAGGCGCTGAGCGAGGCGATGCGGTGCGCCAGGCCCCGGCGCTCGAGAAATTCCAGGGCGCGATAGACGGTCGGCGGCTTGGCGGCCTCCCCGTCCCGACCGTAGGCGGCGATCAGGTCGTAGGCCTTGACCGGCTCGCCGGCCGCCAGCAGCAGCTCCAGCACCCGGCGGCGCGGCGCGGTCATGCGTTCGCCGTCAGCGACGCACGCGGTTTCCGCCGCCTCGACGGCCGCGCGCACGGCGGCGGGCTTCATGCCGAGGTGGGCGTGGTCATGTCCGCATCCGTCCATGCCCCTCAGCTAAGGGGTGAGGGTGCCGAGAGCAACAGCGCTTGACGTGCCGTGATGTTATCTCATAACGGTCACGCATGACCCAGTTCCGTCTCTCCCTCGCCCTCACCGCCTCCACCCTCGCCCTGCTGCCCGGCGTCGCCCTGGCCCAGGATCCGTCGGCCCCCGTCACGCGGGTCGACGACATCGTCGTGACCGCCGCCCCGTATGGCGTGGCGCGACAGGCGACCAACATCGCCGTCGACGTTCTGGACGAGGAGGATCTGACCACGGCCCCCTCCGCCTCGCTGGGCGACGTGCTGAACGGCCTGCCGGGCGTGCGCTCCACGGCCTTCGCCGCCGGTGCCGGACGTCCCGTGATCCGCGGACTGGCCGGACCGCGCGTTCAGGTGCTCACCAACGGCCTGGGCCTGATCGACGCCAGCAGCCTGTCGCCCGACCACCAGGTCGCGGCCGATCCGGGCGAGGCGAACCGCATCGAGGTGCTGCGCGGGCCCCAGACCCTGGCCTATGGCGGTTCGGCGATCGGTGGCGTGGTCAACGTCATCGACGGGCGCATTCCCGAACGCGCGCCGGAGGGCGGGTCCGAGGGCCGCGTCTGGGCCCAGACCTCGACCGTCGATGACGGCCTGAGCTACGGCGCGCGGGGCGCCTTCGCGGCCGGCCCGCTGGTCTTCACCCTCGACGGTTTCCGCCGGGAGGCCGGCGACTACGACATTCCCGTGCCCGCAGAGTCGCGCCGCCAGCTGGAGGCAGAAGGCGAAGAGTTCGAGGACACGGGCAGCACGACGCTGGAGAACAGCTTCGTCGACCTGTCCGCCTACGGTGCCGGCGTGTCGTTCGTCGGCGACTGGGGCTTCATCGGCGGCTCGGTCAAGCGGACCGAGACCGACTACGGCGTTCCCGGCCATGCCCACCACCACGAAGAGGAGGAGCATGAAGACGAGGACGAGGATCACGAAGACGAGGAGGAAGCCGCCGTCACCATAGGTCTTGAGCAGACCCGCTACGACCTGCGCGGCGAATTGCGCCTGCCGTCCGGACCGTTCGCGCGCCTGCGCGGCGGGGCGGCCTACGCGGACTACACCCACACCGAGTTCGAGGGCGACGAGGTCGGCACGGTCTTCACCTCCGAAGGCGTCGAGGGCCGGCTGGAGCTGGTGCAGGTCCGTCGCGGCGGCTGGGACGGGGCTGTCGGCGTCCAGGGCCTGACGCGCGACTTCGACGCCCAGGGCGACGAAGCCTATGTGCCCGCAACCGACATCTCGGAGCTGGGCGTCTACACCCTGCAGCGCCTGGACTACGGCGGCTGGGGGCTGGAGGGTGGACTGAGGTTCGATTCCCGCGAGCTGGACAGCGTCGCCGGGACCCGGGACTTTTCCACGGTTTCGGCCTCGATCGGGGCCTATTTCAAGCCGACCGACGCCCTGTTCCTGGGCGCCTCGATCTCCCGCAACGGCCGCGCGCCGACGGAGGCCGAACTGTTCGCCGAGGGCCCGCACGTCGCCACCCGCGCCTTCGAGGTCGGCGACGCCGATCTGGGCGAGGAGGAAGTCACCTCGCTGGAGGGCACCCTGCACTGGGACCGCGGACCGCTGACGATCGACCTTCATGTCTTCAACGCCGACTACGACGGCTTCATTGACCTGGTCCCGACCGGTGCCGAGGAGGACGAGCTCGACGTGTTCCAGTACGTCCAGACCGACGCCACCTTCCGCGGCCTTGAAGCCGAGCTGGGGTACCGGGCCTGGGAACGCGGCACGGACTCGCTGACGTTCGAGCTCGGCTATGACATGGTGCGCGGCGACACCGACCTGGGACCGCCGGCCCGCATCCCGTCATGGTCGCTGAGCGGCCGGGCGGAGCTGGAGTGGGGCCCTTGGACTGTTCGCGGCCAGCTGCGGCACGTGGCCGAACAGGACCGGGTCGCCGCCTTCGAGCTGCCGACCGACGCCTACACCACCGCCGACCTCTATCTGGGTTGGTCGCCGCGCGAGGACGGGCTGATCCTGTTCGCCGAGGCGCGCAACCTGACCGACGAGGAGGTCCGGGAACACACCAGCTTCCTCAAGGATCTGGCCCCCTCGCCCGGGCGCAATCTGCGCGTCGGGGCGGCATACCGCTTCTGACGAATTTCCCGGCCCGCGCGGCCACGTTTGCCGCCCGCGCGGGCATGGGATAGAAGGCGCGCCTTCCGTCACCTTCAGAGCGTTTCCGTCTCCATGACCGACACCAACACGCAGACCGGCCAGATGACCGGCCAACTCGCCGGCACCGTGCTGTTCTATGGCAAACCCGAACCCCTGTCGGTCGAGAACCACGGCGCGCTGGGCGTGTCGCCGACCGACCGGCCCTACGCTTTCGTGGCCAAGTCGCACATCGTGCCGCTGACGGTCACCGAGTTCGCCCCGGCCGCCCTGAGCTATCCCGTGATCTTCGTCGGCGACGCGCGCCAGCCGGTCGCCGTGATGGGCCTGCGCCCCGACCAGAACCTTTTCGTGGAAGAGGGTCTGTTCAAGCCGGACGCCTACATCCCCGCCTATGTGCGCCGCTATCCGTTCGTCTTCGCCAACGACGAGACCCAGCAGCGTCTGATCCTGTGCATCGACCGCGACGCCCCCTTCGTGACCGAAGGCGGAGCTCAGCCCCTGTTCACCGACGGCCAGCCGAGCCCCTTCACCCAGCAGGCCATGGAGTTCTGCAACAGCTTCGAACAGGAGCGGCTGCGCACGGAATCGTTCGTCGCCCTGGTCAAGGAGCTGGACCTGCTGGAGACGCGCGAAGCGACCTTCACGCCGCGCGACGCCTCGGGCCAGCCCGCGGGCGAAGTGCAGAAGATCGCGGAGTATTATGCCGTGTCGGAAGACAAGCTCCGCGCCCTGCCGGCCGAGAAGCTGGTCGAACTGCGCGACAACGGCGCCCTGGGCCAGATCTATGCCCACCTGACGTCGCTGCAGGGCTGGGACCGCCTGGTGGCCCTGACCTTCGCCAAGGCCGCCGCCACGCCGGCCGTCGCCAACGCCTGACTTTCGAACATTTGACGCGTGAGACGGCGGCCCGAGGGCCGCCGTTTTGCTGTCCGGCCTTCAGCGCCGCGCGAACACCGCGCGTGTGAGGCACGAGAAGACCAGACGACCGGCCTCATCCAGCAGATCGTGCTGGGCGATGACGATGCCCTTGTCGTCGCCGACCGGATCCTTGCCCAGGATCGTCATCCGGCCCCGCAGCAGTTCGCCGGAAGGCGGGTTCCGCATGAAGCGAAGACCGTCCACAGCCAGGACCTTGGACTGGGCCCAGCCGCGCGCCTTGTCGCCGAACAGGCGACTCCACAGCACATAGACCAAGGCGTCGGGTGCGCCGCCCTCCACGTCCCAGCCCGGCACGAACCGTTCGGCGAAGCCGGCGACCACGTCCGCGTCGGCGGCGCAGGCACCCAGAGGGATCACCTCCCCGGTGGCCAGGTCCTCATAGTGGACGTGCAAGGGCTCGGTCATTCCGCCTCATGGCCTGATCAGGGTTCTTCGGACACCCGCACCAGCAGCTTGCCGTCGTGCGACCCGGTGAACAAGCGATTGAGCGAATCGACCGCGCCGTCCAGCCCGTCGTCAACGTGCACCTTCCACTTCACGCGGCCATCCGCCAGCATTGGCCCCATCCCCGCGACCATCTCCCTGGCGCGCGGCGAATAGTCCATGACCAGGAAGCCCTGCACGCTCAGGCGATGGGTGATCAAACGGCCGAAGTCCGGCGTGGGCGGGCGGCGCGTGGCGTTGTAGGCCGAGATCAGGCCGCACACGGCCATGCGCCCATGAATTTTCAGGCGGTTGAACACGGCGATCATGATGTCGCCGCCGACGTTCTCGAAATTCATTTCGACCCCGTCGGGCGCCAGCCGGTCCAGCGCCTCGCCGACGTCCTCGTTCTTGTAGTCGATCGCCGCATCGAACCCGAGCTCTTCGGTCAGCCAGCGGCACTTCTCGGGCCCGCCGGCGATGCCGATGACCCGCGCCCCGTGCGCCTTGGCGACCTGTCCGGCGATCGAGCCCACGGCGCCGGCCGCGGCGGAGATGACGATGGTCTCGCCGGCCTGGGGCTTCAGCACGTCGGTCACGCCGAACCAGGCCGTCATGCCGGTCATGCCCATGACCGACATGTTGGCCGTCAGCGGCAGGCCGGGGACGCGGTGCACGCGCGAGGCGGCGGCGGCGTCGACCACCGCCCGGTCGGCCCAGCCACCAGCGGCCGTCGTCACCACGTCGCCGGCCACGAACCGGTCCGACCGGCTGTCCTCGACCACGCCGAGCGTCAGTCCCCGCATCACCTCGCCCAGCCCGACCGGCGGGAGGTAACCCGCCGTATCGTTCATCCACGTGCGGTTGGTCGGGTCGAGCGAGAGGTAGACGGTCCGGACCCGGATCTGGCCCTCCCCGAGGTCCGGCAGGGTGGCCTCGACGAGCTCGAGGTCCCCGTCCTGGATCAGGCCCTGGGGACGGCGGCGAAGGACCCACTGGCGGCTGACGGTCGGCATGGCGCGCTCCTGCGTTGCTTTTCGCCACGGACCTTATGCGCGACCGGCGCAAAGAAAAAGGGCGGGATCGTTTCCGATCCCGCCCGAGGTCGCATCATCGAGAATGAGGTGCGGAGGCGACAGACCGGATCTCTCCGGTCTCGTGTCGGGGGGGCGTCGCCGCCTCCGCAAATCGAAAATGCCCGATCCGATTCGCGGTTCCCGCGGCGGGCGATTTTTTCTCAGGCCGCCTCTTTCTGGCGGGCCGGATGGAAGAACAGGGCCTGGCTGATGGCGGCCTTCACCGTTTCCGGCTGGAATGGCTTGGTGATCAGGAAGGTCGGTTCGGGCCGCTCGCCGGTCAGTAGACGCTCGGGGAAGGCGGTGATGAAGATCACCGGCACGTCGAACCGCTTCAGGATGTCCTTGACCGCGTCGATGCCCGACGAGCCGTCGGCCAGCTGGATGTCGGCCAGCACCAGACCCGGCCGGTGACGGGCCACCGCGTCGACGGCTTCGTCGTGGGTGGTGGCGGTGCCGGTGACCCGGTGGCCCAGCTCCTTCACAAGGCTTTCGATGTCGGCCGAGATGATCGCTTCGTCCTCGATGATCAGGACGTCGGTGGCCAGTTCGGCGTCGATGTCCGACTGGGCCTCGGCGATCAGGCCTTCGACTGAATGGGGATCGGCACCCAGAATCTGGGCGGCCTCCGACGGGGTAAAGCCCTCCAGCGCTGTCAGCAGGAAAGCCTGACGCGAGCGCGGGGAGATGCGCATCAGGCGTTGTCCGGCGTCGGTGTCGTCAGTCTGCACGGGTTCCAGCTGCGCGCCGGTGGTCGACCAGATGGCGTGGAAGACATGATACAGGGCGACGCGCGGGGTCATGTCGGGTGAGAGCTGCCGTTCGCCGGCGGCCAGGGCTTCGAGAGCGACGCGAACGTAGTTGTCCCCGGTCGACTGGTCTCCGGTCAGGGCGCGCGCGTAGCGGCGGACATAGGGCAGGTGCGGCGCGAGTCTGGCCAGGAGGCTCATGAAGGTATTCCCCGACGTAGGCGCTTCGAACGGACGAAGCGGGTTGCAACCGCATTGAACGTGGGATCACGGCCACGGTTCCGCCAGCGGGACGCGCCCACGCCAGAATTCGTCCGGTCTGGCGGAACCCCCCTCCGAAAACCACGTTGTCGCGGTTCGAAACGGGGCGGCGTAATGCCGAAAGACATGAGCGAAGACAAAAGCGCCGCGCGGCAACGCGCGGACAAGGCGCGCAAGGAACCCGGCCTGGAAGAGGCCCGACTGCGCCAGCAGGCGATCGGCGTGCGCCTTCGCCACATGTTCGAGGAAGTGGTCAACGAGCCGGTTCCGCAGGACTTCCTCGACATCCTGAGGCGTGCCGACGAGAAGGACGGTTCGGGGGGCGACCGCTCGTGAGGGGTTCGACCGCGCCGAAGCCGCCGTCCAGTGACGACGAGGGCTTCAAGAAACAACTCGTGACCCTGATCCCGCATCTGCGCGCGTTTGCCCGCACGCTGACGGGCGACGCCACGGCGGCCGACGATCTGGCCCAGGACGCGCTCATGAAGGCGTGGGACGCGCGCGCCAGCTATCAGATGGGCACCAACATGAAGGCGTGGACCTTCATGATCCTGCGCAACCAGTTCTATTCCGAAAAACGCCGATCGTGGCGCCAGTCGCAGCTGGATCAGGAAGCGGCCGAGCGCACGCTCGTGGCCGTGGACGATCCGGAGGCACCGGTGGCGCTGGACGAACTGCGTCAGGCGCTGGACTCCCTGCCGGCGGAGCAGCGCGAGGCGCTGATCCTCGTCGGGGCCGGGGGCTTTGCCTATGAGGAGGCGGCCGAGATCTGCCAGTGCGCCGTCGGCACGGTGAAAAGCCGGGTCTCGCGCGCGCGCCCGCTCGCTGCTGGGCATTCTCGAGAGCGGCGGCTACGCCCGCGACGGGCGCGCCGCCGGCGACGCCATGCGCTCCATCCTCGCCGATGCCGACCGCCTGAGCGGCCCGCTGCGGACCTGAGCGCGTGACCACGCGCGGACGCTTCTTCAGACGGGGCCTGCGGCCCCGCTTTCGCGGCATCCGCTTCCGCCTCGGCATGGCCATGGCCCTGGCCCTGCTGCCATTTCTGATCTTCAGCGCCGTCCAGCTCCAGGCCGATTTCCGCGACGAAGCCTTCGCCCGACGCGAGATGCTGCGTCTGGCCGCCGAGCGCAGCGTGGCCGACCAGCAGGGCCGCGTGCGGTCGACCGCCGCCCTGCTCGAGATTCTCGCCCTGGAGGGGACGGGGCCGGGCTGCGCCGCCCGCCTCACGGCCGTCGACGCCCGGCTGCGCATCTATGACGGCTTCGCCCGCTATGGCCCCGACGGTGCCCTGCTTTGCGGTTCGCAAGGTGCGGCACCCGCCGGCCCGTGGATGCAGGATCTGCGCGCCGGCCGGCGGGTCGTGGCCGCCCCCTCGGCGGGTGAGGCACCGGGCGTGCTGATCGCCCTGCGTCTGGAGCGACCGCTGGGTGCCTTCGACGGTGCCACCGCGGTGGTCATGCCTCTGAGCGAGCTTCTCCCCCGCCGCGACATCCGCAGCCTGCCGGCCGGTGCCGAAGCGGCCCTGGTCTCTGCCGACGGCCGCGTTCTGGCCACGACGCGCGCTTCCGCCTTCGAGGATATGCCCGCCCTGACGCCGCCGCCGGCCGACACGGGCGAGGCCGTTGTCGTCGAGCACAGGGGCCGGGTCTATGTGCGGGCCTCGCTGATCGACCGCGAACTGCACGTCCTCTACTCGGCGCCGGCACCGGGGCTGCTGTCCTGGGCCCGGCTGAACCCGATCGGCGCCTTCCTGATGCCACTGGCGGTCTGGTTGGCCGCGTTCGTGGCTGTGATGGCCCTGTCAGAGCGGTTCGTCATTCGATGGCTGGACTATCTGCAGCGGGTCGCCGCCATTCACGCCAAGGGCCGACTGTCCGTACGCCCCGTGCAGGCCGACGCCGCGCCGACAGAGATACGCACCCTTGCCCGGACGCTGGACGATCTGGCCACCGGCGTCACGACCCGCGACCAGTCCCTGATGAAGGCGCTGGAGGAAAAGGACGCGCTGATGCGCGAGATCCACCACCGGGTGAAGAACAACCTGCAGATCATATCCTCCCTGCTCAGCATGCAGCAGCGCAGCGTGACCGACGCCTCGGCCAAGGCGGCGCTGGGGGACACGCGCCAGCGCATCTCCGCCCTCGCCCTGATCTACCGCACCCTCTATCAGGCCGAGGATCTGGGCCGGGCCGACATCAAGGACTTCCTCAACGCCCTCGTCGGACAGATGGTCGCCGACCAGGCCGGTCGGGGTCAGGTGATCGCGAGCTCCGTCCAGTCGGACTCCCTGATCGTCGATCCCGACAAGCTGGCCCCCATGGCCCTGTGGCTGGTGGAGGCCGTGTCCAACGCCCAGAAGCACGCCTTCACCACGGGCGGCACGGCGCTGGCCGTGCGGTTCCGCGTCGACGGCGGGACCAGCGTTCTGGAAGTCGAGGATGACGGCCCCGGGCTGACGCCCTCGACGGCATCCGGCGTCGGCCGCACCCTGATGGCCGCCTTCGCCAAGCAGCTGCGCGGAGAGACCGAAATTCTGGCCGGTCCCATGGGCGGGGCGTTGATCCGGATGACCTTCGTCACCCCCGGCGCGCCGACCTCGTCGGAAGCTCACGGAACCGCGTGACGGCGGCGACGTTTCATCCGGCGAGACATCCCTCCAGGAGCCTGAAAATGCGCAAGCTGTTCGTCATTCTGAGCGCCGCCGCCGCCTTGACCACGGCCGCGTGCAACACCGTCGCCGGCGTGGGCCGCGACACCGCCGCTGCCGGCACGGCCGTCACCGAAGCCGCCGAAGACGCGGCCGACTGAGAACACGGTCGCGGCCTCCCCCCGGGGCCGCAACCGACCGCGTGAGCCGGTCCCCCACACGGCTGTGACGCGAAGGCGAGGCCCCGCCGGCCCCAAACGGCGGGGCCTCCGCAATTCCGGCTTCCCCCGGTTCACGCCCGCTTCTAACGTCGCCATCGGCCGGACCCGCCAAGAGGTCCGCCGGAGGAATGACGAGGGGCCATGACCACCACCGCCGAAACGTCCACCCAGGACGATCCCAAAACCCTGCGCACCGTCGTGGCTGCGTCGGCCGCCGGCACGGCGTTCGAGTGGTACGACTTCTTCATCTTCGGCTCTCTGACCGCCGTCATCGCCCGGCACTTCTACGCCGACGTGGGCGAGGCGGCCTCCTACATCCTGGCCCTGCTGACCTTCGGCGTCGGCTTCGTCGTTCGCCCTCTCGGCGCCCTGGTGTTCGGCTGGTTCGGCGACAGGACCGGCCGCAAGAAGACCTTCCTCGTCACCATCACCCTGATGGGGGTCGCCACGGTCGCGATCGGCCTGCTGCCCGACTACGACCAGATCGGCATCGCCGCGCCGGTTCTCCTCATCCTCATGCGCATCCTGCAGGGCTTCGCCCTCGGCGGAGAGTACGGCGGGGCCGCCATCTACGTCGCCGAGCACTCGCCAGCCCGGAAGCGCGGCCTGCTGACCGGCTGGATCCAGACCACCGCGGCGCTGGGGCTGATCGGTGCCCTGTCGGTCATCCTGATCACCCGCGCGATCGTCGGTACCGAGGCCTTCGACGAGTGGGGATGGCGCATCCCCTTCCTGCTGTCGGCGCTGCTGCTCGCGGTGTCGCTGTGGATCCGCATGAAGCTGGACGAAAGCCCGGCCTATGAGCGAATGAAGGCCGAGGCGGGCGAGAAGCGCGCGCCCTACGTCGAGAGCTTCCTGCGCTGGAAGAACGGTCGCTTCGTCCTGATCGCCCTGTTCGGCATCATGATCGCCCAGGGGGCGGTCTGGTACTGCGGATATTTCTACGCCCGCTTCTTCATGGAGCGGGTGCTGAAGGTCGAGGTGAACACCGTCGACCAGCTGATGCTGGCGGTGACGGCCCTGTCGGCCTTCCTGTATGTGTTCTTCGCCTGGCTGTCGGACCGGGTGGGGCGAAAGCCGGTCATGCTGTTCGGCATGATCCTGGCGCTGGTGGCCTATTTCCCGGGCTTCCACGCCCTGACCCGCGCGGCCAATCCGGCGCTGGCCGAAGCCCAGGCGACCGCACCCGTCACCGTCGTGGCCGACCCGTCCACCTGCGCGGTCCAGTTCGATCCGGTGGGCAAGACGGCGTTCGCGTCCTCCTGCGACATCGCCAAGAACGTCCTGTCCAACGCCGGCGTCAGCTATTCCAACGAAGCCGCCGCGCCCGGAACCCTGGCCGTCGTCCGGGTCGGCGAGGCGGTCGTGCCGTCGGTCGAGGGCGGTACCCTGGACCCGGCGGGGCTGAAGGCCGCGCGGACGGAGGTCGAGAGCCGCATCAAGGGTGCCCTGGTCGCCGCGGGCTATCCGGAAAGGGCCGATCCGGCGCGGATCAATCTGCCGGCCGTGTTCGGCATCCTGATGATCTTCATCGTCGCGGCGACGGCGCTGTACGGGCCGCAGGCGGCGGCGCTGGTCGAGCTGTTCCCCACCCGCGTCCGCTACACGGCCATGAGCCTGCCCTACCACGTCGGCACCGGCTGGGTGGGCGGCCTTCTGCCCGCCGCCAGCTTCGCCCTCGTGGCCTGGTCGGGGAACATCTACTTCGGCCTGTGGTACTCGGTGGTCTTCACCGCGATCGCGGTCGTCGTAGCCCTGATCTGGCTGCCGGAGACGAAGGGGCGCGATCTGGACACCATCGGGCGGTGAGGCGTTATGGCGTCTCCACCGCAGGAGACGCCCATGACCTCGCCCCGTGACGCCGGACTGAAGCTGCTGCGCGTGCACGCCCTGATCGCCGGCAAGCCGGTGACGGGCTCAAATCGCATCGCGGTCGACGATCCCGCGACCGGCGAGGTCATCGGCCACGTGCCCGACCTCGGCGCGGCGGAGACGGAGCGCGCGGTTCAGGCTGCCGCCGACTCCTTCCCCGACTGGTCCCGGTCCGACCCCCATGCCCGGGCGAAGATCCTGCGGGACTGGGCCGCGCTGATCGACGAGAACACCGACGGGCTCGCCGCTCTTATGGCGCTGGAGAACGGCAAGCCGTTCGCGGAGGCGAAGGGCGAGGTCGCCTATGCCAACGGCTTCCTGAAATGGTTCGCGGGCGAGGCCGAACGCCTGCTGGGCGAGACCCAGGACACCCCGCTGGGGCACCTGATCCTGACCTTCCGCCAGGCGGTCGGCCCCTGTGCCCTGATCACGCCGTGGAATTTCCCGGCGGCCATGCTGACGCGCAAGCTGGGCCCCGCCTTCGCCGCGGGCTGCACGGCGGTGGTCAAGCCGGCCAGCCAGACGCCCTTCACGGCCATCGCCCTGGCGGAGCTGGCGGATCGCGCCGGCCTGCCGAAGGGGGTGCTGAACGTGGTCACCGGCGACGCGGCGACGATCGGCGGCGTGCTGACGTCCTCGCCCCTGATCCGCAAGCTGTCGTTCACCGGCTCCACCCCCGTGGGGCGCAAGCTCGCCGAACAATGCGCGCCGACGCTGAAGCGCGTGTCGATGGAGCTGGGCGGGGCCGCCCCCCTGATCGTCTTCGCCGACGCCGACCTCGAGCAGGCCGCCGAGGAGACGGTGAAGGGCAAGTTCCGCAATGCCGGCCAGACCTGCGTCTGCCCCAACCGGGTCTACGTCGAGGCCTCGGTGGCCGGGGACTACGTCCGCATCCTCGCCGGAAAGGTCGCCGCCCTGAAGGTCGGCGGGGCCTTCGAAGACGGGGTCAAGGTCGGCCCCCTGATCGAGGACAAGGCGCTGGACAAGGTCGAGGCGCATCTGGCGACCCTGAAAAAGGACGGAGCCGAGGTCCTGACCGGCGGCGGCCGCCACGGCCTCGGCGGCCGTTTCTTCCAGCCGACCGTGACATTGGGCGGCGACGACGCGCTGTTCCGCGAGGAGGAGACCTTCGGCCCCCTGGTCCCCGTCTTCCCCTTCGAAAGCGAGGACGAGGTGGTCGACAAGGCCAACGACAGCCCCTTCGGCCTGGCCTCCTATCTCTTCACCCGCGACCTGGACCGCGCCCTGCGCATCGGGCGGCGGATCGAGGCCGGCATGTGCGGTGTCAACACCGGCCTGATCTCCACCCCCGTCGCCCCCTTCGGCGGGGTCAAGCAGTCCGGCTACGGACGCGAAGGCTCCGTGCACGGCATCGACGAGTACGTGGACGTGAAGGCGGTGACTCTGGCGCTGCGCTAGACCGGCAGCGCGCCCCGCTTGACCACCGTCCGCATCGCCACGCTGGAGCTGACCCGTGTCACGCCGGGAATGCGCGTCAGTTCGCGCGCATGGATGCGCTCCAGATCGTCGACGTCGCGGCACACCATGCGCAGCAGATAGTCGGACGATCCCGTCATCAGATGGCACTCCACCACCTCCGGCACGGTGGCGATGGCGGTCTCGAAGGCCGTCAGGGCGCTTTCCGCCTGACTGGCCAGGGTCACCGTGACGAACACCGAGATCGGCAGGCCGACCGCGCGCTCGTTGATGATGGCGGCGTAGCGGCTGATGACGCCTTCGGTCTCCAGCGCGCGCAGACGGCGCAGGCAGGCGCTTTCGGACAGGTTCACGGTCCGGGCCAGATCGGCGTTGGTCATGCGTCCGTCCGCTTGCAGGGCGCGGATCATACGCCGGTCGGTCTCGTCGAGGGTGACGGCTGAAACAGTCTTCATCGACAGCCTCATTCGCAGATTCTGCGACTTTACGCCGTTCAGTCAGCGAAAAGAACAGGAACCTGTCGCCGCACCATCGCTAGATTGCGCGCCGACGCGAGCCGTCCGTCGAAGTCGGCCGCCCCATCCAGACGAGGAAATCCCAGATGCGCGTCGGCGTCCCCAAGGAAATCAAGAAGAACGAGCATCGCATCGGCCTGACGCCGACCGCCGTGCGCGAATACGTGGCCCATGGGCACGACGTGACGGTCGAGGCCGGCGCCGGTCTGGGCGCGGGCTTCACCGACGCCGACTACAGGAAGGCCGGGGCGAAACTGGCGACCTCGGCCGCCGAGATCTTCGCCAACTCCGACATGATCGTGAAGGTCAAGGAGCCCCAGAAGGTCGAGTGGGAGATGCTGAAGAAGGACCAGATCCTCTTCACCTACCTGCACCTCGCGCCCGATCCGGAGCAGACGAAGGGTCTGATGGCCTCCGGCTGCGCCGCGGTGGCCTATGAGACCGTGACCGACGCGCGTGGGGGCCTGCCCCTGCTGGCGCCGATGTCCGAGGTCGCCGGCCGCATCGCCGTCTTCTCGGCCGCCGAAACCCTGCTGAAGCACAACGGAGGCATGGGCCTGCTGTTCTGCGGCGTGCCGGGCGTGGCTCCGGCGCGGGTGCTGGTGCTGGGCGGCGGCGTCGTCGGCCTGAACGCGGCGCGCATGGCCATGGGCCTCGGCGCCGAGGTGGTGGTGCTGGAACGCTCCATCCCGCGCATGGCGTACATCGACGAGGTCACCAACGGCCGCGTGACGACGCGCTATTCCTCGATCGGCGCGATCGAGGAGGAACTGGTCAAGGCCGACGTCATCATCGGCGCCGTGCTGGTCCCGGGCGCCGAGGCCCCCAAGCTGATCAAGCGCGAGCACCTGAAGCAGATGAAGCCCGGCAGCGTGCTGGTCGACGTCGCCATCGATCAGGGCGGCTGCTTCGAGACGTCCAAGCCGACCACGCACGAGGACCCGACCTACGTGGTCGACGGCGTGGTTCACTATTGCGTGGCCAACATGCCGGGTGCCGCCCCGCGCACCTCGTCCGAAGCCCTGAACAACGCCACCCTGCCCTTCGGACTGGCGCTGGCGGACAAGGGTCTGGACGCGCTGAAGGACAATCCGCACCTGGCGCGCGGCCTGAACGTGCTGAACGGCGAGCTGACCTATCCGGCCGTCGGCGAGGCGCTGGGCCTGAAGTGGAGCGACCCCTACGGCGTGTGGGGGTGAACCAAGGGAACAGGGATTCGGGATGAGGGATGAGGCGCTTCCTCATCCCTAGTCCCTAGTCCCTGCTCCCCGCCTGCGGCATAAGCCGCGAATGAAGTTCCTCGACCAGGCCAAGATCTACATCCGCTCCGGCAACGGCGGCGGCGGCTCCGTGTCGTTCCGGCGCGAGAAATTCATCCCCCAGGGCGGTCCGGACGGCGGGGACGGCGGCAACGGCGGCAACGTGTGGATCACGGCCGTGGACGGTCTGAACACTCTGATCGACTTCCGCTACCAGCAGCATTTCCGGGCCGAGACGGGCAACCACGGCCAGGGCCGCAACATGCACGGCGCCAAGGGCGAGGACGTCATCCTGCGGGTTCCCGTCGGCACGCAGGTGCTGGACGAGGACAAGGAGACGGTCCTGCTGGACATGGACCAGGCCGGCAAGACCGAGATGCTGCTGCGCGGCGGCAACGGGGGCTGGGGCAACGCCCGCTTCAAGGGCCCGGTCAACCAGGCCCCCATGCACGCCAATCCGGGGCAGGAGGGGCAGGAACGCGCCATCTGGCTGCGGCTGAAGCTGATCGCCGACGTCGGTCTGGCCGGTCTGCCCAATGCCGGCAAGTCGACCTTCCTCGCCGCGGTCTCGGCCGCACGGCCCAAGATCGCCGACTATCCCTTCACCACCCTGGCCCCCAATCTGGGCACCGTGGACCTGAGCCCCAACGAGCGGTTCGTGATCGCCGACATCCCCGGCCTGATCGAGGGCGCCAGCGAGGGCGCGGGTCTGGGCACGCGGTTCCTCGGCCACGTCGAGCGCTCCGGCTGCCTGATCCATCTGGTCGATGCCACCCAGGACGACGTCGCCGGCGCCTGGCGCACGATCCGCCACGAGCTGGAGGCCTATGGCGAGGGGCTCGGCGACAAGACCGAAATCCTGGCGCTGAACAAGATCGACGCCCTGACCGACGAGGGGCGGGCGGAGAAGGCGGCGGAGCTGAAGGCGGCGGCGGGCGTGGAGCCGGTCATGGTCTCCGGCGTCTCGGGCGAAGGCGTGCAGGAGCTGCTGCGCGCGGCCTGGACGGTCGTCCGCCGATCCCGCGGCGAGATCGGCCCCATCGACGACGACGGCCCCTTGCAGGAGACGCCCGGCGGCTGGCAGCCTTGACCGCGACCTGTTAGGGCAGTCTTGAGCATAAGCCCGGACGCGCCCCACCCTTGAGCTTCTTCCATGCCGGTCCCGCGCCGCGCGCCTTCGGACCCCGTCCGGGGGCGCTGCGCGACGGCCTGCGCCTCGAATCCGGCATGCGCGTCGGCCTGTTCGGCGGCTCGTTCAATCCGGCCCACGACGGCCACGCCCACGTGGCGGAGACCGCACTGACCCGGTTGGGACTCGACCGCGTGATCTGGCTGGTCTCGCCCCAGAACCCGCTGAAGGACCCGAAGCAGTCCGCCTCGCTCGGCGACCGCATGGCCTCCGCTCGTCGCTGGGCGCGCGGCCCCTCGATGATCGTTTCGGACTTCGAGACGCGAGCGGGGACCAGCTGGACGGTCGACACCCTGCGCGCGCTTCAGTCACGGCACCCCGGCGTGCGGTTCGTCTGGCTGATGGGGTCGGACAATCTGGAGTCCTTCGACCTTTGGCGGGGCTGGACCGACATCATGCGGATGATGCCGATGGCGGTGATCGCCCGGCCCGGCAGCCTGCTCGAGAGCCGGTCCGCCCCCGCCGCGCGCCGCTTCGCCTTCGCCCGGGTGCCGGCTGGCCAGGCCCGCCTGCTCCCGCGGATGGCCGCTCCGGCCTGGACCTACCTGGCCGCGCCGCTGAACCCCCGATCGTCAACCGCGCTTCGGGCCGCGGCGACGCCGTGATGGGCGGCCACGCGCGGGAAACCCTCTTCCCGCAAGGCCGGGTGACGCTCCGGGCCGCGCGTGCTATGGTCCGGCTCACGTCCATCTGACCGGAGCCCTAAGCTGTCCCCGTCTTCCGCGCCCCGCGCGCCCGCCGTCTCCAACACGGCGCATGAGTCCGACCCCATTCCGCCGCTGCGCCCCGAGGACGGGACCGACGCGCCGCTTCCGGTCGGATCGACCCCGCTGGAACAGGCTCTGATCACCAAGCTGGACGAGGACAAGGCCCAGGATCTGGTCCTCATCGACCTCAAGGGCAAATCCTCCATGTCCGACGCCATGATCGTGGCGTCCGGCCGCTCGCACCGTCACGTGGGCGCGTTGGCCGACCACCTGCTGCGCGTGCTGAAGGACCACGGCCTGGGCAAGGCCAAGGTCGAGGGTCTGCCCCACTGCGACTGGGTGCTGATCGACGCCGGCGACGTGATCGTCCACCTGTTCCGGCCCGAGGTGCGCAGCTTCTACAACATCGAGAAGATCTGGGCGGTCGAGAGCGGCCACCGCGTCGACGCCCGCGCCTGATCCGGTGAAGCTGGCGGTCGTCGCCATCGGCAAGTCCGGGCGCGGCCCGGAGGCGACGCTGGCCGCCGACTATGCCGGACGGGCGACGCTGTCCGGACGCGCGCTCGGACTCGGCCCCGTCGATTTGGTCGATCTGGATCCGCGCAAGCCCGGCAAGGCCCCCGAGGCCGAACTGATCCTGAAGGCCGCCGAGGGCGCCCACCTGATCGCCTGCGACGAGCGCGGCAGGACCTATTCGAGCCGCGCCTTCGCCGACCACCTCGCCGAACTGCGCGACCGCGGCGAGCGGCGCGTCGTCTTCGCCATCGGCGGGGCGGACGGACTGGACGAGAGCGTGCGAGCCGCGGCCGCCTCGACCCTGGCCTTCGGACCCCAGACCTGGCCGCACGCTCTGGCGCGCGCCATGCTGGCCGAGCAGGTCTATCGCGCGGTGACCATTCTGGGCGGCTCGCCCTATCATCGCGACTGATGCGCCGCCTCCTTGTTCTGACCCTGGTCGCCCTGTCCCTCGGTGCCGCGCCGGCCTCGGGTCTCCAACCCGTCGCATCGACCGAAGCGGCGCAGCTTCAGGCCCGATATCGCGACGCCGTGGTCCGCTTGCGCCGGCTGGAGGAGGAGTCCGCCTCCGCGGCTCGCACGGCGAGTGCCGCGGCCGACCCCGGGACCGGGGTCGCGCCCTCCGCCGACCGGTCCCGGCTCGACGCCCTGGCGGCGCGCGAGGCGCCGGTTCTGGCCGAACTGACCCGGCTGCGGGCGCGTCAGGGCCGCCTGCTGGGGGGGCTTCAGCGCCTGACCCGCCGCCCTCCCCCGCCGCTGGTCGTGCCCGCCGCTCGGGCGGTAGAGGCCCGACGCGCCGCCCTGTTGATGCGCGAGGCTGCCCTCGCGCTGGAAGCACGGGCGCACCCCCTCGAAGCGCGCCGCGCCGGGGTGGCCCGAGAACGCCGGGCGGTTCTGTTGTCGCAGGCTGGCGCGCTCGCCGCCGACAGCGCCGCCGGAGAACGCGCCGCCCTCACGGCCGATCGGGGCGCGGCCCGACGCGCGCGTGCCGTGGTCCTCGCCGCCGAGGCGCGCGCCGCCCGGGCCGAGGTCGCCGCCCTCGCCGCGCGACTGCGCCGGCTCGGGGCCGCCGTGCCCGAGGTGCCCGCTGACGCCGTGACCCGGGTCTCGGCCCTGCCCGCCGGCCGCGATCGCCTCGTCGCGCCCGTGGCCGGCCCGCCGCAGCTCCGGTTCGGACGCGAGGCCGCCGGCTGGCGCTGGACCGGGACCGGCGAGCCCGTGCGCGCGCCCGCGCCCGGCCGGGTGGCCCATGTGGGCCCCCATGAGGCGTGGGGCACGGTGGTGCTGCTGGATCTCGGAGCGGGCTGGCACGCGGTCGTCCTGGGCCTCGACGACGCCGCCGTCGCGTCGGAGCAACGCGTCGAAGCCGGACAGACGCTCGGAACCAGCCGCCCGGGTGCCTCGCTTCAGTTCGAGCTTCGCCGGGAAGAGACGCCGGTCGATCCCGCCCGGTTCATGCCCTGATCGCGGGAAGTCACTGGCGCGTCCGCTCTGACGCTGATTTTATCGTCCGGGGTCGGTCGCGCCTTGTTTCCGCCGCGGCGGGGCCGATGATCCCGGTTCCTCCCCCGCGCGCCCCGTGCGCGCACAGACGAAGATGCGAGATCGAATGCGCAAAGCCCTCATCGCCGGATGCGCCGCCGTGGCGATCGGTGCCGTCGCCGTTACGGCGGTGGCCCAGACCCCGCGCAACGAAACCTTCCGCATGCTCGAGCTGTTCGGCGACGTGCTGGCGGTGGTCGAGCAGGCCTATGTCGTGCCGGTCGACAACAAGAAGCTGATCGAGGCGGCGCTGGGCGGCATGATGACCGCGCTGGACCCGCACTCCAGCTACCTCGCTCCGGCCGGGTTCGAGGACCTGCGCGAGCGGACCGAGGGTCAGTATTCCGGCGTCGGCCTGACCATCAGCTCCGAGGCGGGGCTGGTGAAGGTCATCTCGCCCATGGACGGCAGCCCGGCGGCCCGCGCCGGCGTTCAGGCCGGGGACGTCATTTCGGTCATCGACGGTGCCAGCGCCGCCGGACTGAGCGTGTCCGAGGTCTCCGAGAAGCTGCGCGGCGCACCGGGAACCGACGTCGCCGTCACCTTCCTGCGCGACGGCGCCGACCCGCTGGAGGTCACCCTGACCCGGGAGGTGATCAAGATCGAGTCCGTCACCGGCCGCATGGAAGGCGACTTTGGCGTCATCCGCATCTCCACCTTCGATGACAACACGGTCCGGGACCTGAACCGCGTCATCGGCGAGCTGAAGACAGCCAATCCGGGCGTGAAGGGCTATGTCGTCGACCTGCGCAACAACGGCGGTGGCCTGCTGTCGGCCGCGGTCGGCGTGTCCGACGCCTTCCTCGAGCGGGGCGAGATCGTCAGCCAGCGCGGTCGCCGTCCGGAACAGATCGACCGCTGGTCGGCCCGTCCGGGCGATCTGACCGACGGCAAGCCGATCGTCGTGCTGGTCAACTACGGTTCCGCCTCGGCGTCGGAGATCGTGGCCGGTGCCCTGAAGGACCATGAGCGGGCGACGATCGTCGGCCTGACCAGCTTCGGCAAGGGCTCGGTCCAGACGGTCATCCCGCTGCGCGGCGGCCAGGACGGGGCCCTGTCGATCACCACGGCGCGCTACTACACGCCCTCGGGCCGCTCGATCCAGAAGATCGGCATCGAGCCGGATCTCGAGGTGTCGCGCTCGACCGCCGAGGCGCGGATCGTGTCGCGCTCGTCCTTCGTCTATTCCGAGGCGGCCTACGCCAACTCTCTGGACGCGTCGATCGGTGCCGAGCGCCGGGGCGCCCACGTGCCGCTGGAAGCGCCCGGCGAGGACTGGCCCGAGGACAAGGACTATCAGCTGGAGCGGGCCTACGACGTGCTGCGGGCTGGCGGCGACCTGGCCGCCCTCGCGCCCGCCCCGGCCGGCATCGTCGTCACGCCCCCGGACCAGCAGAACGCGGCGCTGGCCGCCGACTGAGGGGTCAGGCGGTTTGGGGGTAGGCGGTAGGGAAAGACGCTGGGACGGGGGCCCTGCCTGCCCCTACCCCTACCCCTACCCCTACCCCTCCTGCCTCCCCATTCATGCCTAACGCGCCGTTAGGCTTTCTTAACCGGCACCGCGCGATGATCCCGACCGCAAGGGTGTGATCCGCCGTGACCATGTTCGCCAAACGTCAATCCGCGCTCGCCGCCTCGGCCGGGCGCCCGCCCGAACGCCGCAGCCTCAAGGCCGGCGTCGCCCCCCTCCTGCGCGCGTTGAAGAAGCCCCCGGTGGCCGTCGCCGGCTCGGCGGTTCTGCTGTTTTCGGCCGTCGCCCTGTTCGTCGCCGTTCTGGGCGACCCCTCGGCGGCCAACCCCACCGCCCGCGCCGGCCTGAAGCGCGAGGCGCGGCCCGCAGCCGCCCCGCCGACGGGACTGGAAGCCTTCACCGCCGGTCTGGGCGGGGCCTATCAGGACCTGGCCGCGGATCCGACCACCGTTGACGGCGAGGCGACCCTGACCCTGCCGGACGGTGCCAGTGTGGGCGGGTCAGGCCCCACGTTCACCGCGCCCCGCCTGACCGCCGCCTCGCCGCTGAGCCAGGCCCCGATCGCCGGCCTGTTTGCCCCCGACCCCAACGGCCCCCAGCCCGTCATCGCCGAAGACGGCCGTGTCCCGGCCCAGGCCTACGCCCGGCCGTTCCGCCCCAATGGCAAGCCTCGCGTGGCCCTGATCGTCGGCGGTCTGGGCCTTAACGCCGTCACCACCCGTGCCGCCATCGAGCGACTGCCGCCCGAGATCACCCTCAGCTTCGTGCCCTATGCCGAGGGCCTGCAGGGCTGGATCGATCTGGCCCGGGCGCACGGCCACGAGGTGATGCTGGAAATCCCCATGGAGCCGACCGGCTATCCCGACAACGACCCCGGCCCCTACACCCTGCTGGCTTCGGGCGGGGCGGCGGACGTTGAGGCCAAGCTGCCCTGGCTGCTGGGCCGTGCGACCGGCTATTTCGGCGTGATGAACTATCTCGGCGACCGCTTCATGGCTTCGGACGCCGGCTTCTCGGCCTTCATGGGTGAGCTGCGGCGGCGCGGCGTGGCCTTCGTCGACGACGGCCTGGCCCGCAGGCGTCCCGGTGCCTGGGCCCGCGCCTCGGCCGACCACGTGGTCGACGAGGTGCAGACTCCCGCCGCCATCATGGGCCGCCTCAACGCAGTGGAGGCCCTGGCCAAGCAGCGCGGCGGCGCGCTGGGGACCGGCTTCGGCTATCCCGTGACGGTCGAGGCCGTGGCCCGCTGGGCGTCGGGCCTTGATGCGCGCGGCCTGCAACTGGCGCCCGCCAGCGCCATGACGCGCTCGGGCTGAGGTGGAACGCGACCTTTCCCTCTACCGCCCCAACGTCGGCGTGGTCCTGTTCAACGCGGACGGCCGGGTCTGGCTGGGCCATCGCATCCACACGCCCGGCCCGTGGCGCTGGCAATTCCCCCAGGGCGGCGTCGACGACGGCGAGGATCTGGAGACGGCCGCCCGCCGCGAGCTGTTCGAGGAGACCGGCGTGCATTCGGTCGAGTATCTGGACCGCACCCCCGGCTGGATCGCCTACGACTTTCCGCCCGACCTCGGCGGGCCGCGCGCGAAATGGGGTCACAAGGGGCAGAAGCAGGTGTGGTTCGCCTACCGCTTCACCGGAACAGACGCCGAGATCGATCTGGAGGCGTACGGCGAGCCGGAGTTCGACGCCTGGCGCTGGGCTGGCCTAGACGAGACGCCGTCCCTGATCGTCCCGTTCAAGCGGGCGGTCTATGAGCAGGTGCTGACCGCCTTCGCCCGTTTCGCACGCTGAGGTTCAGTCCGCCGCCGTCGGCGGGGTCCATTCGACCCGCAGTTCGACGGGCGCCGCCGGGTCGGTGGCCGGGACATACTCCCATCTCAGCATGTCCTCGCCGCGATCGCTCAGGCCCCGCACCCGCGTATTGGTCACGCCGGAGGTCACGCCGGACGGAAAGTCGCGGATGTTCCAGGTCAGGGGCCGTTCCGCCGCCCAATCCTTGAGCCCGCGGTCCACGGTAAGGATCCGCGCGCCGGGCGCGGAGACGATCAGGCGGCAGGTGTTCCGCTCGGCGGTCGGTGTCTGCACCGTGACCTCCGAGGTCTGCATGCGCAGCCCGAAGGCGTCCGGCCCGGCGGGCGACAGTCCCTTCGTCCCCGCCGCGGCCCGACGACCCCAGCCGTCCCCGACGTCCGCCGGCGCGGCGCAGACCGCGTCGATCATGCCCACGACGTGACGCGCGAAACCGGCGTCGTCCAGCAGCGGCAGGGGATAGACCATGGGCGGCGGTCCCGGCGGCTGCACGGGCTGGCAGGCGCACAGCGGCCGGGGCGCGCCGCTGACGCAGGCAGCCAGAGCGAGACCGACGAGGAGAACCGGGGCACGCATGGATCGAACTCCGTTCAGGAGGCAAAGTCGCCGTCGTCCGCAGCCTCTCCCGCCGCGGCCGTCGCTGCAAGCCGACGTTATCTGACGGTGGAGATCAGTCGACCGGGGGCGGCGGGGCCGCCGGCGCGCGGGGCGGGCAGCTGCGCGGGATGTGCAGGATCGTGCCCATCGCCCCTTCGCGCACCGGCGGCTGATAGATGGCCATGGCGGGCCGGCATCCGTCGGCGTCCAGCGCGGGCTCGCCCAGAGCGGCGCACCCGGCCAGCGGCAGGGTCGCAAGCATCAGTCCCCAAACGCGCATGGCCGCCTCCCTCTCAGGACGCGGCCATCAGGCCCCGCCGGAGCGGGGGCGGTCAAGCGTGGTTCAAGCCTCGGCCAGTTCCTGGGCGCGTTCGGCCAGGATGGTCAGGCCGGCGGGGGTCACGTCGGCGAAGCCGCCGTGCACCTCGAAGCGGCGACGCGAGCCGCCGTCGATCACGGTGACCGTGCCCTCCTTCAGCGCCGTCATGAAAGGCGCGTGGTCGGCCAGGACGCCGAAGTCGCCCTCGACGCCGGGTGCGTCGACCTGGTCCACCAGGCCCGAGAAGACCTCGCGCTCGGGCGAGACGAGGGAGAAGTTCAGTTTGCCGGCCATGGAGCCAATCCTTGATCCGTCAGCCGACCGAAACTTCGATCAAGCCGTCCTGCTTTCCATCGACGAAAAGGTGCTCCCCGTCGGAAAACTCTATGAAAAGCTCGCGCTCCTTCAGACGCGCGAGCTTCACCGTCTTGCCCTCGAGCAACTGGTGGAGACGCTCCGAGAGGATCTCCACCGGCTCACTCATCACGCCGCGTCCGCGGCCAGCTTCTGGGCCTTCTCGACGGCTTCCTCAATGGCACCGACCATGTAGAAGGCCGCTTCCGGCAGGTGGTCGTATTCGCCGGCGACGATGCCCTTGAACGAGCGGATCGTGTCTTCCAGCGACACGAACTTGCCCGGCGAATTGGTGAACTGCTCGGCCACGAAGAAGGGCTGCGACAGGAAGCGCTGGATCTTGCGGGCGCGCGACACGACCAGCTTGTCGTCTTCCGACAGCTCGTCCATGCCCAGGATGGCGATGATGTCCTTCAGCGCCTTGTACTGCTGCAGGACTTCCTGGACCGAACGGGCGACGCGGTAGTGCTCCTCGCCGATGACCAGCGGGTCCATGATCCGCGAGGTGGAGTCCAGCGGATCCACCGCCGGGAAGATGGCCTGGGCGGCGATGTCGCGGCTCAGCACGGTCGTCGCGTCCAGGTGGGCGAACGAGGCGGCGGGGGCCGGGTCGGTCAGGTCGTCGGCGGGCACGTAGATGGCCTGGACCGAGGTGATCGAGCCCTTCTTGGTCGAGGTGATGCGCTCCTGCAGATTGCCCATCTCGGTGGCCAGCGTCGGCTGATAGCCCACGGCCGACGGGATGCGGCCCAGCAGGGCGGACACTTCCGAACCGGCCTGGGTGAAGCGGAAGATGTTGTCGACGAACAGCAGCACGTCCTTGCCTTCCTCGTCGCGGAAGTACTCGGCCTGGGCCAGGCCCGTCAGGGCGACGCGGGCGCGGGCGCCGGGAGGCTCGTTCATCTGGCCGTAGACCAAGGCGCATTTGGAGCCCTCGGTCGAGCCGCCGTTCTTGGTCGGGTCCACGTTCACGTTGGACTCGATCATCTCGTGATACAGGTCGTTGCCCTCGCGCGTGCGCTCACCCACGCCGGCCAGAACCGAATAGCCGCCGTACGCCTTGGCGATGTTGTTGATCAGCTCCTGCATGGTCACGGTCTTGCCCACGCCGGCGCCGCCGAACAGGCCGATCTTGCCGCCCTTGGTGTAGGGGCACATCAGGTCGATCACCTTGATCCCCGTGACCAGGATCTCCGACGAGGTCGACTGCTCCTCGAAGCTGGGGGCCTCGCGGTGGATCGGGCGGTACATCGTGGTCTTGATCGGGCCCTGCTCGTCGATCGGCGCGCCGACGACGTTCATGATGCGGCCCAGGGTGCCGGGGCCGACCGGGGCCAGGATCGAGTTGCCGGTGTCCGTCACCGGCTGGCCGCGCGTCAGGCCTTCCGAGGTGTCCATGGCGATGGTGCGGACCATGTTCTCGCCGAGGTGCTGGGCGACTTCCAGCACCAGGGTGAAGGGCTCGCCCGTCTTCTGGTCGACGTTCTGGGTCTCCAGCGCGGACAGGATGGCCGGCAGGTGACCGTCGAACTCCACGTCCACGACGGCGCCGATGACCTGGGCGATGCGGCCCGTGGCGACGGCGGCAGTCGGTGCCGCGGTCGTCGCGGCGGCGGCCTTGGGGGCCTTCGGCGCGGCGGGCTTGCGGGTCGTGGTCTTCTTGGGGGCGGCGGTGTCGGTCATCGGTGCGTTCCGTTCGGAAAGTCGTGTCGTGTGAGGGGTCGGATCAGAGCGCTTCGGCGCCGGCGATGATCTCGATCAGTTCGGTGGTGATCTGGGCCTGGCGCTTGCGGTTGTACTGCAGGGTCAGGCTGTTGATCAGGTCGCCCGCGTTGCGCGTGGCGTTGTCCATGGCGCCCATCTGGGCCCCGAAGAAGCTGGCCTGGTTCTCGTACATCGCCGCCAGAACCTGGGTCGTGATGTTGCGCGGCAGGATGACGTCGAGGATTTCCTCCTCCGACGGCTCGTACTCATAGACCGCGCCGTTCAGGTCGACCGGGGCGGCGTCGCCGTCGACCACGGCCGGGATCAGCTGACGCGCCGTCGGCACCTGGGCGATGACCGACTGGAAGCGGCTGTAGAACAGGGTCACGACGTCGGCGTTGCCGGCCTCGAACTCCTCGCCGATCAGGGCGGCCACGGGCTCGGCGGCCGGAAGGCCGACGGTCTTGTGCTCGCTCATCTCGAAGGTGCGGATCACCTTGCCGCCGTACAGCCGGGTCAGGCCGTCGCGGACCTTGCGTCCGACGGCCACGATGCGGACGTCCTTGCCTTGGGCGATCAGGGTGTTGATGCGCTCGCGCGCGGCGCGGATCACGTTGGTGTTGAAGCCGCCTGCCAGACCCTTGTCGCCGGTGGCGACGACGATCAGGTGCTTCTGGTCGCGGCCCGTGCCGGCCAGCAGCTTCGGCGCGCCGTCGCCCGACACGCCGGCCGCCAGGTTGGCGATGACCGCGGCCATCTTCCGGGCATAGGGACGCGCGCTCTCGGCCTGATCCTGGGCGCGCTTCAGCTTGGCCGCGGCGACCATGTTCAGGGCCTTCGTGATCTTCTGCGTGGACTTCACGCTTCCGATCCGATTGCGCATTTCCTTGAGACTGGCCATCGGGCGCTACTCTTTCAGCTTCCGGGGGTCAGATCAGGCGAAGGTCTTGGTGAAGGCCGCCAGGACGTCCTTCAGCTCGGTTTCCAGCTCGGCGGTCAGGTCCTTCTTCGTCCGGATGCCTTCCAGCAGGCCGGGGTTGGAGGACTTGATGCGGGCCAGCAGCTCGCGCTCGAAGCGGCCGATGTCGGCCACGGCGATGCCGTCCAGATAGCCGCGCGTGCCGGCGTAGACCGAGACGACCTGCTCTTCCATGGTCAGCGGCGAATACTGCGGCTGCTTCAGCAGCTCGGTCAGGCGGGCACCGCGGGCCAGCAGCTTCTGGGTCGAGGCGTCGAGGTCCGAGCCGAACTTCGCGAAGGCGGCCATTTCCCGGTACTGGGCCAGCTCGCCCTTGATGGTGCCGGCGACCTTCTTCATCGCCTTGGTCTGGGCCGAGGAACCCACGCGCGACACCGAGATGCCGACGTTCACGGCGGGGCGGATGCCCTGATAGAACAGGTCGGATTCCAGGAAAATCTGGCCGTCGGTGATCGAGATCACGTTGGTCGGGATGTAGGCCGAGACGTCGTTGGCCTGGGTCTCGATCAGCGGCAGGGCGGTCAGCGAGCCCGAGCCGTAGTCGGCGTTCAGCTTGGCCGAACGCTCCAGCAGGCGGCTGTGCAGGTAGAAGACGTCGCCCGGGTAGGCTTCGCGGCCCGGCGGGCGGCGCAGCAGCAGCGACATCTGGCGATAGGCCACGGCCTGTTTCGACAGGTCGTCATAGACGATCAGGCCGTGCATGCCGTTGTCGCGGAAATACTCGCCCATGGCGGTGCCGGCGAACGGGGCCAGGAACTGCAGCGGGGCCGGCTCGGACGCCGTGGCGGCGACGACGATGGTGTATTCCAGCGCGCCGGCTTCCTCGAGCGTCTTGACGATCTGGGCGACGGTCGAGCGCTTCTGACCGATGGCCACATAGATGCAGTACAGCTTGGCGGACTCGTCGTCCGTGGCGTTGACCGACTTCTGGTTCAGGATGGTGTCGATGGCGACGGCGGTCTTGCCGACCTGACGGTCACCGATGATCAGCTCGCGCTGGCCGCGGCCGATCGGGATCAGGGTGTCGATCGCCTTCAGGCCGGTCTGCATCGGCTCGTGCACCGACTTGCGGGGGATGATGCCCGGCGCCTTCACGTCCACGCGGCGGCGCTCGGTGAACTTGATCGGGCCCTTGCCGTCGATCGGCTCGCCCAGCGGGTTGACGACGCGGCCCAGCAGACCCTTGCCGACCGGCACGTCCACGATCTCACCCAGGCGGCGGACTTCGTCGCCTTCCGAGATGGCGGCGTCCTGGCCGAAGATCACGGCGCCGACGTTGTCGCGCTCGAGGTTCAGGGCCATGCCCTTCACGCCGGCCTTCGGGAACTCGATCATCTCGCCGGCCTGGACGTTGTCCAGACCGTGGATGCGGGCGATGCCGTCGCCGACCGACAGCACCTGGCCGACGTCGGAGACGTCCGCCTCGACGCCGAAGCCGGCGATCTGCTGCTTGAGGATGGCCGAGATTTCAGCGGCGCGGATGTCCATTGCGGTCTCTTTCGTCTTCGTCTTCGCGAGCGCCGGAGCGCCGTGTGGGTTAGGCGCGCTTCAGCGCAAACTTCATCTGGTCGAGCTTGGTCTTCAGCGAGGCATCGAACAGTTTCGAGCCGACCTTGACCTTCAGGCCGCCCAGGATCGCCGGGTCGACGCGGGCGGAAAGTTCCGGGTCCTTGCCCAGCGCGGTGCGCAGGGCCGTCTTGATCTTCGTCATCTGCGCGGCGGCCAGGGGCTGGGCGGAGATGATCTCGGCCGAGACCACGCCCGTCTTCTTCGCATACAGTCGCTCGAAGCCGGCGATGACGCCCGTCAGGTCGCGCCCGCGGCCGTTCTGCGACAACAGGCCGAGAAAGTTGCGGGTGACCGGGGCAAATTTGGCGGCGGCCGCCACGGCCAGCAGGCCGCGCGACTGGTCTTCGGCCTTCATCACCGGCGAGGTCAGCAGGCGGCGCAGGTCGGCGCTCTCGCCCCAGGCGGCGCGCAGCGACTTCAGATCCGCGCGCACGGCGTCGAGGGCACCCGTCTCTTCCGCCAGGTCGAACAGCGCCTGGGCGTAGCGGTCGCCGACTTCCGTCGTCCTGAATTCGTCAGCCACTATGATAAGGTCCGCGCAGTGAACGTTCGGGGTCTCGGCCGGCGGCGAGTGTCGCGCCGGTCGAAGGGCCTGAAATGCTTGAAAAAAGCACACCTCGAAAACGTCGACTGACGCCCTCTCGGCCTAAGCCGGGCGCCGGATAGCACCTATTCCCACAAGGGGCAACCGAGGCCGGGCCGCCCGCGGCGCGGGGGGATCAGCCGCGACGCTGAACCGCACCCCCCGCCGGGACGCTACCGCAACGCTGCCTCGGGCGTTATGAGGGGCTCTTCTCAAATGGATCGGACCCCGATGCTCGACAGTATCACTCCCTTGCTCTCTGACCCCGCGGCCTGGGCCGCGCTCGTGACCCTCGTGGTCATGGAGGTCGTTCTGGGTATCGACAATCTGATCTTCATCTCGATCCTCTCGAACAAGCTGCCGGAGCATCAGCGTCAGCGCGTCCGCCGCATCGGCATCGGTCTGGCTCTGATCATGCGCCTGGCCCTGCTGTCGATCATCGCCTGGCTGGTCGGCCTGACCGCCACGGTCGTCGACCTCGGCTTCGTCGGCCCGATGGGCGAGCACGGCGAACCGGCCTTCGAGACCCAGTTCAGCTGGAAGGACCTGATCCTGATCGCCGGCGGCCTGTTCCTGGTGTGGAAGGCGACCAAGGAGATCCATCACACCGTCGACCCGGTGCCATCCAACCACGACGTGCTGGACAAGAAGTCGGTGGCCATCAACAACGCCGGCTCGGCCATCTTCCAGATCATCCTGCTGGACCTGGTGTTCTCGATCGACTCGATCCTGACGGCGGTCGGCATGACCGATCACCTGCCGATCATGGTGGTGGCGGTTCTGGTGGCCGTGGCCGTCATGCTGCTGGCTGCCGACCCGCTGGCCAACTTCATCAACAACAACCCGACCGTGGTGATGCTGGCGCTGGGCTTCCTGCTGATGATCGGCATGGTGCTGATCGCCGACGGCTTCGGCGTGCACGTGCCCAAGGGCTACATCTACGCCGCCATGGCCTTCTCGGCCCTGGTGGAAGGGCTGAACATGTGGAGCCGCAAGTCGCAGGCGCGCAAGGCGGCCGCGGGCGACGGGGCGCACTGACCCTGACCCCGGCCAGATGAAAAAGGCCCCCTCCGTCGCCGGAGGGGGCCTTTCCTTTTGGCCGATGTCGGGGTGAGCCCTAGCGGCCGTAGGCCGGCGGATACGCCCCCTCGCCGCCGTTCCGGTAGCGGTCGCGCAGCAGCAGGTTGCGGGCGGTCATCGGCTGCTCCACGCCCTTCACGAATACCGTCACGGTCTGGGTCAGCGGCTCCAGCGGGTCGCCGGACCAGATCACCACGTCCGCTTCCGCCCCGGCCGCCAGCGTGCCGAAGCGGTCGCCGAAGCCGAAGATGCGGGCCGGATTGGTGGTGATGGCCGCGATCGCCGCGTCGTGTGGCAGACCGTGCGACACGGCGTTGCCGGCGTTGTAGCGGGTCTCGCGCGCGCGATGGATCGAGCCCTCGTTGCCCTTGATGGCGATGACCACGCCGGCCGCGTGAAGGGCGGCGGCGTTCTGCATCCGCGCGCCGCGGCGCTCCAGATTGCCCGGCAGGTTGGTCACCGGGTTCACCAGCACGGGCACGCCCGCGGCGGCAATCTGGTCGGCGACCATCCAGCCCTCCTCGGCCCCGTCGAGGATGATCTCGATGCCTTCCTCGTCGGCGAGACGCAGCACCATCAGGATGTCGGAGGCGCGGCTGACCGTGACGATCAGCGGCATGCGCCCCTCGGCCACCGGGATCAGCGCCTCAAGGTCGGCCCGGGACAGCGACAGGTCCCGCAGGCCGCCGCGCTCATAGGCCGACTTGTTGCGGGCATAGAGGCGAACCTCGGCTATGGTCTCGCGGAACAGGGTGAACTCGGCCCCGCGCGCCCCGCCGGCCACGCCGGCCCCGGCGTCGCCGAAGGGCGCGACCATGGCCACGCGCGGACGGACGAGGATGTCGGTCCCCTGACCCAGATGGATCACTGCCGCCTGGCCGGCGAACAGGCCGGGCGTGTGATAGCCGCCCTCGCCCGCGCCGGCGGTGTCTTCCTCATGGTAGTGGCCGCCCGAGGAGCCGGGATGGTTCGGCACCACCACCGCGCGGGTCACACCGCCCAGGCGGGCGGTCGGCAGGGTGATCGACCATGGGTCGAGCCCGTACGAGACGTCGAAGGCCGCGCTGAGCGTGTTCGAGGAATTGCGCAGGTCGTCGCCGACCGACGAGATCTCCGAGCCGCCGAGGCCGGAATCGACCGCGACGATGCCGGGCGTGACGACCTTGCCCGAGGCGTCGACGACGCGGGCACCGGCGGGCGCGCCGCCGGTGCCGACCGAGACGATGCGACCGTCGCGCATGACGACGGTGCCGTTCTCGATCACCGAGGTTCCGGTGTGGATCCGACCGCCGACGATGGCGGTGACTTCCTGGGCGAGGGCGGGTCCGGCCACAGCCATGACGGCGGCGGCGAGCAGAAGCGTGCGGCGGATCATCAGCGGGCTCCCTGGCGGACGCCGGCGGCCGTCTGGCCGTATCCGGGCTGGCCCAGTTCGAAGTCGGACAGCGGCTGGAAGGCCGGATCCATGCGGTCGAAGGCCAGGCCGCCGTCCACGAAGACCTGATCGGCGCGGGCGTAGACGCTGAACGGATTGGCGCTCCAGATCACCACGTCGGCGCGCTTGCCGGCCTCCAGCGAACCCGTCTCGTCATCGATGCCGATGGCGCGTGCGGCATTGGAGGTGATCCAGCTGATGGCGTGCTCCTCGGTGATCGTCATGCCGGCGCGGCGGCCCGCGGCGACGGCGGCGGCGGCCTCCTGGTTCAGGCGCTGGGTCAGTTCGGCGTCGTCGGAGTGAACGACCGCGCAGCTGCCCTCGGGTGCGTCGACCAGGGCGACGTTCTCCTCGATCCCGTCCAGGGCCTCCATCTTGAAGCCCCACCAGCCGGTCCACATGGCCGCGCAGATGTTCTCGCGGGCCAGCAACGGCGCGACCTTGTAGGCCTCGGTGGCGTGGTGGAAGGTCGTGATCTTGTAGCCGAACTCGCGCGACATATCGATCATCAGGGCCATCTCGTCGCCGCGATAGCAGTGGTTCTGGATCAGGATCGACCCGTCCAGCACGCCGACCAGCGTGTCCATCTGCAGGTTCCGCGTGGGCGGCGTGCCCTCGCCCGTCTCGCGCCACTTGTCCCACTTCTCCTTGTAGTCGCGGGCGGAGATGAAGGCGGCGCGATACCCAGCCATGTTGCCCATGCCGGTCGCTGGCGAGGAGTTGCGGCCGCCGTAGACGCGACTGGGGTTCTCGCCGCAGGCCATCTTCACGGTGTAGGGCGCGCCCGGGAACTTCATGCCCTGCATGGTCACCGAGGGGATGTTGCGCAGGGTCACGCCGCGGCCGCCGAACAGGTTGGCCGAGCCGGGCAGGATGTGCAGAGTCGTCACCCCGCCGGCACGGGCGGTATTGAAGCCCGGATCCTGCGGCCAGATCGAGTGTTCGGCCCAGACCTGGGCGGTGTTTGGATTGGTCGCCTCGTTGCCGTCGCTCATCCCCTGCACGCCGGGTGAGGGATAGACGCCCAGGTGGCTGTGCACGTCGATGATGCCCGGCGTGACGAAGCGGCCGCGCGCGTCGACCACGCGGTGGCCGCCCGGAACGGGGGTCGAGGCGTCGCCGACGGCGGCGATCTTGCCGTCGGTCACGATCACCACGCCATTCTCGATCTTGCGGCCCGCACCGTCGAACACGGTGCCGCCGACGATGGCCATATTCTCGCGCGGCAGGCCGCGATAGGTCGAGGGATAGGGGTCGGCAACGGTGGCCGGATCCAGTCCCTGGGCCAGCGCCTTGCGTTCGCGCGGCGCTTCGGCGCTCTCGCTGTCGCCGGAAGACCCGGTGGTGGCGCAGGCCGACAGCACCAGCGCGGCCAGGCTCACGCCCAGCAGGGAAACGGACTTCATGCGGCAACCCCCGATCGGTCGGCCCCCTCGGCCGAAGGCGGGGATTACAAGGGCGTCCGCCCCCGCGCGTCGAGGGCCGATTTCATTACAAGTCCGTAAGGCGACGTTTCGCCTCAGGTTCGCATCGTCAGCCCAGCGCCTTCATCAGCTCCGGCACGACGGTTTTGTAGTCGCCGACGATGCCGTAGTCCGCGACCTGGAAGATCGGGGCATCGGCGTCCTTGTTGATGGCGACGATGACCTTGGAGTCCTTCATGCCGGCCAGGTGCTGGATGGCGCCCGAGATGCCGATGGCGATGTAGAGACCCGGGGCCACGACCTTGCCGGTCTGGCCGACCTGGTAGTCGTTGGGGGCATAGCCGGCGTCCACGGCGGCGCGCGAGGCACCCACGGCGGCACCCAGCTTGTCGGCCAGCGGATCCATGACGGCGTGGAACTCCTCGGCCGAACCCAGTGCCCGTCCTCCCGAGACGACGATCTTGGCGGCGCCGAGGTCGGGGCGATCCGATTTGACCATCTCTTCGGACACGAAGTCGGTCTTGGGCGCGTCGGCGCCGGCGACCGTCTCGACCGGGGCGGAGCCGCCCTCGCCCGCCGCCGTGAAGGCGGTCGGACGCACGGTGATCACCTTCTTCGCGTCGCCCGACTGGATCGTCTCCAGCGCATTGCCGGCATAGATCGGGCGCACGAAGGTGTCGGGGGCCACGACCTCGATGATGTCGGAAATCGGCGCCACGTCCAGTTTCGCGGCCAGACGCGGCGCGAAATTCTTCCCGTCCGTGGAAGCGGGGGCCAGGATGGCGTCATAGCGCCCGGCCAGCGGCATCACCGTCGCCTCAACCGCCTCGGCCAGGGTCTTGCCCAGCTCGGCGCTCTCGGCCAGCAGCACCTTGGCGACGCCGTCGATCTTCGCGGCCTGATCGGCCACGGCCTTTGCGTTCTGCCCGACGACCAGAACGTGGACGTCGCTGCCCAAGGCCTTGGCGGCTGTCACGGTCTTGTGGGTGGTGTCGCGCAGCGACGCGCCGTCGTGATCGGCGATGACGAGAACGGCCATTACAGCACCCCCGCGGACTTCAGCTTGGAAACCAGTTCGGCGGCGTCGGCCACCTTGATCCCGGCAGAGCGCTTGGGCGGCTCCGTGACCTTGAGCACTTTCAGGCGGGGCGCGACGTCGACGCCGAAGTCGGCGACCGTCTTCATGGCGATCTCCTTCTTCTTGGCCTTCATGATGTTGGGCAGGGACGCATAGCGCGGCGTGTTCAGGCGCAGGTCCACGGTGACGACCGCCGGCAGCTGGACCGCCACGGTCTGCAGGCCGCCGTCGACCTCACGCGTGACCACCGCCTTGCCGCCGTCGATGGCCAGCTTGCCGGCGAAGGTGGCCTGGGGCCAGTCCAGCAGGGCCGCCAGCATCTGGCCGACCGCGTTGTTGTCGCCGTCGATGGACTGTTTGCCCATCAGGACCAGGTCGGGCTTCTCTTCCTCGACCACCGCCTTCAGCAGCTTGGCGACGGCCAGCGGTTCAAGGTCCGCGTCCGACTGGATCAGGATGCCGCGGTCGGCGCCGATGGCGAGCGCGGTGCGGATCGTCTCCTGCGCCTGCGACGGCCCGATGGACACGACGACGATCTCGGTGGCCGTGCCGGCGGCGTGGTCGCCCTTGCCTTCGGCCATACGCACGGCCTCCTCGACGGCGATCTCGTCGAACGGGTTCATGCTCATCTTGACGTTGGCCAGATCCACGCCGGTCTGGTCGGCCTTCACGCGGGCCTTGACGTTGTAGTCGATCACCCGTTTGACGGGGACGAGAACCTTCATCGGATCATCCATCGAAATGCCGAAATCTGGCGGCAGGGATTGGACCGACCGACCGGGCCTGTCAACGTGACCCGACGTAACGGGCAGGAGAGACCATGCATCGTCTGCTGACCTTCAAGCGCCTGAGCGTGCTGTTCCTGGTCTCGTTCGCGGCCTGTTTCGCGCTGATCCTGGCCTATCAGCATTTCGTGCGCGCGCCGGGCGACCGCTGCGAGGAACAGGGCAAGTGGTGGGACCGCGAGGGCCGCGTCTGCGCCCAGCCGATCTCCATCGCCGAGATCACCGGCCGGCCCAACGGCATCAGTCGGGAAGAGGCGTCGCGCCAGAAGAACCGCGAACTCGTCTCGATCGAGCGCCAGCTGGCCGCCAACGAGAAGGCCGTCGTCGCCGACGCCGACCGCCAGCGCGCGGCGCTGGAGGCGGAAGAGGCCGGGCGCTGACCTAGCGCGTCGCGCCGGGGACCCACTTCACGTCGTCCGCGCCGTTGGCGTTGGCGCGGCGGGCGGCGACGAACAGCCAGTCGGACAGGCGGTTCAGATAGCGGACGGCCGCCGGCGTCGCGGCATGGCCCGCCTCGACCATGGCCACCGCCTCGCGCTCGGCCCGCCGCGCCACCGTGCGCGCCAGATGCAGATGGGCCGAGAGAGGCGAGCCGCCCGGCAGGATGAAACTGTCCAGCGGCTTCAGGCTCTCGTTCATCCAGTCGATCTCGCCCTCCAGCCGTTCGACCTGCGCATCGACCATCCGCAGGGCTTCCCAGGCGGGCGCAGGCTCGGCCGGCGTGGCCAGGTCGGCGCCGAGGTCGAACAGCTCGTTCTGGATTCGGCCCAGGGCCGCGTCGATGCGGTCGTTCTGGCCGGAGTGCAGCCGGGCCAGGCCGAGGACGCTGTTCAGCTCGTCCACCGTGCCGTAGGCGGCGACGCGCGGATGGGTCTTGGAGATCGGCTCGCCCGTCGCCAGCCGCGTCGTGCCGTCGTCGCCCGTGCGGGTGTAGATGCGGTTCAGGACGACCACGTCAGCCGCCCTGCGTGGACTTCCACCACATGCCGGCGACCAGCAGCAGGATGGCGACGGCCTGCAGCGCCACGCGCAGCCGCATCAGCTTGTTCGACCGCGACCGCGCGCCCGCGTCGGTCTGGTACAGTGACCGGATCCCGAAGCCGAGCGTGATCGCCACCGCCGCGATGGCCAGAAGGGTGAGGATGTCGAGCAGGTCCATAGCCGGACCCTAGTCCCGTTCCACGCACATCGCCACGCCCATGCCGCCCCCGATGCAAAGGGTCGCAAGCCCCTTGCGGACGTCGCGCCGCGCCATCTCGTGCAGCAGGGTCGTCAGGATGCGCGCGCCCGAGGCACCGATGGGGTGGCCGATGGCGATCGCGCCGCCGTTGACGTTCACCCGCTCCGGGTCGAGCCCCAGCTCCCCGATCACGCACAGCGACTGGGCGGCGAAGGCCTCGTTGGACTCGATCAGGTCGAGGTCCGCCACCGACCAGCCGGCCTTCTCCAGCGCCTTGCGTGACGCCGGGATCGGCCCGGTGCCCATCAGGGCGGGATCGACGCCCGCCGTGGCGGACGAGGCGATGCGGGCCAGCGGCGTCAGCCCCCGCGACCGGGCGTCGTCGGCCGACATCAGCACCAGCGCCGCCGCCCCGTCGTTCAGCCCCGAGGCGTTGGCCGCCGTGACTGAACCCTCCTTCGTGAAGGCCGGACGCAGCTTCTCCATCGCCTCGAGCGTCGCGCCATGCCGGATGTACTCGTCCTGATCTACGACGACGTCGCCCTTGCGGCCGGAAATGGTCACCGGGGCGATCTCGGCGGCGAAGCGGCCGGCCTTCTGCGCGGCCTCGGCCTTGTGCTGGCTGGCGACGGCGAAGGCGTCCTGCGCGGCGCGGTCGATGGCGAAGCGGGCGGCCACGTTCTCGGCCGTCTGGCCCATGTGATAGCCGTTGAAGGCGTCCCACAGCCCGTCGCGGATCATGGTGTCGATGAGGGCCACGTCGCCCATCTTGTGGCCCGCGCGCAGGTGCTGGGCGTGCGGGGCGCGGCTCATGCTCTCCTGACCGCCGGCCACGACCACGCGGGCGTCGCCCAAGGCGATCTGCTGGGCGCCGACCGCAACGGCCCGCAGGCCGGACCCGCAGATCTGGTTCAGGCTCCAGGCCGGCGTCTCCTGCGGCACGCCCGCGCCCATGGCCGCCTGCCGCGCCGGGCCCTGCCCGGCCGCCGCCTGCAGCACGTGGCCGAGGATCACCTCGTCCACCGCCGCGGGCTCCACGCCCGCCCGCTCCAGCGCCGCGCGGATCGCGATCGTGCCCAGTTGGGCGGCGCTGAGTTCGGATAGCGCCCCGAGGAAGGACCCAACCGGAGTGCGGGCGGCGGAGACGATGACGACGTCGGTTCGGGCGGTCATGGGCGAAGACCTTGAAAAGCTTACGTTAGGGAACTGGAAAGTGTGGCGCGGGGGCCTCAGGACGGCCCGTTTCGACGTCCATCTAGTGTCTGTTCAGGCGACCGTCACCCGTCACGTGGCACGGTCTCCGGAACGATGTCTGAGCCCCGGGCTTTGAAAGGGCCATGCTCATGCGACTGAAATCCCTGTTCGGCCGGGTCTGCGTCCCTGACGCCCTGGACATGGAAGAACACTATCGCTCGGACGCGGAGAAGACCGCGGACCTGGTGGTGCACGTCGTCGGCCTGACGCTCGCCGCGGTCGGCGGAGTCGTTCTGGCTGTTCTGGCGGCCATCTATTCCGGCGTCGGCGCGGTCGTCGCCACGGCCGTCTACGCCCTCTGCCTCATTGCCATGCTGGTGGCCTCGACCGTCTATAACCAGACCCGCCCCTGCGCCGCGCGGCCGGTGCTGCGCCGGCTGGACGAGGCCGCCATCTTCCTGATGATCGCCGGCAGCTACACCCCCTTCACGACCCAGCGGTTCGAGGGCGGCTGGGCGCTCGGCTTCACCCTGCTTGTCTGGTCCCTGGGCATTGGCGGCGCCCTCGCCAAGCTGTGGGCGCCGCGCCTGTCCGACGCGATCTGGAGCGCCGTCTACGTGGCGTTCGGTTGGCTCGCGGTGTTCGCGCTGAAGCCCATGCTGGACACGGTCCACCCCGCCGCCCTGATCCTGCTGGTCATCGGCGGCCTGATCTACACCGCGGGCGTCTTCGTGTTCATCAGCCCGAAGGTGAAGTTCCGCCGCGCGATCTGGCACGGCTTCGTGGTTACGGGCGCGACGGTCCACTGGGCCGCGGTGCTGGTCGGTGTGGTGCTGGCCCCGGCCATGGCCTGAGCCGCAACTCCGGCGCGCGATGACCTCGCGGAAGCTTCGGGGCTGGCGTCCCCCGCTGCGGTGCGGGATAGTGCGGCGACAGACAGTTTCGAGGGGCGCCGCGTGACCGAGGCCAAATCCGGGGAAACCCGGTCGATCGTCATCAAGAAGTACGCCAACCGGCGGCTCTACAACACCGCCACCTCCGCCTATGTCACGCTGGAGGACCTCGCCCAGATGGTCCGGGCTGGTCAGGACTTCACGGTCCACGACGCCAAGTCGGGCGAAGACCTGACCCGCCAGATCCTGACCCAGATCATCTTCGAGGAGGAAAGTCGCGGCGAGGCCCTGCTGCCGGTCCAGTTCCTGCGGCGCCTGATCGGCTTCTACGGCGGGCAGATGCAGTCGGTGCTGCCCAGCTATCTGGAGATGTCGCTCGACAGCTTCGCCAAGCAGCAGGAGCAGCTGCGCGGCCAGTTCAAACAAGCCTTCGGCGGTGCCCCCGGTGCCGGACTGCTGGACGAGGCGGTGCGCCGCAACATGCAGATGTTTGAACAGGCCATGCGCATGTGGCCCGGTTTCGCCGCCGGCATGCCCGCGGCCGCGCCGCCGCCCTCGGACAAGCCCGCCGCCGGCCCGGAGGCGGGCGACGGTCTGGCCGAGATGCGCCGCCAGATGGACGAGATGCGCGCCCAGCTGGACCGGCTGGCCGGCGACACCTCCCGCAAATGAACGAGGAAAACCGGCGCGAATCCGACCGTCGGGCCCGCGACCGCCGGGCCGCGGGCCGCGCCCTCGTCCCCGTCGACCCCCAACCGTCAGAGGGCTCGCCCTCGCCGGCGGCACCGGCGACCGCCGCGCCCCTGCCGGGCGACCCGGCGTTTTCCGCCCAGCTGCTGGGTCAGAACGGCCAGCGCCGCGGCCTGAAGGGTGGACCGCCGGTGCTCGATGCCGCCCGCAGCGGCTACCTCAAGACCCAGCATTCCGGGCCCGGCGAACGCCGCCCGAAGCCGGGAACGGTGACGAAGTCGGAAGCCTGATCCGCGGCACGGTCCTTGCTGTGACGGAGGCCGAAGCCTCCATCCCGGGACCGCCCCATGCTCGCCTTCCTCGCCCGCGCCGTCGACGTGACCGTGATTGCCCTGATCTTCGTGGCGTTCGGCTGACGCCTCCGGGCGCTTGGGGCGCGCTCAGGCTATGAGCGACCGCGTCGCGGACGGTAGCGCCCTAGACCGACCCGAAGTCCAGATCCTTGCGGGCCGCGATGATGGTCACGATGAAGCCCGCCAGCACGTCCAGCATGACCATCGCCACGATCAGGAAGAAGGTCGAGGTCGCGAAGCCGCGCAGCAGCAGGAACTCGACCAGGCAGACCACAAACAGGATCATCGACAGGGCGTGATTGACGATCGCGACCTTCTGGCTGGACGTGGACTTCAGCAGTTCGAAGAACAGCAGGATCAGCGCCAGGAACAGGATCATGTCGCCCGGCCCGACGTTCCACTGGGCGCCCGAGGCCATGTTGATCGAGAACATCGGCTCGCGCAGGCGTTCGTCGGCCAGGGCCGCGCCGCCGGTCAGGGCCACGAGGTTGTAGAGGATGACGGGGATCACCAGCAGCGGCAGGGCGATCAGCATGGGTCGGTCCTCTCTCGGCCACGGACAGGGTTAACGCTGGATACCCGCGTTCGTGCCTTACCGCCAAGCTGAATCGCGGCGCAGGCGAAGGGTCAGACCTCGTCGACCGCGCCGGGGTTCCGCGCCCGGGTCTTCAACCACATCACGCCCAGCAGGTCCGACAGCGACGCCGCCAGCCGGCCGAGGTTGGTGTATTTGGACCGGCCCGACTCCCGGTGCCGGTGCCCGACCTCCAGATACCGGTTCCTGTACCCCTCGCGGATCATCAGCGCCGGCAGATAGCGGTGCATGTGATCGAAATAGGGCAGCCGCAGAAAGGCCTCGCGACGAAAGGCCTTCAGTCCGCAGCCGGTGTCGTCGGCGTCGTCACCCAGCAGCTTGCGCCGGATCCGGTTGGCCCAGACCGAGGCGCGGCGCTTGGCCTCTGTGTCCTGGCGGCTGGCGCGCACGCCGCCGACCAGCGCCACCTCGGGCGGGGCCTGTTCCAGCAAGGCGACGAGGCGCGGCGCGTCGGCGGGCGGGTTCTGGCCGTCGCCGTCCAGCGTCACGACGATCGGCGCGCGGGCGGCCAGCACGCCGGAGCGCACCGCCCGGCTCTGGCCCGCATTGGCCGGATGGGTGAGCACGCGCAGCTGTGGGTGCAGGGCCTTGAGCGCCGTCAGCTCGGTCAGGGTCGAGTCCCGGCTGCGGTCGTCGACGAAGATCATCTCATAGTCGCGCCCGGCGAAGGCGGCGGCGATCTCGGCGACCAGCGGTCCGACGGCGCCGGCCTCGTCGTGCACGGGCACCACCACGGAGACTTCGGGCGCGGTCGACTGGGTCATGACCGCGTCAATAGCGGCGCCCGGTCGCGGACGAAAGCGGCCCGCTGACGACGCGGCGCGAAGCGTGTAATCAGACCGTCATGGGAGCGCTGGACCTCGACCGACTGATCGCCGGCTGGCGCGGACCGCTGCTGGCCGCCCTGCTGGCGCTGATCGCCGGCCTGCCCGGCCTGTTGATGCTGCCGCCGCTGGACCGCGACGAGAGCCGCTACGCCCAGGCGACCTCGCAGATGCTGGAAAGCGGCGACTACGTCGACATCCGCTTCCAGGACGAGCCGCGCTGGAAAAAGCCGGTCGGCATCTACTGGGCCCAGGCCGCGGCCGTCGGCCTGACCACGGGGCCCGAGGCGAAGCGGATCCAGCCCTATCGCCTGCCGTCGCTGCTGGCGGCCATGATCGCCGCCTTCGCCTGCGCCTGGGTGGGCGCACGCCTGTTCGGGCAGCGGGCGGGCGTGCTGGCCGGGGTGATCCTGGGGGCCAGCTTCCTGCTGTCGACCGAGGCGGGCATCGCCAAGACCGACGCGGCCCTCTGCGCCGCCGTGACCGTCGCCATGGCGGCACTGGCGCGGATCTACATGGCGTCGCGCGCCGGCGAGACGCCGGACCGGCGGCACAAATTCGCCTTCTGGGCGGCGCTGGGTCTGTCGATCCTGATCAAGGGGCCGATCGGCCTGCTGGTGATCGCGCCGGCGATTCTGGCCCTGTGCCTGTGGGACCGCGACGCCCGCTGGGTGCGCCGCCTCGGCTGGGGTTGGGGCCTGCCCATGGTCGCCCTCATCGTCGGACCCTGGGCCCTGGCGGTGACCATCGTCACCGATGGCGCCTTCTGGCGCGAGGCCATCCTCGGCGATCTGGCCCCCAAGGTGGCGGGCGGCCACGAGAGCCATGGCGCGCCTCCGGGCGTCCACCTGCTGCTGCTGCCCCTGCTGATCTTCCCCGCCGCCCTGCTGCTGCCCGCCGCCCTGTCAACGGCGTGGAGCCGGCGCAGCGAACCGGCGATCCGCTTTCTGGTCTGCTGGCTGGTTCCGGCATGGATCATCTTCGAACTGACCCCGACCAAGCTGGTTCACTACACCCTGCCGACCTACGGCGCCCTCGCCCTGCTGGCCGCGGCGGCGATGACCCGGCCAATCGGAACCCTGTCGCGGCGACTGGGCGCGGGTCTGGGTGCCCTGTCAGCCATGCTGATCGCGGCAATCGCCATCTATGGCCTGAACCAGTTCGGCACCTCCACGGCGCAGACCTGGGCGGCGGTGACCGTGGTGAGTGCGCTGGCGGCGGGCGCCGTCGGCGGCTTCCTGCTGCTGAACCGCGCCTCCATGACGGCCGTGCTGGTCGCCGGCGCTTTCGGCGTCCTGGCCCATGCGGCGCTGGTCGGCGAGATCCGCCAGCTGCGCCCCCTGGCCATCGCGCCGCAGCTGACGCGGGCGCTGGAGGCCGCCGCCCTGCATCCGCGTCAGGGCGCGCCCGGGCCGGTGGCCATCACCACCTTCCACGAGCCCAGCTTCGTCTTCCTGACCGGCCGCGAGACCGAGCTGACCGACGCCGCCGGCGCGGCCCGCGCGCTGGCCGAAGGCCGGGCCGCCATCGTCGAGTCGCGCGACGCCGAGGCCTTCGCCGCGGCTGCCGGGGGCATGCCCGGCCGGGCCGTGGCGGTGATCGAGGGCCACAACTACTCCACTGGCGACGACGTCGAGCTGACTGTCTATGCCCCGATCTCCGGCTTGGTGGCCCGCCCGTGAGCCGCCCCGTCTCGATCGTCGAGGTCGGCCCGCGCGACGGGCTGCAGAACGAGGCGGCGATCCTCGATCCGGCCACCCGCGCCGAGCTGACCCGTCGACTGGAAGCCGCCGGCGCGCGCCGCATCGAGGCGGTCAGCTTCGTCCATCCGAAATACGTGCCGCAAATGGCGGGCGCGGAAGACGTCATGGCCGCCCTGCCTGCCGAGGCGGGCCGCAGCCGCATCGGTCTGGTGCTCAATGCCCGCGGCTATGACCGCGCCCTGACGACGGCGGTGGACGAGGTCAATGTCTCCATCGCCGCCACCGACGGCTTCGGCCTGAAGAATCAGGGCCTCGACCGCGCCGGCCAGATAGCCATGGTCGAAGAGATCGTGAACCGTCGAAGCAACGCGGCACCCGGCGGCGAGGCGCCGTCGCTGTCGGTGACGATCAGCTGCGTCTGGGGCTGCCCGTTCGACGGCGAGGTGGGCGTCGATCAGGTCGCCGATCTGGTCGGCAGGCTGGGTGCGCTGGGGGTCAAAGAGATCGCCCTGGCCGACACCATCGGCGTCGGCGATCCGTGGAGCGTACGCAGAAAGGTCGAGGCCGCCCGCAAGGCCGCGCCCGACGCCACCCTGCGCCTGCATTTCCACGACACCCGCAACACCGGCGTCGCCAACGCCTTCGCCGGGATCGAGGCCGGGGTTGACGTGCTCGACGCCTCGGTCGGCGGCATCGGCGGCTGTCCCTTCGCCCCGGGCGCGACCGGCAATGTGGCGACCGAGGACCTGGTCTACATGCTGGAGCGGGCCGGTTTCTCGACCGGCTACGACCTGGACCGGCTGATCGAAACTGCCCGCTGGATCGGCGAGAAGATCGGTCGCCCCGCCCCCAGCGCGCTCAGCCGCGCCGGCGGCTGGCCGAAGGGCTGAGATCCGGATTTCCCGCCACGGGTGAAACCAATCGGGCGCGCAGGAACTTTCTGACGATGACCCAGCCCCTGCACGACATCCTCGAAGGCGGTCCGGCGTATGGCGTGATTGACGCCAAGGACGGCTATCTCCTGTTCGGCCGCGAAGGCCATGAGGCGGAGTTCCGCGCCCTCGTCGCCGAGGTGCAGGCGGCTGCGCCCGAGGTCGAGATCATCCCGTTGGAGACCCCTGCGGACGAGCCGGACCGCGTCTTCATCGCCCCACCGACCGGGCACTGACGCCGGCGCGCTTTTCAGCGCCTGCTCACACTTATCTCATGCCTCCCGGTCCGCCCTCGGCCACCCTCGCGTCTCATCGACATGAGGAGAGACCACGATGGCCACGACCGACGACCTGAACCGCCTGTGGGGCACGCTGAGGCTGCTGGGATGGGGTGCGGTAGCGCTGGTCATGCTGGCCCCCGCCGTCGCCATGACGCTGGACGCGCCCGGCGTGAACTGGACGGCGAGCGACTTCCTCTTCGCGGGCGTGCTGCTGATCGGCGGCGGCGCGATCGTCGAACTGGTGGCCTGGCGGGTGAAGAAGCCCGCCGTCCGCATCGGCTTCGCCCTGCTGGTCGTCGCCGTCGTCGCCCTCGTGTGGATCGAAGGGGCCGTCGGCATCTTCCACTAGGCCTTAAAGGTTCAATAGCGCCGGGTCGCCGCCCTGGGCGGAGATGTTGTTGCTGATGGCCTTTTCGGCGGCGTAGCGGATCAGGCTGTGGGGGCCGCCGGCCTTGGGGCCGGTGCCGGACAGGCCCTCGCCGCCGAAGGGCTGGACGCCGACCACCGCGCCGGTCACGCCGCGGTTGATGTAGACATTGCCGGCGGGAACCAGACGGATGACCTCTTCGGCGAAAGCCTCGATGCGGCTGTGCACGCCCAGCGTCAGCCCATAGCCGCGCGCCGCCAGCTTCCCGGCGACGGTCTTCAGGTCCGCCGGGTCATAGCGGTAGACGTGCAGGATCGGCCCGAACACCTCCCGCTCCAGGAAATCGGGCGTGGGGATTTCGGCGATGGTGGGCGCGAACAGATCGCCCCTGTCGGCGCCGGCCGGCAGTTCGGCGCGGGCCACGATCTTGGCTTCCTTTTGAAGGCGCTCGACGTGCGCCTCCAGCGCCTTGCGGCTTTCGGCGTCGATGACCGGGCCGATGTCGGTCGCGGGATCGGTCGGGTCGGCCACGACCTGGGCCGCCAGCGCGCCCTTCAGCCCCTCGATCAGGGCGTCCGCGGAATCCTTGGGCGCATACAGCACGCGCAGGGCCGAGCAGCGCTGGCCGGCCGAGCCGAACGCCGACAGGATCACGTCGTCGATCACCTGTTCGCGCAGCGCCGTGGTGTCCACGAACATGCCGTTCAGGCCGCCGGTCTCGGCGATGAAGGGGATGATCGGGCCCGGCCGGTTCGCCAGTCCACGATTGATCGCGGCGGCCGTGTCGGTGCCGCCGGTGAAGGCGACGCCGTCGACCAGCGGATGGGTGGTCAGCTTCGCCCCCACCGTCTCCCCGCGCCCGGGCAGAAGGGCCAGCAGGTCGGCGGGCAACCCCGCCTTGTGGAACAGGCGCACGGCCTCGGCCGCGATCAGGGGCGTCTGCTCCGCCGGCTTGGCCAGCACACCGTTGCCGGCCGCCAGCGCCGCGGCGATCTGGCCGGTGAAGATGGCCAGCGGGAAGTTCCAGGGGCTGATGCAGGCGAAGACGCCGCGGCCGTGCAGGACCAGCTGGTTGATCTCGCCGACCGGGCCCTTCAGGTCCTGCCGCCCGCCGAACTGCTGTTCCGCCAGCATGGCGTAGTAGCGGCAGAAATCCGCGGCCTCGCGCACCTCGGCCACGCCGTCATTCAGCGTCTTGCCCGCCTCGCGCGACAGCAGGGCCACAAGCCGGTCCATGTCGGCCTCCAGCGCGTCGGCCATGGCGCGCAGCACCGGGGCGCGGCCCGCGCCCTGACGGCGGTCCCACGCCACCTGCGCGTTCGCGGCCAGTTCGGCGGCGCGGTCGACCTCGGCCTCGGTCGCTTCGGAGACGTGGCCCAGCACCTGTGTCCGGTCGAACGGATTGGTCACCTCCTGCGACGCGGTGCCGGCCAGCAGCTTGCCGCCGACGAGGGGGCCGGAGGTGAAGCGCTCGGCGTCCACCTTCTTCAGCGCCTTGGCATGACGCTCGCGGTCGGCGGCCTGGCTGTAGTCGCGACCCAGCGAGTTCTGGCGGTCCATGTACATGTCCTTGGGCACGGGAATTTTGGCGTGGCGGTCGGGGTGGGCCTCGACCTGCGAAATGGGATCGGCGGCGACGGCCGAGGCCGGCACCCGCTCGTCCAGCAGGGCGTGGACGAAGCTGGAGTTGGCGCCGTTCTCCAGCAGGCGGCGCACCAGATAGGGCAACAGGTCCTCGTGCCCGCCGACGGGGGCATAGGCCCGCACCGTGACCGGGCCGAAGGCCGCGCGTGCCGCGTCGTACAGGGCCTCGCCCATGCCGTGGAGACGCTGGAACTCGATCTTGACCCCGCGCGCCGCCGCCATCTGGTGCACGGCGGCCAGCGAGTGCGCGTTGTGCGTCGCGAACTGCGCATAGATGTGCGGCGACGCCTCGATCATGGCCCGCGCGCAGACGAGGTAGTTCAGGTCGGTCGCGGCCTTGGTGGTGAAGACCGGATAGTCCTCGCGCCCCGCCACCTGGGCCCGCTTGATCTCGGTGTCCCAGTAGGCGCCCTTGACCAGACGCACCATCAGCCGGCGGCCCGACGTCTTCGCCAGTTCGGCGACGCGGGCGATCACTTCGGGACAGCGCTTCTGATAGGCCTGCACCGCAAGACCCAGCCCCTTCCAGTCTCCGAGGGAGGGCTCGTGCGCCAGCCGGTCCAGCAGCTTCAGCGACAACGCCAGGCGGTCCGCCTCCTCGGCGTCCATGGTGAAGTTGACGTCGGCGTCGGCGGCGATCTGCGCCAGCCGCAGGACGCGCGGATAAAGTTCGTCCCACACGCGCGCCTCGTGCGTCGCCTCATAGCGCGGCGACAGGGCCGACAGCTTGACCGAGACGCCGTGCCCGGCCTCGGGCCCCTCTTTGGCCACCTTGCCCACCGCCGTGATGGCGTCGGCATAGATGCGCTCATAGCGTTCGGCGTCGGCGGCGGTGCGGGCGCCCTCGCCCAGCATGTCGAAACTGCACAGCCAGCCCTCGCGGGTCGACCGCTTCAGCGCCGCCTCGATGGTGCGGCCCACCACGAACTGCTCGCCCATGATGCGCACCGCGGCGGCCACCGCCTCGCGGATCACCGGTTCGCCCAGCCGGCCGACGATCCGCTTCAGGAAGCCCGGCAGGTCGGTGCGCGCCTCGTCGTCGACGTCGACCAGCTTGCCGGTCAGCATCAGCCCCCAGGTCGAGGCGTTCACGAACAGGCTGTCCGACTGACCCAGATGCCCGGCCCAGTCGGCCGAGCCGATCTTCTCGGCGATCAGCCGGTCGCGGGTATCCTCGTCCGGCGTGCGCAGCAGGGCCTCGGCCAGGCACATCAGGGCCAGACCCTCGCGGGTGCCCAGCGAGAACTCCTGCAGGAAGCTCTCGACCACGCCCTGACGCTTGTTGCTGGCCCGTGCGCGCTCGACCAGATCGATCGCCTGTTCCAGCACGGCGGCGCGCCCGGCACCGTCCAGTGGCATCCGCGCCAGAAGGCCCCGCACGGTCGCCGTCTCGTCGGCGAATTTGCCGTGGTCGAGGGCGTCCCAGTCCTGTGTGAGCGAAGGGGTCGAAGCGGGCGTGGCGATCATGGGCGGCTCTCTACTCCCTTCCCCACGGATGGGGGAGGGGCTATTCGTGCGGACCGTTCAACGGCGGAGCCTTCTGCCCCACATGCGCATCGTTCTGGCCACCGACGCCTGGGAACCCCAGGTCAACGGCGTCGTCCGCACCCTGACCCGCATCACGGCCGAGTGCCGCGCCATGGGTCATGAGGTGGAAGTCATCCAGCCCGGCCAGTTCAAGACCATGCCCATGCCGACCTATCCGGAGATCCGGCTGGCGCTGGGGGCGGAGGAAGAGATCCGCGAGCGGCTGCGCGCCTTCGAGCCCGAGGCCGTGCACATCGCCACCGAGGGCCCGATCGGCATCGCCACGCGGCGCATCTGCGTGGAGTGGAAACTGCCCTTCACCACCAGCTATCACACCAAATTCCCGGAGTACGTCTCGGCCCGGTTCCCGGTGCCTGTGCAGCTGGGCTACGCCTATATGAAGTGGTTCCACCGGCCGTCGGGCCGGCTGATGGTGGCCACACCGACCCTGCGCGACGAGCTGACCGCGCACGGGTTCAAGAACGTCTCGCCCTGGACCCGGGGCGTCGACACCGAGCTGTTCAACCCCTCGCTGGATCGCATCTACGACGCGCTGGGCGGCAAGGACTGGCCGCGCCCCTTCTTCCTCAACGTCGGCCGGGTGGCCGTGGAAAAGAACATCGAGGCCTTCCTCGAGCTGGACCTGCCGGGCACCAGGATCGTCGTCGGCGACGGCCCGGCCCGCGCCGAGCTGGAGGCCAAATACCCGGACGCGAAATTCCTCGGCTCGAAGTTCGGCGAGGAGCTGGCGCGCTGTTTCCGGGACGCCGACGTCTTCGTCTTCCCCAGCTGGACCGACACCTTCGGCCTGGTGATCCTCGAGGCCATGGCCACCGGCACGCCGGTCGCCGCCTATCCGGCCCACGGCCCGATCGACATCATCCCCGGCTCGGGCGCGGGCTTCATCGATGACGACCTGAAGACCGCCTGCCTGAAATGCCTCGATCTCGACCGCAAGGACGTCCGCGCCTATGCGGAAAAGTTCAGCTGGCGTGCGTCGGCGGAGGAGTTCATCGCCAATCTGGAGCCGTATCCGGAACCCGAGCGCGGCCGCTTCTGGCGCCGCCTGCGCCGCATCACCCGCCTGAGGCGCAAGGCCCAGGCGGCCTGATCACGCTTCCGGGCGCGTCATCGGCGTGCGGGCGCGCACGGCCTGGCGCTGGGCCGCCAGCTCCGGGGCCGGCAGCGGCACCAGACCCCGGTCCTGCAGATATCCGCCCTTGCCCGAGGCGGCGTCCGACAAATACTCGGTCACGAACAGGTCCAGCCCCGGCGTGACGCCGATGTGGGCCGTCTTCACATAGACGTACATCGACCGGGAGATCGGGTAGTCGCCGGACGCGATGGTCTCGAAGTTCGGGTAAACGCCGTTGACCGAGGCCGCCTTCACCGAGTCCGAGTTCTGCTCCAGGAAGGAATAGCCGAAGACGCCCAGCGAGCCCGGCGTGCGGGTCAGGGTCTGGACGATGGCGTTGTCGTTCTCGCCTGAGTCGACCCACAGGCCGTCCTCGCGCAGGGTGTGGGCGCGACTTTCGAACGCGTCCTCGTCGCTCTCGGCCAGCGCCGCCATGGCCGGCACGGCCTCGGCCGAGGGGGTCATGCCCAGCTCCAGCCAGCTGTCCCGCGTGCCCGAGGTCGGCGGCGGGCCATAGGTCAGGATGCGGACGTCCGGCAGGCCCGGCCGGACCTGCGCCCAGGTGGTGTTCGGATTGGCGATGAAGCCCGATCCGCCCGGGATCTCCTTGGCCAGGCCGAGGAAGAAGTCGGACCCCTGGAAGTCATAGTCGGCACCGGAGCGGGCGACCGCGACGACCAGCCCGTCGTAGCCGATCTTGATCTCGAGGATCTCGGTCACGCCATTCTTCGCGCACTCGTCAAATTCCGAGGCCTTCATGCGGCGCGAGGCGTTGGCCACGTCCGGGGTGGCCGGGCCGATCCCCGCGCAGAAAGCCTTGATGCCGCCGCCGGTGCCCAGGCTCTCGACACGCGGCATGGCGAAGTCGTTGGCCCGCGAGAAATTCTCGGCCACGCGCGTGGTGAACGGGAAGACCGTCGAGGAGCCCGCAGCCCAGATGCCCTCGCGCGACCCGCCCCCGCCATCGCAGGCGGAAAGGCTGACAGCGGCCAGCACGGTCGGGACGATCAGGCGGCAGGACAATTTCACGGCGGACTCCAGGCGAAAAGATCGTCCGCTTAGAGCAGACGTTTGCGCATGGCCTGTGACAGCAGGTCGATCAGGGTCACGGCGACGACCACGATGATCACGATGGCCGACACGTCACGGAAATCGAAGGCGTTGATGCTGTCGAACAGCACCTGACCGATGCCGCCCGCGCCAATCAGCCCCAGGACCGTCGCCGACCGGCTGTTGGACTCGAAGCGGTAGAGCGCGAAGCTGGTCCACAACGGCGCGACCTGCGGGATCACGCCCCAGACGATCTCGTGCAGCTTGGACGCTCCGGTCGCACGCACGCCCTCGACGGGCCCCTTGTCGATGCTCTCGACGGCCTCGGAGAACAGCTTGGCCAGAACGCCCGCCGTGTTCAGGGCGATCGCCAGAACGCCGGCCAGCGGCCCCAGGCCGACGGCGACGACGAACAGGATGCCGATCACGAGGTCCGGGATCGAGCGCAGGATGTTCATCACCCAGCGCACCGGCTGTACGACCCAGACCGGCGCGATGTTGCGCGCGGCGGCCAGCCCCATGGGAATGCCCAGAAAGATCGCGAGGAAGGTGCCCCAGAGCGCGATCTGCACGGTCTCCCACATCTTGCCGACGAACAGGCGCCAGTTGGCGAAGTCCGGGCGCATCAACTCCCTGACCAGATTGTCCACGACGTCCGAGCCGGTGAACAACTGGGGCAGGTTCTTCAGGTTCACCGCCTCAAAGCTGTAGATCAGCAGGGCCGTCACGCCGCCCCAGATCAGAAGATCGAGCGCCCAGGCACCCAGAGACTTTTTCGGGGGTGCCGGAATCGTCCCGGCCGAAGGGACGGCGGTGGTCAAGGCTGGACCTCACGCCGCGCGCGCAAGGCGTTCAGCTCGGCCTCGGCCGCCGTCACGCCGGCCTGGTCGCCCTTGGCCCGGGCTTCCTGCAGCTTCTGGTCGGCGACCATTTCGCGCACCGGATCCAGATAGGCGTCGTCGGCGGCACGAAACTGGGAATAGTTCAGCCCGGCCAGAACCTGCTTCTGACGCTCCGCTTCCGCACCCTCGCCCTGGCCGTATTCCAGGAAGAAGGCGCGGACCTTCTCCTTGACCGCCGGGTCCAGATCCTCGCGCACCAGAATGCCGGACTCGGGGATCGGCGGCGACTTCCAGATCTCCTGGATCTGGGCGGCGATCTGCGGATTCTGGCGCTCGAGGAAGACCGTGTTGACGGTGTTCGAGGTGGCCACCTGGATCACGCCCGAGGCCACGCCGAAGGCGTTGGCCTGATGGTTGGCCGCGCGCACGGTCTTGAAGCAGACCTGCGGATCGACGCCGCGTTCGTTGAACAGGAAGGTCATCGGCGCCAGCGTGCCCGAGGTGGACTGCGCGTCGCCGATGCCGAAATCGTAGCGCTTGCCGCACGCCAGAACGTCGTCCAGCGTGATGCCCGAGCCCGCCTTGACGATCAGGGTCGACTGGTAGGAATCGCGTCCCTCGATGTCCACGGTGCGGGCGATGACCTCGGCGTCGGCGCGGTCGATGGCCTCGATCGCCGACTTGGCGGCGAACCACGCGATCTGGGTCTGGTTACCCTCCATCGCCTTCACAAGGACGGTGTAGTTCGAGCCAAAGAAGGGCTCGACCGGGATGCCGACGGCCGTCTGGAGGTCGTCCAGCAGCGGCTGCCACAGCGGACCGGACGAGGCCTGACCCTCGGCGGACAGGATGGAGAACACCAGTTTCGAAGGTGCGCCGCCGGACGCGGCCTCGTCGCCGCCACCGCAGGCGGCGAGGGCACCGGTCATCGGCAGGGCCACGCCGGCGGCCAGGATCGCGCGGCGCGAAAGGCTGAAGCGGCTCATTGCTTGGTCTCCCAGAAGGCGTCCTCGAACTCGGGGCCGTAGATGTCGACGAGGGTCTTGGTGTCGAGGCCGGTGGCGGGGCCGTCGTAGACGATCTTGCCGGCCTTCAGCGCGACGACGCGTTCGCAATAGCGGATGGCGTAGTCGACCTGGTGCAGGGTTACGATGACGCCCAGGCCGTCGCGCTTGTTCAGCTCGACCAGCAGCTCCATCACCTTGCGGGCCGACACCGGATCCAGAGAGGCGACCGGCTCGTCGGCCAGGATGGCCTGGGCACCCTGGACGATGGCTCGCGCGATCGCGCCGCGCTGCTGCTGCCCGCCGGACAGGGTGTTGGCGCGTTGGGCCGCATAGTCAGCCACGCCGACGCGATGCAGGGCCGCCATGGCCTTCTTCTTGTCGGCGCCGGGCCACATGCCCAGCGCGCCTTGCCAGCCGGGGATGCGACCCAGCGCGCCCAGCATGACGTTGGAGAACAGGCTCAGCCGGCCCACGAGGTTGAACTGCTGGAAGATCATGCCCAGCCGGGCGCGCGACCGGCGCACGCCGCCCGAGACGCGGCCGTCCTTCTGAACCGTCTCTCCGAAGACCGAGATCGTGCCCCCGGGATCGATCGGCTGCAGGCCGGTGATGGAGCGCAGGAGGGTCGACTTGCCCGAGCCGGACGGGCCGATCAGGGCCACCATCTCGCCCTGCGCGACCTCAAGGGACACGCCGTCGAGCGCCTTTCGGGCACCGAAGGTCTTGGACACGCCGCGCACGGAGGCGACGGCGGAGGCGGCGGTTGAGGTCATGAAAAAGGGAGGTTCGACGGTTGATCGGACGACGCCGCCGGTCGGGCTCGGGGCGAAACCTTAATGACACGACCCGACCGACGCCGTCCAGCGTCAGGGTTCGCCCGCATTGACCACGCGCCGCACGTCGGCGGCGATCGGCAGGGTCTTGCGGGCCCGGGCGTCGACCTCCGCGGCCATCGCCCGCGCGGGCGCGGCCAGGTCGTCGCAGCTTCGCAGCGAGGTCAGGGCCTTCTTCAGCCGGACCATGACGGCGACGTCCCCGGCCCCGTAGCGCGCCACCGGGCCGAAGACGTCGTCCAGCATGTCCGCGGGGCTCAGCTCCGGCCAGAGCACCTGTCCGAAGCGAACTTCGGCCTCGCGCTCCGCCTGACCCCATTCATCCAGCAACCGGACGCCGGCGCCGATCACCTGGATGGCGGTGCCGGGATCATTGACTCCCGGCGACAGGGCCTTGGCCCCGATCTCGGCCAGAACGATCAGGCCGAAGCGCGGATCCTGGTCGAACGACCGGGTGTGGCCGATCGCAAAGGCCGCTCGCAGGTCGTCGAGACAGGCGTCGTCGCAGGAATCCGCATCGATCCGGGCCAGCGCCTGTCCGCGCCGCACGAAGGCGCCCGGCACGGCGAGGACCTGAACCCGGAAGCTTCCGGCCGCCGCCTGATCGTTCAGCCGGTCGACATCGACGTTCTGAACGTGACCTGTCCTTTCGGACATGACCTCGACGCCACGGCGCAGGACGCCCGCAGCCGCGCCCAGCCGGGGCCGTCGGGCGCGCTCCATCAAGGCCGCCCGCGCGCGCGTCTCGACCAGATCCACCATGTGGCCGACCCGCGCGAGGTTCGACAGCCGGTTGATCCACGCCAGCAGCCGGAAAGCCACCACCGCCACGACAATCAGGCTGCAGAAGAACAGGATCGCCCGGCCGCCCTCGCCGTAGTAGCGGGCGTTGATCGCCGTGACCGCGACTATGGCGTAGAGAAAGGCCCCGACGAAGGTCGAAAGGGCCTTCTGGGTCTGCTCGTCCGAGGTGACCAGCGCGGCGACGCGGGGCGTCGCCTGAGCCGAGACCGCAGTATAGGCCGTCACCATGGCCCCGACCGAGAAGGTCGCCACCGCCAACAGGCTGGAGGCCAGGATGGTCAGGATCTCCTCCACGGACTCCCCGCCGAACCGTTCGGTCATGGCGGGCGGTGTCAGCGGCGCGGCGACCGCGGCCAGAAGCGCGGCGCCGACTCCCAGCGCCGCATAGGCCCCGGCGCGGACCCACAGCTCCCGGTTCAGGCGTCGCCAGAAAAACAGCCAGCGGTTCAAGCGTCCCCCTCGATCAATCCGCACCGCAACGCTTCAGGCGGCACAAGGGTTCGAACGGCCGGCCCGCCGCGAAAAAACCGCTTTACATGACAGGGCGATGACCCCATATCGCGCGCTCCGGCGGACCCCGTGGTCTGATGTTGCGCTGCTAACGCCGGTCTGGGTTCAACAATCAACAGGGGGTTACGTGAATTGCGCACGTACCAGCTTCCCCTGGACCTGGTCCGCGAGCGGTCCCCTGAACGTCCCGTCGCCCTCGTGCGACCGCGTTCGGTTTCCGTAGCGGCGCGCTGGTTCCAGGAAAATCTGAAAGCCGACGTCTTCTATGCGGTGAAGGCGAATCCGTCGCGATGGGTCATCGAGACCCTGGTCGAGGCGGGCGTCACCGCCTTCGATGTGGCCTCCATCGCCGAGATCGAACTGGTGCGTTCGGTCAGCGCCGACGCGCGCCTGGCCTTCATGCACCCGGTCAAGAGCCGCGGCGCCATCACGCGTGCCTATTTCGATCACGGCGTGCGCACCTTCGCGCTCGACAGCCATGACGAGCTGGCCAAGATCATCGACGCCACGGGTGACGCGACCGATCTGAACCTGATCGTGCGCATGGCGGTGTCGGCCGACGGTGCCCAGTACACCCTCTCGGGCAAGTTCGGCGTGTCCACCGATCAGGCCCCCGCCCTTCTGCTGGCCACGCGTCAGGCGGTGCGGGACGGCCTGATGGGCGTGTCGTTCCACGTCGGCAGCCAGTGCATGCGCCCCTCGGCGTATGAGGCCGCGATGGCCCAGGTCGGCCGCGCCATCACCCGCGCGGGCGTGTTCGTCGACATCGTCGACGTCGGCGGCGGCTTCCCCTCCGTCTATCCGGGCATGGTCCCGCCGGACATGAGCGAATACGCCGACGCCATCCACCGCGGCTTCAACGAGATGCCCGTGTCGGAAACGACCGAGCTGTGGTGCGAGCCCGGCCGGGCGCTGGTGGCCGAGTCGTCGTCGGTGCTGTGCCGGGTCGACCTGCGCAAGGGCGACGCCCTGTATCTGAACGACGGCAGCTACGGTTCGCTGTTCGACGCCACCCATTCGCGCTGGCCCTTCCCGACCAAGCTGGTCCGGGACGGAGAGGCGTCGTCGGACCTGAAGCCCTTCCGCTTCTACGGCCCGACCTGCGACTCCATCGACCACATGCCCGGCCCGTTCCACCTGCCCGCCGACGTGCAGGAAGGCGACTTCATCGAGATCGGCATGCTGGGCGCCTATGGCGTGGCGATGTCGACGGGCTTCAACGGCTACGGCGAGCATGACATCGCCGCGGTCGAGGACGCCCCGATGGCCTCGCTGTACGGCCTGGCACCCCGCTCCATCCCGACCGTGCGCACCACGGCGGAAGAGCAGGCCCGCAAGGTCGTCCGCCTGTCGCGCCCCAAGGGCAAGGCGGGTCAGCGGAAGAAGTCGCGGCGCTAAACCGTCGCTTTCGCGTTGTAATCAGCAGCGGCCCGTCGCTCCGTCCGGGCCGCTGTTTCCTTTGACGACGGGCGCTCACCAGTAAGGGAAACCAAACCGATGAACGCTCCCGTTCAGACCAACCAGAAAGCCGAACTGCTCCAGAACGTCGTCGAGCACGTGGACATCACGTCCTTCGACGCCCGGCCGATCATCGACAGCATGCGCAAGATGTCGTTCTCGAGCCGCGACACCGCGCGCGCCTCGGACATCTTCAACATGGCGATCGAGGACGAGACCTGCTCGCCCTGGCTGATCCTGGCCGGCTCGACATCGGCCGGCGGTTGCATGCACGTGTACCGCGACATGGTGAAGTTCGGCATGATCGACGCCGTGGTCGCCACCGGTGCCTCGATCGTCGACATGGATTTCTTCGAGGCCCTGGGCTTCAAACACTACCAGGCCGCCGGCCCGGTCGACGACAACGTGCTGCGCGACAACTACATTGACCGCATCTACGACACCTACATCGACGAGGAAGAGCTCCAGGCCTGCGATCACACCATCCTGGAGATCGCCAACCGGCTGGAGCCGCGCGGCTATTCCAGCCGCGAGTTCATCTGGGAGATGGGCAAGTGGCTGTCGGAAGGAAACGCGAAGAAGGAAGGCAGCCTGATCCAGACCGCCTATGAAATGGGCGTGCCGATCTTCTGCCCGGCGTTCGTGGACTCCTCGGCCGGCTTCGGTCTGGTCAAGCACCAGAAGGAGCGCGCCGCCGCCGGCAAGCCCTACATGATGCTGGACGCCATCGCCGACTTCCGCGAGCTGACCGACATCAAGATCGCGGCGGGCACCACCGGCCTGTTCATGGTCGGCGGCGGGGTTCCCAAGAATTTCGCCCAGGACACCGTCGTCTGCGCCGAGATCCTCGGCGTCGAGGCCGACATGCACAAATATGCGGTCCAGATCACGGTCGCCGACGTGCGCGACGGCGCCTGCTCCTCGTCCACGCTCAAGGAAGCCGCCTCCTGGGGCAAGGTCTCGACCACCTATGAGCAGATGGTGTTCGCCGAGGCGACCACCGTTGTGCCGCTGATCGGCTCGGACGCCTATCACCGCGAAGGCTGGAAGAAGCGCGCGCCGCGTCGCTGGCAGAAGCTGTTCGAGAAGGCCTGAGCCCGATCGTCGGACTGCAGTGAGGGGGCCGGGAGCGATCCCGGCCCCTTCTTCGTGGGAACTCTCCGCCATCCGATCCGCTTGTGCACGGGCGCAGGAGAGATCTCGATGTCGGACCACCAGAATCCCGAAGGCCAGGAAGCCGACCAGATGGGCGAGAAGCCCGATCTGGGCCGCGAGCCGGATCATCTGAAAGACGCCCTGACCGGAACCGACGTCGGCTCGGACACCCGCGCCGGATCCCTGCGCGGCGGATCGGCCTCAGGCTCCGACGTCGATCCCGATCAGGACACCGTCAATCGCAGCCTCGCCGAACAGGGGCGCGACGGACCTGACGCCCAGCCCCGCCGCGCGGACCCCGAGCCGGTGAAGAACACGGGCGAAGATACGCCGGAGTCCCCGAACGGTCCCCCGGGCGCGGACGCGGCCACAGGCTGACGCGGCGGCGCCTTGCTGGCGCCGCGAGTCTGGGCCAACGTGACGGTTCACGGCAAATGGGAAAGTGACCTTGAGTATGAAGGGGATGTGGCTCGCCCTGGCGGCCGGTCTGGCGCTGACTGCCTGCTCCGAGCCAGCCGAAGATGCGGCGGCTGAGGCGCCCGCCGCCCCCCTCGAGGCTCCGGCTTCAAAGGCGGCGGCGACCCCGTCGCCGGGCCGCCCCGCCGCGCCCCGGGCACCCGCCTATGCCGTCCTCCCCGCAGACGGGCGCGCCGGAAGCCCCGCCACCCTGGCCGAGGGGCCCGCGGGCCCCGGGGGCATGGTGACCTACCAGACCGCCCTGTCGCCGGACGCGGTCGTGGACTTCCACCGCGGCCACGCCGAGGCGTCCGGCCTGGCGACCGTCATGACCATGACCCAGGGCGAAGCCCGGGCCTACGGAGCCGCCGCACAGGACGCGACCGGTGCCGGCCTCCAGGTCGTGGCGTCTCCCGTCGCGGCCGAGGGCGGCCCCGAAACCTCGGTGACCCTGACGTGGACCGCCGGCGGCTGATCCTTTCCGGTGCGGCGGGCCTTGTGACCGCCTGCGCCTCTTCGCCGCAGAGGCCCCTGACCACGCCGGTGCCCGACGACCGGATGCTGTTCGCCCAGGCGCATCTGGAACTGCACCCTCGCGTCGCCGCCCAGCATTTCGACTGCGCCGTGGGCGCGCGGCTGACTGCGGTGCCGCGCCCGGCCCTGACGGCCGTGTTCGAGCGACTGGCGCGGGAAGTGGACTCCCGCGTCCCGAACGACGTCGGCCCGGCGGACGGGGCCTGCGCCCGCCTGCGCCCCGGCGAGGGTGCGCAGCGCGGGACATCGCGCCGCGCAGCTATGGCCGCCGCCTATGCCGAGGCCCTGAAAGGGATGGCACCCGATCGCGCCTCCGCGATCGCAGTGCGCGCGGACGACATGATCGCGTCGGAAGTCCTGTGCAGCCTGGCCGACGCCGCCGCCTCACGGCGCGGGCGCGCGGTGGGCACCGAGGTGTTCGCCGCCTTGTCGCGGGACGCTCGCTTCTACGACCTGATGGGTCGCGCGGCCGTCGAGTTGGCCGAGGCGCGGCGCGACCCGTTGGAAAATCCCGCCTGCGCCGCCGAGCGTCGGGCGCTCAGCCCGCTGCCGGACGGGGGCTGACCAAGGGGCCGTACAGGTCCGTCCGGCGATCGCGGAAGAAGCCCCATGCCGCCCGGTGCCGATCGAGGAAATCGAGGTCGAAGCTGTGCACCAGCACGCCCTCCTCATCCCGGCCCAGGCTCTCGACCAGATCGCCGCGGTGGTCGGCGATGAAGCTGGAGCCGTAGAATCGCTGGCCCACCTCGGTGGCATGCTCCAGGCCGATCCTGTTGGCCCCGACGACCGGCACGACGTTCGAGACCGCATGCCCCTGCATGGCCCGCCGCCACGGTTCGGCGGTGTCCAGCTCCTTGTCGTGGGGCTCCGAGCCGATGGCCGTCGGATACATCAGCACCTCGGCCCCCTGCAGCATCATTGCCCGGGCCGTCTCCGGGTACCACTGGTCCCAGCAGATGCCGACGCCGACGCGGCCGAACCGGGTATTCCAGACCTTGAAGCCCGTATCACCGGGCCGGAAATAGTATTTTTCCTGATAGCCCGGCCCGTCGGGGATGTGGCTCTTGCGATACACGCCCAGCGCCCGGCCATCGGCGTCCAGCATGACCAGGCTGTTGAAATAGTGCGGCCCCTCGCGCTCGAAGATCGAGACGGGAATGGCCACGCCCAGTTCCGCCGCCACGGGCTGAAGCGCCGTCACACACGGGTGCTCCGCCCACGGATGGGCCTCGGCGAACCAGCGCTCCTCTTGGGACACGCAGAAGTACGGGCCCTGGAACAACTCCGAGGGCAGGATCACCTGCGCGCCCTTCGACGCGGCTTCCCGCACGAACTCGACGGTCCTGTCGATATTGGCCCGCAGGTCCTCACCGTACGACGTCTGGATCGCGGCAACGCTGATCGCTCTGGCCATCAGGCGGGCTCCTGCTGGGAAATGCAGTGGAAGGATCCGCCGCCCGACAGGATGGCGAGGGACGGCAGGGGAATGATCTCGCGGTCGGGGTAGACGGTCTGCAGCCCTTCGCAGACCAGTCGGGCGGCCGCGGCGTCGCCGTAGGTCGGGACGATCACCGCCCCGTTCGCGATCAGGAAATTCATGTGACTGGCCGGGACCGGCCGCTCGTCCTCGTCGCCGACGAAGCCGGGAGACGGAAGCGGCAACAGCCGCAGCGCGCGGCCCTCGGCGTCCGTCATGGCCGACAGCGACCACGCCACCTCGGCGTAGACCGCGTCGTTCGGGTCGCCCCGGCCCCAGGCCACGGGATGCGCCACGACGCCCGGCGCGACGAAGCGGGCCAGGTTGTCGACGTGGCCGTCGGTGTGGTCGTTCAGCAGGCCGTCGCCCAGCCACAGCACCTTGCGCGCGCCCAGCGCCCCGGCCAGCGCGGCCTCGGCCCGGGCCTCGGTCCAGCCGGGGTTGCGGTTGGGGTTCAGCAAACACTGCCGCGTGGTCAGGATCGTGCCCGACCCGTCGTGATCCAGGGCCCCGCCTTCCAGCACGACGTCGTGCCGGTCCAGCGGCGTGCCCGACGCCGCGCCGATCTGCGTCGCGACGGTGTCGTCGTGCTCCAGCTCGTACTTGCCGCCCCAGCCGTTGAAGCGGAAGGCGGCGGCGCGCGCCGATCCGGTGCCGAAGATCGGTCCGGTGTCCCGCAGCCAGATGTCGCCGAAGCGGCCGTCGACCACCTCGACGCCGTCCACGCCCTCAAACCGCGCGCGCGCGTCAGCCAGCGCTCCGGCCTTGCCCACCATCAGCTTGACCCGCTCGCGGCCCGGCCCCGCGAGGGCGCGGACCAGCGCCTCCACCTCGGCCTGCGCGGGCGCGAGGTTGTCTTCCCACAGCTCCGCATGGCTGGGCCAGCCGACCCACATGGCGCGGTGGGGCGACCATTCGGCGGGGACGGGAGCGATCTGGGTCATGGGTGTGCGAGAGTCCGTGCGGCGGGCCGCGCCATATGGACACGACGGGCCCGGGGTTCAACGCCGGAGCGCGTCCACGGTCGCGCGGCACAAGGAAGAAGGGGCGGCCCCGGCTGGGACCGCCCCTCTTCATTCAGGCGTGAGCCGTCCGGATCAGAACTGGAACCGGATGCCCGTCTTGATCTGCCAGACCGACTGCGGCAGCTGCGCCTGCGGACGGCGGGCCTCGTCGGCCCGGCCCGGTCCGGTGCCGGCGTTCTGCAGCGACGAGTACTGGTACAGGGCGCCCGGCGCCGCGCACGAGGCGTTGGCCGTGTTGGTGGAGTTGCGGCACTGCAGCACCACCGTGCCCACACCGCGGTAGAACGGATACTGTTCCGTCACGCCCCAGTGCGGGTTCAGCAGGTTTCCGAAGTTCTCCACGTCGAAGTAGAACTCCAGCTTGCCGCCCGAGATGAACGGAACCGGCAGTTCCTGGGAGAACCGCACGTCGGCCGTCGTCACCGAACCCGAGCGGAAGGCGTTCCGCGGGGCGATGGAGCCGGCGTAGTCGATCAGGCCCGTGTTGCGCAGGAAGTTGTTGAAGTCCGTCAGGTTGATGCCCGAGTAGACGATGCGCGGGTCGCTGGTGGCCGTCACGTTGCCGTCGGCGTCGACCTGCGGCACGTAGAACAGCTGGTTCGAGGTGCCGAAGGCGCCCGAGTAGGACTGCGGCACGGCGTTGCCGAAGTCGTTGTCGACGTTGCCGGTACGGCTGTTGTGATAGACGAACGAGTACGGCAGGCCCGAACGGTTCTGGACGAACAGGTTCACCGAGCTCTCGTTGTCGCCGAACAGTTCGCGCGCCCAGTTCACGTTCATCGTGAAGCGGTGACGAACCTCATAGTCCGAGGTCGCCAGCACCGGATTGTTGTGGTCCGCCGAAGCGAAGCGCACGTACGACGAGTCCGGTTGCGAGCTGGTCATCGGGTTGCCGTCTTCGGCTTCCGTGTAGGTGTAGCCCAGCGTGACGTTCAGGCCTTCCCACATGCCCCAGTCCCACGACTTGTTGGCCGTGAAGGCGGTCGAGAACGAGTGGCCGCCCTCTTCCAGGTTGGACAGCAGCAGGTCGAACACGACCGGGCCGGCCGGGCGCGTGTAGACCGGGCGGCCGTCGGGGGCCGTGCCGGCGACCGTCGCCAGCAGGTCGGTGTAGTACAGGGCGTTTTCGAAGTCGTTGTAGAGCACGTCGGCGCGCAGGCGGACGGTCTCCAGCACCGGCAGGTCGAAGTCGCGGGCGACGGTCAGGTTGTACTTCCAGGCGCTCGGGATCTCGAAGTTCGGATCCAGGGCGACCACGCTGCCCTGACCCGGCGTGAAGGTGCAGTTGGCGCCGGCGGGCACGACCGACAGGTCGGTGATGCCGGTCAGCGGGCCGGTGCAGACGGCGTTGGTGATGCGCGCGCCGTCGTTGCCGAAGGGGTTGCCGATCTGCACGTTGGTGCCGATCGCCGAGAACCGGCCGATGCCGCCCGAGATGGTCCACTCACCCGGCGTCCAGTTGAAGCCGAAGCGCGGCATCAGCAGGTCACGGCCGTCCAGGTTGGACTGGTTCGAGAAGCCGTTCCGGGTCTGGAAGCCGGCGTTGAGCGTCGGCTGGTCGTCCATGCCGAACCAGTCGTAGCGCAGGCCGTAGGTCACGCGCAGGTCGTCGGCGACCTGCCAGACGTCTTCAGCGTAGATCGAGTTCAGGTCGTAACCGAACTCCACCGCGCCGTCGCGGGCCGTGCCGAACTCGGCCGGGACCGTGCCGCCGTTGGGGTCGACCGCGCCGCGAATGAACAGGCTGGAGGCGTTGCCGGCCTGGAAGTCTGCGAAGCTGGCGAAGTTCCAGGTGCCGAGCGACTGCGACACGAACACGTTGACGAAGTCACGGCGCTCGGTGCGCGCGCCGACCATGATGTCGTGCGCACCCAGGCTGTAGCGGGCGATGGCCTCGATATTCGAGTTCTCGCTGTACAGATAGTTGTCGTGACGGAAGTTGTCCGCGCCGAACTGGATCTGCGGGGTGCCCGTGCCGGGCTCGACGCCGGCCAGATCGGCCACGTTCACCGTGACCTGGCCGACCGACAGACCACCGACCGGGATCTGGGTGGTTTCGGTTTCCTTGTAGCCGACGCGCAGTTCGGTGGAGAGGTTGTTCGTCCACTGCGAGTTCAGCTGGGCGTTCCAGGTCGTGAGGCGCTCGTCCTTCAGATACTGGCTGGATTCCAGAGCCAGCCGCGGCTGGGTGGTCGACCCGCCGTTGATGAAGGCGGCCGAGGTCGAGCCGTTGAACGAGTTGCCGCGGGTTTCCTGCCAGGTCACGGCCAGGCGATGGTCGTCGTTGATGTTCCAGTCGACCTTGGCGAGCATCTTCTCGTCTTCGACCGGCGGAGCCACTTCGACGAAGGACAGCGGGTCATAGCCGTAGCGGGCCTGGGTCGCGGCGCGGAAGTTGTCGACCGCGGTGGTCGTGATGCGCGGGATCGGGTTCGGGAAGCCGGCGTCGGCCGGACCTTCGTTCAGCGAGAACTCCGACTCGAACTTCTCGTACGACAGGAAGAAGAACAGGCGGTCCTGGATGATCGGGCCGCCGAGGGTCGCGCCCCACACCGTCTCTTCGAACACGCGGTTGTACGGACGGGTCTCGCGGAAGCCGGTCGGGCCGTAGCTCCAGTACTCGTCGCCGAGCATGGAGTCGTCGCTGCTCTCATAGAAGGCCGAGCCGGAGAAGTTGTTGCCGCCCGACTTGGTGACGGCGTTGATCGAGCCGCCGATGAAGCCGTTGTTGATGACGCTGAAAGGCGCGGCCGAAACGCTGACGGCCTCGACGGCGTCCAGCGAGATCGGCGAACGCTGGGTGGGGTAGCCGTTGCCGTTCAGGCCGAACTCGTCGTTCTGGCGGATGCCGTCGACGGTCAGCTGGTTCAGGCGGGTGTTCACGCCGGCGAAGGACAGGGCGTCCTCGTTGGAGCCGTCGATGGTCGCGAAGGGGTCGAAGCGCGCCACGTCCTTCAGGTCGCGGCTGATCGAGGGGGCACCCTGGATGACGTTGGCGCCGAAGTTGGAGGCCGAGCCTTCGCCGAACTCGTTCGAGATGCGCGAACCCAGCACGACGATGTCGTCCACAGCCGTCGCGGCACCCGAGTAGATGACCACGTCGGCCAGCGCGGGGGTGCCGACGCCGATGGCGGACAGCTGGACCGAGCCGTCGCCGGCGGTCGAGGTCGCGGTGACGGTGTAGGGGCCGCCGACGCGCAGGCCGCGCGCCGTGAAGTTGCCGCCGGCGTCAGCGACGGTCGTGGCCGAGGTGCCCGTGGGCTCGTGCGTCAGGACGACGGCGGCACCGGCGATGGCCGCGCCGTTCTCGTCGGTCACGCGACCGCGGATCGAACCGGTGGTCTCTTGCGCGTAGACGGCCGAAGCGGCCGCCAGAGCGATCGCCACGGTCGAAACGCCGTAGCAAATCTTCTTCTTGAACATCGATGCATCCCCATGCGCGGTCACCTGCGCGCCTGCACCGCTGCGTGCCGACGTTTGACCGTATGGGGCCCCTCTAGGCCCGCAAGCGAAAGCATCGGCGACAGTTATGTGACAGACTCGTGACGCCCCCCGGGGGTGGCCCCCGGGCCACACTCAGCCGGTGGCGGGCCCCCAGATGGTCCGGAGCCGGGCGTCGCGTCCGCAGAAGCGGCTGTAACCGCCGTATCGGACCGGATTGCGGCGCGCGAAATCCTGATGCTCGGCGCCCGCCGGCCAGAAGCGGACGGCGTCGCGCACGGGCGTGACGAAACCGCGGACCTGGCCAGCGGCCGCGGCGCGTGACGCCTCGGCGGCCGGACGCTGCGCCGCCGTCGCGAACACCGCCGTGCCATAGGGCGCGCCGCGGTCGCAGAACTGCCCGCCCTCGTCGGTCGGATCGATCGTCCGCCAGAAGCGGTCCACAAGCTGGCGATAGCTGATGCGGCGGGGATCGAACGTCACGCGGACGGCTTCGAGATGTCCCGTCCCGCCGCGCACCACCTGCTCATAGGTCGGATTGGGCGTGCGCCCGCCCGCGAAGCCGGAGACGGCGGAGACGACGCCGGGCATGTCCTCGAAATTCTTCTCCACTGACCAGAAGCAGCCGCCGGCGAAGACCGCGGTCTGGGTGGGGCCCTGCGGCGCGGCTGTGCTGCCGGCGTCGTCGGTCGGTCCGCAGGCCGCGGCCAGGAGGATGGCGAGAAAGGCGAAGGGTCGACGGGTCATGAACGGTCTCCGGGCTCGCATCACATACGCCGCGGGACCGTCGCCGGTTTCATGTCGAGAGCATGCGCGCCGCCACGCGGCGGGCCGTGCGCCGCCGCAGCTTCGGACCCTCGAAGCTTCCGTTGATCTGGGTCCGCTCGATAACCGCCGCCCGGAAGCGCAGGAACAGGTCGGCGTCCGGCGAGGTCGGGGACGACCAGAAGGCGGACAGCGGCTTCTGGTCCGTGAGCCCCTCGAAGTCGAAGAAGGCGCGCCCCAGGACCTTCACCGGCGTGCCGAAGCCCAGGGCCGCGAGGGCCGAACTGGAGTTGTTCACCACCAGTCCTCGCGAGGCCCGGCACAGCGGCGCGAGAGCCCCGCCGTCGATGAAGTCGACGCGGTCGGCGACGCCGTGGCGGCGGGCCGCCTCGCGAACCCCGCGGGCCTGATCGACGACACCCGGGTCAAAAGGATGGTTCTTGATGACCAGCCGGACCTCGGGAGGGGCATGGTCGGCGAAGTCGCTCACCACGGCCTCGACGAAGGCCGCGTTGGTCGTGAGCTCCGAGTGCCGCGTCAGCTGGCTGTCGCCCTCGCGTTGCAGGCAGGCGAGGAAGAACGGTCCGCGCGCCGCCACCCTCGCCGGGTCTATCCGCGGCGACAGGGTCACCCGAAGCCATCTCGCCAGGTGTCCCGCGGCCTGCCGCCAGGGCGGCACGTCGAACCCGGGATCGTGGCGGGGAAACACCGGCAGGAAATGCTCGGCCAGCCAGTACCGGCTCACCGCCATGACGAGGGGGCGCGTCACGGCCCCCACGGGGTCCGGTTCCGGAACCTGTCGGGCCGGTCCGGTATAGGCGGCGGCCGTCCGCGGCAGAACGGCGCTGCCCGCCGCGACGGAGTCGCGCTCCAGCGTGATCCAGTCCGGCCGGAAGTAGCCGTTCTCCAGGATCCAGACGCGGGGTCGCGACCCGGCCGTGTCCAGGGCGGGACGGGCCTGCCAGCGTCCCTCACCGTAGACAACCACGTCGGTCCAGGCCGGGGCGAGGGCGCGGTAGGTGGCAGGCCAATCCCCGGGGCGGCCCCGGAACTCGATGCCTCCCGGGCCCCGCCGGTCGATGAGGTCCCCGGCGTTGAACACCATGTGCCCGACGTCCGCTCCGCCGTCGCGCAGGGCGGATGCCAGGTCGCGGCCGAAGGCCCCGTAGGGAAGGTTCACCAGAAGGAAGCGACGGCGCACGGGGGCCTCAAGACGCGGGACGCGGACGCGCCGCGCCGGCATTTAGGCCGGAGCCCCCCCGGGGAGCAACGCCGCATGGCGAAGGGCCCGCCGGATTTCTCCGGCGGGCCCCTGCTTCAGTCGTTCGACGTGACTTGTGAGCTTTGGGCTCAGAAGTTGATGTCGATGGTGGCGCGGCGGTTCAGCGGCTCGCGGACACCGTCGGCGGTCGGACGGGCCAGCTCGCGCTCGCCACGGCCGTCCACGCGCAGGACACCGGAGTTCACGCCGCGGGCGACGAGGGCGTCGGCCACGGTGCGGCCGCGGCGCATGGCCAAGCCTTCGTTGTACTGGGCCGAGCCCGAGGTGTCGGCGTGACCGACGACCAGGATCGAGGTCGGACGACCCGAGGCGGCGTACTGGGCGGCCTGGGCGATCACGTTGTTGGCGTCGGCCGACAGGGCGGTCGAATCCCACTCGAAGTAGACCACGAACTGACGGGCGACCGGACGCGGCGGCTGCGGCGGGGTCGGCGGCACCGGGGCCGGCGGACGCACGACCGGCGGCGGCGGAACGACCGGCGGCAGCGGCGGCGGCACGACGACCGGCTCGGCACCGAAGGCCCAGCGCAGGCCCAGGGTCAGCGAGTGGTCTTCATACGGACCTTCGAAGTTGCCGTAGTTGACCGGGCCCGAGGCGATCGAGTCGAACTCGAAGTCGGTCATCAGGTAGCGGTAGGTCAGGTCCAGGTCCAGGCGCTCGCCCAGAGCCATCGACACGCCGGCCAGGGCCTGCGCCGCCAGCTTGGTGGAGCTGTCGTCGGCCGCGATGGTGAGGCCGCGCTGGCCGTCCTGGGTGCCGATGAAGTCCGTGTTCACCCGCGCCACGCCGGCACCGATGCCGACGAACGGGCGGATGCCCCAGCTGTCGTCGCCGAAGTCGTAGATGGCGTTGACCATCAGGGTGGCGGCGTCGACCGTGCCGTCAGGACCCGTGCAGGCACCCAGCGGGCTCGGCTGGCAGATGCCGGTCGGCAGACCGCCGCCGTTCTTGCGCACCGTCTCGATGTCGGCACCGCGATAGCCGCCTTCCAGCTCGACGCGCCAGTTCTGGTCGAACCGGTAGCCCAGACGGCCGAACGCCGCCCAGTCGTCCGACATGTCGAACTCATATTCCGAGCCCGTGCCGTCGAAGTCATACGCCGAGACGTTCTCGGCCTTGTGCCAGCCCGCGTCGATCGCGCCGTACCAGCCCAGCGGATCCGCCGAAGCCGCGCCGGCAGACAGCAGCCCCGCCGCCGCGACGGTGGTGAAGAGTTTCAGTTTCATACGGTCCTCACAGTTCATGATGCCAATGGCCATCCGTGTCCCCGTGAAGGGCCACTACGGCGCGATCAACGGCGGGGACCGTACACGGTTCCCCAATTCGACCACACCGGCGCCGACTGTGGCGCCCTTTCAACACATTTGGCCTTGGCCCGGCGGTCCGGGGTGTCTTGCGCGCGGCGTCCGGGCCGGCTCAATGTGGCGGCCCTCCCCTGCACAGGTAGTCTCCCATGCGCGAAGCCGTCATCGTCTCCACCGCCCGCACGCCCATCGGCCGCGCCTACCGCGGCGCCTTCAACGACACCCAGGCGCAACAGCTGGGCGCCCATGCGGTGAGGCATGCCGTCGCGCGGGCGGGGATCGAGGGCGACGCCGTGCAGGACGTGGTGATGGGCGCGGCGCTCCAGCAGGGATCGACCGGCACGAACGTGGCCCGCCAGATCGCCCTGGCCGCCGGTCTGCCGGTCTCCGTCGCGGGCATGAGCCTGGACCGCCAGTGCGCCTCCGGCCTCATGGGCATCGCGACGGCCGCCAAACAGGTGATCGTGGACGGCCAGAAGATCGCCGTCGGCGGCGGGCTCGAGTCCATCTCCCTTGTGCAGAACCAGCATATGAACCTCTACCGGGGCAAGGACGAGGCGCTCCTGGCGCTCGTCCCTCACGTCTACATGTCCATGCTGGAGACGGCCGAGGTGGTGGCCGCGCGCTATGGCATCTCTCGCGATTCCCAGGACGAGTACGCCCTGCAGTCCCAGCAGCGCACGGCGCAGGCCCAGGCGGAGGGCCGCTTCGACGCCGAGATCGTGCCGATGACCACGACCATGCTCGTCGCCGACAAGGCCACAGGCCAGACCTCGTCGAAGGAGGTGACCCTGTCGAAGGACGAGGGGAACCGGCCCGACACCACGCTCGAGGGGCTTCAGTCCCTCAAGACCGTTTTCGGGTCGGGCGAGTCGGTCGCCGAGGGCCGGTTCATCACCGCCGGCAACGCGTCGCAGCTGTCCGACGGCGCGTCGGCCTGCGTCATCATGGAGGCGGGCGAGGCCGTGCATCGCGGCCTGCAGCCGCTCGGCGCCTGTCGCGGCATGGCGGTGGCGGGATGCGAGCCCGACGAGATGGGGATCGGTCCGGTCTACGCCGTGCCCAAACTGCTGAAACAGCATGGCCTGACCATCGACGACATCGGCATCTGGGAGCTGAACGAGGCCTTCGCCGTGCAGGTGCTCTACTGCCGCGACCGGCTGGGCATTCCGAATGACCGGCTGAATGTTTCGGGCGGCGCCATCTCGATCGGCCACCCCTACGGCATGTCCGGCGCGCGCATGACCGGCCACGTCCTGATCGAGGGCAAGCGGCGCGGCGCGAAATACGGCGTCGTCACCATGTGCGTGGGCGGCGGGATGGGCGCGGCCGGGCTGTTCGAAATCTACTGAGAGCGCCCGAAAGCCGCGCCCCACGAGAGTGCCCGAAGCGCAGGCGCTTCGGGATACGCGGCCGGGCTTTTCGAGATCTACTGGGCCCCGCCGCAGGCCTGCGCCGCCTCCCACTCGCGTCGCTCGGCCTCCATCTTCGCATACCACCGCCCGCGCAGCACCGCCGGGCGGTGGGGATACCGGTCGTCCAGAAACTCCGCCTCGACCACACGATCGGTGCGGAAGGTGCGGAAGTCGTCGCGCGTCTCGCACCAGCCCACCAGCAGGCGGGTGGTTTCGCGGTAGCCGACCAGGCAGGGCCAGATCACCCGCACGGTCTCGCGCCCCTGCTCGTCGGCGTACTGCAGGCGCAGCTTCCGTCCGGCGTGAATCCACGCGCGCACCTTGCCCATGTCCAGGGTCTCGACCTCGCGCTTCCACGTCGGCGCAGAGGCAACAGCCGGTTCCAGCAGCACGGGCCGAAGCTTCTCGGGCACGGTCGCCGCGATCTTGGCGATCAGGTCACGCGCCGCGCGCGCCAGCGCGGGGTCGCCGCGCCCGGCCACCCACTGCGCCCCCAGCACCGCCGCCTCGACCTCGTCAGAGGTGAGCATCAGCGGCGGCATGTCGAACCCGCCGTCCAGAACATAGCCGATGCCCGCCTCGCCCCGGATAGGCACGCGCTGCCCCATGAGGTTGGCGACGTCGCGGTAGATGGAGCGTTTCGACGTTTCCAGCTCCGCCGCCATGGCATCGGCGGTGACGGGTTTCGTGGCCCGCCGCAGTACCTGGATGATCTGAAAAAGCCTGTCTGCGCGTCTCATCATCGTGGCCCTGACGCTCGGCCCGCGGGGCCTCGCTGCTTGAGGCAGAATGGGCGCAGGCTGCTGACACCATGCTGGCAGCAGAATGGCAGTAGTCAATCCTCATCGACGGCGAGGGGCCGTCTGCACTGGAGGCTTTGAGATGCTGACCCTTTTCCACGCGTCGCAGTCGCGTTCCGGCCGCATCCTCTGGCTACTGGAAGAACTGCGCGCGCCCTGTGCGATCGAACACGTCGACATCTTCCGGTCGATGACGGGCACGGGCCGCGCCGACCCCGCCAACCTGCATCCCGACGGCAAGGTGCCGGCCCTGATGCACGACGGTGCCCTGATCACGGAGTCGGCGGCGATCGCCCTGTATCTGACCGACCTGTTCCCGGAGGCCGACCTCGGCGCATCCGTCGGCTCGCCGGAGCGCGGGGCCTATCTGACGTGGCTGGCCTGGACCGCCGGCGAGATGGAGCCGGCCTACTGGGGCAAGATCGAGGGCCGGACCGACACCGACGCCGCGGCGCGCAAACGCTACGACCAGGTCAACGGGCGCATCCTGACCGCGCTTAAGCACGGGCCGTATCTGATGGGGCATCGCTTCACCGCCGTCGACGTGATGGTGGGCGGTGCCCTGGCCTGGGGACTGGAGCATGCGCCCAAGGATGACCTGCTGGACGCCTACGTCGCCCGCGTCGCGGCGCGACCGGCGAACGCCCGGGCCATGGCCAGGGACGCGCAGGAGGCGGCGGAGGTCGCCGCCTAGGCGGCCTGCGCGGCACCGTCGTCGTTCAACGGTTTCTCGACGGCCCTGAGCGTAGCGACGAAGTCGTCGCGCCAGATCGAGACGTCGGTGTCGCGCACCACCTGCATCAGCGCCTCCCACTTCCGGCGGCGCTCGGCCAGCGGCAGGGTCAAGGCCCGGTGGATGGCGTCCGACAGTTCCTCGCGGCTGAACGGATTGACCAGCAGGGCCTCGCCCATCTGCTCCGCCGCGCCGGCGAAGCGCGACAGGATGAGCACGCCCGGATCCTCCGGGTTTTGCGCGGCGACGTATTCCTTGGCGACGAGGTTCATCCCGTCCCGCAGAGGAGTCACAAGCCCGACCCGCGCGGCGCGATAGATGCCGGCCAGCTGGTCGCGCCGATAGGTGCGGTTCAGATAGCGGATCGGCTGCCAGTCCATCTCGGCGTACTCGCCGTTGATGCGGCCGGCCAGGGCGTCCAGCCGGCCCCGGATGTCCTGATAGGCGTCGACCTCGTCCCGGCTGATCGGCGTGACCTGCAGCAGCAGCACCTCGGCGCGCTTGTCCGGATAGGTCTCGAGAAACTGCTCATAGCCCAGCAGCCGCTGTTCCAGCCCCTTGGAGTAGTCCAGCCGGTCGACCCCGACGATCAGCTTGCGGAAGGCGGTCGAGGCCATCATCCGGTCGTAGGTCCGCGCGCCCAGCGGCGAGCTGCGGGCCTGTTCGAAGCCCGCCACGTCGATGCCGATCGGGAAGACCCCGGTCTGGACCGTCTTGCCGAAGGCCTCCAGCCCGTCATTGGGCAGCAGCCGTCCGTTCACGCTGGGCTCCGAGGCGACGTAGTCCCGGAACAGGTCCAGCCACTCGCGGGTGTGGAAGCCGATCAGGTCGTAGTCGAACATCGACTCCACCAGCCGCCGGTGGTGCGGCAGCGTCACCAGCAACTGCCGCGCCGGCCAGGGCGTGTGCAGGAAGAAGCCGATCCGGTTGGCGACGCCCCGCCGCCGCAGATCCCGGGCCAGCGGGATCATGTGATAGTCGTGGATCCAGATGACGTCGTCCGGCTGGATCAACGGGGCCAGCACCTCGGCGAAGCGGGCGTTGGTCCGCTCATAGCCCTCGCCGTAGGACCGCTCATAGGCCGTCAGGTCGACCCGGTGGTGAAACAGCGGCCACAGCGTCTTGTTGGCATAGCCGTTGTAGTATTCGTCAACGTCCTGGGCCTCGAGGTCGACCAGGGCGACGGTCACGCCCCCGCGGTCCTCGATCTTGGCTTCCGGCTTCCAGACGTCGGTGGTTTCACCGGACCAGCCGAACCACAGACCCTCGTACTTCCTGAGTGCCGCCGACAGGGCCATGGCCAGGCCGCCGGCGGAGCCCGCCGCCGGATCCTTCGGCGCCGAGACGCGGTTCGAGACGACGATCAGGCGGCCCGTCATCTCACGTCCGTCCACGAGCGACTGAGCAGGATGGCGCAGTTGATGATGCCCACCAGCGAATAGGTCTGCGGATAGTTGCCCCACAGTTCGTGGTCGTTCAGCGAGATGTCCTCGCTGAGCAGGCCCGCATGGGTCCGGCGGCTCAACATCTGCTCGAAGATCTCCCGCGCCTCCTCGTCCCGACCGTTCAGGTGCAGGGCCTCGATGAACCAGAAGGTACAGAAGTTGAACGCGGTCTCCGGCTCGCCGAAGTCGTCCGGTTCGACGTAGCGGAACAGGTACGGCCCCTTCTTGAGGTCGCGCTCGATCGCGTCGAACGTCGCGACCTGCCGCGGGTCCATCGGATCGAGGAAGCCAAGGTCCGTCAGTTGCAGCAGGCTGGCGTCCAGCTCGCGGTTGCCGAAACTGGCGGCGAAACGGCCCTCGTCCTCGACGAAGGCCTCGGTCTCGATGCGTTCGCGGATTGTCACAGCCCGGTCGCGCCACACCTCGGCCCGGTCGGCCAGCCCCAGGTGGGTCGCGGCCTTCGACAGGCGGTCGCAGGCGGCCCAGCACATCACCGAGGAATAGGTGTGAACCCGCGCGATGGTGCGGAACTCCCACAGGCCGGCGTCGACCTGGTCGTGCATCTCGAAGGCGCGCTCGCCGACCTTCTCCAGCGCCCTGAAGTCGTCGATCGTGCCGGGGCGAAGCAATCGTTGATCGTAGAAGCTCTGCACCAGCGGCAGCACGATCTGGCCATAGACGTCGTGCTGCAGGTGCTCGCGCGCCTGATTGCCGACCCGGACCGGCTTCATCCCGCGATAGCCGTCCACGCTCTCGACGACCCGCTCGTCGATCTCCGCCTCGAGCCCCACACCATAGACCGGCTGAACATGGCCGCCGGCCGAGGCGTCCACGAGGTTGCGCAGATAGCCGAGATAGTTCTCGAGAATGTCGACCGCGCCAAGCCGGTTCAGCGCCCGCACGACATAATAGGCGTCGCGGATCCAGCAGTAGCGATAGTCCCAGTTGCGGCCGCTTTCCGGAAACTCCGGCACGGAGGTGGTCAGGGCCGCGACGATCGCCCCGGTCTCCTCATAGGCGCACAGCTTCAGCGTGATGGCGGCGCGGATCACCGCCTCCTGCCAGTCCAGCGGCAGATAGAGTTTGCGCACCCAGTCCTGCCAGTAGCCGACGGTGCGGTCCAAAGCCGCCTGCACCCCCGGACCGACGTCCTGATCGTAGCCCTCGTCCGGCCCGAAGAAGAAGGCCAGCGGCTTCTCCAGCCGGAACAGGCGCTCGTTCAGCACGTGCGTCACGGGACAGTCCGTCGTCAGGCGGAAGGTCACGTCCGTGCACAGATAGCGGATGTGGTTCGACCCGCTCGTCCGCTCGGCCCGGCGCGCGCCCCAGTCCGCCGCGGGACGCAACCGCACCCGCACCCGGGGCGCTCCGGACAGGGGCCGCAGCACGCGCCCGAACGCCAGCGGCCGATACGTCCGGCTGTGCTTGGGGTGGCGCGGGGCGAAGTCGAGGATCTCGATGGCCGCCCCGTCCCCGGCCGTCATCACGGTCCGCAGGACCGGCGTGTTGCGCAGGTAGTCCTGTTCGACCGCCACGCAGTCCTCCAGCTGCACGTCCCAGAAGCCGTGCTCCGGATCCGCGCCGTCCATCAAGGCCGAGAAGACCGGGTCGCCGTCCACGCGCGGCGCGCAGGCCCAGACGAACCGGCCACGCCGGTCCACCAGGGCGCTGATGGCGCAATTGCCGATCGGGGCCAGGTCCAGATTCGGGGTCATTCGGCGCGCACCTTTTCAAGCCAGTCCAGCACGGCCGCGACGTCGTCCAGTCCGTGGCGGGCCGCGGTCCGCCGCGGCGGGCCGACCAGCACGCCGAACCCGCCGAGGGCCTCGGCTGCCGCGAACCCGTATTCGTCAGTGAGGTCGTCTCCGACCATGACCGGAACGCCGCCCGCGAAGGGCGGTTCGCCCATGAAGGCGGTCAGGGCGGTGCCCTTGTCGGTGCCCGGCGTCTTCAGTTCCAGCACCAGCTTGCCCGGTTGCAACATCAGTCCGGTGCGGTCGGCGAGATCCCGCGCCAGCGCCTCCGCGTCCTCCGCGTGGCGGGGGTCTGCCCGATAATGCAGGCCGGCAGCCACCGTCTTGTCCTCGACGATCAGTCCGGGCCGGGCGTCCGCGAACGCCTGGAAGGCCGCCACGGCCTCCCTGACGCCCGCATGCGGGACGGCCTCGACCCTCTGGCCGTTGGCCTTGCGCCGCTCCAGCCCGTGGACGCCCGAGGCCGACACGACGGAACGCTCGGCGATACGGTCGATCTCGTCCAGCGGCCGGCCGCTGACGATCGCCACCCGACCGCCCAGCCGCTCGGCAAGGGCGCGCAGGACTGAACTTCTGCGGGGGTCGGGCAGCACGGAATCCGGCGTCGCCGCCAGGGGCGCGAGCACGCCGTCGAGATCCAGGAACAGCGCGGCAGCGGGCAGGACTTCAGGCGGCGGCGGCAGGCGCGTGGCGGCGGGTTCGGCGGCCGGTGACCCGGCGTCGAGCGTCTTCTCGATTATCCCCATGACCCGGGCCGAACGCCCGCATACGGTCAAGGTTCCTCACAAATCGGGGGCGGGGACCGTTCCGGGCGAGTTGTGCGCCGCCTCGCGATGCGCGAAACCGGTCGCATGAGCGACGACGCCCGCATGATCGACCGCGCCCGCGAGGTGGTGCGCCTGAACGTCACGGCCCTGCAGGCGCTGGAGGCGTCCGTCGGTGACGCCCTCGCCCGCGCCGTCGATGTGGTACTGTCGCGCCCCGGCTATCTGATCGTCACCGGCATGGGCAAGTCCGGCCACATCGGGGGCAAGATCGCCGCCACCCTGGCTTCGACGGGCACGGCCAGCTTCTTCGTCCATCCCGCGGAGATGAGCCATGGCGACCTCGGCATGCTGCGCGACGACGTGACCGTTCTGGCCCTGTCGAACTCCGGTGAGAGCCGCGAACTGCGCGATCCGCTGATCTTCTGCCGCCGCCGGGGCATTCCCGTCATCGGCATGACCCAGAGGCCCGACAGCTTCCTCGGTCGGCATTCCACCGTCTGCCTGACCCTGCCCCAGGTGGCCGAGGCCTGCCCCAACGGACTTGCGCCCACCACCTCGACCCTGATGAGCCTGGCGCTGGGCGACGCCTTGGCCATGGTGCTGATGGACCGGCGCGGCTTCACCGCCCAGGACTTCGGCCTGCACCATCCGGGCGGCAAGCTGGGCATGAGCTTGCAGAGCGTCCGCGACTGGATGGGCGACCGGCCGCCGCGGCCCGCCACGGTCGCCCTGACCGCGCCGTTCGTGGAGGTCGTCTCCGCCATCACCGAGGGCCGCAAGGGCGCGGTCGCGGTCCTCAATGAAGACGGGACCCTGGGCGGGATCGTCACCGACGGCGACGTGCGACGCGCCTTCTCGCGCGACGGCGACGTCAAGGCGCTGACGGCCTCGGACCTGATGAGCCCGGAGCCCAAGACGGTCCACCCCGACGCCCGCATGAGCGACGCGCTGGACCTGATGACCCAGAACCGGATCGCCACCCTGCTGGTGGTGGAGGAGGCCCGCCCCGTCGCCGTCATGCACGTCGCCGAACTGATGCAGGCGGGATACGTCAGCTGATGGCCCGCATCTGCGTCGACGGCTTCAACATCGGTCTTCGCAAGACCACCGGCATCGGCGCCTACGGGCGCAACCTGCTGACGACGCTGGAGGGCATGGGGCACGAGACCCAGGTCCTGTACGGCCCGCAGGCCAACGCCTCGAAGCGCGCCCTGTTCAACGAGATCGGCCTGATCGACGCCCGCGAGACAGCCGAAATGCCGCTGGACCGCCTCTTCGGTGCCGCATCGGCGTACCTCGGAAGGACCGCGCGCGCCGTTGAGCCGTCGGACGCCGTGATCTGGCCGGCCAGGGGCGGCGGCCGCCCCCGGGCCCGGGCCTTTTGGACCGCGACCCGCCTGTACGCGACGGCCCAGCGCAATTTCGCCGCCAGACGCGGCGTCACGCGGCTGCGCTTCGCCGATCACGCCGTCGTCGGACGGCCGGACGTCATGCACTGGTCCACACCCCTGCCCCTGCACGCGACCGGCCGCGCCAACGTCCTGACCATCCACGACCTGATCCCCCTGCGCCTGCCGCACGTCACCCTCGACAACAAGCGCGCCTTCTTCCGCCTGTGCCGCGAGACCGCCCGCCGCGCCGACGCGATCGCCGTCGTCTCCGAGGCCACCCGACGCGACGTGATCGCCCTGCTGGGCGTACCGGAGGAGAAGCTGGTCACGACCTGGCAGTCGGTCGACATCCCCGCCCGCCTGCGGGACCGGCCGGAAGCCGACGTGGCGGGCGACCTCCTCTCCGCCTTCGAGCTCGGCTGGAAGGACTACTGGCTGCACTGGGGGGCGATCGAGCCGAAGAAGAACCTCGGCCGCGTGGTCGAGGCCTATCTGACGTCCGGCTCCACGCGGCCGCTCATCGTCGTCGGCGGCAAGGGCTGGCTGGAACAGGACGAGATGGCGCTGATGAAGGCCCACCGGCGTCAGGGCAAGGCGGCGCGCAGGCGCATCCGGACCTTCGACCACCTGCCGTTCTCGCTGCTCGTCTCCCTGATCCGGGGCGCACGCGGCACGATCTTCCCGTCGATCTATGAAGGCTTCGGCCTGCCCGTGCTGGAGTCGATGCTGCTCGACACGCCGGTGATCACCTCGGCCGTGGCCTCCCTTCCGGAAGTGGCCGGCGTCGCGGCGCTGATGGTCGATCCCTACGATCCGGCCGCCATCTCGCGCGCGATTCGCGCGCTGGATGCCGATGACGCCCTTGCAGCCGACCTCGTCGCCCGCGGCCGCATCCAGGCGGCGAAATTCAGTCCCGAGGCGCACCGCGCGCGCCTGCAGGATCTCTACGCGCGGGTGCTGTGATCCGCGTCCTGTTCGAGGTGGGTCGACTGATCGGACGGCGCGACAGGCGCGCTCCAACGGGCGTCGACCGCGTCTGCCTCGCCTATGATCGCTGGCTCCGCGGATCGAAGGGCGTGGCGCTGGTCCCCGTGCACACCACCAGCCGCCGCATGACCGCGCTCGAACCGCGCTGGGTGGCCGAACGCATCGCCGATCTGGCAGGTCGCTGGGCGGGCGACCGCGACGCCCCGGCGGGGCCGGAGGAGGCCCGCCTGTTCCGCGCCCTGACCGGCCCTCGCCCGGCGCGCTCCCTGCTCGGCGATCCGGTCGAGGTCGAGGCCGGCCGCCGCCGCCGCACCGTCGAACGCCTTTTGCGCACCCGCCCCCTGCCGGAACCCCGGCGCGGCGATCTGTATCTGGACGTCGGGCATGCCCCCCTGGACGGCCCCTACGGTCTGGCCCGCCTGAGGTCGCAGGGCGTCCGGCCGGTGGTCATGATCCACGACCTGATCCCTGTTTCGCACCCCGAATTCTGTCGCCCCGGCGAGGGTCCCCGCCACCGAAGCCGGGTTCGCGCGGCCCTGTCCCACGCTGTCGGCGTGGTTGCCAATTCGCAGACGACGGCCGACGCCCTGGCCGCGTTCGCGGAGCGGGAGGGCCAGACGCCGCCGCCTGTGGTCGCCGCGCCGCTGGGCCTCGAGCCCCTGTTCGCCGGGCCGCGCTGGGCGCCGGCGACGGAGCCCTATTTCGTCTGCGTCGGCACGCTGGAGGCGCGCAAGAATCTCGCCTTCCTGCTGACGGTGTGGCGCCGCCTGGCCGAACGCCTGGGCCCCACCGCGCCGCGTCTCGCCCTGATCGGCCGACACGGCTGGGAGAACGAGGCCGTTCTGGACCACCTGGAACGATCTCCGCCACTGCAGGGCTTGGTCCACCACGCCGCCGAGTTACCCGACGCCGCGCTGGCGCGGCTGATGGCGGGGGCGCGGGCGGTCCTCGCGCCCTCGGCGGTCGAAGGCTTCGACCTCCCCGCGCTGGAGGCTCTGTCGCTCGGCGTGCCCGTGATCGCGTCCGATATCGCGGTGCACCGGGAACTGGCCCGGGGTGCCCGGCTGGTCGATCCGCTGGACGGTCCGGGCTGGGCCACCGCCGTCTCCGCGGCCTGCGCCCCGCCCCGCGCCGTCCCGTCGTTCGTCGCGCCGACCTGGGCCGACCACTTCGCCGCCGTGGCGAGGCTGGCGGGGCTGCCGGAAGGCCGATAGGGTCGTTCGATGACGCGTCGCCTGCTCGCCCTCTGCGCTGTTCTGGCACTGACCGCCTGTTCCACCCTGCCGGCGGACGGCCCGTCCTCGCGCGCGCTGGACCCGGCGGCGCCGACCTACGCCATGGTCGAACTGGACTATGCGGTCTCGCAGGCCCTGCGCCTGTCCGAAGCACCTGCGGAGACGGCCCTGGCGGGGGCCGACTTCGACGGCCCGCTGGACCTGATTGGCGTCGACGACGTGCTCAGCGTCGCGATCTACGAGCCCTCCGGCGCCCTGTTCGGTGCCCGGGGTGCCGATGGACGGGTCTCTGGCGGCACCGAGGCCCTGTCAGCCACGGTCGATCGAGAGGGCCGCATCGGCGTGCCCTTCGGCGGTCGCGTCGTCGTCGCCGGCCTGACGTCGTCACAGGCGGCGGAGGCCGTCCGCCGCGCGCTTCAGGGCCGCGTCGGCTCGCCCCAGGTCACCGTCTCCATCGCCGAGCGCCCCTCCAACGGCGTCACCGTGCTGGGCGAGGTCCGCACCCCGGGCCGGGCCGTCCTTCGCACCGGTGCCAGCCGGGTCCTCGACGTGGTCGCCCAGGCAGGGGGCGCGTCGCGTCCGGGTGAGGAGATCGAAGTGCGCCTGCGTCGCGACGGTCGCGAATGGGCCGCGCCCCTGACCGTCGTCATGTCGCAGTTCGACGCCAACGTCCGGCTCGCGCCCGGCGACCAGCTGGCCCTGATCCATCGGCCCCGTCGCTTCTCCGCCTTCGGTGCCCTCGGCCAGGTGACCCAGCAGGACATGGGTCCGGGAGAGTTGACCTTGGCCGCGGCGCTGGCCCGCACCGGTGGACTGGCGCCCGACCGAGCCGACGCCCGTCAGGTGCTGGTGTTCCGGTTCGAACGGCCGGAAGCTGCCCGTGCGCTCAATCTGTCCCAGCCCGTCTCGCCGCGGGGTGTGCCGGTGATCTATCGCCTCGACCTGTCACGGCCCGACGGCCTCTTCGTCGCCCAGGACTTCGTCGTCCGCCCCGACGACCTGATCTACGTCCCGCGCTCCGGCTCGGCCGAGCTGCGCGGCTTCTTCGAACTGGTGCAGAGCGTGACCCGGGTCGTCTACGACGTCTCGGTCACCAGCGCCCTGAACCTCGACTGACATGAGCCTGTCGGCCGTTCTGGACCGGCTGGCGGAGATCGAGGCGGCGGCGCTCCGCGTCCACGCGAAACACGACCTGCCCACCCGCCCCGGCCACTACCGCAAGGGACCGCGCGCGAAGACCTGGAGCCTGCTGGCCGTCGACCTCCCGCCGGAAGACCGCTGGGCCGAGGTGCTGGCGCGACCGCCGGAAAAAGGCTGGCGGCACGCGGCCCTGGCCGATCTCGGTGCCCTGGACGGTCGCCCCGGGCCGCGCCGGGCCTCGGCGACCCTGAAGACCGTCGCCCGCCTGCGCGCGCGGCTGGCCACGGGAGCGGCGCTGACGCCCGACGACCTGCTTGACGCTCTGGATCTGTCTACGGCGTCGTCCCGGTCGCGCGCATGATCGCGGCGCGCAGTTCGGGCATGCCCGTGCCCTTCTCGGCCGAGGTCAGCAGCACCTCGGGATAGGCAGCGGGACGTTTCGACACAGCCTTCAGCGTCGCCTCGGCGACCTTCTGGCCTTCGTGCGGCTTGATCTTGTCGGCCTTGGTCAGGACGATCTGATAGCTGACCGCCGACAGGTCCAGCGCGTCCAGCGCCTCGTCGTCGACCTTCTTCAGCCCGTGACGGGCGTCGATCAGCAGGTAGACCCGCTTCAGCGTCACCCGCCCGCGCAGATAGTCGCGGCCCAGGTCCTGGAACTTCTTCACGGTCGATTTCGACGCCTTGGCCCAGCCGTAGCCGGGCAGGTCGACCAGCCGCATCTTGCCGTCCAGGTCGAAGAAATTGACCTCGCGCGTGCGCCCCGGCTCGGTCGAGGCGCGGGCCAGTTTGTGCATGCCCACCAGCCCGTTGATCAGGCTGGACTTGCCGACGTTCGACCGTCCGGCGAAGGCAACCTCCGGCAGGTCCGGCTCGGGCAGCTGCTCGATCTTGGCGCACCCCAGAACGAAGGTGGCCGGCCGGGCGAACAGGACGCGCGCGGCTTCGATTTCCGCCGCGATCTCCGCCTGTTCCTCGGGCGTCACGTCGCCGTCTTCCGGATGTACTTGTCGATGAAGGCGTCGATCGGGTTGGGTGCCTTGAAGCGGTGCATGATCACGTACTGCTGCAGGATCGACAGGATGTTGTTCCAGATCCAGTAGACCAGCAGGCCCGCGGCGAACGGCGCCATGATGAAGGTGAACACGAACGGCAGGAAGGCGAAGATCTGCTTCTGCACCGGGTCCGGCGGCGGCGGGTTCATCGCCTGCTGCAGCCACATGGTGAAGCCGTAGACGATGGCCAGGACGCCGAGCCCCAGCGCGCCGACCAGAAGCCCGCCGATGACCGGCGCCGACGCCGGATCCCACGGGATCAGGCCGAACAGGTTCCAGATGTTCGACGGATCGCGCGCCGACAGGTCCTGGATCCAGCCGAAGAAGGGCGCGTGTCGCACCTCGATGGTCACGAACAGCACCTTGTACAGGGCGTAGAAGACCGGGATCTGGATCAGGATCGGGATGCAGCCGGCCAGCGGATTGATCTTCTCACGCTGGTACAGGGCCATCAGCTCCTGCTGCTGCTTCTGCGCGTCGTCGCCGTGCTTCTTCTTGATCTCCTCCATCTTGGGCTGGAGGTTCCGCATCTTGGACAGGCTCTCATAGGCCTTGTTGGCCAGCGGGAAGAGCAGGATCTTGATGCAGACCGTCAGGGCCAGAATGGCCAGGCCGACGTTGCCCAGGATGCCGTAGAAGAAGTCCAGCACGATCAGGATCGGCCGGGTCAGGAAGAACAGGAAGCCCCAGTCGATCGCATAGACGAAGCGGGGCAGGCCCAGCTCCTTCTCATAGGCTGACAGCACGTCGTTGACCTTGGCGCCCGCGAACAGGCGCTGCTCGTGCGTGATCTGCATGCCCGGCGAGACGGTGCGCTCGCGACCCTGCATGGTCGCCGAATAGGTGTCGTAGGCCTCTCCGTCGCGCACGCGGAAGCCGGCGTCGATCCGTTCGTCCTGATCCGGGATCAGGGCCGCGAGCCAGTATTTGTCGGTGATGCCCAGCCAGCCGCCGACGGACTCCTCCTCCTCGACCGGCTTCTTGACCCAGGCACCGTACTTCAGCTGGGTCGTCGTGTAGCCGCCGTCCTCGCCAAAGGTGCCGATGGCCCCCTCGTGCAGGATCTGCTGCTTGCCGAGGTCGGCCGGCACGCCCAGCCGCTCGACCCGGCCCCAGGGGCGCAGGGTGATTGGCGCGGTCGAGAAATTGGCAACCGTGTCGCGCACGGTGAAGACGTAGCGGTCGTCCACCGAAATCCGCCGAGTGAAGCGCAGGCCCGAGCCGTTGTCCCAGGTCAGGGTCACCGGCGTGGTCGGCGTCAGGGTCGAGCCTTCGGTCAGCCGCCACGGCGTGGCCGGCCCGGGCACGCCGCCCGCGACGTTGGCACCGCTCCAGCCGAACAGGGCCTGATAGGCGTGGTTCATGCCCTGCGGGCGGAACATCTCCACCGGCGGCGAGCCGTCGGCCAAGGTCTCGCGGTAGCGGGTCAGGTACAGATCGTCGACGCGCGCGCCGATCAGCGACAGCGAGCCGCTCAGGGTCGGCGTGCGAATGATCACGCGCTCCGACGGTTGTCCGGTCACGGCGTCGGTCGCCAGGGCCTGGGCCCGGTCGACGACGACCGGGCGCGGGGCGGCGGCGGCGGTCGCCGCAGCACCCGGCTCGCCTGCCACGGCAGGAGCGCCGTCCGGCGTGACCGCAGTCGAGGCGGACGCCTCGCGCTGGGCCTGCAGCGCGGCCTTGCGGCGCTCCGCCTGCGGACCCAGCACCAGCGCCTGATAGGCGATCAGGAAGATCGCCGTGACGACCACGAAGATGATCGTGTTGCGGCCGTTGTCGTCTCTCATGAGGTCAGGCGTCCTGGTCGGGCGATGGGGGCGGCGCGGCGGGCGCGCGGTCCGGGGCCGGGGTCGGCCGCGGGGTCGCCAGCCTTGTAAGGGCGGAAGTCACGTCGTCAAGCAAACGGGTCCAGTCCCGGTCGGCCGTGCCCATGCGGGCGATCAGGACATAGTCGCTCCCGGGGCTCGCCAACAGGGGCAGCAGCCGGCGCGCCGCCTCCCTCAGCCGGCGCTTGGCGCGGTTGCGCACCACCGAGCCGCCGACCTTGCGCGTGGCCGTGAAGCCGACGCCGATGGCGGGATCGGCGTCCCCCCGCTCCAGCCGCTGCACGACCACGGCACCGCGCGCCTCGGAACGACCTTTGGCGGCCGCCAGAAACTGGGGCCGCCGGGTCAGGCGTCGGATTGTGGGGGCTTCGTCCATCGATCCTCCCCCCGCGGGAGAGGGGTCAGGCCGCTCAGGCCGTCAGGCGCTTGCGGCCCTTGGCGCGACGGCGCGCGACGATCTTCTGGCCATTCTTCGTGGCCATGCGCGCGCGGAAGCCGTGACGGCGCTTGCGCACGAGTCGGGACGGCTGATAGGTCCGCTTCACGGTCGGCTCCAGAACAAGTGGGCGGGCGGAACATTCAGGTGAACGTCCTGCCGCGGGAGGCGGGCGTATAGGGCCATAGGGGCGGGGCTGTCAACGCCGCGTCCAGCAGCGCCTCCAGGAGATCGCGGAACGGAATGGCCAGGGTTCGTCGGTTTCTGCCGCTTCTGGTCCTGCTGGCCGCCCTGGCCCTGGTCTTCGCCATGGGCTGGAACCGGTACCTGTCGCTGGACACGGTGCGCGACCACGGGGCCTTCCTGCGCGCCTTCGCGGCCGACAACTATATTCTCTCGCTGCTGCTGCTCATCGTGATCTTCGCCGCCCTGACGGCCAGCGTCGTGCCCGGCGTCGTCTTCATCACCGTCACGGCCGGCTATCTGTTCGGGCCGTGGGTCGGCGGCGTCGCCACGGCTCTGGCGGCCACGATCGGGGCGCTGGGCGTCTATGCCGTCGGCCGCACGGCTCTGGGCGAAGGCTTCCGCCGCAAGGCGCGGGAAGCGGACGCCGGCCTGATGAAGCGGATCTGCGACGGGGTCGACCGTGACGCCTTCTGGTACGTGCTGGTCGCCCGGCTGGTCGTCAGCGTGCCCTTCCACCTGATCAACGTCGCCGCCGGCCTGGTCGCCGCGCCGATCCGGCCCTACGCCTTGGCCACCTTCCTCGGCCTGTTGCCCGCCCACACCATCTATTGCTGGATCGGCTCGGGCCTGAACGAGGTGCTGGCCGAGAATCCCGACCCCGACCTCGCCGCCCTGTTCGGCGAGTTCATGTGGCCCCTGCTCGGCGTGGCCTTCCTGTCGATCCTGCTGCCTTTGGGGATCAAGCTGGTCCAGCGCGGGCGCGCCGGGAGCGGCGCGTCGTGACCGCGGCCGGCGTCCTCGATCGTCTGAAGGCCCGCTGGCCGGTGCGCCGCCCGTCCACCCGCGGCCTGGCGTGGCGGCTTCTGCTGCTGACCGCGGCCTTCACCCTCGGGGTCGAGATCCTGATCGTGGCCCCGGGTGCCGCCTCCTTCCACGAGCGCTGGCTGATGGACCGGTTGCAGGCCGCCGAGCTCGCCTCCGTCGGGGTCGAGGCCCTGCCCTATTCCATGGTCGAGGACGAAACCGCGGAAGAGCTGCTGGCCATCGGCGGCGTACAGGCCGTGGTGGTGGGCGAGCAGGGCGTGCGCCGCCTGCTGCTGCAGGCCCCCAATCTGCCGCGCGCGCCCGAACTGATCGATCTGCGTCGGCGCGGCATCGTGGCCCGCCTGACCGACCCGTGGCGCACCCTGTTCGGCCACCCGGACCGCTCCCTGCGCGTCCAGGCACGGCCGCGGTACCGCTCCGGCGACTACATCGAGATCCTCGCCCCGGCCGAACCGCTGAAGCGTGAGCTGGCCGCCTATCTGGCCAACAGCCTGCTGCTCTCCCTGCTGCTGTCGGTGCTCGCGGGCGGCCTGCTCTATCTCGGCCTGGCCTTCCTCGTCCTGCGTCCGCTCCAGCGGGTGACACAGGCCATCGAAGCCTTCGCCGACGATCCGGAGCGCCGCGCCGCCGCGCCGACCGACCGCGACGACGAGATCGGTCAGGTGGAACGCGAACTGGCCCGCATGCAGGAGGAGGTCCGTCAATCATTGCGCAGCCGCGCCCGGCTGGCCGCGCTCGGCGAGGCCGTGGCGAAGATCAACCACGACCTGCGCAACATGCTGACCTCGGCCCAGATCGCGTCCGAGCGCCTGTCCGCCTCGTCCGACCCGCAGGTCGCCAAGGCCGTGCCGCGGCTGGAACGGGCGCTCGGCCGCGCCGCCGCCCTGACCCGCAACGTCCTCGACTACGGCAAGTCCGAAGAGCCGGCCGCCCGTCCGCACCGCATGGCGCTTGCGCCCGCCATCACGGTCGCGGCCGAGGACGCGGGTCTGGGCGACGGGGTGCGGCTGACGAAATCGATCCCCGCGCGCTTCACCGTCAACGCCGATCCGGACCAGCTGAACCGCATCCTGGTGAACCTGTTCCGCAATGCGCGTCAGGCCGTCGAAGGCGACGCCGCGCGCCGCGCGTCCGGGCGCGGACCCGGCCGCGTCCGCGTCTCCGCCGAACAGAAGGACGGTGCCGCCCTGATCCGCATCGCCGACGACGGCCCCGGCATCCCGGAGCGGGTCCGCGCCCGCCTGTTCCAGCCCTTCGTGTCGGGGGCCGGACCTGACGGCACGGGGCTGGGGCTGTCGATCGCGCGCGAACTGGCCGTCGGTCACGGTGGCGACCTGCGGCTGATCGAGACGGGACCGGCGGGCACCGTTTTTGAACTGGTGCTGCCGTCATGAGTTTTCGCTCCATCGGCCGGCGACCGCCGGCGCATTGATGGAGGACTTCCATGCGTTTCGTGATCCTCGCCGCGGCGCTCTCCGCCCTCGCCGCCCCGGCCCTCGCCCAGGACCCCGCCGACCCCAACGGCGACCGCCGCACCCATGAACTGAACGCCGAAGTGGCCGCACGCCTCAAGGCGCAGGACGAGGCCGAGGCCCGGGCGCGCGCCGAATATCAGGCCGCCCAGACGAAGTACGAGGCCGACATGGTCGCCCACCGCGCCGCCATGGCCCGCCACGAAGCCTGCGTCGCCGGCGATCAGGCCGCCTGCGACGCCCTGTGACCTGAGCCGCCGCGTTGCCGCGGCGTCTGCGGAAGACTAGGAGGCGGCCATGACCGCCTCCGACCTCCCCGATCAGCCCTCCGGCCCGCCCGTCGGCCGGGTCATCGCCATGCCCGCCGACACCAACCCCGAGGGCGACATCTTCGGCGGCTGGCTGCTGGCGCACATGGACCTCGCCGGGGCCACGCCCGCCTTCGAACGGGCGCAGGGGCGCTGCGTCACCGTGGCGGTCGACGCCATGGTGTTCCACCAGCCCGTGGCCGTCGGCGACGAGGTGTCGATCCACGCCCGCGTCGTCTCCACCGGCCGCACCTCGGTCCGCGTCCACGTCGAGGCGTGGAAGCGGGCGCGCGGTCAGGCCCACGCCCAGTCCATGCGCGTGACCGAGGGCGTTTTCACCTACGTCGCCATCGACGCCGACCGTCGCCCCCGCGTCCTGCCGGAGGTGGCTTCGTGAGCGTCGTCATCCTGACGCCCGACCCGGCCGACCCCTCCTACGCCGGCCAGTGGCCCGACGTGCTGGCCCGCCATCAGGCGGCGCTGGCGGTCGAGGGCGTGGAGTCCCGGTCAGAGCCCTGGACCGACCACGTCGACAGCGGCGTCGCCCTGGCCGCCGCGCCGCTGGTCCTGCCGCTGGTGGCCTGGGGTTATCACCGCGACCATGCCCGCTGGACCGCCGCCTGCGCCGCCTGGGCGCGCGACGGCGTGCGGATGCTCAATCCGCCCGGCGTGCTGGGCTGGAACTCCGACAAGTCCTATCTGGGCCGGCTGGCCGGCCGCGGCGTGCCGGTCCCGCCGACGGTCTGGGCCGAGGCCCCAACCCAGACCGACGTCGACGCCGCCTTCGACCGCTTCGGGGTCGACACGATCGTGGTGAAGCCCCGCGTCTCCGGCGGCGCCTGGAAGACACTGCGCCTGTCGCGCGGCGAGGCCCTGACGGACGCGCCCGACGGCCCGGCCCTGATCCAGCCCTACCTCCCCTCCATCGAGACCGAGGGCGAGACCAGCCTGCTGTTCTTCGACCGCCGCTTCAGCCACGCCGTGCGCAAGACGCCCGTCCCCGGCGAGTTCCGCATCCAGGTCCAGTTCGGCGGGCGCTATCAGTCGGTGGAACCCCCGCCCGAGGCGCTGGCCCTGGCCGGGACCGTGCTGGCCGGCATCGACGAAGACCTGCTCTACGCCCGCATCGACCTGGCCCGCGGCCCCGACGGCGGCTGGCTGCTGATGGAGGCCGAGCTGATCGAGCCGGACCTGTACCTGGCGCAGGCATCGGACGGCGGGGCGGCCTTCGGAGCGGCCGTGAAAGGTCGGCTCGCGCAGACGCCGGACGGCGGTTGAACCCCGGAGGGCCGAACCCGGAACCTTCAGGTCGTCGGTGGATGAACGGCCGCTCACGTTTCCGTCATCGTTTGGACGGATTGGTGCGTTCACTCTTCAGGAGAGCGGCGGTGTCATCCGTCGCGCCGGGCGGCTAAGGTCCGCCGGGGCACATCAGAGGGCGGCGATGGCGCGGTTCGGTATTCCGGGTGGACGGGGCGACGGCGCGGGCGCGACCCGCACGCCGATGCAGAAGGTCCTGTACTGGGGCGGCGTTCTGGCCGTCTGGGGGGTGATCTTCCTGGTTGCCTTCTTCGCCGTCTTCGCGCGCGGCCTGCCCGACACCTCGACGCTGTACGAGGTCGATCGCCAGCCCTCGATCACCTATCTGGACCGCAATGGCGCCCTGATCGCGGTGCGCGGGACCCAGCAGGCCCCGCCGGCGGATCTGGCGGCCCTGCCGGACTATGTGCCGGCCGCCTTCATCGCCATCGAGGACCAGCGCTTCCGCTGGCATCCCGGCTTCGACCCCATCGGCATGGTGCGCGCCATGGTCGCCAACATGCGTGCCGGGCGGGTGGTGCAGGGCGGCTCGACCATCACCCAGCAGCTGGCCAAGAACCTGTTCCTGACCCCCGACCAGACCCTGCGGCGCAAGGTGCAGGAGCTGATGCTGGCGGTCTGGCTGGAGATGAAATTCTCCAAGGACGAGATCCTGGCTCTGTATCTGAACCGCGTCTATTTCGGCGCCGGTGCCTATGGCATCGAAGCCGCGTCGCAACGCTATTTCGACAAGGGTGCCAAGGATCTCACGGTCGGCGAGGCGGCGCTTCTGGCGGGCCTGCTGAAGGCCCCGTCGCGCTATTCGCCAGTGTCCGAGAGCGAGCGCGCCGCCGCCCGTGCCACGGTGGTGCTGGACGAGATGGAGGAGAGCGGCGTTATTTCCCCCGACCAGCGCGCCGCCGCCGTGCTGGAGCCGGTGCGGGTGTCGCGGACGCTGGCGACCCAGCACGCCCAGTACTTCATCGACTGGCTGGACGCCGAAGTCCGCGGCCTGATCGGCGACGAGCCGGGCGAGGACCTGATCGTCGAGACGACGCTGGACCTGACGCTGCAGACCTCGGCCGAGCGGGCCGTGCGCCGCATCCTCGAGCGCGACGGATCCAAGGGCGTGCAGCAGGCGGCGCTGGTGGCGGTGGACGGCGACGGCCGGGTGCGCGCCATGATCGGCGGTGCCAGCTATGCCGACAGCCAGTTCAACCGCGCCGTCGACGCCCGGCGACAGGCCGGCTCGGCCTTCAAGCCCTTTGTCTACCTGACCGCGCTGGAGGCGGGCTACACGCCGGAGACGCCGGTCGTGGATGAGCCGATCCGCATCGGCAGCTGGTCGCCGCGCAACTATTCCGGCGGCTTCGCCGGGCGCATGACCCTGTCCAACGCCGTGGCGCAGTCGACCAACACCGTCGCGGTGCGGCTGGCCGACACCCTGGGTCGCGATCAGGTGGCGCGCACGGCGCGGCGTCTGGGCATCGAGAGCCAGATCGGGCTGGAGCCCGCCATGGCCCTGGGCGCGGTCGAGGTCAGCCCGCTGGAGATGGCCCAGGCCTATGCCCCCTTCGCCAACGGCGGCAAGCGGGTCGAGGCCTATGGCATCACGCGGATCCGCACGCCCAAGGGGCGGGTGATCTATCAGCGCGGGGCTCGCGACGTGCGCTCGGTGCAGGCCATCGCCAATCCGCCGCTCTACTACATGAACCAGATGCTGCGCGGCGTGGTCTCGGGCGGCACGGCGCGCTCCGTGGCCATCTCCGGCCGCGACCTGGCGGGCAAGACCGGCACCACCTCGGACTACAAGGACGCCTGGTTCGTCGGCTACACCGGCGGCTTCGTCACCGCCGTCTGGGTCGGCAAGGACGACAACACCGCCATGCGCGGCGTCACCGGCGGGGCTGCGCCGGCCGCGATCTGGAAGGGCTTCATGGAGTCGGCCCTGCCGCGCCTGAACGCCCCGCGCATCCCCGACGGCCCGCCCATGCCCGAGGGCTGGGTTCCGCCGGATCCGATGGGCGAGCTGATGGGCTCGATCGAGGATCCGTTCGCCGAGGGCGAGGAACTGGTCACCGGTGCCGAGGTGGAGACGCCGACGCCCGAACCCTCCGATCCGCCAGTGGACCGTCCGGTGATCCGCCCGACGGCACCCCAGCCCGCTGAGCCGCGCCGCCCGGAGACCACGCCGCCGCCCGAAAAGAAGGCCGAGCCGCTGTTCTTCTGATCTCATCTACCCTTCTCCCCTTGCGGGAGAAGGTGGCCTCGCGGAGTGAGGTCGGATGAGGGGTCGCACAGGTGGTCGCTTCATCGTCGGCTGGGCGGTTGCGCCTGAGAGACCCCTCATCCGTCAGGCTTCGCCTGCCACCTTCTCCCGCAAGGGGAGACGGAGCCCTCGTCTCACCCCACCGCGTGCAGGGCGGTACCGTGGGTCCTCAGCCACCGACGGTGCGGTTTGGGGTCGCCGATCAGGCCTTGGACCACGGACCAGTAGGCCGGGCTGTGGTCGGCGTGGACCAGATGCGCCACTTCGTGGGCAGCCAGATAGTCCAGCACCGTCTCCGGGGCCATGACCACGCGCCAGCTGTAGCGGATGGTCCGGTTGTGGGGGCTGCACGAGCCCCAGCGGGTGCGCGAATCCGTGATCGACAGCCGCACCGGAGCCTGACCCAGCGCCAGACGGTGCACCTCGGTGCGCTCGGTCAGACGCCGACGGGCCTCGGCCTTCAGCAGGTTCAGCACGCGTCGGGAGAAGGCGTCGCCCTCGCCACCCGCGCGGATGACCGGCCCGGCTTCGGTCTCGATCAGCCGGGCCGCGGCGGCGTTGCCGCTGGCCTCCAGTGTCACCGATCGGCCAGCCAGCAGGATGACCTTACCCGGCACCAAGGGCGTGCCCTCCGGCCGCGCGGCCAGCCGTTCGGCGATCCACAGCGCGCGGCTGCGGGCGAAGTCGACGGCCTGGGGAAGAGTGCGCGGACTGGGCGCGATCACCACCGCCTCGCCGGCGCGAGCGTCGATGCGGACCGACAGCCGGCGCGCCCGCGGGTTGACCGACAGGCGCAGGGTCAGCGGCTCACCGCCGCCCGGCCGCTCAAGCCGCAGCCGCGCGCCGTCCTGGAACTGCGTCATGGATCGCCTGGTTGCGGGCGATGAAGTCGCGCACGCGGGGATAGATGTCGTCGCGGAAGCGGCGGCCGTTGAAGACGCCGTAGTGGCCGACTTCCGCATTCACATAGAGCTCGCGCCGGTCGTCGGGCACCGAGGTGCACAGGCCGTGCGCGGCCTGGGTCTGGCCGACGCCGGAGATGTCGTCCTTCTCGCCCTCGACCGTCATCAGGCCGACGTCGGCGATGGCCGACAGGTCGACGCGCCGGCCGCGGTGCTCCAGCAGGCCGCGCGCCAGCAGGTGCTGCTGGAACACGATGTCGATGGTCTGGAGATAGAACTCCTCGGTCAGGTCCAGCACCGAGAGATATTCGTCGTAGAACTCGGCGTGCTTCTCGGCCGCGTCGCCGTCGCCCCGGACCAGATTGGCGAAATAGTCCTGATGGGCGTCGCGGTGGCGGTCCTCGTTCATCGACATGAAGCTGTAGAGCTGGACGAAGCCCGGATAGACCCGCCGCCCGACGCCCGGATAGGGCAGGGGCACGGTGTGGATCATGTTCGAGCGGAACCAGGTGAAGGGCTTCTGCTCGGCCAGCTGGTTGGTCACGGTCGGCGACAGGCGCGCGTCGATCGGCGAGCCCATGAAGGTCATCGAGGCCGGGCGGTTGGGATCGTCGTCCATGGCCATGACCGCCACCGCGGCCAGCACGGGCGGGCCGGGCTGGCAGACGCCGACGACGTGGGCGCCCGGGCCGACCTGGGCCAGCATGAGGCGGACGTGGTCGATGTAGTCGTAGAAGTCGAACCGGCCTTCCAGCATCGGCACCTGGCGGGCGTTGATCCAGTCGGTGACGTAGACGTCGTGGTCCTGGATGAAGGCCTCGACCGTGCCGCGCAGCAGGGTGGCGTAGTGGCCCGACAGGGGCGCCACGATCAGCACCGCCGGCGCGTCCAGCGGCTTCTTCGCGCGGCGCAGGTCGGCGGGATTGCGGGCGAAACGGATCAGCCGGGACCACGGCGACGACCAGACGGTCTCCTCGACGGTGCGCACGTCCACGCCGTTCACCGACACGGTCTCCAGCCCCCAGGCCGGCTTGCCGTAGCGGCGGGTCAGCCCCTCGAACACCTCGGCTGCGGCCGCGGCGGAGCGCCCCATAAGGGTCTCGGCGGCCGGATTGAACGGAGAGGACCAGAAGGTCCGGGCGGCCTGGGCTCCCAGGCGGAACGGCGTCGCCCCGTAATAGGCGAGCTCGTGAAACGTATAGAGCATGCAGATCCTGAAGGCGTCCCCCGCCGATGCGGCAGGGCAGCATAGAACGCGCCGCACTGCAAAAAGATTATCGCGTCCGTGAAGGACGACCGGGGGGAGGGGAAGTGGTGCCGCTTGCGTGACTCGAACACGCGACCCCCGCATTACGAATGCGGTGCTCTACCGGCTGAGCTAAAGCGGCCCGGAGGCGGCGCTTTACACGGCGGGCGGTGCCTTGCCAAGCGGGGCCAGGAGGTGGACCTCGTCGGGGTGGGCCGCGACGTGGATGTCGGCGAAGGGCAGGCCCCGGAGCGGCGCGGCGACGGCGGGCGAGAGGGCGAAGGCGCGGCGACCGGCGGCGGCTGCGGGAGGCAGGCTTTCGGCCAGGACCCGGGCCGTGCGGGGCGAGTGGATCAGGACGACGTCAAAGTCAGGCGCGGGCATGGGGACGACGGATCGGGTCTCGTAGACGGCGACGGAAGCGACGGGCACGACCCCGGAGAGGGCTGCGGCCAGGTCGAAAGCGGGCTCGGCGGCGCGGGGCCACAGCAGCGAGGCGGGGGGATCGGCGGCGATCAGGACGGCGAGCGCGGGGCCGTCGCCTGCGGCGGAGCGGACGGCGGCGAAGCCGGCCTCGGCGGCGGCGCGGGCCGTAGCGTCGCCGACGGCAAAGACCGCGGCGGACCGGTCGGGCGTCAGGCGGGCGTAGACCTCGACGGCCGCGGCGCTGGTGAAGGCGACGGCCGCGTGGGGGGGCAGGGTCGCGGGCAGGTCGCGGCGTGCCAGCACCGGGGCGACGACGGGCTCATGGCCCAGCGCGGCGACGGCGCGTGCCGTGCGGGCGGCCCCGGGTTCGGTGCGGGTGATCCAGACCCGCACGCTCAGGGGACCAGGTCGTCGCCGACCTCGGCCCGGACCCGGGCGCCGAGGTCGAGACCGAAGGCGCGCGCCTGTTCGCCGTCGGCGACGGCGGCGGAGCCGGTGCGCCGGACCCTGCGGCGTCCGTCGGGCGAGAGCCATTCGACGATGAGGGTCAGCGCGTCGTGGGCCATGACGCCATGGGCGGCGACGGCGGTCCGGCAGGAGCCCTCAAGAACCGCCATGGCGCCGCGCTCGGCCTCGACCGCGAGGCGGGTCGGGGCGTGGTCCTGGGCCACCAGCCAGTCGGCCTCGGCGAGATCCAGCCGGGCTTGCAGGGCCAGCGCCCCCTGACCCGGGGCGGGCGGGAAGTCGTCCAGCGACAGCCGCTCGTGGATGGCGTCGGCGAGCCCGAGCCGCGAGAGACCGGCCGCGGCCAGCAGGATGGCGTCGAAATCGCCCTCGGCCAGACGGCGCAGCCGGGTGTCGACGTTGCCGCGCAGCATCTCGATGGTCAGGTCGGGGCGCAGGGCCAGGCACTGGGCCTGGCGCCGCAGCGAGGCGGTGCCGAGGCGGGCACCTTGAGGTAGATCGATCAACCGTTGAACGGCGTGGCCGAGAAAGGCGTCGCGCGGATCCTCGCGCTGCGGCATCGCCACGATGGCCAGCCCGCCCGGCATGTCGGCCGGCACGTCCTTCATGGAGTGGACGGCGAGGTCGAGGCGGCCGTCCTGAAGGCACTCCTCCAGCTCGCGGGTGAACAGGGCCTTGCCGCCGATCTCCATCAGCCGCCGGTCCTGGATGCGGTCGCCCTCGGTGACGATAGGGACCAGCACGGCGAAGCGGTCCTCCTCGCCCGGCGCGGCCCCCAGGGTGCGGGCGATCGCATCGCGGACCATGCCCGACTGGGCCAGCGCCAGCCGGCTCTTTCGCGTGCCGATGCGAACGGGGCGGTCCATGGGCGTTGCGCCTGTGCTTGCGGGTCTTTACCTCGGACCCATGAGTGGACGCCCGCCCTACAGCAGGGGTTCGGACCCGGCAACCGAGGCGCTGACCGTGCTGGGGCTGGAGACGAGCTGCGACGAGACCGCCGCCGCCGTGGTGCGGCTGGGCCCGGACGGCCGGGCCGAGGTGCTGTCCAGCGTCGTGCACAGTCAGATCGACGACCATGCGGCCTATGGCGGCGTGGTGCCCGAGATCGCCGCGCGCAGCCACGTCGAGGCCATCGACGGCGTGGCGCGGCGCGCGCTGGTCGAGGCGGCGGTCGACTGGACGGCCATCGACGGGGTGGCGGCGACGGCGGGGCCGGGACTGATCGGCGGGGTCATGGTCGGCCTCAGCTGGGCCAAGGGGGCGGCGCTGGCCCGCGGCCTGCCGCTGGTGGCGGTGAATCATCTGGAGGGTCACGCCGTGTCGGCGCGGCTGACCGAGCCGATCGCCTATCCCTTCCTGTTGCTGCTGGTCTCGGGCGGACATTGCCAGCTGCTGGACGTGCGCGGGGTGGGCGAGGTGCGGCGTCTGGGCGCGACCATCGACGACGCGGCGGGCGAGGCCTTCGACAAGATCGCCAAGTCGATGGGGCTGGGCTACCCCGGCGGGCCGGCGCTGGAGCGCGCCGCGGCGACGGGCGACGCGAGCCGCTATGAACTGCCGCGGGCGCTGCTGGGCCGCAAGGACTGCGACTTTTCCTTCTCGGGACTGAAGACGGCGGCGGCGCGGATCGCGCAGACGCTGACCACGGACGCCGAGCGCGCCGATCTGGCGGCCGCGGTGCAGGCGGCGATCGTGCGCCAGCTGGTGGAGCGGTCGGGCCGCGCCATGGACGCCTGGGCCGAGGACGCCGGCGCGGCGGAGCGGGTCTTCGTCGTCGCCGGCGGCGTGGCGGCCAACGGGGCGGTGCGCGCCGGGCTGGAAGCGGCGGCGGCGCGGCGCGGCTTCCGCTTCCTCGCTCCGCCGCTGGCCTATTGCACCGACAATGCGGCCATGATCGCCCTCGCGGGAGCGGAACGGCTGGCGCTGGGGCTGACGTCGGGGCTGGATGCCCCGGCGCGGCCGCGCTGGCCTCTGGACGAGGCGGCCGCGCTGGCGGATCCGATGCACGTCGCCGGTCGAAAAGGGGCCAAGGCATGAAGTTCCAAACGGCGGGCGTGATCGGCGCGGGGGCCTGGGGCACGGCCCTGGCCCAGACCTGCGCGCGGGCGGGGATGGCGGCCCTCCTGCAGGCCCGCGAGCCGGAGGTGGTCGAGAGCGTCGCTGCGCGGCGCGAGAACGAGGCCTTCCTGCCGGGCGTGAAGCTGGAGCCGGACGTGAGCGCGACGGGCGAAATGGCCGATCTGGCCGGCTGCGACCTGATCCTGGCCGTGCCACCGGCCCAGCACATGCGCGCCACGCTGGAGGCCTTCCGCCCGCACTGGCGGCCCGGCGTGCCGGTGGTGCTGTGTTCCAAGGGGGTCGAGCGCGGGTCGCTGGCGCTGATGACAGACGTGGCGGCGCAGGTGCTGCCCGACGCCCCGATCGCGGTCCTGTCGGGCCCCAGCTTCGCGGCCGAGGTGGCGCGCGGCCTGCCGACGGCGGTGACGCTGGCCTGCGCCGACGTCGATCTGGGCGAAGATCTGATGCAGGCGCTCAGCGCCCCGCATTTCCGGCCCTATCTGGCAGACGACCTGATCGGGGCCGAGGTCGGCGGGGCGGTGAAGAACGTGCTGGCCATTGCCTGCGGGGTTTCCGAGGGGATGAAGCTGGGGCGCAGCGCCCACGCCGCCCTGATTACGCGCGGCTTCGTGGAGATGACGCGACTGGGCGTGGCCCTGGGTGGACAGGCGGAGACGGTGGCGGGCCTGTGCGGTCTGGGCGATCTGGTGCTGACCTGCTCCAGCCCGCAGTCGCGCAACATGAGCCTGGGTCTGGCGCTGGGTCAGGGCCAGACCCTGCATCAGGCGCTGGCCGGCAAGCGCAGCGTGGCCGAGGGGATGGAGAGTGCGCCGGCGGTGCGGGCCCTGTCCGAGGCGCTGGGGGTGGAGATGCCGATCTGCGCCGCTGTCGACCGGCTGCTGAAGGCGGAGATCACGGCGCTTCAGGCCATCGACCAGCTGCTGTCGCGGCCGCTGAAGGCCGAGAACGCGTGAGCGAAGAGACGCCCGAGGCCCGGCCGCGCGTCTGGAAGACGCCGCCGAACGTGCCGCTGTGCGCCGAGGCCGACCTGCCCGATCCCGGGGCCCGGTCGCTGGTGCTGCAGATCGGCGAGGCCTTCTTCCACGGCTTCGTGGTCAGGAAGAACGGGCGGGTGGCGGGTTACGTCGACCGCTGCCCCCATGCCGGGCATCCGCTGGCGCTGGAACTGGACCGCTATCTGACGCCGGACGGGGCGTTGATCCTGTGCGGCTGGCACGGGGCGGTGTTCGAGCCGCTGACCGGCCTGTGCGTCGGCGGGCCCTGCGCGGGCGGGCGGCTGACGCCCTGGCCGGTTCAGGTGACGGGCGGGATCGTGCGGACGGCCTAGACCCGCTTCAGCCGCTTCGCATTGGCCACCGCCGCCTTGTGCAGGGGGGCCAGGGCGTCGGCCTGGGCCTTGAGCAAGCGGGTGTTGGCGGTCAGCGCCAGGGCCGAGGCGCGGTCCCACCAGCCCATGGCCCAGGTCATCTGCGCCGTGGCGAAGGCGACGGGCGTCTTCGCCGCCGCCATGGCGCTGAAAGCGCGCGAGGCAATGGCGGCCTCGTTCAGGGCGTCGCGCCCCATGGTCAGGCCGACCTGTGACAGGGCCTGACCCGCCGCCGTGGCCGAGGCGGTCAGGGCCTCGACCTTCTCGCTGCTCATCAGCGACACCTCCTTCAGGTCCGCGCGCGTCGGATCGGCGAGGCCGCGGGCCAGGATGTCCAGCCGGGCGGCGATGACGTCGCCCGAGGCGCGCAGCATCTCGCCACCGTCGAAGGCGATATCGCCGGCCGTGCGGGCGTTGCGGGCCATGCGGCGGCCGGTCTTCATCGCGTGATCGAACTGGGTCATGCGGCGGGCATGCGCCGCAATCACGTTCCCGGCAAGACCTCGGCGGCGAAGTCGGCCACGTCCTTGAGCAGGGCGGGCACGGCGGCGTCGATGATGATGCGGCCATGCTCGGGGCTGGCCAGGGTCGGGTCCGAGCCGATGCGGCCGTCGGGGAAGCGGGCGCGATAGTCCAGCGCGTCGCGGATCGGGCCGACCGGCGCGATCTTCGGGCTCATCTCCGGCGCGGTCTTGATGCGGTCGGGGTACGCCGCCTGCGTCACGGCGATCTCGGACGGGGTGGCGTGCATGCCGTGGCCGGTCGGGAACAGGCGGGTGCACAGGCTGTTGACGCCCGGCAGATCCCACCAGTTGCGCAGCTTCAGGGCGAAGTCGGGCCGGTCCTCGGCGAAGGACCACTCGGCGTAGATCTCGGCGAAGGTCGCCTCGATGGTCGCCACGTTGCCGCCGTGACCGTTCAGGAAATAGATCCGCTCGAACCCGTGCCGGTTCAGCGAATGCACCCAGTCGGTGATGGCCGCCATGAAGGTCGAAGGTCGAAGGCTGATGGTGCCCGCGAAGGCCAGATGATGCTGGGCCATGCCGATGTTGAAGGTCGGGGCGACGATCAGGCTCTCGTCCTGCGTCTCGGCCGCGTGGGCGATGATCTCCGGGCACATCCAGTCGGTGCCCAACAGGCCGGTCGGGCCGTGCTGTTCATTCGAACCAATGGGCACGACGACGGTCTTCGTGGCCTTCAGCCGGGCGTCGATCTCGGGCCAGGAGGAGAAGTGAATCAGCATGGGGGACTCCGGAGTTACTGCGGGGGTTCCTAGACCTCCGCGGCCGGGGTTCCAACCGTCGGCTTGACCGGAGGTGCCCGTGCGGCGACGAGGGGGACATGGCCCGCTCCGCCTCAAAGCCCGCCCCAGGACCCGCCCCGAAGCGCGCGGCGAAGACGCCGAAGTCGGCGCCGCGCCGGCTGGGCTGGCCGCCGGACGAGGATCGCGTCGAGGCGATCTTCGAACGGCTGTCGGCGGTGATGCCCGAGCCGAAAACCGAGCTGGACTTCACCGACCCCTACACGCTGACGGTCGCCGTCGCCCTGTCGGCCCAGGCGACGGACGTGAGCGTGAACAAGGCGACGGCAAAACTGTTCGCCGTGGCCGACACGCCGGAAAAGATGCTGGCGCTGGGGGAAGAGGGCCTGATCCCCTTCATCGCCTCGATCGGCCTGTACCGGAACAAGGCGCGGAACGTCATTGCGCTGAGCCGGATCGTGCTGGAGCAGCACGGCGGCCAGGTGCCGTTGAACCGCGCCGACCTGCAGGCCCTGCCCGGCGTGGGACGCAAGACGGCCAGCGTGGTGCTGAACGAACTGGGGATCGAGCCGGCCATCGCGGTGGACACCCACGTCTTCCGGGTCTCGCACCGGCTGGGGCTGGCCAACGCCGCGACGCCGGACAAGGTGGAGGCGCAGCTACACCAGATCGTACCCGATCCATGGTTGTCCAAGGCGCACCACTGGCTGATCCTTCACGGGCGCTACACCTGTCTGGCGCGGCGACCGAAGTGCGGAGCGTGCGTGATCCCGGACCTGTGTCCGTCGCGGGGCGCGTTCGTCTGACCGGCGAACTGGCCCCGCGGGCTCAGCGACACGCGGGGCGGGCTATGCGTCCGCGCGACGCCGCGCCACGACCACCGCCCGGTCCAGCGCCTGCAGGAAGTTCGACCGGTCCTTCGGCCCGAACGGCGGCGGCCCGCTGGTGGCCACGCCCATCGACCGCAGATGCTCGCCCACCATCCGTCCGGCCAGCGCCGAGCCGATAGAGTCCGCCGTGAAGGCGTCGCCGTTGGGCCGGACCGCCTGCGCGCCGGCCGCCAGACACCGCTCGGCCAGCGGAATGTCCGAGGTCACCACCACATCCGCGGGGCCGACCCGCTCGGCGATCCAGTCGTCGGCCACGTCCGGTCCGGCGTCGACCACCACCTGTTCGATGAAGCCGGCCCGCGGCAGCTGGATCCAGCCGTTGGAGACCACAAAGACGTGCAGGCCGCACCGTTCCGCCACGCGGAAGGCCTCCGCCTTCACCGGACAGGCGTCGGCGTCGATGAACAGGCGGGGCGCGGTCATGCGCGCTCTCTAGCGTCCCGCGCCCCATCCGCCAAAGCGTTGCCATAACCGCGTTCGGGGCGCAGACTTCCCCCTGGTCAACCTGGGGAGGGACGCATGACCGACATGACCGTCAAGACGCCGTGGCACCTGTGGGCTGTCGGCGTGATCAGCCTGCTGTGGAATGGCTACGGCGCCTACGACTTCATCATGACCAACACGCAGGGCGAGGCCTACATGCGCTCTGCGGGCATGACGCAGCCCATGATCGACTATTTCAACGCCATGCCGACCTGGATGTATGTGCCGTGGACCCTGGGCGTCTGGGGTGCCGTGCTGGGCTCGATCCTGCTGCTGCTGCGAAACCGCCTGGCCGTCTGGGCCTTCTTCGCCTCGCTGCTGGGCGCGGCCGGCAACCTGGGCTACGGCCTCATGAACCCGATGCCGGAACTGCCCGAGGCCATGGCCATGATGAAAGTCATTCCGTGGGTCATCGTCGTCGTCGCCGGCCTGCTGGCCTGGTACGCCTCGTCGATGGCGAAAAAGGGCGTGCTGCGCTAACCGCGGGGGGTGAAAGCCCCCCGAACGCCCGTTTCGCTCTCCGCCGAAGAGACCGCCGCCGTCCGGTCGTGGGTGATCCATGAAGACGCCCACGTCCTCGTCCTGAACAAGCCCGCCGGCCTGTCCAGTCAGGGCGGCCGCGTGCAGGCGCACACGCTGGACGACCTGCTGTGGGCCTTCGCCCGTTCGAACGGCAAGCGGCCCGACCTCGTCCACCGGCTGGACCGCGACACCTCCGGCGTCATTCTGGCGGCGAAGACCAAGCCGGCCGCGGGATTCCTCGGCAAGGCGATCCAGTCGCGCAGGCTGAAGAAGACCTATCTCGCCCTTCTCTCGGCCGCGCCGGAGCCGCGCTCCGGCCGCATCGACACGCCTCTGCTGCGGGTCGAGATCGGCCGCGAGAGCCACATGCGCGTCGCCGCGTCCGACGAGACCGCCGCCCAGGCCTCGACCAGCCTCTACCGCACCCTGTCGGCGACGGACGACGCGGCCCTGGTCGAGCTCAGCCCCCTGACTGGCCGCATGCACCAGCTGCGCGTGCACATGGCCTCGATCGGGCGCGCCCTGGTCGGTGACGCGCGCTATGGCGGCGCGCTGACGCTGGCCGGCGCCCCGGCGCCCCGGCTGATGCTGCATGCGTCGAAATTGACCTTCCCCCACCCGGAGGGCGGCGAGGTCACGGTTCAGGCCCCGGCTCCAGCCGACTTCGTCCGGCTGGCCGAAGCGGCGGGGCTGGGAACGCAAGGCCTGACCTGAGCGCTGTTCTCTCGAGGAGACCCGCCATGATCCGCATCCTGACCGTGACCGCCGCCGCCTTGGCCCTGACCGCCTGCGCCTCGCTGGCCCCCTACGGCCCCCAGACCGGGCAACGGGGACAGGGCTATGCCGAACAGCGGATCGAAAGCGACCGCTGGCGCGTGACCTATTCCGGCGTGGGCGCGCCCGGCCCGGTGGCGGACCTCGCCCTGCGCCGCGCCGCCGAGCTGACGGTCGCCAACGGCGGGGACTGGTTCGAGGTGGTCCAGCGCTACACCGACGGCCGTCCCGATTCCGCGGGCGGCATCCGCCCCTCCCTGTCGGTCGGCGCCGGGTCCAGTCGCTATTCCGGCCGCTATGGCGGCTTTTCGACCTCCGGCGTCGGGGTCGGCGTGGGTCTGAATTTCAGTGGCCCCTCGGCCACCACCACCACGCTGGAGATCGTCACCGGCCGGGGCGCGCCGCCCGACCGCGCCGCCGTCTACGACGCCCGGGGCGTGCTGGAGACGATCCGGCCCTAGCGGCCGCGCGTCAGCGCCCGGTATTCGACCAGCCGTTCCTTGTCGCGGCGGACCTGATCGGCGACGGCGTTGTCGACGTCCAGCGACGCATAGCGGACCCAGCCGTCGACCCCCAGCTTGTCCTGCACCGCCGCCACCGGTGTGCGCCAGCGGAAGTAGGACAGCCAGCTGACGGCGAGGCCCAGCACGGCGGCGAGGATTTGCAGTCCGCGGAAACCCGCCTCGCCCGTCTCCGGGGCCGGCTCCAGCGCCAGCACGACGAGGCCGACGATCAGCACCAGCGGCGTCATGATCCGCTGGGCCCAACGCATCCAGTAGCGCTCACGGCGCACGCGCCACAGCTCCATCTGAACGTGCTTCTCCAGGTACTCCATCCGCGCGCCGATCCACATGGTCAGCCGCGTCAGATACATGGCGCGCCGGCCCCAGCCCTTGCCGTCCATCTGGAACTGGGTCTCGGCCTGATCGGCCATGGCGCGGGCCGAGGTGAACAGGTTCTGCAGCTCGCGCGTGCGCTGCACCACCTCGCGCGACAGCTCGTAGGAATCGTTCTCCAGCTGGAAGCGGTACTGGATGAACAGGATGGCCTGCAGCGCCCAGAACATGCCGAACGTCGCCAGCATGGCCCCCGCCGCCAGCGCCAGCCCCATCTGCTCCGTTCCCGTCCACTGGGAGAACCAGCCGGGCCCCAGAATGGCCAAGGCGGCGAAGGCAGCCAGCGCCCCCGCCTGGGTGATCCGCTTCACCGACACATGCACGATCAAGGCCCGGAACACGCGGCGGCCATAGGCGTGGATGCGGCTGCGGATGTCGCGGTCGACCGGGAACCGCTCCTCAATCTGGCGGCTGAAAAGGACGTGGAACCGGTCCGGCTTGGACTCCGATTCCCAGAAGGGAAAGATGTCCAGCGGCTGGTTGAAATACTCGTCGATGTGCGACGAGACGATCGCCTCGGCCTCGGGCGTCTGGGCGAAATACTCGCTTTCGGAGATCGGCCTCAGGATGCCGTCGCCGCCCCGCAGCGCCTCGCCGCGCGACCGGCCGTGGTTCGGCGTCGGCGGCGGCACGACGCGGTCGTGCGAATCCTGCGCGCCCGGCGGCGGCGGATTGTGCGCGGCCTCCAGCCGGCGGTCGGCCCCGTGGCCGCCGTGGCCACCGTCCAGAGGCTCGCCCGGCTGAGGGGGCGGCGGCGCGTGGGTGTGATCGTCGTGCGACATGGCGATCCGGACGTCCTCAATCCTGCCTGACCCGGCAGTATGGCGGAGTCCGCCGTCCGCCGGACGACGTTCTCCCGTCACGGGAAGCCTTCGCCATTAACCGCGTTCCGGGCAAGTGAAGTTTCGGTCAGGCCCCGCGCCCTTCGCATCGGCGCGTCTACGGTATATGCGCACGCCGATGACCCGTCTTCTCCTCGTGGCTGCCGGCGGTGCCCTGGGCTCCGTGGCGCGATACGGTGCCGGCGTCCTGGCCCAGCGTCTGGTGCCCGGCGTCGCCTGGCCGTGGGCCACCTTCGGCGTGAACCTGCTCGGCGGCCTGCTGATGGGGCTGCTGGTCGGCTGGCTCGGCGCGCGTGCGGCTGGCGATGACGGCCTGCGCCTGTTCGCCGCCGTCGGCCTGCTGGGCGGGTTCACCACCTTTTCGGCCTTCTCGCTGGAGACGGCCCTGATGATCGAGCGGAAACAGGTGGGCCTCGCCGCCGGCTACGCCGCCGCCTCGGTCGTCCTGTCCGTCGCGGCCCTGTTCCTCGGCCTGATGATCGCCCGGCGGGCCTTCGCATGAGCCGGGACGTCCAGACCCTGTATGTGGCCGAGGCCGAGGACGGCATCCGGCTGGACCGCTGGTTCAAGCGGCGCTGGCCGCACCTGTCGCACATCCAGGTCGAAAAACTGGCGCGCAGCGGCCAGATCCGGGTCGACGGCGGCCGGGTCAAGCCACAGGACCGGCTGACCGCCGGCGCCGCCGTGCGCGTGCCGCCGCTCCCCGACGCCACGCCGCGCCAGCCGGGCGACAAACATGAGCTCAATCCCCGCGACGTCGCCTTTGCGAAGTCGCTGGTCCTGTACGAGGACGAGCTGGTCATCGCCCTGAACAAGCCGCACGGCCTGGCGGTGCAGGGCGGCACCAAGACGACGAAGCACGTCGACCGCCTGCTGTCGGCCTGGGGTGAGGGGCTGGAGCGGCCACGGCTGGTGCACCGGCTGGACCGCGACACCTCGGGCGTGCTGCTGCTCGGCAAGGGCCCCGAGGCGGCCAAGCGTCTGGCCGGCGCCTTCGCCCGGCGGCAGGCGAAGAAGACCTACTGGGCGATCGTCATCGGCAATCCCAAACCCGCCGCCGGCCAGATCGACATGGCGCTGAAGAAGTCCGGCATCAACGACTTCGAGATGATGCGCCCCGCCGATCCGAAGGAGCACGGCGCCGAGCCGGCCGAGACTGCCTATGCCACGATCAGCCGGGCCGCCCACCGGGCGTCGTGGATGGCGCTGCGCCCCTTCACCGGCCGCACCCACCAGCTGCGGGCCCATATGGGCGCGATCGGCCATGCGATCCTCGGCGACCCCAAATACGGCACACCGGAGTCGACGCAGCTGTCCGGTCTTCTGAAGCTGCAGCTGCACGCCCGCCGCATCGAGCTGGACCACCCCGGCGGCGGCAAGCTGATCGTCGAGGCCCCGCTGAGCCCGGAGATGAAGGCCGGCTTCGCCCATTTCGGTTTCTCCGAGGACGAGGCGGAGCCGGATCCGTTCCAGGGCGTGAAGAGGATGCGATGAGCCGGCCCCTCGCCGTCTTCGACGTCGACGGCACCCTCGTCGACAGCCGCGCCTCCATCCACGCCGCCTGCGGTGCCGCCGCGCGGCGGCTGGGCCTGCCCGAGCCGTCCTACGACCGGGTGCGGCAGATCGTCGGGCTGGAGCTGACGAAGGCCCTGCACGTGCTGGAGCCGCAGCTGACGCAGGCCGAGCTGGCCGACTACGTCGCCGGCTTCCGCCAGTGGTTCCTCAATCACTACGAAGCCGGCCACGAGGAGCCCTTGTTCGACGGGGCCGTCGACCACTTGAAGCGCCTGAAGCGCGACGGCTGGCGCCTCGCCATCGCCACCGGTCAGAACCGGCGCGGCGTGTCCCGCAACCTGGCGCGCGAGGGCTGGGCCGACCTGTTCCTGTCCACCCACTGCGCCGAGGACGGTCCCGGCAAGCCCGACCCCGCCATGCTGGTGGCCGCCATGCGTGCCTGCGACGCCTGCCCGGCCACCACCGTCATGATCGGCGATACGGCCCACGATCATGTGATGGCGCGCAACGCCGGCGTGCCGGCCTACGGCGTCGGCTGGGGCTTCCATACGGCGGAGGAGCAGGCCGCCGCCGGGGCCCTGCTGGTGGCGGAGAGCTTTGGCGAACTGGACGCGGCACTGGACGCCTTCGCCTCAGGCGCCACAGGTCCAGCTGGCGTCGAACCGCTCGCGGCGACCGCCTGATATGACCTCCACGCGCACCGGGCGGGTGAAGGTTTCGTCCACTGCGTCGCCCTCGCCCAGCTCAGGTGCCGGGGCCAGCACGATGACGGTGTCTCCTCCGACATAGCGGCCGGGACCGGTCAGGGCGTCGAAGGTCTCCGGCACGCCGGACAGATCGACCACCCGGCCGTCGACCCGGGCCACACCGTCGCCGACCACCACGATCAGATAGTCAGCTCCGGCACGGGACAGGTTGCATCCGGCACCCGGCTCCAGCCGGTCCTCCCAGTCTGCCCTGACGACCGGCTGCAGGATCGATGGCGCAGGGGCCGGCGGCGCGGGGGCGGCGGACCCGCCCGGAGGCAGGGGTGGCGTCGGGGGGACCGTCTCCGCCCCGTCGGCATCGGCACCGGGCGGCGGCGAGGTCGGCGCGCCGCAGCCGGCGACGGCCAAGGCGGCGAGGCAGATCGGAACGTATCGGCGCATGGGTCACCTCCACCCCACGCAACGCTCGCCCGACGCCTCGGCTCCGCCTATATCGCCGCCATGCACATCCCGCCGCTTGATCCCAACGTCGCCGCCCGCAAGGGATTCCGCGAATCCGAGGAACGGCTCAAGCGGTTCTGGAAGGGCGTCGATGTCGCGTCGGTCGACGGCGGCTGGGCCGTGCATCTGGACGGCCGCACGCCGAAGACGCCGGCCCATGCTCCGCTGGTGCTGCCGACGGAAGCGGCCGCGCACCTGGTCGCCGAGGAATGGGCGGCGCAGGGCGAGTTCCTCGATCCCGGGTCGATGCCCGCCACCCGGCTGGCGTCCACCGCCATCGACCGGGTGTCGCAGGCGCGCGAGGCCGTGGCCGACGAGGTCGCCGCCTTCGCCGGGTCGGACCTGATCTGCTATCTGGCCGAGGCCCCGTCGTCGCTGGTCCAGCGTCAGGCGCTTGAGTGGTCGCCGTGGCGCGCGTGGGCCGCAACCGAACTGGGCGTCCATCTGGAACCCGCCGTGGGCATTCTGCACCGCCCGCAGGACCCGGACGCCGTCGCGCGGGTGCGCGAGCTGGCCCTGCGGCTGGACGATTTCGCCCTGACCGGCCTGGCCATGGCGACCCCGCTGCTGGGCAGCGCCGTGCTCGCCTTCGCCCTGCAGCGCGCCGCCGACCGGGCCGACGTCCTGTTCGACGCGTCGCGTCTGGACGAAGCCTTCCAAGAGGGCCGCTGGGGCGTCGACGCGGAGAATGCCGCCCGCACCGCCGCCCGCCGCGAGGAGGCGCGTCTGCTGGAACGCTGGTTCGCCGCCCTCAGTCGATGAAGGCGTTGACCCGGGCGGCGAACACGTCCGGCTGGTCCAGCATGATGAAGTGGGCCGCGTCGTCGATCCGGGTGAAGGTCGCGCCGTCCAGGCCCGTATAGGCACCGCGATAGATCTGGTCGGTCAGCTCCGGCGTCATGCCGGGCCAGGCGAAGGCGACGTAGACCACCTCGGTCGGCACCGTGATGTTCTTCAGCTCCGGCCGCAGATCCGTCAGGACCAGCTCATGATAGGCGTTGCCGGCCACCGTGCGGTCGGTCGCCACGCCGTGGGCGATCGGGCCGTCGCGCAGCGACTCGGTCATAACCATCGTCCCGATCGTCTGGGTCAACTGCGCGCGCCACTGTTCGTCGCTGGAGGCAATGAAGCCGGCGCGGATGCCGTCGGCCATGGGGCGCAGCTGTTCGGGCGTGGCGTTGGGGTTGCCGAAGGCCTGACCCATGAACGGGATCTGATCCACCACCATCAACTTGCCGACCAGATCGGGGTATCGGGCCGCCAGCATCAGGGCGATGGTCCCGCCCATCGAGTGGCCGATCACGATCGGATCCTCAATGCCCTGTTCGCGGATGTAGCGGGCCAGATCCTCGGCGACCGGCGCGGACACCGTCCCCTCGGCGTTGTCCATGGCCGGAGCCCCGGCGAAACCCTGGACGTGCACAAGATGCAGGCGGTGCGGTCCGTCCAGGCGGTCGACCAGCGGCTGCCAGACGTCGGGATGCGAGCTCAGCCCCGGGATCAGGATGACGTGCGGCCCCTCCGTGCCTTCCACGCGCACATGGAAGCGGCCGGACGCGAATTCCGCATGGCGGTGACCTTCGTGGGTGCCGTGTTCCGTGCCGGCAGGGTGATGGCCCTGCTCCTGCGCCAACGCCGCGGGGGCGGTCAGGGACAGGGCGGCAACGGCGGACAGGATCAGGGCGCGCATGGCAATCTCCGAAGATGAAGGCGACCTGTACCGCCTGCACTTTATTCTGTAAAGTTCTTTTCTCAATCCGCTGGCGAGGCGCCGTGGTCGGGCGCTAGAACCGCCTCATGACCGCCGCCATCACGACCGAGACGACGAAATTCGGCAAGGGCTTCCTGCGCGACGCCTGGTATTTCGTGGACCTTTCCCGCGAGATCCGGCCGGGAACCCAGGGCCGGCGCATGATCCTGGGCGAACCTGTGCTGGTCGGGCGCACGCGTGCCGGCCAGGTCTTCACCCTGCGGGACGTCTGTCCGCACCGCGCCGCACCGCTGTCGGCCGGACGGATCGTCGATCGCGACGGCGACGGGAGCGAAACGGTGGAGTGCCCCTACCATGGCTGGCGCTTCCGCACCGACGGGGTCTGCGCCGCCATTCCCAGCCTGGTCGATGGCGACTCCGTGGAGCCGGGCCGCGTCCGCGTCCGGTCCTATCCTGTGCGCGAGTCGCAGGGGATCGTCTTCGTCTGGATGTCGTCAGACCCCCGCGGCGGGGGCGAGCCGGATCATGAACCGCCCCTGTTCCCGGGCGCGGTCGGCGAGGCGAAGCTGGTCGAGGCCATGACCTTTGACAGCCACATCGACCACGCCGTCGTCGGTCTGATGGACCCGGCCCACGGCCCCTATGTGCATCAGCAGTGGTGGTGGCGGTCGGAGCATTCCATGCACGAGAAAACCAAGGCCTTCGCCCCCGTGGAACACGGCTGGACCATGGTCCGCCACGCGCCCTCGTCGAACAGCCGGGCGTACAAGATTCTGGGCGGGGCTCCGGCGACCGAGATCACCTTCCGCCTGCCCGGCTATCGCTGGGAGCACATCCAGGTCGGCGAGAAGCAGGTGCTCGCCCTGACCTGCCTGACGCCGCTGGACGACGACCACACCCGCATCACCCAGATCTTCTGGTCTGACCACTGGGTGTTCGGGATCGCCAAACCGTTCCTGCGCATGGGCGTGCGCGCCTTCCTGAAGCAGGACGGCGGCATGGTGAACCTGCAGAATATGGGGCTGGCCCACGACCCGACCCTGATCTGGATCGACGACGCCGACAAACAGGCCAAGTGGTACCAGCAGCTGAAGCGCGAATGGCAGAAAAGCCGCGCCGAGGGGCGCGGCTTCTCCAATCCGATCGAACCGACGACGCTGCGCTGGCGCAGCTGAGCCGGATCAGGCGGCGCTGAGCTGGGCCTGCTGCTGGCGGGCGCCGGCGAAGATCACGTCGATCTGGCGTTCCAGCGCGGTCGACAGGGCCTTCAGGTCCTGGCCGTCGTAGGCGGCGCGGCGGAAGCCGGAGACGAACGCCGTCCAGATCATGCCGCCGATCAGGTCCAGATCCGCGTCGCGGGCGATCTCGCCGCGCGAGGCGGCACCGGACAGGATTTCTCCCATCAGTCCCGTGAGCGGCTTCACCGCCTCCCGCGCGCGACGCTCGGCGTCGGCCGGGTGGAACCAGCCGCGGGCCACCACAGCCTGCACCAGCGGCAGCTGGTCCAGGGTGGCGCGATAGCCGGCGATCAGCGCGGCGCTCAGGCGGCGACGCGCCGGACCTTCGGTCTGGGCGGCGGCCTTCATCTCGGCGGCGACGCGGTCGAGGTCCTCGGCCAGAACCGCCTCGAACAGCTCGGCCTTGTCCTGGAAATTGGCAAAGACCGCGCCGGTCGACATGCCCGCGCCCTTGGCGATGTCGCGAATGGTGGCGGGGTCATAGCCGCGCTGGGCGAACAGGTCGCGGGCCGAGGCCAGCACCTTGCCCCGGGTGCGGACCTTGGCGGCCTGGCGGCGGTTCATCACTGCGCCGGACCCGGCGTCGGAGGGGGAGGAAGCATCACGCATGGAGGAAAGGGCTACTCGGAACTGAATGAAGCGGAAGCTGACGAACGTGGTTTCCGCCGACGATACCGGGCGAGGGCCGGAAGTTGCGAAGGTCGCTCTGACCACGGAACGATGACCAAAATGCGCCCGCAAGGCGACCTTGATGTAATGTTGTTACAGCGGTTGTCCCTTTCAGGCTTCCAGAAAAACCGGCGCGCGAATCCGTCAGTCGTCGGAGCGCGCGGCGGCCCTCAGCGCCCGCGCGGGGCGCGCCCGCCCGGCCTCGGGTCGGGCCTCCTGGAAGGCGCGGCGGAACACATCGCGCCGCTCGTGGATCGAGGCCAGCACCAGCCCCATGGGCACGCCCACGTCGACCAGGGTGTTCTCCGCCAGCTGCAGACTGGCCTCCGTCGTCTCGGGCACCGCGTCGGTCGCGCCCAGTTCATACAGCCGCACGGCGTGCTTCTCGTCGCGGGCGCGGGCGATCAGGCACAGATCGGGATGCGCCGCCCGGACGCTGCGCACCACCTCGTCGACCTTGCCCGGCGCGTCCATGGTCACCACCACGGCCCGGGCGTGATCGAGGTCGCACCGCTCCAGGAACTCGACCCGCGCCGCGTCGCCCCAGCTGACGTCGACGCCCTCGGCCCGCGCAGCCGAGACCACCGACGGATCGCTGTCCACAGCCAGAAACCCCTGCCCGTGCTCGGTCAGCAGCTCGCCCACCAGCCGCCCGACCCGGCCGTAACCGACGATCAGCACCTTGCCTTCGACCGGTCCCGGCGTGGTCGCCTCCTGCGGCAGGTCCGGCGCGGCGCGGGTCACCTTCTCGACCAGCCGGTCCGCCAGCAGGGCCATGAGCGGGATGGTGAAGATGCTGATCGTCGCCGCCAGCATCACCGTGCCGGTGAAGGCGGGCGAGGCGATACCCTCGACCATGCCTGCGCCCAGGATGACGAAGGCGAACTCCCCCGCCGGCCCCAGCACCAGCGCCGTCTCCAGCGCCGTGCGGTTGCGCACCTTCCACGCCCGCGCCGAGAGATAGATCAGGACCGCCTTCAATGTCGTGATGCCCAGCGCCAGCCCCAGCACCATCCCCGGGTTCGCCGCGACCGCGTCCAGATCCAGTCCGATGCCGACGCCGACGAAGAACACGCCCAGCAACAGCCCCTTGAACGGCTCGATCGACACCTCGACCTCGCGCCGGAACTCCGTTTCGGCCAGCAGCAGACCGGCGATCAGTGCGCCCAGGCTCATCGACAGGCCCACCGCCTGCGCCGCGACGCCGGAGGCCACCACCACCAGCAGGCTGGCGGCGACGAACATCTCCTGTCCCTGACCCCGCGCGCGGGCCTTCGCGACCGACCGGAACATGGGCCGCAGCACCAGCCGGCCGACAATGACCAGCACGGCAAGGCCCAGCGCGGCCGGGATCAGCGTCAGCAGCGCCGGGCGCAGGACCGAGGGATCGAATTCGCCCGCCGGCGTCGCGCCTTCCAGCGCGGTGGCCGCCAGCACGGTGACGGTGATCAGGATCGGCGCCACGGCCAGATCCTGCGCCAGCAGGATCGAGAACGTCGTCCGCCCCGCCGGTCCGGTCAGCCGGCCGCGCTCGGCCATGACCGGCATCACCACCGCCGTGGACGACAGGGCCAGCCCCATCGCCAGAACGGCGGCCGAGACCAGCGGCTGGCCCATGAGCATGAAGAGCGCGCCCAGCCCCACGGCGCAGACGACGATCTGGGTCATGCCCAGTCCGAACACCAGCCGCCGCATGGCGCGCAGCCGCTCCCACGACAGCTCCAGCCCGATCATGAACAGCAGGAAGGCGACGCCCAGTTCGGACAGGGCGCGGATCTGGGCCGCGTCGTCGATGGTCAGCCAGGCCAGCCATGGCGCGGTCGACGCCAGCCGCGCCAGACCGTCCGGCCCCAGCAGCACCCCGGCCGCCAGAAATCCAAGGATGGGGCTGATCTTCAGCCGGTTGAACAGGGGCACGACCACGCCGGCCGCGGCCAGAAAGACCACCAGATCCTTGTACTCGCCGCCGCCGTGTCCCGCCGCCATCGCCCCTCCGGTTCTTCCGCGACATCATGACCGGGCCGGCCGCGCTTTGCGAGGCGCGCTCACGGCTTCATGACAATAATTTAAGATAGAGACGGCGGCGCCGGGCGTAGGGTCCGCGCCGAACCGTCCGGACGGACGGAACGGAGAGAGATGCCCCATGCGTAAATCCCTGCTTCTCACGGTCGCCGCTTCGGCCGCCCTGCTCGCCGGCGCCCCGGCCCTGGCCCAGCAGACCCACACGTTCGACGACGGCCACGGCCACGAATGCGTCGACGAGGCCTGCACCGTCTTCACCCTGTTCAACCCGGCCCTGTTCGAAGGCGGGTCGTGGGAAGGCACCGAGGCACCCAAGTACGGAACCTGGGGCTTCGCCGTCGAGGGTCGCGACATGTCCGTCGCCCCCGGCGAGAACTTCTTCCTGCACGCCAACGGCACGGCGCTGAAGTCGCTGGAAATCCCGTCGGACCGCACGTCCTACGGCTCCTTCGCCCTGCTGCGCGAACTGTCCGACAACCGCCTGCGCGCCCTGCTGGACGAGCTGCTGGCCCGGACCGACCTGGTCCAGGGCTCCGACGAGCAGAAGATGACGGGCCTCTACCGGTCCTACATGGACATGGAGCGGATCGAGGCGCTCGATGCCCAGCCGATGCAGCCCTATCTGGCCGCCATCCGCGCCGCCGACGACCACGGCAAGATGGCCGCCTACATGGGCACGCTGCAGGGCCGCTTCGGCTCCGGCTTCTTCGGCGTCGGCATCGGCGACGACCAGCGGGATCCCAGCCGCTACACCACCTACGTCAGCCAGTCGGGCATCGGCCTGCCCAGCCGCGACTACTACCTCGACGAAACCCGCTTCGGCGAGAAGAAGCGTCTGTACGAAGCCTACGTCGCCGACATGCTGGGCATGATCGGCTGGGAGAACCCCGCCGAGGCCGCCGCGGCCATCGTGGCGCTGGAAACGCGGATCGCCGAGGCCCACTGGACGGTCGAGGAGAACCGCAACCGCGACAAGACCTACAACCCCTTCACGCCCACGGATCTGGCGGACTATGCGCCGGGCTTCGACTGGGCGGCGTGGCTGGAACAGGCGGACCTCGGCGGCGTCACCACCGTCGTGGTCCGCCAGAACACCGCCCTGCCGAAGATCGCCGAGGTCTACGCCGACACGCCGATCGAGGTGATTCAGGCCTGGCAGGCCTTCCACACCGTCGACGACATGGCGCCCTTCCTGTCGGCCCGCTTCTCGGATCGTCAGTGGCAGTTCCGCTCGCGCGACCTGGCCGGCCAGCCCGAGCAGCGCGCGCGCGACAAGCGCGCCGTCAGCTTCGCCGAAGGCACGATGGGCGAGGCCTTCGGCCGGCTGTACGTCGACCGCTGGTTCCCCGCCCAGTCCAAGATGATGATGGAGGAACTGGTCGCCAACCTTCGCGTGGCGCTGGCCGACCGCATCCGCCAGCTGGACTGGATGGGCGCCGAGACCAAGGAGCAGGCCCTCTACAAGCTCGACAATTTCACCGTGAAGGTCGGCTATCCGACGAAGTGGCGCGACTACTCGGCGCTGCAGGTCGACGCCGGCGATCTGGTCGGCAACGCCGAGCGCGCGGGCGAATTCCGCTGGAACTATCAGGTCGGCCGCATGGACGGCCCGGTCGACCGCGACGAATGGGGCATGACCCCGCAGACGGTGAACGCCTATTATAACTCGACCAAGAACGAGATCGTCTTCCCGGCCGCCATCCTGCAGCCGCCCTTCTTCGACCCGACCGGCGACCCGGCCGTGAACTACGGCGGCATCGGCGGCGTCATCGGCCACGAGATCGGCCACGGCTTCGACGATCAGGGCCGCAAGTCCGACGGCGACGGCGTTCTGCGCGACTGGTGGACGGCCGAGGATGCGGCCAACTTCACCGCCCGGACCGACGTGCTGGGGGCCCAGTACGCCACCTATGCCCCGCTTCCGGGCCACAATCTGAAGCCCAACCTGACCATGGGCGAGAATATCGGCGACCTCGCCGGCGTGACGCTCGGCATCGAGGGCTATCGCCGCTCGCTGGGCGGCCAGCCCGCCCCGGTTCTGGACGGCGTCACCGGCGACCAACGCGTCTTCTACGGCTGGGCCCAGGTGTGGCAGTCGAAGTATCGCGACGACGCCATCATCAACCAGGTCGCCACCGGCCCCCACTCCCTGCCGGAGTTCCGGGTCATCGGCCCGTTGCGGAACCTGGACGCCTGGTACGAGGCGTTCGGCGTCAAGGAAGGCGACGCCTACTACCTCGCCCCGGCCGACCGCGTCCGCCTCTGGTAGGACCGCGGTTCGACGCAGGAATCAGGGCCGTCCTCCGGGGCGGCCCTTTTTCATTGGCGGCACGGCCCGGGGTTTCACGCACGAAAAAGCCCGCTGCGGGGGATACACGCAGCGGGCTCTCTCGCTTTGAAGCGGACGTTTCCTCCCCGAAACGCCTCCGATGGCTGCAGGTCGCCCCGCGCCGTCGAGGTCTTCATGAAACCGCCACGATCGCGCCAAGTCAATCAATCGACGGGGGAAATCCGGCGTTTCCGTGACTGATCGTCGATAAGTCAGCGTCCTCAGGCGTCATTTCTCGAAGCTTCGTCGATAATGCGTCGCAGGGTCGGGACCAGCTCCGCCCGCGGCACCGTTACCTGACCCGGCCGCTCGGCCTTCCAGGCGGCGTTGTCGGCCAGCCCGGCGGCCAGAACCCGCCCGGCGTCCAGATCCTTGACCGTGGCCAGACCCTGGTCGATCTCGTCACCCCCGAGGATGACCGCGGCGGGCGCGCGTCGACGGTCGGCGTATTTCATCTGCGTCTTCAGTCCGGCCCGACCCAGATAGACCTCGGCCGCCAGACCCGCGGCGCGGATCTCGGCGGCGCACGTCAGGCCGTGGATCATGCCGGCGTCGTCGAAGACGATCACCACCACCGGCCCGCGCGGCTCGGTCGGGGCGCGTCCCGCCGCCCGCAGCGCCGCCGCCAGACGCGATACGCCGAAGGAAAAGCCCGTCGCGGGAACGCGCTCGCCGGTGAACCGCGCCACCAGATCGTCGTAGCGTCCGCCACCGCCGATGGAGCCGAACCGCACCGGCCGCCCCTTCTCGTCGACGGTCTCCAGCAGCAGCTCCGCCTCGAACACGGCGGCGGTATAGTACTCCAGCCCGCGAACCACGGCCGGGTCGAAGGCCACGGCTCCGTCGGGCGCGCCCAGCGCCCTCACCGCGGCCCCCGTCTTTGCCAGCGATTCCAGCGCCGCCGCGCCCGCCGCGCCCAACCCCCCGGCGTCGGCCAGCCGGTCGATGCGGTCGGTCCAGCCCCCGGCCTGCTCGGCCTTGAGGAAACCTTCGATCCGCCCGATCAGGGCTCCGTCCAGCCCCGCGCCCTTCGTGTAGTCGCCGGACTCATCCAGCCGCCCGGCCCCCAGCAGGTCGCGCACGCCCTCCCAGCCCAGCCGGTCAAACTTGTCGACGGCGCGCAGGGCCGTCAGCCGTTGGCCGGCGTCGGTCACACCGCCCTCGTCGAACAGGCCGTCGAACAGCCTGCGGTCGGAGACCCGCAGCACCGCCTGGCCCTCGCCCAGTCCGGCGGCGCGCAGGCCCTCGCAGGCCATGGCCACGATCTCGGCGTCGCTCTCCGGCCGGTCCGAGCCGACGGTGTCGGCGTCGCACTGCATGAACTCGCGGAAGCGTCCGGGGCCCGGCTTCTCGTTGCGCCAGACCGGCCCGAAGGCATAGCGGCGGAACGGCTTGGGCAGGGTCTGCCAATTCTCCGCCGCGAACCGGGCCAGCGGCGCGGTGTGGTCGTAGCGCAGCGCCATCCACTGGTCGTCGTCGTCCTGCAGGGCGAAGACGCCCGCGTTCGGACGGTCGGAGTCGGGCAGGAACTTGCCCAAGGCGTCGGCGTATTCGAACGCCGGCGTCTCCAGCGGCTCGAAGCCCCAGCGCTCATAGACCTCCGCCACGCGCGAGATCAGGCCGCGTTCGGTGACGAGGTCGCGGGCGCGGCGGTCGGCGAAGCCGCGCGGCGCGCGCGCTTCGGGGCGGGTGGAGGCGTCGGTCATGCGCGGCGCTTAAGCCAGGCGCCGCCCAAGAGCAATCAGCCGACGCGCCGCAGCGGCACCGGTCCCGGATAGGTCAGCCGCCGCCACAGCCACTCCAGCGGCCCCATGGTGAAGGCCTTCAGCCACAGCGGCGACCAGATGATCTGCGCGATCCACACGCCGATCACGACCAGCCACCACTCGGCCGGCCCGTGCTGCCCCATCAGCTTGGGACCCCACGGCATGTAGTAGATCGTGGTCATGATCAGGGTCTGGCTCAGATAGTTGGTGAAGGCCATCCGTCCGACCGGCACGAAGATGCCCGTCAGCGCCTTCAGCCCCCATTTCGACAGCAGGATCAGGGCCGAAACGTAGAACAGGGTGATCAGCGGCGCTGCGCCCGTCGCTGCGCCGGCCAGACCCAGGGTCGGATCCGTCCCCTCGGGCGCGAAATGTTTCTGCCAGCCCCAGATCGCGGCACCCGCCAGATTGGCCCCGCCGAGGCCGAGGATCAGCAGATAGACCCAGGTCGGAGACCGGCCGCTCAGGAACCCCGATTTGAACAGGCCCAGACCCAGCATCATCAGAGGCACGGTGACCAGAATCAGGAAGGGGAAGAACAGGGCGCTCATCAGCCAGGCCTGCCCGTTCTGGGTCAGGACGCCGAGATAGCCGCCGAGGTAGCCGTCCACCACCGCCTGAACCGTCTCCGGCGACACCTCGGGCCGGCCCTGGGTCATCTTGGCGGCGAACTCCGGCGGCAGGTTGGCCATGCCCCAGTAGGACGCGCTGGCGACCAGGGCCCAGAAGACGGTGATGCCGCCGCCGACCCACAGCAGCCGACGCGCGCTCCAGCTGCGGAACATCAGGAAGATGAAGCCGCAGTAGGCGTAGTGCAGCAGGATGTCGCCGTACCAGAAGGCCAGCCCGTGGATCAGGCCGAACAGACCCAGCCACAGCAGGCGTTTGCGCAGCAGGGCGCCGCGGTCGAGGTCGGACCGCTCGCCGCCCACCAGAAACACCGACACCCCGAACAGCATGGTGAACAGGGTGCGCATCTTGTCGGCGAAGAAGACGTCGATCACCCACCAGCCGACCCGGTCGGCATGGGTCGCCTCAATGGGCGGCAGGGTCTCGCTCATCATCACCAGAAATGGCCAGGCGAAGGCCACGGCGTTGACTGCCAGAATGCCCAGCACAGCCCAGCCGCGCAGCATGTCCAGGTTGCGGATCCGGTCCTTCTCGGCGACCGGTGCCGGGCGCGAGGGTTCCAGCGTGGAGTCGGTCATGGTGCCCCCCATGAGTGTTGACGGCCAAGCCTCGCACCATCCCGCGACGTGACCGCATGAAATCCTCGTAACCTTCAGCCTTCCGGCGGCAGGACGCCGCGCAACGACAGGCTGCCGCCGCCGAAATCCAGCACCACGGTGCGAAACCGCTGAAGCAGGTCGGCCCCGATCAGCAGCGCCGGCCCCCGGGAAAGCTGCAGGGCGTCGAAGGCGTGCAGGTCCGCGAACAGCAGCGCGGTTTCCCCGAGGTCTCGCCCGCCCAGCTCGAGACGCCGCACCTGTCCCGCCGCCGCGAGCCGGCTCTGGCCCGTCACGCCGTGGACTCGCACCGGAGGCAGGCGGCCGGGATCGCCCCCGACGGCCCTCAGCAATGCCAGGTTCCCGATCGAATACTGCGCCCCGGTGTCGACGAAGGCCCGCACGCCGATCACGCCGTCCGCCCGCACGGAGGCGGTGATCAGTTGCCCGAACGGCCCCAGACGCGCGCGGGGCGCCCGCAGACGCGTCGGCGTCGTGAACGCAGGTCCGCTGGGCGCCACGTCCGAACCCGTCGCTCTCAGACTGACCCGGCGACTGCGCACCTGCAGCGTCAGGCGGAATCCGGACAGCACATCCAGTCCCAGCAACCCCTCGGTCGCCAGCGCCTCGCGCGGAAACACCGGACAGACCAGATCCCGGAACCGCCGCCCGCCGAAAGCCAGGCGCGAAAGGCGGACGGTGGGGGTCATCTCGGCAGAGGTGATGCCGTGCACCAGAACCGGCGGCCCTTCGGGCAGGCCCAGGTCGCGCGCCAGTTCCGTGGACAGCGCCGTCCGCCCCGCCCCGGTGTCCAGCACGAAGGCGTGGCCGCGCCGCCCGTTCAGCGTTACGGCCGCGGACATGCGCGTCAGAAGATTGGTCAGCAGCCGCGCCTCGACCGGATCCTGGGCATGGGCGGGCGCGGCGACCAGCGACGCGGCGCCGGCCAGAATCCGCCTCCGATCGATCGTCGACTCCGCCACCGACGCCCTCCCCGACGCCTCCGACGTGCGGACACTAGGCCCGGGGATGGGCCGCCGCATAGACCTCCAGCAGTCGGGCGGCGTCGACGGCGGTGTATTTCTGCGTCGTCGACAGGCCGGCGTGGCCCAGCAGCGTCTGGATCGACCTCAGGTCCGCCCCCGCCCCCAGCAGATGGGTCGCGAAACTGTGCCGCAGGGCGTGCGGCGTGGTCGAGGCCGGCAGACCCAGCCGCCCTCTCAGCCGCTGCACCGTCGCCTGCACGTGCCGCGGGCTCAACGGCCCGCCGCGCTTCGCCCGGAACAGGGGTTGATCCGGCGTCGCCGGAAACGGATCCAGCGCCCGCCAGTCCTCCACCGCCCGTCGCACCGCCGGCAGGACCGGAACCAGTCGCGTCTTGCCGCCCTTGCCGGTGACCCGCAGCGACTCCGCCAGCGGCGCGTCGGCCTGGGTCAGCGCCAGCGCCTCGGAAATCCGCAGGCCGCAGCCGTACAGCAGCGTCAGCACCGCCCGGTCCCGCGCCGCTTCCCACGGCGCCAGATCTGCATCCGCCTCGGGCTCGGCCATCAGGGCCCGCGCCTGCGCCTCGGTCACAGGCCGGGGCAGGGTGGGTTTGGGCCGCGGTCCCCGCACCAGCGCCAGCTGGGGGCTGGCCACGTCCAGCCGCCGCTCCAGAAACCGGTGAAAGCCGCGGATCGCCGCCAGCGCCTGCGCCAGGCTGCGCGCCGACAGGGGCGAATCCCCGCCGCGCCGCTCGGCCAGATGCGCCCGCAGCTCGGCCGCCTCGACCCCGCCGAGGTCGGCCAAGGTCTGCGGCCCGCCCCGGTGGCGCTCCAGAAATCCGGTCCAATGCCGCCCCGCGTGGCCATAGGCCTCCAGCGTGCGCGGCGAGGCCCGGCGCTCGTGGGCCAGCCAGTCCAGCCAGGCCCTGAGCGCGTCGTCGGCCGTCATGATCTCAATCCAGCGCCGGCCAGCGTTCGGCCATGCGCTCCACCACCCGCGCCACGAAGGCCGCCAGCTCGCAGCCCATGGCCGGGTGGAAACCCTCCGGATCGGGCGAGCCGAAGGCCACGATCCCGTCGCGCGGCCCGCGCCCCGGGGTGATGGCCGGCGCCATGCGGATCAGGGCGACCGAGGCCACCGCCTCACCGGTCTGTCCGAGCAGGTTCAGCCCGTCGAAATTCGGTCCCAGCCAGTGCAGGCCGTCCTCGCCGACCAAGGCGTCGACCCGCCCGGGTTCCAGCGCCTTCCAGCCGAACGGCACAGCCCCCGGCTTCTCCAGCCCGACCGCGGCGCCCGCCAGTCCGAACCGCCCCTGCGCCGTGGCGTCCAGCCGGCGCGCCAGGTCGGCGTTCGACCGGGCCTCCATCAGGTCCAGCGCCGCCACGTGCGTCTGGGTCTGCGCCGCGAAATTGGCGCGCGCCACGGTCTCGATGCGTTTGCGGGCGTCGGTCTCGCGCTCGACCACGGCCTCCAGCCGGGTCAGGGCGGCGGGCGCGAAGTCGACCACGTTCGGCCCCTGCGGCCGCAGGCCCAGCTCTTCCAGCAGGGCCCTGTCTTCGGCCAGCAGCGCGCCGTGTCCCTGCAGCCAGCCGCGCACCTGCGGCCAGTGCAGGCCCGGTTCGTCGGCGAAGAGATCGAGGGATTCGGCCGTCACGCGTCGCGCTCCCGCCCGGGAGCGCGGGCGCAGGTCTTACAGGATCGACTGACCGGTCTTGCCCCAGTCGGCCAGGAAGGCATCCAACCCCTTGTCGGTTAAGGGATGCTTGACCAGGGCCTTGAAGGTGTCCGCCGGCAGGGTCGCCGCGTCGGCCCCCGCCAGCGCCGCGGCCGAGACGTGGGCCGGGTTGCGCAGCGACGCCGCGAGGATTTCGGTCTCGAAGCCGTGGATGTCGTACAGCGTCCGGATTTCCTCCAGCAGGCCGATGCCGTCTGCGCCGTGGTCCTCCAGCCGGCCCACGAAGGGCGAGACGAAGGTCGCCCCCGCCTTGGCCGCCAGCATTGCCTGCGCGGCCGAGAAGCAGAGCGTCACATTGGTGCGCACGCCCTTGTCGGCGAAGACCCGCGTCGCCCGCAATCCGTCCCAGGTCAGCGGCAGCTTGACCACCACATTGGGAGCGATGGACGCCAGCTTGTCGCCCTCCTTGACCATGGTCTCGAAGTCGGTGGCCACGGCCTCGGCCGAGATCGGCCCCTCGACCAGGCCGCAGATTTCGGCGATGACCTCGGCGATGACGCGACCGGACTTGGCGATCAGCGACGGATTGGTGGTCACGCCGTCCACCATGCCGGTGGGGAGCATGTCCGTGATGACGGCGACGTCGGCGGTGTCGAGGAAGAGTTTCATGGGCCGCTCCATAGCCGACCGGCCCTGCCCATGAAAGTCGCCTCCGTCCTCGTCCCCCTGCCGGTCAGCGAAGCCTTCGACTACGCCGTCCCCGACGGCCTCGATCTGGCGCGCGGCGACCAGGTGGCCGTGCCGCTGGGCCCCCGCCTGCTGCGCGGCCTGGTGTCGGAGACGCACGAGGTGACCGGCTCGAACCGGAAACTGAAGGCGGTCGAGGCCCGTCTGGAGGATCCGCCCCTGCCTGCCGGGACCGTGGACTTCCTCGAATGGGCCGCCCGCTGGACTTTGTCGCCGCCCGGCGAGATGGCGGCCATGGCGCTCAAGGGCCTGCGCGCGCCCGAGCCGAAGCCCACGGTGAAGCTGGTCCGCGACCCGGACCGCCATCCCTTGCGCCTGACCCCCGCCCGCGCCGCCGTTCTGGAGGCCGCGGCGCAGTCCCTGACCGCCGCCGATCTCGCCCGGACCGCCGGGGTCTCGGCCGGGGTGGTCAAGGGACTGGTCGACGAGGGCGTGCTGGTGCGCGTCGAGGTCGCGGCCGAGGCGGCCTTCGCCGCGCCCGACCCGACCCACGCCCCGTCGGATCTGAACGCCGACCAGGCCGCTGCCGCAGACGCGCTCGGCACCGCGGTCGAGGCAGGCGGCTTCCGCCCCTTCCTGCTGGACGGCGTCACCGGCTCGGGCAAGACCGAGGCCTATCTCGAGGCAGCCGCCCGCGCCCTCGCGGTGGATCCGCAGGGACAGGTGCTGATCCTCCTGCCCGAGATCGCCTTGACTCAAGCATTGATCGCGCGGGTCACCGCCCGCTTCGGCGCGGCCCCGGCCGAGTGGCATTCCGGCGTGTCCGGCCCGCGCCGCCGGCAGGTGTGGCAGGGGGTCGTCTCGGGCCGGGTCCGGGTCGTCGTCGGGGCCCGCTCGGCCCTGTTCCTGCCTTTCCCGGCCCTTCGCCTGATCGTGGTCGACGAGGAACACGACGGCGCGTTCAAACAGGAAGACGGCCTCGTCTACCACGGCCGCGACCTGGCCGTGGCCCGCGCCATGATCGAGGGAGCGACCGTGGTCCTCGCCTCAGCCACTCCGTCGCTGGAGACCCTGTCGAACGCGCGCGCCGGCCGCTACGGCTGGCTGCGCCTGAAGGCCCGCCACGGTGCCGCCGTCCTGCCGACGCTGGAGCTTCTCGACCTGCGCGCCGACCCACCCGAGCGCGACCGCTGGCTGTCGCCGCGTCTGGTGGCGGAGATGGCCGACACCTTCGCCCGCGGCGAACAGACCCTGCTGTTCCTCAACCGGCGCGGCTACGCCCCCGTCGTCCTGTGCCGCACCTGCGGCCATCGCCTGACCGCGCCCGACACCGACAGCTGGCTGGTCGAGCACCGCTACACCGGCCGCCTCGTCTGCCACCTGACCGGTTTCTCCATGCCGAAGCCCGCGCGCTGCCCCGAGTGCGGCGCGGCCGACAGCCTGACCCCCGTCGGCCCCGGCGTGGAGCGGGTCGAGGAGGAGGTGCGGTCCCTCTTCCCCGAGGCCCGCACCGCCGTGTTCAGCTCGGACACCGCCCCTGACGCCGCCTCCGCCCGCGCCCTGATCGACCGCATGCGCGAGGGCGCGATCGACGTGCTGGTCGCCACCCAGGCCGCCGCCAAGGGCCACAACTTCCCGCGCCTGACCCTGGTCGGCGTCGTCGACGCCGACCTCGGCCTGCGCGGCGGCGACCTGCGCGCGGCCGAGCGCACCTTTCAACTGTTGATGCAGGCCACGGGCCGGGCGGGACGCGCCGACCGGCCGGGCCGCGCCCTGCTGCAGACCTGGACGCCCGACCACCCGGTGCTGCAGGCGCTGGCGGCCGGCGATCGCGACGCCTTCGTCGAGGCCGAGCTGGCCGAGCGCGAGGCCGCCGGCCTGCCGCCGTTCGGCCGGCTGGCCGCGCTGATCCTGTCCGGCGAGAAGGCCGACGCGGTGGACAAGGCCGCAGGCCTGCTGGCCGGCTCCATCCCCAACGCCGAACGGCTGGAGGTCTACGGCCCCGCCGATGCGCCGCTGGCCCTCGTCCGCGGTCGGCGCCGCAAGAGGCTGCTGGTCCGCGCCGATCGCGACGTCGACCTGCAGGGCTTCCTCCGCGCCTGGCTGGCCCGCGTGAAGCTCCCGTCCAGCGTCCGCCTGACCGTCGACGTGGACCCCTACAGCTTCCTGTAAAGGCGCTCCCGTCTTCCTTCTCCCCTTGCGGGAGAAGGTGGCAGGCGAAGCCTGACGGATGAGGGGTCTCTCAGTCATTGCCGTGTCGTTCGATGAAGCCGTCGCCGGTGCGACCCCTCATCCGACCTCGCTCCGCGAGGCCACCTTCTCCCGCAAGGGGAGAAGGATATGCGTCGGCCAACCCCTCTTCATTGTGACGATCCGCGCCGGAAACCCGCGCGTAATCAGCGGCCTGCAAAAAACTTCAGCCCGAACGCCGACGTCGGTCCGGCCATCCGCAACCCTCTGGCCGTCCCGTCGCGACGGAGGGCTCGTAAGGCCTGCGACCTTGCGGCGGCGGGAGCGTGTGGAGCGGGGCTCGCCGTCCTTCGGACGGCGGGGCCGATCGGGGTCACCATCGTGATGACCCCGGGCAAGGGTCGAGGGGGATACTCGGACCGTCCCAGCAGGCGTCGCAGGACGCCGCTGCCCGCCGGAGGCGACTGCGGTAAGGCGCGAACAGCGCCACCCGCCGCGGGCTTCCGGAAAACCATGCGCGCGGAGCGTCGGTCTTCGTCGAAACGGTATTCACATCTGCTTCCGGGCGAAGCCCGGGCGCTCCGCCTGTCCTCCAACCCCGCGCGAAAGCGACGGAGCGCTTCCGCACGTCTCCTCCCCGCGAGCCATAGCGAAGTGGGGAGGTGGCGCGCCGCGAGTACGCGGCGTGACGGAGGGGGCGTCTTCGTCGAGAAACCCTGGAACTCCGATCACGCTCGTTAGTGTCGCCCCTCCGTCTCGCCGGCTGCGCCGTCGATCCACCTCCCCATCCGCTGTGCGCACGGGGAGGAGACGCGAGCCCCGCCCCATTCCCGCCCTTGCATCGGGGGGCCGTCGGCCCTTTAAGCGCGGCCACGCCTCCCCGCGTTCGACCAAGGACCCCGCCATGACCGCCAAGACCGCCCCGAAGAAAGTGGTTCTCGCCTATTCCGGCGGGCTGGACACCTCCATCATCCTGAAGTGGCTGCAGACCGAGTACGGTGCCGAGGTCGTGACCTTCACCGCCGACCTGGGCCAAGGCGAAGAGCTGGGGCCCGCCAGGGAGAAGGCGCTGAAGCTGGGCATCAAGCCCGAGAACATCTTCGTCGACGACCTGCGCGAGGAGTTCGTGCGCGACTTCGTCTTCCCCATGTTCCGCGCCAACGCGGTCTATGAGGGCCAGTACCTGCTGGGCACCTCCATTGCCCGGCCGCTGATCTCCAAGCGCCAGATCGAGATCGCGCGCATGGTCGGCGCCGACGCCGTCTGTCACGGCGCGACGGGCAAGGGCAACGACCAGGTCCGCTTCGAGCTGGGCTACTACGCGCTGGAGCCGGACATCCGGGTCATCGCCCCGTGGCGCGAGTGGGAGTTCAAGTCGCGCGAGGCGCTGCTGGACTTCGCCGAGAAGCACCAGATCCCGATCGCCAAGGACAAGCGCGGCGAGGCCCCGTTCAGCGTCGACGCCAACCTTCTGCACTCCTCGTCCGAGGGCAAGGTGCTGGAGGATCCGGCCGTCGAGGCGCCGGAGTTCGTGCACCAGCGCACCATCAGCCCGGAAGACGCGCCCGATCAGGCGACCGTCATCACGATCGGCTTCGACAAGGGCGACGCCGTCTCCATCAACGGCGAGGTCATGAGCCCCGCGACCCTGCTGACCGCGCTGAACCAGTACGGCCACGACAACGGCGTGGGCCGGCTGGATCTGGTCGAGAACCGCTTCGTCGGCATGAAGTCGCGCGGCGTCTACGAAACCCCGGGCGGGACGATCCTGCTGGCTGCCCACCGCGGCATCGAGTCGATCACGCTGGACCGCGGCGCCATGCACCTGAAGGACGAGCTGGCGGTCAAATACGCCCACCTTGTCTATAACGGCTTCTGGTTCTCGCCCGAGCGCGAGATGCTGCAGGCCGCCATCGACCATTCCCAGACGCGCGTGAACGGCACCGTTCGGGTCAAGCTCTACAAGGGCAACGTCACGGTCATCGGCCGCGAGAGCAAGGACAGCCTCTACGACCAGGACCTCGTTACCTTCGAGGAGGGTGTGCAGGCCTACGACCACCACGACGCCGAGGGCTTCATCAAGCTGAACGCCCTGCGCCTGCGCGTGCTGGGCAAGCGCGACCGGCGCTGAATCATGACGGGACGGTAACTTCCTGTCGGCGATTTCACTTGAGGCGGGGCGGGGTGCGGCGCAGTTTTGGGCCACATCCTTCCTCCCTCACGGAATGCCGACCATGTCCCGCAAGACCACCCTCGCCGCCGCCCTCGCCGCCGGCCTGACCCTGGGCGTCGTCGCCCTGCCCGCCGCCGCCGCGCCTGCCGTCGTGGCCGTGGCCCAGGACCCGATCACCGAGGCCGACATCGAGGCCCGGGCCGAAGTCTTCGGCGCCGCGATGGAAGCGCTGGGCGAGGAAGTCGGCGCGATCCGCGCCGACGCCGCCCTGTCGGACGCCGACAAGAACGCCCGCATCGACGCCGCCATCGCCGCGAAGCAGCCCGAGATCGACGCCTTCGTCGGCCTGATCACCGGCTTCATCGACCAGGAGGTTGCGGCCGGCAACATTCCCGCCGACCAGGCCGAAGGCATCAAGGGCATGGTCACGGCCCAGTTCGCCCAGATCCCGCAGGCCATGAAGTCCGGCGACTTCAGCGGCATGGGCCAAATGGGCAACTGAGCCCGCAACGTCCTCTCCAAGGAGCCGAGACCATGATCCGCGCCCTGTCCCTCGCCGCCGCCCTGGCGATCCTGCCGCTGTCCGCCGCCTCGGCCCAGTCGGCCGATCCGGAGGCCGCCATCGACGCGGCCGCCGAGGTCTTCGAAGCCCGCATGGAAGAGTTCGGCGAACGCGCCGAGCTGATCTCGAGGGACGAGAGCCTCACCGAGGCAGAGCGCGAAACCCGCATCGCCGCCCTGTGGGCCGAGTACCAGCCGCACGTCGACGTTTTCACCGGCGTCGTGTCCGAGAACGCCGGCCTCATCGCCGAGCAGGCGCTGGCCGACATCGACGTCGATGCCCTCGTGTCCGAGGCGCTGGCCGGGGTGGACGTCGACGCCCTCGTCGAGGACGCGCTGTCGAATGTCGACTTCGACGTCATGGCCATGGCCGGCGGCTTCGCCTCCAACGGGGCCTGGGCCTCCAACGACCCGGAGCACATGGCCACCTACGGCCTGATGGCCGACTACGCCCTGAACCAGGCCGGCGACATCGAGATCGACCTTTCCGAGCTCGAGACCGATCTGGCCGAACTGGAAGTCGACCTGACCGAAGCGGCGCAGGACGACGCCGACTGATCCGCTTGCGCCGGTCCAGCGGGCGTGCTGGACCGGTCGCATGTCTCCTCCCCACGTCCTGATCGTCGGCGCCGGCCCCGCGGGCCTCTTCGCCGCCGAACGCCTCTCCGCCGCGGGCGTAAGGGTCACCGTGGCCGAACGCATGCCCTCCCCGGCCCGCAAATTCCTGATGGCCGGCCGCGGCGGCCTGAACCTGACCCATTCCGAGCCCCCCGACGCCTTCCGCCCCCGCTACGCCGAGGCCGCCCCCCGCGTCGCCGCCTGGCTGGACCGCCTGTCGCCCGCCGACCTGATCGCCTGGGCGCAGGGCCTCGGCCAGCCCGTCTTCACCGGCTCCAGCGGCCGCGTCTTTCCCCGCGCCATGAAGGCCTCGCCCCTGCTGCGCGCCTGGCTGGCCCGGCTGGCCGACCGGGGCGTGACGCTGAACACGCGCTGGACCTGGACGGGCCTCGAGGGTCCGGCCGCCCTCTTCGACACACCCGGGGGCCCGCGCCGTGAAACGCCCGACGCGCTCGTGCTGGCCGCGGGCGGCGCTTCCTGGCCGCGGCTCGGCGCCGACGGCGGCTGGCGCGCCCTGCTGGAGGCCCGCGGCGTCTCAGTCGCGCCGTTCCGCCCATCCAACGCCGGTGTCGACGTGGCCTGGTCGTCCATCTTCGTCGACCGCTTCGCCGGTCAACCGTTGAAGGGCGTGGCGCTCTCGTACGGCGAGCGGACGGTGCGCGGCGAGGCCATGGTCGCGCGCTACGGGCTGGAGGGCGGCGCTGTCTACGCCCTGTCGGCCGACCTGCGCCGCGCGCTCGACCGCGACGGCACGACGACCCTGACCGTCGACCTGCGCCCGGACCTCTCGATCGAGGCGCTGGCCGCCCGGATCGGGCGCGGAAAGGGCAAGGACAGCGTCTCCAACCAGCTGCGCAAGGCCGCCGGCCTGTCGCCCGTGGCCGTGGGCCTGCTGCGCGAGATCCCCGGGGGGATTCCCGCCGGGCCCGACAAGCTGGCCCGCCGCATCAAGGCCGTGCGCCTGACCCTGACCGGCCTGCAGGGGCTGGACCGCGCCATCTCCTCGGCCGGCGGCGTGCGCCTGGATCAGGTCGACGACGACCTCATGCTGACGGCCCTGCCCGGCGTCTTCGCCACCGGCGAGATGCTGGACTGGGAGGCCCCGACCGGCGGCTATCTGCTTCAGGCCTGCTTCGCCTCCGGCGCTGTCGCCGCCGACGGGGTTCTGGCGTGGCTGGCCCGTGATAGGGGGACCGCATGATCGAGATCCACGGAACCTGCCCCGACCGCCTCGGCACCGTGAAGGACGCCTTCGCCGCCAACTTCACCGACGCGCCCGAGGGCCTGAACGAACAGGCCGCGCGCTTCAGCGTCTGCCGGGACGGCGAGATCGTCGTCGATCTGTGGGCTGGCTGGGCCGACGCGGCGAACACCACGCCGTTCGGTGCCGACGCCCTTGTGCCCGTCTTTTCGACAGGCAAGGCGGTCATGGCGACCCTGATCGCGACCTGCATCGAGCGCGGCCTGCTCGACTATGACCAACCCGTCTCGACCTGGTGGCCCGAGTTCGGGCGCGCCGGCAAGCAGGACGTCACCGTCGCCCAGCTGATGAGCCATCAGTCCGGCCTGCCGGGCTTCGACGAACAGGTCGATCCCTCGATCTGGTTCGATCGGCAGGCGGTGCTTGACCGCCTGTGCGAACAGGCTCCGATGTGGCCGCCCGGCACGGCCAGCGGCTATCACCCCATCACCATCGGCTATCTGGCCGGCGAGCTGTTCCGGCGCGTGGACGGCCGGACCATGGGCACGGCCCTGCGGGAAGACTTCCCCGGCCTCGACCTCTGGATCGGCCTGCCGGAGCACGAGCACGGCCGGGTGGCGCAGATGCGCAAGCCGACCTCGGCACCGGATCTGGGAACGATCGACGCGGTCAAGCGCGCCGCCTTTCTGGACAAAGGATCTGCGCCCGGCGGTCGCGGGTCGGCCGAGTGGCGCATGGCCGAAATACCCTCGGCCAACCTGCACGCCCGCGCCGACGATCTGGCACGCTTCCTCGCCGTGATCGCGACCGGCCGGATCGAAGGCCGCGAGGTCCTGTCGCCCGGGACGCTGGAGGCGCTTCGGCGGGAGCGGATCACCGGCCCCGACCGGGTCGTGCCGTTCGACATGAGCTGGGCGGCCGGCCTGATGCGCAACGCCACCCTGGGCGTGTTCGGCCCGAACCCCGATGCGGTGGGCCACAGCGGGTGGGGAGGGTCGTGCGGCTGGGCGGATCCGGCGACCGGCGTCTCCGGTGCCTATGTCATGACCCGCCAGTCGCCGCACCTGATCGGCGATCCCCGCGCAGTCCGCCTGATCGAGGCGCTCTACGCGGCGATCTAGGTCCGCGCCCGGTCCTCGGCGGGATCGTCGGTCAGGCCCGGTTCGGGCGCGACGGCGGCCTCGGGCGCCTCGCCCCGCGTCCGGGTCAGGGCACCGATCGCGAACACCACTGCCCCGGCCCAGATGAAGGCGAAGCTGACCAGCCGCAGCGCGCCCAGAGGCTCGCCTTGAAGCGTGCCGATGACAAAGACGATCGTCGGCGCCAGGAACTGCAGGAACCCCATGCTGGAATAGGGCATGCGCCGGGCCGCCCAGGCGAACAGGGCCATGGGGATCACCGTCGCCGGTCCCGCCGCCAGCAGCCAAAGGGTCGCCGGGGCGCTGTCGCCGAAATGGCCCGTCCCCTGCGCCGTCAACCACAGCACCCATGCCAGCCCGGGCACGGCCAGGATCAGGCACTCGACGAACAGTCCGGGCCCGGCGTCGACGCTGATCTTCTTGCGGATGATGCCGTAGGCGCAGAACGAGAAACCGAGCAGCAGCGACACCCACGGCAGGTGCCCCAGTGCGACGGCCTGGAGTGCCACGCCGACCGCCGCCAGCCCGATGGCCGCCAGCCCCGTGCGGCTCAGCCGCTCGCGGAACAGCCACGCCCCGGCCGCCATGTTCAGGAGCGGGTTCAGATAGTAGCCGAGGCTGGCGTCCAGCGTCCGTCCGCCGTTCACAGCCATGACGTAGACGGTCCAGTTGACCGCGATCAGCAGGGTCGAGACGACCAGCCAGCCCAGCGTCCGCCGGTCGCGCAGCGCCGCAATGACCTGATCCCACTGGCCCAGCGCCAGCACCAGCACGGCCGCCAGCAGCACCGACCACACCATGCGGTGGGCCATGATCTCCCAGGCGTCGGCCCCGACGCCGGCCATGGCCTGGAACACCAGGGGGATGAACCCCCAGATGGCGTAGCAGCCGATGCCCGCAATCAGGGCGAGGCGGGCCTCCGACGGGCGGGTCACCTCAGACCGTGATCGAGCGATAGCCGCTCCGGGGTGTGATGACCCCCTGCTCGTCCAGCAGCTGGGCGATCTGCACCGCGTTCAGCGCCGCGCCCTTGCGCAGATTGTCCGACACGACCCACAGCTGCAGGCCGTTCTCGACCGAGTGGTCCTTGCGGATGCGGCTGACGTAGACGGCGAACTCGCCGGCCGCGTCGACCGGCGTGACGAAACCGTCGGTCTCCTGCTTGTCCACGACCAGAACGCCCGGCGCGTCGCGCAGGATGGCGCGCGCCTCGTCCGGGGCGATGGGGCGCTCGAACTCCAGCGTCACGGCCTCGGAGTGGCCGACGAAGACCGGCACCCGGACGCAGGTGACCGTCAGGCGGATCGACGGGTCCATGATCTTGTGGACTTCGGTCCACATCTTGGCCTCCTCGTCGGTGTAGCCGTCGTCGCGGAACGACCCGATGAAGGGGATGACGTTGAAGGCGATCTGGCGCGGGAAGACCTTCGGCGTGGCGTCGCCCAGGCCGTAGATCGCCTTGGTCTGGGTCCACAGCTCGTCCATCCCCTCCTTCCCGGCACCCGACACCGACTGATAGGTCGAGACGACCGCGCGGGTGATCTTCGCCGCGTCGTGCAGGGGCTTCAGAGCCACCACCAGCTGGGCGGTCGAGCAGTTGGGGTTGGCGACGATGTTCTTGGTCCTGGCCAACTTCGCCGCGTCGGGATTCACCTCTGGCACGATCAGCGGCACGTCCGGATCGGCGCGGAAGGCCGAGGAGTTGTCGATGACGATCGGACCCAGCTTGCCGATCTTCTCCGACCAGGCGCGCGACACGTCTCCGCCGGCGCTCATCAGCACCAGATCGACCTTCGAGAAGTCGAACTGCTCGATGTCCTCGCACTTCACCGTGCGGTCGCCGAACGGCACCTCCATGCCCTTGGACTTGCGCGAGGCGACGGCGTGCATCTCGGAGACCGGGAAGTCCAGCTCTTCGAGGATGGTCAGCATCTCGCGGCCCACGGCCCCGGTGGCGCCCACGACGGCGACGGAATAGCCCATCTTTGTTTGTGTCCTTCGGACGCCCCGCCGCTCGCGCCGCGGGCGCTCGCTGCTTCAGGGCGGGATTGTCTGGGAGATCGCGAGATAGTCCTTCGCGCGCGGGAAGCAATCGCTTTTCCACGCACGCGACGCCCGCTAAGCCCGAGAACATGGGGTCACGCATTCGCGCCGCTTATGAGAAACGCCTGCGGGAAGGTCGACTGACGCCCGATCCGGGTCAGGCCGGAGCGGTCGATGCCCTGTCTCGGCTGGAGAAGGACCTGAAGCGGCGCGGCCTGTTCGGCGGCCGGCCCGACGTGCGCGGCGTCTATCTGCACGGTCCGCCGGGGCGCGGAAAGTCCATGCTGATGGACCTGTTTCATGCCTGCGCGCCCGAACCGAAGCTGCGGCGCCATTTCCACGTCTTCATGGCCGAGGTGCACGGCCTGATCCGCGAGTGGCGCGAGGGCGACCGCAAAGCGCGCAAGGCCCGCTTCGGACAGTGGAAGGGCGACGACCCGCTGGTCCCCATAGCCGCCCTGATCTCGGAGCGCGCCCGCCTGCTGTGCTTCGACGAACTGGAGGTGACCGACATCGCCGACGCCCTGATCCTGGGCCGGCTGTTCGAGGCCCTGTTCGACCGGGGCACCGTGCTGGCGGTGACGTCCAACCGGGCACCGGACCGCCTGTACCTGAACGGCATCAATCGCGAGCTCTTCCTGCCCTTCGTCGACCTGATCCAGGACCGGTGCGAGACCGTGGCGGTGGCTGGCGGGCGCGACTGGCGCGTCGACCGGCTGGCGCGTGAGCGCACCTGGTTCCCGCCCGACCGGAGACCCGACTTCGAAGCTTTGTGGTCCGAACTGAAGGGGGAGGCCGACGAGGCACCGACCTGCCTGACGGTGCTGGGCCGTGAGGTCCGGATCGACCGCACCGTCGGCGGCGTCGCGCGGGCGACGTTCGCCGAGCTGTGCGGCCGGGCGCTGGGGCCGCAGGACTGGCTGGCTCTGGCCGGGCGCTTTCACACCCTGTTCCTCGACGACGTGCCCGTGCTGACGGAGGCCCGGCACATGGAGGCGCGCCGGCTGGTGACCCTGATCGACGCGCTCTACGAGGCCGGGGCCCGGCTGGTAGTGCTGGCCGAGGCGACGCCGGAAGCGCTTTACGTCAAGGGCACGGGTGCCTTCGAGTTCGAACGCACCATCTCGCGCCTGAACGAGATGACGGCCCCCGCCTGGCTTTCCAGAAACGCGGGAGCGCGTCAGGATGACGACGCCCCTTCCGGAGTTCCCACATGATCCGACCGCTTCTGCTCGCCGCCTCGGCTGCCCTCGCCCTGACGTTCGCCGTCCCGGGCGACGCCCGTGCCCAGGACGCCGCCGCCGCCCCGGCCTTCGTCGGCCTGACGCCCGAATCGGTGCGCGACTGGCTGGTCGCGGCGGGTGCCCAGGCCGGCGAGGTGACCCGTCAGGAGGGCGACGTCTTCTTCCGCGTCGACGACGCTGGAGTGGTATGGTTCATCTTCTTCTACGGCTGCGAGGCGGACGGCCGTTGCGGCGACATGCAGTTCAACACCGTCTTCGACGGCACGGGCGTGTCCGCGGACACGGTCGCGGCCTGGAACCGTGAACAGCGCTGGCTGAAGGCCTTCACCACCGAGGCGAATGGCCAGTCGCTGGTCTTCGTCCAGTTCGATGTCCTGTTCGTCAGCGGCCAGGGCGTGGAGCAGTTGGCCGACGCGGCCGTTCTGTGGCTGGATGGTGTCGACCGCTTCGCCGGCCACCTGCGGGCCGCGGCGACCCCCGCCGCACCCCCGACGGGGAGCTGAAACCAGACTCTGCTTGCGTTCCTGATTTGTTCATGCCTTCGTGCGGCCGACGGAGGGACGCGACATGATCGGCTATGTGACGCTGGGCACCAACGACCTTGAGCGGGGGGCCCGGTTCTACGACGCCCTGGCCCGGGAGCTCGGGACGGGGCGCATGATGGAATGGCCGGGGGCGATCGCCTGGGGCACGCCCGGCGGGTCGCCGGGCATCGGCCTGACGAAGCCGTTCGACGGCGGCGCCGCCACCGTGGGCAACGGCGTCATGGTGGCGCTGGAGGCCAGGGACCGCGATCAGGTCGACCGGCTGCATGCGGTCGCGCTGGAGAGCGGCGGCACGTGCGAGGGCCCTCCCGGCCCGCGCGGCGAGGGCTTCTACGCTGCCTATTTCCGCGATCCTGACGGCAACAAGCTCAATGCCTTCGTGATGGAGGGCGGGGCGACGACGTGACCGACACGAGGCCCGATTTCATGCCGGATCCCGCCTTCCTCGACGGCTCGACGGCCGCTGCCGACTGGCCTTTGAGCCACGTTCGCCTGCAGCTGGACGGCCGGTTCCCGTGGCTGATCCTGATCCCGCGTCGGGCGGGACTGGTCGAGCTTGAAGACCTGACGGCGGTCGAGCGGACCCTGCTGGCAGAGGAGACAGTGCGCGCGGGCCGGATCGTGCGCGACCTGGGTACGGAACTGGGCCGGCCTGTGGAGAAGCTGAACGTCGCGGCGATCGGCAACGTGACGCGCCAGCTGCACCAGCATGTGGTGGGGCGGCGCGCCGACGACGGCCTCTGGCCCGATCCGGTCTGGGGCCGTGGCGCGGCCATTCCGCTGGACGAGCCCCGTCTCCGGCGGGCGCTGGAGGTCGTCCGCGCGGGCTAGCGCCTCAGCAGGACCGGCCGGGCCCGGCCTTGCGGGTCGATCAGGACGCCCTCCCACCCCGCCGCGGCGCGGGTCAGTCGCAGTTCACCGGCATCGTGCAGGATCAGCCGGACGCCGTGCGTCTGTCCGTTCTCCGACGCCACGAAGCCGCGCGCCGGGCCCTGTTCGGCGCGCCAGGCACCTTCCAGCGCCTGCCCGTCGCCCGGGTCGGACAGGACGATCCGGAGTAGCGGCCGCCCCGACGCATCGACCACGGACCAGCGGCCGTCGAGGGGACCGGCCAGGGCGTCCATGCCCAGTTCAGCGCCGGACACGCCCTGGGCATAGCCCGCCTCGGCCGCGGTCGGCTCGGCCTCGTACTGGCCAGCATAGGCGTCGACGGCGACGGCGGCCGTCAACGGGGCGCGATGGGGGCGCGGAGCGGCGTCGCCCTCGGGCGTCTCCCGGCCGAAGTCGGACGGCGGCTCAAAAGGTCGCACAGGCGGCGCCGTGTAGAGCTCCCGCGGCGGCGGAGCCGGCGCCGGGGCGGTCGGCGGGTCCTGCAGGGGCAACGAGAGGGCCAGAGCGGCGATCGCGGCGTCGAGCATTGGGCCAGACTGACCCGCACCGCCCGCCCGGGGCAACCCCCTGCGCCCGATGCGCGCATTCATGCTGCGGCGCCGCGCCTTCGTTGACGCCCGGCGCGGCCATGACCTAAAGCCAAGGCGCATCGAGGCGCGGGAATCCCCCGCCCTGACTGAGAATTGTTCGCATGTCGAAACCCCTCGCCCAGGGCGACGCGGCGGAGGACCAGACCGGTCGCTTCGTCACCCAGCCGAACGGTCGCGTCCGCCCTCTGTCGCCGCACCTTCAGATCTGGCGCTGGCACGTCACCATGACGGCCTCGATCCTGTTCCGGGTCACAATCGGCGCGGCCAGCGTCGGCGCGATCCTCGTCACGACATGGCTCGGCGCCGTCGCCTTCGGTCCGGGCGCCCATGCCGCGGCGACGGACTTCCTGGGGTCGCCTCTGGGTCTTCTGATCGGGTTCGGCCTGACGATCGTGCTGTTCTCCTTCTTCCTGAACGGCGCGCGCCACACGATCAACGACACCGGAAACGGCCTGACGCCGAAGACCTCCGACCTGCTGTCCTGGATCGCGGTGGTGGGCCCGGTGGTTCTGGCCGTCGCCTTCTGGGTTCTGCTGATGGGAGCCTCGGCATGAGCCGCCCCGCGCAATATCGGAACGGCGTCCGCGTGTCGGAACGCCACGGCGCCGGCGAATGGACGATCGAGCGTCTGTCCCTGGTCGCGCTCCTTCCGCTCAGCCTGTGGGTGGCCTTCAGCGCGTTCACCCTGGCGGGTGCCGACCATGCGGCGGTCATGGACTGGTTCGCCCAGCCGCTGAACGCCGGTCTGGCGGGCCTCACGGCCCTGATCTTCAGCATCTACGCCAGTCTGGCGTGGAAGGTGATCATCGAGGACTACATCCACCGCTCATCCAACAAGGCGCTGCTGTTGGCGCTGTCCAACCTCGTCTTCTTCATGCTGACGGCCAGCGCCGTCTTCTTCATCGTGCGCCTGCACGTGGGCTCCGCCCCGCTGCCGGCCGGTTTCGGGATCTGATCGCCGATGGCGTCCTATGAGTTCGTCGATCACGCCTATGACGTCGTGGTGGTGGGGGCCGGCGGCTCCGGCCTGCGCGCGGCGCTGGGCGCGGCCCAGCAGGGGCTGAAGGTCGCCTGCGTCACCAAGGTGTTCCCGACCCGCAGCCACACCGTGGCGGCCCAGGGCGGCATCTCGGCCTCGCTCGGAAACATGGGCGAGGACAGCTGGCAGTGGCACATGTACGACACCGTCAAGGGGTCGGACTGGCTCGGTGACCAGGACGCGATCGAATACCTCGTCCGCGAGGCCCCCAAGGCGGTCTATGAGCTGGAGCACTGGGGCGTGCCCTTCTCGCGCACCGAGGAAGGCAAGATCTACCAGCGCGCCTTCGGCGGCATGACCCGCAATTTCGGCGAAGGCCCGGTCCAGCGCACCTGCGCGGCGGCCGACCGCACCGGCCACGCGATGCTGCACACCCTGTACGGCCAGTCGGTCCGGCGCGAGGTCGAGTTCTTCATCGAGTATTTCGCCCTGGACCTGATCATGCAGGACGGTGCCTGCACCGGCGTGACGGCGTGGAAGCTGGACGACGGCACCCTGCACCGCTTCCGCGCCAAGCTGGTGATCCTGGCCACCGGTGGTTACGGCCGCGCCTATTTCTCGGCCACCAGCGCCCACACCTGCACCGGCGACGGCAACGCCATGGTCCTGCGCGCCGGCCTGCCGTGTCAGGACATGGAGTTCGTTCAGTTCCACCCGACCGGCATCTACGGTGCCGGCTGCCTGATCACCGAGGGCGCTCGCGGCGAGGGCGGTTACCTGACCAACTCCGAGGGCGAGCGGTTCATGGAACGCTACGCCCCCTCGGCCAAGGATCTGGCGTCGCGCGACGTGGTCAGCCGGTCCATGACCATCGAGATCCGCGAGGGACGCGGCGTGGGCCCGAACAAGGACCACATCTTCTTGCACCTGGATCACCTGGACCCGAAGATCCTGCACGAACGCCTGCCCGGCATCTCCGAAAGCGCCAAGATCTTCGCCGGCGTCGACGTCACCAAACAGCCAATCCCCGTGCTGCCGACGGTTCACTACAACATGGGCGGCATCCCCACGAACTATCACGGCGAGGTGCTGACCAAGCGCGACGGCAATCCCGACGCCGTGGTGCCCGGCCTGATGGCGGTCGGCGAGGCGGCCTGCGTCTCGGTGCACGGCGCAAACCGTCTGGGCTCCAACTCGCTGATCGACCTGGTCGTCTTCGGCCGCGCCGCCGGGCTCCGTGCGGGCCAGATCGTCGACAAGACCTCGGCCGTGCCGGACGCACCGGCCGCCGCGACGGACGGGCATCTGGCCCGCTTCGACCGCTTCCGCCACGCGAATGGCTCGACCCCGACCGCGGATCTGCGCATCCAGATGCAGCGCGCCATGCAGTCCGACGCGGCGGTGTTCCGCACCGGCAAGACCTTGGAGGAGGGCGTCGACAAGCTGCGCGCCATCGACGCGGCGGGCGACGCGATCCGGACCACCGATCGCGGCATGATCTGGAACACGGATCTGGTCGAGACGCTGGAGTACGACAACCTGATCGCCCAGGCACTGGTCACCATCGAAGGGGCGCTGAACCGTCAGGAATCGCGCGGCGCCCATGCGCGGGAGGACTTCCCCGACCGCGACGACGTGAACTGGATGAAGCACACCCTTGCCTGGAAGCGTCCGGGCGAACAGGTCACCCTGGATGACCGTCCGGTGCATGCCTACACCATGACCGACGAGATCGAGTACATCGCGCCGAAAGCCCGGGTTTACTGATGGTCCAGCTCACCCTCCCCAAGGGCTCCAAGCCCACCGCCGGCAAGGTCCACAAGGCTCCCAAGGGCTCGAAGAACGTCAAGACCTACAAGGTCTATCGCTACGACCCTGAGGTCGATGCCGACCCGCGCTGGGACACGTTCGAGATTTCGGCCGACGACCACGGCCCGATGCTGCTGGATGCCCTGATCCACATCAAGAACACGATCGACCCGACCCTGTCGTTCCGACGCTCCTGCCGCGAGGGCATCTGCGGCTCGTGCTCCATGACCATCGACGGGCGCAATGCCCTGGCCTGTACAAAGGGCTGGGACGAGTGCTCGTCCTCGACCATCTCGGTGGCACCCCTGCCGCACCAGCCGGTGGTCAAGGATCTGGTGACCGACCTGTCGCTGTTCTACGCCCAGTACGACTCGATCCAGCCGTGGCTGCAGTCCGACGACGCCGATCCGGAGAAGGAGCGGCTGCAGTCGCCCGAGGACCGGGCGAAACTG
>JAESGS010000084.1_pt1 | contig 169696 bp, 156 predicted proteins | sample 9269761 | NCBI WGS metagenome assembly JAESGS01 (sample SAMN15741799, study PRJNA653493) | algae metagenome | isolation source: Cyanosarcina radialis HA8281-LM2 and co-occurring heterotrophs from damp... | place: USA: Makauwahi cave, Hawaii | collected 2011-01-06 | reverse complement strand
CTCTTGCTTGGTGTGGTTAGCACTGCGGCCCCACGCCGACTCCATCCCGAACTCGGCGGTGAAACGCGGTAGCGGCGAAGATACTTGGAGGGTTGCTTCCTGGGACAATAGCTCCTCGCCAGGCTTATTGTTTAAACTAAACAGCCTTTCTATTTAGAAGGGCTGTTTTGCTTTTTTATACGGGATTTGGCACGATTTTGTCGCTCGCACCCTATTCCCCCGCTTGGACTTCTCTTCATGCCAGAGTGCATCGCACCCTGAGATCGCGCCATTTATTGCCCAAACACCAGCGGCTCTTAATCGCCGTATCGGGCGGGCAAGATTCTCTATGTTTAGCCCAATTACTGTTAGATTTGCAACCTAAGTGGAGTTGGGAGTTAGCGATCGCTCATACAGATCATTGCTGGCCCCAAGATGTCGGCATTGCCACTCATGTCGAGATAATCGCTCGCACTTGGAATTTACCTTTTTACCTGCAAACAGCAAAAGAGGCGATCGCTCAAAGCGAAGCCGCAGCTAGAGAGTGGCGCTATCAAGCTCTGATCGAAATCGCTCGAAATCATGCTTATCAATACCTAGTTACAGGTCATACCAAAAGCGATCGCGCCGAAACTTTACTTTACAACCTAATCCGAGGCTCTGGTACTGACGGGCTGCCAGCTTTAAGTTGGCGCAGAGAGATCGCACCCGATATCCAACTAGTACGCCCACTGCTAGAAGTCAGTCGCGCTGAAACTTATCAGTTTTGCCAAGAATTAAACTTGCCGATTTGGGAAGATGCTTACAATCGAGATCTAAAATACGCCCGCAACCGCATTCGCCAAGAACTAATTCCGTACTTGCAAGATCGCTTTAACCCTCAAGTTGAAACCGCCTTAGCTCAAACTGCCGAAATCTTAAGAACCGAAGTCGAATATCTCGAAGAAGTTACTCGCCATTGGTGTCAATCGGTCTTTTCTAAATCGGAGTCTGGAATCGATCGGGTCGATCGCACCATCTTGCGTCAAGCACCGCTAGCTATCCAGCGGCGAGTTGTGCGGCAATTCGTCCGAGATGCGATCGCCATTGCCCCTAACTTCGAGCAAATCGAACAATTAACAGCTTTAATTACAGCCGCTAAGGGCGATCGTACTTCTACCTTTCCTCAAGGGTTCTACGCTGAAGTTACAGACGACTGGATCTGCTTTCGGAAATAATACCAATTTAAAGAAAGAACTGGGCAGATGGCTTCGCCAAACATAGACTCCAGAAGCCTATTCGCAATCCAAAATCCGAAATCCAAAATCCAAAATGGTATAACTATCCTCACTGAGGATCGGAGTGCTGGCATTGTTGGGTTTTACTGCGTTCAACCCAACCTACCGCTGACCTTTTTGACTTTTGACTTTTGACTTGTTAATAGCTTGTCACCTGATGGGGAGCTTCCGCTTCTATCATACCATTGAGTATTTGCTGGAGTTCTCCTACAGCTTTCAATTGAGAATCGCTGCTAGCTCCGGCGTGATGGCAATATTCTCTAATTCCTTCTAATTTCTGCCGCAGATCGTTGATGAAATTTTGTTGGGGCTGAAGGTTCTGTTCATAGAGATTGACTTGGCTCGACAGGTCTACCAGGGATGCTTTGGAATCTAGTAACTGCTGCTCTCGGCCTTGCCATTCTTTTTGCTTGTTTTGCTGCTCGCTGGCTTGACGTTCTACCACCGATTGGGTTTGCTGAATTGTCGATCGCATTTGCTCGATCTGACTTTCTAGCCTTTGGATCTCGCTTTGGAGTTGCTGCCTTTGTCCGTCCATTTGCCTGAGAACTAGTTGCAATTCACCCTGACGATCGCCATCTGTACTGGCAATGCCTTGGCGGCGGTTCAAAACTTGTAAGTGGTATTTTAAAATTTCTTCTCTTTCGCGTAAATTTCGCCGCTGACCGACTAAAGTTTCATCTAACATCTCGTAGCGATCTTGCTCGTCTCCTAGTTCGCCTTCCAGGCTCATGCGATCGAATTCGTTAGCTTGTTCGATCCGATTTTTCATCTCTTGGATCGTCTCAAGCTGCATATTTAGCTCTTCTTCCTGAGCGTTAACGAAGCTTTTGACTCTTTCGAGATCGGTTTCTAACTCCCGGACTGTTTCCTGGAGTTCTGGTAATTGCATGGTTTCCAGCGATTGCATCAAAGCTTGCAGATCGACTTTTTGACCTAGATCGACGTAATCCGAACCAGTAGCCAGACGATAAATTTGCTGGTAAGCGTCTTCTTGGCTTTGAAATTGCAGGCTTAGGACTTGGGCTGCTTCTTGCTTGATTTCCAACGCCTTGTGCTGGACTTTCAACTCCGTCTGAGCCTGTTCTAAAAACGTTTGCGCTTGCTGCCATTCCTGTTTGAGGTGTTGCAGGCTTTCGGTTTCGCTGGCGACTTCAGATTGCATCTGTTGGGCAACAGTTCTTTCAGACTCTAGTTTGCGCCACTGCTCGTCTAATCCAACTTGCTGAGAATCGAGCATTTCCCAGGCGGCATTTAGCTGCTCTAAGGCTAAATCGGGGTGAGCGATTGCCGCTGCTAGACGGTTAACTAGTTCCTGAATGCCAGATACCTGTTCTTTATCTATGCCTGCGGTTTGTCGCGACTGTTGCTCCTGCAAGCGTTCCCAAGAGCGATCGAGATCTTGCAATTGGCGATCGATTTCTTGACGTTGCTGTTCTAAACGTTCAAACTCCGACTCTACTTGCTGCATCTGCTCTAGCTGCGCTTCGATTTCCATCTCGCGCCGATGCAACTCCTGGCTTTGATAGGTCAGCGATTGCCGCCACTGTTCGATTTCTTCTTCTTGGTTCTTCGACTTTTCCAGCAGTCGGGTAAAATTCTGCAAAATATTGGCTAGCTGACGGCCTGCTACTTCCGGTGGCTTCTGGACTTGTCGGTTCACGCCCAAATCGACCAAAACCAAAACCCCAGCGTTGAAGTTATTGGCTTCTTCGGCAGCGATGGTTTCTTCGTTTGGCACTGCTGCCCAATTCTGGTCGTTTCGCTGAAAAGCCAGCAGTTTGAGTTCGGTTTTAATGCCACCGATAAAACTTTTAGACTGCTTTTGTACTTCTGCTAAATACAGCACAACTGATTGTCCTCTTGATGTCTTTTGTCACCGAAAGCGTTCTCGTCATTCTTCGAGCCAGTGTTCGTTATATAAACAGAGTTCCCTAACAGAGTGGTGAAATTTGAGGGCTACAGCCAAAAGTTGTTCCTTGGGCGATTTGTTTTGGCGATCTCGGCTAGCGCTCGCGCTCTTGCTCTTACACTTCTGCCATCTTACCTAGAGTGAAGTTTAACCAAATATATGGGAATTTTAGTGTTTATTATTTTAATTGAAACCCTAGTTTACAGTTTTAGCTTGCTTTTGGTGTCATCACTACCTAATTTACCATTGCTGTGGTGACTCTTGGCTACCAATCGATCGAGCCGCCACCGCGATTGCAACCCTAGTTAGTAGTCGATTGCAGCACATCTAGACCTGAATGTGTCGAAAGGCTACGAAAATGGGCAAAATTAACTTAGAGAGCGCCGCCACCTTGCCAACATCTTACCTCATGAGTAACAAGGAGTGGTTTATGTCAGATTAGGAACCGCCGTAGGCAAAAATATGCAAGGAACATTGAATGAAATTGATATTCGCAGTATCTTGCAACTGATCGAACTCGGTCAGCGCACGGGAGAATTGTCGATCGAAGCTTACAGTTATGCCAGCAATGGCGCGATCGTCAATGGGTTGAGAACCAGCACTACACCTTACCAAATGGCTGCTGGTAGCTCCTCGCTCGAACCCAAATCTAACTTAGAAGACAATTTTTGGTTTGTCTTTTGCCTCAACGGTCAGATCGTCTATGCTGCCGAGCGAGATGGTAGTTTATCGCGCTTGCGAGACTATTTGCATCGCTATCAAGTGGAAACGGCTTTAGACCAACTCCAGACGAATCCCACCGCTGCCGCTAATGCCCCTGAGTACGGCTATCTATGGGCTTTACTAGAAACCCACGTCCTGACACCCGCCCAAGTGCGCAGTATCATTTACGGCATGGTGTCGGAAACCCTATTCGACCTGTTGAGCCTGCATCAAGGCTGTTTTCGATTTGTTACTGGCCCGGGGCTATCTCCCCAATTAAACACTTGGGAAATCGGGCCGTTAGCCACCAAGATCGTGAAGCAGATCCAAGAGTGGAAGCAGTTTCATCCTCATATTTATTCTCCCCATCAAAGACCAGCGATCGTCGATCCAACTCGCTTGAGTGCGTCTTTGCCCCTGAATGCTTTCCAAGTGTTAGAGAATTTGGCTGACGGGAGTAAGTCATTGCGTCAGTTGAGCCGCTATCTCCATCGGGATTTGGTATCGGTAACCAAGGCCATCTATCCATACATCCAAAAAGGCTGGGTGCAAATGCTATGCCCAGAGCGCCAAGAAGCTGTTGCTGGGACTCACAAAGGAGAGAGCTACTCATCCCCTGCCTCAGCCCACGTAGTTTGCATTGAGGATGATGCGTCGATCGGTAAGGCAGTCGAGTATATATTGAGTCAGAGTGGTTATAAAGTTACGCTTATTAACAATCCTTTAGAAGCACTTAGTTTAGTATTTAAGCTTAAACCCGATTTGATCCTTTGCGATCTAACCATGCCAGAACTAGATGGATACGAAGTTTGTGCTATGCTTCGGCAATCTACGGCTTTCCGGCAAACACCGATCGTCATGCTGACGGCTAAAGATGGATTTATCGATCGGGTAAAAGCCAGAATGGTGAGATCGACCGACTACCTGACCAAACCATTTACCGAAAACGAGTTATTGATGCTGGTGGAAAGATATATATGGCGCGATCGTTTGGGTTTGAAAGCCAATCGTTCGGCCAGGGAGTGAGGGGGAGATGGGGAGAGGGGGAGATGGGGAGAATTTTTAACTCAACACTCAACACTTCCAAAGCTTCTGAACTCCTCAATAAAAATATGCTTCGTTAAATGTCGAGCAGCTTATAATCACCGATAAGACTTAAAAGTTTATATGAGTTACGCATAGCAGCAAGTCTCTTATAGTAACATTTGACATCAGGCTGGAGGAGGCCTTTGAGGTAAGGAGTTATGAGTACAGTTTTAGTCGTGGAAGATAGTCCCGCCCAAAGAGAAGCCATTAAAGAGCTACTGCAAAAAAGTGGGTTAGATGTTGCCGAGGCCACCGATGGAGTTGAAGCTTTAGAACACATCGTTAGCGCTTGCCCGGATTTAGTAGTTTTAGATATCGTTATGCCCCGGATGAATGGGTATGAAGTTTGTCGCCGCCTGAAATCAGACCCTCAAACCCAAAACGTTCCAGTAGTCATGTGTTCTTCTAAAGGTGAAGAATTCGATCGCTATTGGGGGATGAAACAAGGAGCGGATGCCTACATCGCCAAACCCTTCCAGCCTAAAGATTTGATCGGTACGGTGAAACAGCTATTGCGAGGGTAAGAAAGACAGACAAGTCAAAAGTCAAAAGTCAAAAAGCCACGAGCGACTAGCAACTGATAATGGATAAAGAAGATGGTTAACAATCTCGATTTGTTAGCTGGCCAAGAGCCAGATGGATCGCCAGAATTTCATACTTTAGAAAGCCCCGAAGGCGAGTTACATTTGCGGTTCTTCGTGCCAGCCGAAAACGAATTTGCCCTGCCAGCTACTGGAATTCGAGAGGTAATTTCGGCATCGCCAGAACGAATTACCTGCATCCCTAATACTTCTCCCCTGCTTTTGGGTACACTAAACTGGCGAGGACAAGTGATTTGGATTGCAGATCTAGGTCAATTTTTAGGAGATCCTGTATTTTTAAGTACAGATCGACCGGAAATTCCGACGATCGTGGTTGAAGATCAAGAAACGGTAATCGGATTAGCTGTAGAGCGCATAGTCGGTATGGACTGGCTCGATCTCAATCGATTGCAAGTACCAACAAATGTTTCCGATAGCATGGCACCTTTATTGCGAGGTGAATGGTCGATCGACGAAGAGCAAAACCATTATCTGAGGTTGCTAGATCAAATAGCAATTATTCGCTCGGCCAGATGGGCGGCATGAGATCGATTCTCGATCGATGGCAGGAAAAGGCAACCAGGAGTAGAGCTCGAGTCAAAAAGGTACAACCAGCTATTAGTTAAATTGGGGAAAGGCAAATGGCATCAGGGACAAATTACGCTCAGGAATATCAACAGGCGGAAACAGCTTACATCCAGGGTAACTACGAACAAGCTGCTGCGATTATCGATCGTCTAGTTGAAGAAGACCCTAATAATCCGACGACTCGCTTGTTGCGGGGTCATATTTATTGTTACGGTCTCCACCAATATCAGGTAGCGCGAGCGGAATACGAGTCGGTGCTGCAAATTACTTCCGATCCAGAAGTGACTGAATACGCCCACAATGGTTTGGAATATTTGCGCCAAAACCCAGAAACCGATCGAGCCGATAATTACTCCCTAGAAGACGATCTGTCCGAACCCCAAACAGCCGACCTGCGCAGAGAACTAGAAAATTTAGATCCCAGCGGCCATCTGGATTTCGATGGTGAAGAGCAATTCGATCGACTGACTTCAGAGGTAGAGGAAATCGATTTTCCTAGAGCGTCAGACGATAACGATTTTGCCAATCCTTTTAGCGATCGTCCCCAGCAATATTATCTCGACGACGATCTGGCAGATTCTGCCAATAACCAAGGGGGATTTCCCCTAGACGATGAAGAGCCAGAACGGACGTTCTTGAAGAATACCTCATCAGCCGATGTCGATTCGAACTCAGAAATTCCCGATGATTTTTTGACCGATGACGAATCGCCATTTAGTTCCCCCAGCACGAGATCGATCGACCCCTTCACAGCAGAAGAATTCGACGGGGAATTGACCCCTCCCGAAGAGGAGACAGAGTTTTACCCCAACGACGATCGGCAACCAACCTCAATTCATAACAAGCAAACTTTGGTCTTTGGTACTAACCAAATCGACAGCACTCCATCAGAAGGCTTAAGTTTGGACGATATCGACCCGCAGCTAGATATTAATTCCTTTGAAGACACTGGCAAAATTGGCGATACCTTCAGCCAAGACGATCCGGCTCCAAGCGAGAAAACCGGATTTTTAGATGCTTTCGAGTCGGAAAAAAGTCCTGAATTTTCCGGCTTGAATACGGGAATGACATCTCCATCCTCGATCGGCGAGAGCAACGCCATGCTGGCGGGCGAACCAGATATGTTTACCGTCACCAACAGCAGCGGGATGAGAAAGAGCAGCTTCTCAGACCAGATGACGGGCTTTACAGTCAGTAACGACAGGCCGTCAACCTCACTAACCGCTCCCACTTGGCTCAAAAGCTATGAGAAGGCTCCCTTACAGAAGAAAAACCTCTACACGGCGATCGCGGCTGGGATTACCTCAGCCGCCGCTGTAGCAGTCGTTACCACGCTGATTGCCTCTACTAACCCAGCTAACAAAAAAGATCCTTGGAAGCCACTGGGCAATAATGCGATCGTCAGCTTGGTGGCTGGGCTGGCTACTTTTGGCACTACCTGGTTTTTAGGCAGGATTGCGGCTAGGCAAATCAAGCGCTCTACTGAAGAATTGCAAGCCAAGATCGAGGCTGGCATTCAAGGTAACTTCAGTACGACTGCCACGGTTTACTCTGAAGATGAATTCGGGCGGCTAGCCAATCGGTTCAACCAAATGGCAGGGGTAATGATGGCGATTACTAGCGAAGCCCAACGAAAAGCCCAAGAGGAAGAGCAGAAAAAAGAAGACCTCCAGCGCCAAGTGATTCGGATGCTCGACGACGTGGAAGGGGCGGCGAGAGGAGATTTGACGGTGCAGGCAGAAGTAACCGCCGACGTGTTAGGAGCAGTAGCAGATTCTTTCAACTTGACCATTCAAAACCTCAGACAAATCGTGCAACAGGTGAAGGTGGCAGCGCGGCAAGTAAACCAAGAATCTACTGCTAGCGAATCGTTCGCCCGCAACCTGTCGGGAGATGCCTTGAGGCAAGCAGAGGAACTAGCCGTCACCCTCAACTCGGTACAAGCGATCACCGATTCGATCAAACGGGTAGCCGATAGCGCTAAAGAAGCCGAAACCGTGGCTCGTTCTGCCTCGGAAACCGCGCTCAAAGGGGGCGAAGCCGTGGAAAGAACCGTGTCCGGGATTTTAGAAATCCGCGAAACTGTAGCAGAGACAACCCGAAAAGTCAAGCGATTAGCCGAGTCTTCCCAAGAAATCTCGAAGATTATTGCCGTAGTTTCCCAAATCGCCTCCCGCACCAATATGCTGGCACTGAACGCCAGTATTGAGGCGGCACGGGCGGGAGAAGCCGGACGCGGGTTTGCGATCGTGGCAGATGAAGTCAGACAGCTAGCCGACAGATCGGCCAAAGCCCTGAAAGAAATTGAAGGCATCGTCCGGCAAATTCAAAGCGATACTGGCTCGGTAATGACAGCGATGGAAGAAGGAACGCAGCAGGTTATTGAAGGGACGAAATTAGCAGAACAAGCCAAGCGATCGCTCGAAGATATCATTCAAGTGTCGAATCGGATCGACGTGCTGGTGCGATCGATTACCGCCGATACAGTGGAACAAACCGAGCAATCTCAAACTGTAGCTCAAGTGATGCAATCGGTAGAAATCACCGCTCAAACTACCTCTCAAGAAGCCCAGCGGGTGTCGGGAACTCTGCAAGATCTAGTGAGCGTCGCCCAAGAATTACTGACTTCGGTGGAACGCTTCCGCGTCGAGGAAGGCTAGAACAAGTCAAAAGTCAAAAGTCAAAAGTCAAAAGTCAAAAAAACAGTCAACACTCTCTTCGGGGAAATGCTATGGAGCCGGAACAACAACAGCGAATCATGGTCTATTTCATTGAGGAAGCCAAGGAACACCTCAATACGATCGAGCAGGGCTTGCTCAACCTGCAAACCACGATTCAAAGCCCCGAACCGATCAACGAACTATTTCGGGCGGCTCACTCGATTAAGGGTGGGGCTGCCATGCTGGGAATTACTAGCGTGCAAAAAACCGCCCATAAATTAGAAGATGGCTTCAAGATCTTAAAAGAGTGCCCGATTAAGGTAGATCAGAAGCTGGAATCTCTCTTTTTCATGGTGTTCGATATCTTGCAAAATCTGCTCGATCGAGTGCAAAACTCGATGCCAGCGGCAGATAGCGAGATGCTCGTCGCTAGCGTCGAACCCGTGTTTAAAGAATTAACCGATTACCTGCATCAGCTAGTAGGAGAAACCACTGGCCAACCCGCTCTAGCTCGAAAGCGAGAAGCCTTAGAGCAGGCTTTCCAAATTGACGTAGCCGCCCAACTCAGGGAGTCTTTAGAGCTATTCAAACATTCAAACGTGGCTGAAAGTCGCCACCAACTACAAGCAATTTGCTCTCAGATGGGCAAGCTAGGGGAAAAATTTAATCTGCCCAAATGGCAGCAGTTATTGCAACTAGCGACATCGGCGATCGCTAATCCCCAAAATTCTTTGGCGAGCATTGCCAGTTTGGTAATTAAGGAAATCAAGCAAGGGCAAGAATTGGTATTGGCAGGAAAAGAAAACGAAATTGCTCCCAGCCAACAACTGCGGGCCCTCATGTTCTCTAGCGCCAACGTTACCGATGACACCGAGCAGCAGACGGGCATACCTGGCGATGAAGGACAACGCTTAGAAGTGGGAATGGCAGAATGGAGCAGCTTGGCTAACCTATTTGCGGGCGAGGCCTCCCCGATCGATGAAACCTGGCAAGAATCAGAGTTGATATTTGACTTAGAACCTGCGGGCTACTCAGAGCGAGAATCTTCTTTGGTGTCAGAAGACACCATGGCCACGGAAGATTTAGATCTGACCAGCTTATTTGCCGAAATGAATGCCGCTCCTCCGGTGGAAGAGCAATCGACTCAACCTCCAACTACAGAAGAGGATATTTGGGATTTTTCTCTTCCCGAACCAGCACAGAGCGAACAAACTCTGCTAGAGGAGTCGTGGGAGGTACAGTTGCCTGCGGCCGAAGAGTTTGACGAATTGGGAGCGTTGCTGGAATCGGCTCCAGAAGACGATTTGGGAACGTTGCTGGAACCAACTGGAGATAGCGAGTGGAACGATTTGGAGAGCATGCTAGCCGAGTCGGCTACCATTTCATCAGCAAATACCAGCGAGTTTGACGAACTAGCAACTTTGTTGGAGGAAGGTACGGGCGTAGAGAGCGAATCGCTGCCAATTGCCTCCGAACCAGCGCTGACTGGCAAAGCCAACCAGAGCGCCCCAGTTGACGAAGAATTTGCCGATTTAGAAAACCTGCTGCAACAGGCTGACAAAAAGTTGGGAGGCGTGCCGACGACTGCTCCCGCTACTGGTTCGACCCGTCCGGGAAGAAATCTACGCACCCGCACCTTCGATCAGACTATGCGGGTACCAGTCAGACAGTTGGATAATCTCAATAACTTGGTCGGGGAATTGGTGGTCAATCGCAATACCCTAGAGCAGGAACAAGAACGGATGCGGCAGTTCCTAGATAACTTATTGCACCAAGTCCAGCAGCTAGGTTATTTAGGGGCGAGGATGCAGGATTTATACGAGCGATCGCTCTTAGAAAGTTCCCTGAACGCCAGTCGCTACAGCGTCAGGAATTCATCACCTACCACTAACCCCAACGCTCCAGATTACGATCCTTTAGAAATGGATCGGTTCAGCAAGTTTCACTTAATCGCCCAAGAGATGATCGAGCGGATCGTCCGGGTGCGAGAATCTTCTTCGGATATCGAATATCTGGTAGATGAAAACGACCAAGTAGCCAGAAGACTGCGGCAGGTAACGACTCAACTCCAAGAAGGGCTGACGCGATCGCGGATGGTACCCTTTGCCCAAGCGGTCAGTCGCCTTCAGCGGGGAGTCAGAGACAACGCCATGAAATACGGCAAGCAAGTCCAACTCCAAATCGAAGGCCGGGATACCCCGATCGATAAAGTGCTCCTAGAGCAACTCACCGATCCGTTGACTCATATGGTGAACAACGCGATCGCTCACGGCATCGAAACTTCAGACATCCGGCGGCAAAATGGCAAATCTGCTGGCGGTAAAATTACTCTCAATGCCTACCACCAAGGGAATCAGACCATCATTACCGTGTCCGACGATGGGGCTGGAATCGATCCGGAAAAAGTCAAAGCCAAGGCAATTCGCACTGGGTTAATTACGCCAGAACAGGCTCAGAGTATGTCCAAGCTGGACGTGTACGATCTTTTATTCCAACCTGGTTTTAGCACCAAAGACAAAGCCGACGAGCTAGCCGGCCGGGGAGTGGGTTTAGATGTGGTACTTACTAGTTTGATCGACGTGCGCGGCACGGTTAACACCGATTCTGCCGTCGGTAAAGGCACTACCTTTACCATTCGCTTGCCTCTCACCCTGAGTATTTGCAAGGCCCTATGCTGCGTCAGCGAAAAGGCCAGTATCGCCTTCCCCATCGACGGTATTGAAGATACTCTAGATATCTCGCCTTCATTGGTGCAAACTAACAGCGACGGCATCACTTGCGTTCCTTGGCGCGACTCTTTGTTGCCGTTCAAACCCCTCTCGGAACTGCTGAAGCACAACCGCCAGATCAGCCGGGCCAGTCTTTACGGTAGCAACAAGGAAGATGACTCGATCGCGATTATTGTAGTGCGATCGGGAGATGCTTGCCTCGGACTGCAAGTAGATGGGATTATCGGCGAACAGGAAATCGTTATCAAACAACTATCGGGCCCCGTACCTAAGCCCATAGGGGTTTCTGGAGCGACAGTTTTAGGCGATGGGCGAGTGATGCCGATTGCTGACGTGTTAGAGCTATTCGACCTGTTTAGAGGGGTAATTCGCAAAGAACCCAGCACTATCTGGTCTAGCGCTCAAATACCTGGCGAAGATCGAACCGAGAAACACGAGCCGCTGGTGTTAATTGTGGATGATTCGATTACAGTCCGGGAACTGCTGTCTATGACCTTTAATAAGGCAGGCTACCGAGTCGAACAAGCTCGCGACGGTCAGGAAGCTTGGGACAAACTGCGATCGGGCTTGCCTTGCGATATCATCTTCTGCGATATTGAAATGCCCCGAATGGATGGTTTGGAACTGCTCTCTCGCATTCAAAAAGACGAGAGCCTCAAACACTTACCGATGGCGATGCTGACTTCTCGCGGTGCCGACAGGCACAGGCAAATGGCGGCCGATTTGGGAGCTAAAGGTTACTTTACTAAGCCTTATCTCGAAGAAGCGCTCCTGGAAGCTGCCTCTCGAATGATGCAAGGAGAAGCATTGTTGGCGAAGTAAGAAGTTCAGGATTTGTAGAGATGTTGCAGACAACATCTCGCGTCTAGAGTTCGGGAGGTAAAGACGGGTTACGATCCAAGGTTGGGTCGAACGAAGTTGGGTTTCATACCAAATCAGGTTCTCATACCATCCATTGCTGCCCTCACCCCCAACCCCTCTCCCACCTCAAAGAAGCCCTCTCCTACAAGGCTGCGGTGTATACATAAGTCCTCCAGAGCTTTGCTAGACGCGGCTTGCCCTCATCCCCGGTGCCCCTTCTCCCTGGGGAGAAGGGGCACCGGAGTCAAGCTAGTTTCCAGTTCAGTGGCCATCAATTCTCCATGGCCAATTCAGGTAGTTAAAGTCCCTCTCCCGTGGGCTACCGTGTATACACATCTTTCGTTTTGATGCCTACACCCTGGCAGATCCCCCCTAGCCCCCCTTCAAAAGGGGGGAACCGGATCTCTTCGTCCCCCTGCTTGGTGCGCTTGTATGCAGAGGGAACCTCCGCACAGCGCATCTGCTGCTTGGTGCAAGCTGCATGGCGAGGTTCCCTCGCCGCGCTTGCATCCGCTTTTTAAGGGGGATGAGAGGGGGATCTAAAAGGCCGAACTTCAAACCGATAACTTATGTATACACGGTAGCTCCCGTGGGAGAGGGATTTAGGGTGAGGGCGAGATGTGTGTACACCGTAGCCTACGAGGAGAGGGGAACGGAAGTTTCTTTTGATTGAGAGGGAAAAGGAAGTTTCTTTTTACTGGAGAGGGGAGCCAGAGGCTCCTTTGAGGGCAAAGTGGAAAGTAGGTTTTGGTAATCGGATTTAGGATCGCTTACTTAATTGCTCTCGGCATCCTCTACGAGCATGACGATCTCAATCTGCTTGGTGAGAACCTCCAGAGGACTGGAAGTATACGCGCTCTGAATACTTTGCCCATCCAGAGGCGATCGCCGCTGAGGTATTTCATATCGCTCACCAGCATCCTTCCACCCGATCGTTCGACCATATCATTCGTCCGTTTGCCGAAAAGTGGTAGCAAGGAGAGGTGTGGAGCGGACGTTTATTGGCTCAGGAATGACTTATACCCAGTTTGTAGAAGTCTTTAAGCAGTTCGGAAATACCCTGCGAGGCCGTATCCGAAAGCTACTGCGACTAATAGACTAGCGATCGCCTCAGCCTGTTGTCGCAGCAATCGTTTGACGAGGTGGTGGAAAAGTATGTCCAGCAGTTCAACAGTTATGTCTCCTCCGCGCCCGATCGTGCCGATCGTCTTGGCCATGCTTGCCTTTGCTAGCAACTCCCTCCTCTGTCGCCTGGCACTCAAACACACCAGCATCGATGCTGCTAGCTTTACTTCCTGGCGCTTGCTCTCCGGTGCCCTAGTGCTGTGGCTAATTGTCCGCCTGCGGGGAGAGACAAAAGCTAAGGCGGGTAGTTGGCGGGCAGCCATGGCTTTGTTTGCCTATGCCGCTTGCTTTGCGCTCGCCTATGTCAGTTTGCCAGCGGGAACGGGAGCCTTACTGCTGTTTGGCTCGGTGCAAATTACTATGATTGGTTATGGGTGGTGGAAGGGGGAACGGTTAAGACGGTTACAGAGCATCGGTCTGATACTGGCTCTAGCTGGATTAATTGGGCTGTTGCTGCCGGGACTGACAGCGCCACCGCTACCAGGCTCGCTCTTGATGCTAGTAGCTGGAGTAGCGTGGGGGATCTATTCCTTGTTGGGCAAAGGGACGGCCAACCCAATCCAGGCCACCGCTGGTAATTTTCTGCGGGCAGTGCCGTTAGCGATCGGTTTGAGTGCGGCCACCTATCCCCAAATGACTTTAGATGTACCTGGAGTTGGTTATGCGATCGCCTCTGGAGCGATCGCCTCTGGGATCGGCTATGCCATCTGGTACCGGGCATTACCACACTTACAAGCGACTCAGGCGGCTACAGTGCAACTGAGCGTGCCGATTTTGGCGGCTGTCGGAGCGATTCTATTTCTGCACGAACCCATGACGCTGCGGTTAGGGATAGCAACAGTTGCAGTCATAAGTGGCATTGCCTTGGTCATCAAACAGCGCGATCGCACTACCCAATAAATTAAGCTTGCCGTGCTAGTTTCATACTTCTTTTTTTCAAAATCGACACCTAACAAATCGTGAGGTGACATCTCGATCGACTGAGGCTAAGTTGGTGGTAGGAAGTTCAAATGATGCCATGCTCGAACTCAGACCGACCTGCGAACATTGCGATCGGGCGTTGCCACCCAATTCACTTGAGGCCCGCATCTGTACCTATGAATGTACGTTCTGTGCCAACTGTGTCGATACCATCATGGGCAACGTCTGTCCGAACTGCGGGGGTGGGTTTGTGCCTAGACCCATCAGACCGTCGAAGAACTGGAAAGGCGATAACTATCTGGGCAAAGATCCCGCGAGTACCAAAGTCAAGCACAGACCTGTTGACTTGGAAGCTCATCGGCGATTCGCTGCCGAAATTAAGACCATCCCACCCGAAAAGCGGTAAATCGGGACGAGGATTCCTTTGAAAATATTAAGGAGAAAGATCGTGAAAACTTTACTGAATGAGACGATCGAGGTATTGAAAACCCAGGTAAAAGCTCGCGTGGTGGTGCCTGACGATCCGAGTTATAACGAAGTTCGCCAAATCTGGAATGCGACGATCGATCGCCGGCCTGCCATCATCGTGCAGTGCGCCGCCGCCGATGACGTTCCCCAAGCGATCGCCTTTGCCCGATCGAACGGGCTGGAAATATCGATCCGGGGCGGCGGACATAACATTGCGGGGAACGCCGTGTGCGATCGCGGGATGACGATCGATCTTTCAACCATGAAAAATGTTCGCATCGATCCTCAGAAGCGGCGGGCGTATGTCGAACCAGGTGCTACGCTTGCCGATTTCGATAAAGCGGCACAGGTACACGGGTTAGCGACTCCAGTGGGAATTAATTCGACGACTGGGATAGCAGGTCTTACTCTAGGTGGTGGTTTCGGTTGGTTGACCCGCAAGTACGGATTGACGATCGACAATCTTGTCTCTGCGGAAATGATAACAGCAGACGGGAATAAGATCCGAACCAGCGACAACGAAAACGCTGACCTCTTCTGGGCGATTCGAGGTGGCGGCGGTAACTTTGGTGTCGTCACTGAGTTTGAATTCGCTCTCCATCCTGTGGGACCTGAAATCTTGGCTGGATTAATTGTTTTTCCGTTCAGCCAAGCCAAACAGGTGTTGACGAAGTATCGGGAATTTGCTGAATCCGCACCCGAAGAACTCAATGTCTGGGCGGTACTTCGCCAGGCTCCGCCACTGCCTTTTCTGCCTGCGAACGTACACGACCAAGAGGTAGTCATTCTGCCTGTCTTTTATGTAGGCGATATTGCAAAGGGTGAAAAACTTATCGAACCTCTACGTAGTTTTGGCGATGCCTGTGGCGAACACATCGGCTCTCAGCCCTACGTAGAATGGCAGCAAGCCTTTGACCCCTTACTGACGCGCGGTGCGAGGAACTACTGGAAATCTCATAATTTCACCGAGTTACGCGATGAAGTCCTCGATGCGATCGTAGAATTCGCAGGCCAGCTACCCTCACCCCAGTGCGAAATCTTCATCGGGTGCATTGCCGGAGCCGCCAACCGCGTCCCAGCAGATGCCATGGCATATCGCCATCGAGATGCGAAGTTTGTGCTGAACGTGCATGGACGATGGGATGATGTAGCGCAAGACGAGATTGGCATTAAGTGGGCGCGCGAGTTTTTTCAAGCTTCTGCACCTTATGCCTCTGCTGGTGCCTATGTAAACTTTATGACCCAAGAAGAGGGCGATCGGATCGCGGCAGTTTACGGCTCTAACTACGATCGCTTGGTACAAATCAAAAAGCGGTACGATCCTGAGAACATTTTCCATCTCAACCAAAACATCAAGCCCTAAGCTAGAGTTGTTAGTTGTTAATTGTCAGTTTTCCGTAGTTAATTTTCTCCCCATCACCCCATCACCCCATCTCCCCTCTTCCCTCTCCCCCTCGACACTTGCCATCAGGAGAGGCTACGCTGGCAATGAACCAAGCTAGCCCTCTTTACTGAATTTATGGCCCAAGAACTGGCAATCCGCACTAGCGGGCTTACCAAACATTTCGATCGTCACATTGCTGTCAATGATATCGACCTCCAAATAGAAGCTGGTGAAGTCTACGGACTCATCGGCCCGAATGGGGCGGGAAAAACTACGTTGATCCGAATGCTGGCAGCGGCCGATGAGCCGACTACAGGTGAAATTTATATTAATGGCGATCGCTTATTGCTCGATCGCAGCAACCCCAAACTGAAACGGCGACTCGGCTATCTCCCTGACGATTTCCCGCTATACGACGATCTGATCGTTTGGGATTATTTAGATTATTTTGCTCGACTCTATCGCTTGCACAATCCTCGTCGCACTCAACGCCTGCGAGAAGTGTTGGAACTGGTGCAGCTATCCAATAAGCGCAACAGCCCGATTCATACGCTCTCTAGGGGGATGAAACAGCGCCTCAGTTTGGCCCGGACGATTATTCACGAGCCGATTTTGTTGCTGTTAGACGAACCAGTTTCAGGATTAGATCCGATAGCCCGACAGCAGTTTCGCGACATCATCAAGATCTTGCGCGAAGCTGGCATGACGATTTTAATTTCTTCCCACGTTCTCAGCGACTTGGCAGAACTTTGTACTTCGGTGGGAATTATGGAATTAGGGTATTTGGTGGAAAGTGCGCCACTTAAAGAACTGTACCAACGTTTGAGCCGCCAGCAAATTTTCTTGTCTACACTGGGAAAGATAGACGCGCTGCAAGCAGAACTGAAAAATCATCCTTTAGTCGAATCTTGGGAGGTAGTGACAGGAACTGGGCGGGTGCGGGTTTATTTTGAGGGTGGTGAGGAAGAGTGTGCCACCTTGTTGCGATCGCTGATTTCTGCTGGTATTCCCCTGACAGAATTCCACTGCGATCGAGAAGACTTAGAAACTATTTTCCTCAAACTCGGACATCAGCAGGCTTCTTGAAGAGAGGGGGGAGGGGAGACAAGGGAGAGGGGAGAGAGAAGAGCAATTAGCAATGAACGATGAACGATGAACGATGAACAACGAACAATCAACAATGAACGATGAACAATCAACTTTGGATCGATCGATTGGGCGAGTGGAATCCCCAATTACTTAGAGAACTTAAAGGCCGCCTTCAGCCTCGGAATTTATGGTTGGCGATCGTTGCTTCTCTAGGAGTGCAATTTTGCCTGCTATTGGCGGGAACTGAGGGATTTAATGCTGCGCCGCGATGGCCGGAGATGTTTTTAGTCTTAAACTTCTTGCTACCGATCGTCGTCCTAGTGGGTGGGGTATATTTGCTAATTGGAGATTTAGCGAAAGAAAAGAGTCGCGGCACTCTAAATTTTATTCGCCTCAGTCCTACATCCAGCGAGAATATCTTGCTAGGGAAAATGCTGGGGGTTCCGGTATTGCTGTATTTGGCAATCGCCCTGGCTTTACCCTTGCACTTAATATCGGCTTTGAACTCTGGGATGCCTTTAAACTGGATTTTAGCAGTTTATACCCTGTGGGGAGCAGGTTTGGCTCTATTTTATAGCGGCGCGTTGCTTAGCGTTTTAGTTAGCCGTTCGGAACGAGCAACAAACACTTTAGCTGGCAGTGGGACTGCTTTGGCATTTATTTTAGGAATGCCTTATCTTCAGGTAGTTAATCGCAGCTATGATTTGTACAAATTTAACTTTACTGAATTGCAAAAATGGAAATGGTTGCTATTTCCAGTTGGCAGCCAGCCAATATTTCTTTATGCTTGGTTTTTAGTTGCGATCGCGGTAGCAACTTATTGGATTTTGGTGGCAGCAAATCGCGGTTTTTCTCATCCCACTGCTAGACTTTTGAGTAAAGAGCAAAGTTACTGGTTAGTAGCTAGTTTGCAAATTTGGTTGTTAGGGTTTGCTTGGCCGGAAGTTAACCCCACTAATGACAGCATTAAACTTATCGGTTTTTTCTTTCTGTTTGCTTTCAACCCTATTTGGTTTATTATCCTGACGGCTAATTTATCTCCTCAGCGCCAATCAATGCAAGATTGGATGCGCTATCGAAAAACTAAATCGGCTAGCCAAAGTTTTTGGCAGCAACAAGTGGTACGAGATTTAATTTGGGGCGAAAAAAGTCCGACGATAATAGCGATCGCTATTAACTTGTTAATTACTGCTGCCATTTGGTTGCCCTGGATCTTTCTAAACCACCTAGATAAGTTTCCCACCTCAAAAGTGCTAATCGGTTTGCTCTTAACCAGCAATATAATTTTGATTTACGCTGGCTTATTAGAGCTAATAAGTGCGATCGCTGCTAAAAAGTCTTTGGTGTGGTCTGCTAGCATACTAGGTACGATATTTGTGCCGTTGGTGTTGTTAATTGCCTTGTCTGTTTCACCAGAAAAATACCCGATTTTCTGGTTGTTTTCGGTTTTTCCCGTTATTGCCCTCCCGCAAGCTTCATCCATAACCATTTTCCTAGCCCTGTTGAGTCAGTGGAGCGTTTTAGGATTTGTGAGCTTGCAACTGACTAAGCAACTGCAACGCCTCGGTAAATCTGCATCTAGCGGGCTGCTGGCAGGAGTCAGTTAATAGGTAAAATGCACTGTCTCGTGGGGCAGGCAGGATGCCTACCCCACAAGAGTTTAAGAGTTATTATTTTGAACTTCTGAACTCCTGAACTTCTGAACTTCTTTATTCGACCTTACTGAGGAATCAACAGATGAATTTAGGTTTGTTAGATCGAGTGGGAGAATGGAACCCCCAATTATTTCGAGAACTAAAAGGCAAACTAAAACCTCGCAATTTAATAGTGGCAATAGCTATATCGATGCTAGGGCAACTAATATTATTGATGAGCTTTGCCAGTCAGCTACCTGAAGAAGATCCGACTCGATCTTGGCATCGAAATACTAGATATTGCGATGTCGTTAACAGCGGTAAATGCCGCTTAGACAGCTTCGGCGATCCGGTAATTAACTGGCAGTTATGGTTGTGGGATGCCTTTCTGTGGTTGAGCATCTTTGGCATCTTTGGAATGTTAGTAGTTGGCACTTATCTGCTAATTAGCGATTTATCTAAAGAAGAACATCGCAGCACTCTCAACTTTATACGTCTCAGCCCTCGATCGAGTCAAAATATTCTCCTCGGCAAGCTTCTCGGAGTGCCAATTTTGCTTTATATAGCAGCAGTATTGGCAATTCCTTTGCATATGTGGTTGGGATTGGCAGCCAATGTTCCCTTGCATCTGATTTTGGGCTTTTACAGCGTTCTAGTTGCCAGTTGCATTTTCTTTTACAGCGCTTCCCTGCTTTACGGATTAGTCAGTACCGGGTTGAGAGGCTTTCAGCCGTGGTTGGGTAGCGGCTTGCTGCTGATGTTCTTATCGGGTGCCCATAACCTGGCATCATTTGACTACCAACGCATTACCCATTCTCCCTTCGATGGCATCACGCTGTTTAGCCCTTCATTTTTCTTGCCTTACTTAGCTGCTAGCATTTCTCCTCCTTTGGATATCTCTAGTTTTGAACCTGGTAAGTCAGAATCATTGCCGTGGTTTGGTTTGCCATTAAGCGCCAGTGCTGCCATTTTTGGAATTTTTCTGTTATCGAACTACACTGTCTGGACTATTTGGGCTTGGCAAGGGTTGCAGCGGCGCTTCCCCAATCCTAGCGCTAGCGTTTTCAGCAAGAAACAAAGTTATTTGTTGACAGCTTGCTTCGAGCTATTGCTGTTGGGATTTGCTCTAGAACCAAGGTTTTCAGACTACCGGAGTTCGGGCGATCGAATATTCGAGAATTTCAGCGCCATTTTGGTGTTTAACCTGATCTGGTTCTTGGGTGTAATTGCGGCTTTGAGTCCGCATCGGCAAGCATTGCAAGATTGGGCCCGCTATCGTCACCAGAAGCGATCGATTAGCCAACAGGGAATTCTCGCAGATTTGCTCTGGGGTGAAAAAAGTCCTGCTGTAGTAGCCGTGGGCATTAACTTAGCGATCGCTAACATCATGCTGACGCTGTGGGTGCTAACGTGGGGTGGCGATCGCCAAAATCAAGCCCTGCTAGCATTATTGCTCAACACCACTTTCGTTTTGATTTGTGCTGCTGTAGCTCAGTTAATGCTAGTGATGAAAACACCAAAACGCTTTTTGTGGACTGCCAGCACCCTCAGCGGATTAATTATTCTACCGCCTATGGTTTTAGGTTTTCTCTCGATCTATCCAGCAAAAATTCCTGCGATGTGGCTGTTTACTGGCTTTGCCTGGGCTGCGCTTAAAGAGGCCTCCACCACAGCTATTTTCCTGGCGGTTGTAGGACAGTGCCTCGCTCTAACTTTACTAGGGCTACAATTAAAGCGGCAACTGCGGCAAGCAGGCGAATCTACTACTCGATCGCTGCTAGCAGGAGCCAGAAGTTAAAGAAGTGTTAAGTGTGGAGTGTTGCGTTAAGAATGCTCCGCCCTCTCCATCTTCTTCCCCACCCTGATGGCATGGATAACCGTTCAGAAGTTAGTAAAGTCCTAATAATCACCCTGCTACTTAACCTGTTGGTGATGGGATTAAAAGCCTGGGTGGGTTGGTGGACTGGCTCTTTGAGCTTGCTGGCTGATGCCCTGCACAGCGTTACTGATAGCGCCAATAACGTTTTAGGACTGGTTGCCAGTCGCTTTGCTTCTCCAGAACCAGATCGAGATCACCCCTACGGCCATCAGAAATTTGATGCTGTGGGGGCTTTAGCAATTTCAGCTTTTTTAGGAATTGCTTGCTTTGAAATTTTGCAGGGTGCAGCAGAAAGATTATTCAGTCCCAGCCAAGAAGTGAAAATGTCAGCACCCGTGTTGTGGTTGCTGCTGATTGTCTTGGGCGTGAATATTTTTGTGGCGTTTTACGAACGTCATGTCGGCCGTCGAATTGGCAGTCAAATTTTGCTGGCCGATGCTTACCATACCATGAGCGATATTTGGGTGACGATTCTAGTCATGGTGGGCTTGGTGGGGGTGTGGCTGGGCTGGCAGTGGCTAGATATCGTTCTCGCTTTTCCAGTGGCCTTGCTGGTGTTTTGGAGCGGTTGGTTAGTCCTGAAGGCAAATTTGCCCTGGCTAGTAGATGAAATGGCAATAGCTCCAGAAGCGATCCATCAGCTAGTTATGGAAGTACCGGGTGTCATCAACTGTCATAGCATTGCTTCTAGAGGGTTGCTGGGTCGTCAAGTATTTATTGAAATGCACTTAATTGTTGATGCTACTGATGTCGAAACCGCTCACCAAATTACCGAAGAAGTAGAAGTTCGCCTAGAACAAAAATTCAGTCCCGTACGCATTAACATTCACGTTGAGCCGCCTACATACCAATCCGATTTAATTAGTTATGGTTCTCACAACACATAGCATCTATTAATTTTTAGTTCTTTAAAGCTATATCTTCATAATGCGATAACTTAGAATCTAAAATGTAGATATCAAATCAATCTAAAAAATTAATTAATTTGGCAAGTACAGTACGATCGATACATCATTCATACATTTAAATTAAATCTTAAAACTTAGGCTTTAATTATATAATTACACTAATTTGCCTGCAACAATTTATTCTCGAAATTGTCAATTGACATCCGACTCAAGATAGCTGTTTTTAACAATTAATAGCTGGATTTGGGCTGGCGATCGCGTAGCATCTCCATAGGAGAATCGCTATTTTTTGACTTAATTGCAAAAGCTTTGCTTTAGTCTGAAACAGGCTCAAAACTGCCTGTTTTGTAGTTTGCAATTAAACAACTGACAAATTTTGGAGATATCTTCATGGCACCTCTTCGCGGCTACATTGTATCTGATGCAACCCTAAATATTTATAGATTCGATATTCCTGCTGCTCCTGTTTCTGGTGGTAACGGACCCTGTCCTAATGTTATCTTTAGAAATCGCTTGAAAGATAGCGGCACTGCTCCTTTTTGGTCTACAAACGCTCAAGATCCAGAAGGATTGAGCACTCGGTATCGGCTAAACAGCGCTAATCAAGTTATCGATCAAAATGTTGGCGTAATTGATGAGAATGATGGCGCAGTCGCGGGTAGATTCTCTCCAAACTTAAACACTGATACCACTATCCCAGTTGATGTGGTTAAGGCAAATTTTCAAGATCGTTTTGGCACAGAGTCGGCTTTAGCTTATAGCCGTACTACTCAACAGTTTTACGCGATCGGCTCTGATGATACATCACCTGTGGTAGTGCGAGGATCTGCCTTGTATCGGTTCAATAACCCACCTGCTGGGACTAGTTTTGGACCTCTCACCAAGATTGGAAGCGGTGCTTTTAATATTAGAGGCACGGCGAATTACATTGATGGGTTGGGAATAAACGTTAACAACTTGGCTTTGGGAACAAGTGCCAGAAACGTCAGCACTACCAATCCTCCAGGGGTTTACAACGTTAATTTGACTACTGGAGCCATTACTTTAAGAACTTCTGTTCCGGCTCTCAATCTGAGTCAAGATACTGGGGCTGACTTTGCACCTGGGCAGGCTAACGTACTCTATATCTTTGCCGAAAAAGGTGGATTGTATCGCTACACTATCAGCGGTACTAGCGGTACTACTGTCAAACTGTGCGATATCCGTACAGAAGTTCTTACAGGTGGTGGACGTACTGAAACTGTAAACTCAGATTTTGAAGGTTTTGCGGTTGTAGATGATGGCAGACCTTCAATTTCTCTAACGTTGAAGCCTGCGGTGGATGCCGCTCAGCCTGTTGCTGCTGGTCTAAATGTGTTGGGTGACTTTAGCCTGTTGGCAGCACCTCTGGTTTTTGGTATCGTCACTACCCGTTGGGCTAAAAAGCTGCGGAAGTAGTTTTCTAAGTTAGGCGATTGATTCATTAGCTGATGCCAAGGGAGAAATTTTGGGTTCTCCCTTGGTTTCATGTTGATGTCAGATCGGCATAGATGGTGCCAAAGATCTGGATCGACAGAACATTCGACGAAACTATATGTTGCTGCTAGCTGAGGGGATTCCCGCTCTTCCCAATCTAACTCACCCGCAAGAACTGCTAAATTTTGGTCGGCAAATACTTGAGTTCAAACAATGGTTGCTGTGGCTGTTAGTCGGCTTGGGGTTAGTGTTGGCAGCCCTCTATTTTTCTTACTCCCACAACAGAGAACCAGATCCTCAATCTTGGATCGATCTCCTCATGACTGGCTACGATCGACTCGTGCGAGGATTTTTGCACGCTCTCTTGGTGGTAATTATTTTAGTGGGCGGATTTTTCTTTTGTTCTACCCTAGCTAATCGCTATCACCATTGGGAACAAGATAAGATCGCCCAAGCAGCCGACACGGTTGCTGGAGAGCGCGTCGAACAACCTGCGCCTCAAGTCCGCTATAGCATTGAAGAATCCTACACGACGATTACCTAGATTAAGGGCAAACTAACAGATGTCGAATAGCGCTCGTCGAGCCGACAGCAGAAAATACTGTCAGCAGCACGTAGCCAATTAGGATGCGCGTTCTGACGCTGGAGATATTGTTGGCCATTTTCTAGAGCGAGCGGTCAATTCTCGTTTGCTAGAGCGAAGAGCTTCAACTGAAGGAGAATTTGTCACTGCGGTTGCCATTTTGGATATGCTTGCTAAGCAGACTGGCTCGATCGAATGGTGAAGGCTGGGCGGTTTTTAATTATTCGATCGCCAGGCACAGGCTGCGCCTTAGCGTCAGTCCTGCGGACGACCTGACGGTACGCGCAGCGTCTGGAGGAGGAGATAGCCATGCCGCAGGCTATACACCCCTAAACTTCTAAACTCCTCAATTCTATCCTGTTCCATCCTCTGGAGGTTTGTAACCGTGCTCGTAGGCAAAGCGTACTAGCTGAGAGCGGTTTTCCAGTTGCAGCTTGTTGAGGATGTTGCTGATATGGGTTTGTACCGTCCGAGGACTGATAAACAAACGTTCGCTGATTTGCTTGTTGGTAAAGCCTTGAATTACTTCCCAAAATACTCTAGCTTCGGCTGGGGTTAAAGGTAGCTCTGCCGCTGTTACTCCCGAAGAGGAATTAATCTCTTTGGTCAAGATGTCTTCTGAGTCTTCGGCAGTAGTGGAAGTTGGATCTATCTTCTGCATCAGCCTGATCATTTCCAAATGGATGCGACGCGATCGCTCTAGTTGCGACTCGATTTTGGCGATCAATTCCCTCGGCTCAAATGGTTTGGCCAAGTAATCGTCTGCCCCCATGGAATGACCTTTAATCCGATCTTCCAATTCCCCTTTCGCAGATAAAAATATAAAAGGGACTAATTGCCCGGAACGACTAGCCCGCAAATGGCGACAAAACTCCAGACCGTTCATTTTGGGCATCATTACGTCTGACACTACCAAATCTGGGGGGTCTTGGGCAAAGACTGTCAGGGCTTCGATCCCAGAACTTGCCACCTTGACGATATAACCGTTTTTGGAGAGAAATCTCGTCAAAATAGTTCTTAGAGTTGGATCGTCATCAACTACCAAAATTTTTTTCACCGTAACTTTCCCAAAGAGATAGCGATCGCTGAGGTAGACGTGTTTGACTTATCTCTAAAACCATACTAGGCTGATTTGTCGAGATTCGTCCCCAAAATTCCCCAACGACTAAAAGTGGATCGCGCGAAATGCAAATTACCGCCATCCGCACGCGCCCGCTCGATACCTAGCTCTTTAACCCTGAAATAGCGATCTAGTGCAATTATGAGCAGATTATATGTTGAAATTGACTGCAAAATAACGATCGATGTCAGATTAGCGATCGGTTAGGAAAATTTACTTACTAAAAATAGATCGCTAACAGCTTTTAGGTCAACCTCAAAAAAATCCCAAGGCTCGAATATGTATGAAAAAATCGTTCCCCCAACTACTGGCAGCAAAATTACCTTCAAAGCTGGCGAACCGATAGTACCAGACAATCCGATTATTCCTTTTATTCGGGGAGATGGCACGGGAATCGATATTTGGCCCGCAGCCCAAAAGGTGTTCGACGCAGCCGTGCAAAAAGCTTATGGAGGCAAGCGGCAGATTACTTGGTTCAAAATCTATGCTGGCGATGAAGCGTGCGAGGTGTATGGAACTTATCAATATTTGCCCCAAGATACGCAATTAGCGATTAAAGAGTATGGAGTTGCCATTAAAGGACCTCTCACTACTCCAGTGGGAGGCGGTATCCGCTCTTTGAATGTGGCATTGCGACAAATTTACGATCTCTATGCCTGCGTTCGCCCGTGCAAATACTACCCAGGTACTCCTTCGCCGCACAAAACCCCAGAGAAGTTAGATGTAATTATCTATCGGGAAAACACGGAAGATATTTACTTGGGGATTGAATGGCGACAAGGTAGCGAAATCGGTAATAAGTTGATTAGTATCCTCAATCAAGAACTGATCCCGGCGACTCCAGAACACGGCAAAAAGCAGATTCCTCTAGACTCTGGGATCGGGATCAAACCGATTAGTAAGCACGGTTCTCAGCGACTAGTGCGAAGAGCGATCGAACACGCTTTGAGATTGCCCCAGCCCAAGCAAATGGTGACTCTGGTGCATAAAGGCAACATTATGAAGTACACCGAAGGGGCTTTCCGCGATTGGGGTTACGAACTGGCAACTACAGAGTTTCGATCGCAAATCGTTACCGAACGAGAATCTTGGATTCTCAGTAATAAGGAGAAGAACCCCGATCTTAGCCTGGAAGAAAACGCTCGGCAAATCGATCCTGGCTACGCGGCGATGACGGCTCCCAAGCAGGCAGAAATCCGTCAGGAAGTAGAAGAGGTACTCAATAGTATTTGGGATACTCACGGACAGGGGCAGTGGAAAAATAAAGTCATGGTAAACGATCGCATTGCCGACAGCATTTTCCAGCAAATCCAGACGCGCCCTGACGAATACTCGATTTTGGCCACGATGAACCTGAATGGAGATTATCTATCAGATGCGGCAGCGGCAGTCGTTGGCGGATTGGGGATGGGGCCTGGGGCCAATATTGGCGACAACTGCGCCATTTTTGAAGCTACCCACGGAACGGCTCCCAAATATGCCGGACTCGATCGCATCAATCCCGGTTCTGTTATCCTTTCTGGGGTGATGATGCTGGAGTTTATGGGCTGGCAAGAAGCCGCCGATTTAATCAAGCGCGGGATTGGCGAGGCTATTTCTCATCGCCAAGTTACCTACGATTTAGCCAGGATGATGACCCCACCTGTCGAGCCGCCGCTCAAGTGTTCTGAGTTCGCCGACGCGATTATCAAATTCTTTAAATAGGGAGTGCGATCGGGATGTAGCGTCAGCTTTAGGGCGAAGCATTGCCTAAGATGAGTTTTTGGTAAGAAGTCAAAGATCTTGGCAGCAATGCTTCGCCCCTACATATGGTGTTTCTGTTTTCGTTAACGGGTGCGGAAGGACTCGAATTTCCGACAAACTGCTTGGAAGGCAGAATGTAAAAACTCTTGAAGGCTTTATAATTCATAGATTTTTTAAGAGTTAGATTTTAAAATTTATAATTTTACCCTCATTTTACCCTCAGTGATGTTACGATAGACGAAAAGCATATTGAGGGTAATGTCATGTATGCGATCGGTCAATCTCACATTAAAGGTAAAGCTAGCCTAAAAATTAGTAACGGTTCTTTACAAGTACGATTACCACGAGAGTTATTTGACGGTAAACAAAAATTCTTTTCTTTAGGACTGTCTGACACGCCAGAGAATCGAGTTAAAGCAGATATCAAATTAAGAGAGATTCAGCTAGACATTGATACTGACGATTTTGATTACACGCTCGAACGATACAGAAAGCCTCATCAACGTCAAGAACATTTGGCTGTAGTCAAAGAACTGTATCCTGAAACTACAATGATGGATTTATGGGATAGGTATCTAAATTATAAAAAACTATCATTAAAAGGTAGCAGTATAATATACTTACAGAATATTATAGGAAACGTAATTCAAAAGAGTAAAATTACGTCTCCATATCATGCTTTAGAATTACGAAAATGGTTGTTAGCTAATACGACTGAGAGCATGGCTAAACGAGTTTTAACTAACGTTAATGCTATGTTTAAATGGGGAATGAAGCATAAATTAGTTAAATTTCCTAACCCTTATGAGGGTATGCCACAAGAGCTTAAACATAAATACGAGGAAGAACCAAAGGCTAATGCTTTTACTATCGAACAAAAGAAAATGATAATTAATGGTTTTGCCAATCACTTCTGTAATTCAAATGGTAAGCGACACGGAGGTCAAGGATATAATTATTACACCAACTTTGTGAAATTCATGTTTATGACTGGTTGCCGTCCTAGTGAAGCAGTAGGATTATGCTGGGAACAAATTAGCGATAATTTTTCTAAAATCAGCTTCGATCGTAGTATTTATCAAGCTGGTAATGGGAAAAAAATCAATAACGAGAAATCTAAAAACAATCGTATTCGGACTTTTCCTTGTAGCCTTAAATTACAAGAATTTCTTAAATCAATCAAACCTGAAACAGCTAAACCAAACGATCTAGCGTTTCCATCACCTACAGGTAAACCGATTCATTACAACAACTTCAGCCGTCGCGCTTGGGATGCTATTGTTAATCCCATTAAGCCAGGTACGACACCATATAGTTGTAGAGATACCTTTATTACTGAGCAGATAGGTAGCGATATCCCTATAGCTGTTATTGCTAAATGGGTTGACAATTCTGCTAATGAGATTGAAAAGCGGTATCTAGACCATGAGGTATTAAGCCATATTCGCCCTATAGATTTTTAAATACAACCAAAATCCAACAACTAATAGAAAAGGTTGCCATGCTACGAACTGAATTACAACTATTGAATACGAACTGAATTACAACTATTGAAGGAGATCGAATTGAAATGATAGAATACTATCATTGACCGCGCTTTTCGCAAAAAATGCCATCTTCATCAATATAAACAACAAACTGATATTGTTGTTTAATCCATTCATCCCAATTTTCATCATTAACTATTGCACCAGTAAATTCATCAACTTGGTCGATAATTAACGGTAATCCAATCATAGTTCACCATCTCCGATTAAAGTAGCGGATTCCCAGACATCAGTACCATCACTCTCAATTTACCCTCAATTACCCTCAAAATACAAAAGAGATATAGTGTTTGATTGGAATCGTAAAAGCTGAAAGGCTTTGTTTTATAAGGTTTTTCTTGACGGGTACGGCAGGACTCGAACCTGCGACAAACTGCTTAGAAGGCAGCTACTCTATCCACCTGAGTTACGCACCCATAGAACCGAGTCAATTTTAACATCGTCTACACTTATCCAGAATAAAGAAGTTTAGGAGTTTAGAAGTTTAGAAGCATTCTGAACTGTTTTTTACCGCCATGAACTCACCCTCCCCCCGCTCTGGATATACATTGCCAGCGATCGCCACCGCCGCCGCGATCGCTGCTTTACGTTGGTTGCGACAACCCCAACCCTTAGAGTCAGTAGAAGTAGATCTGATCGAGCCTGCAAAAACAGTAGAAATTCCCATAGAACAAGTCGCCGGACTTAGAGACGGTATGGCATTAGCGATTGCCCGCAGCGATCCAGGAGACAACCTCGATCTCACCCGCGATACCCCCATCTGGGCGTTAGTCGAGTTGAAGGGAGAAGAAGGAGAGGACGAGCAAATCGTATTAAAAGGGGGTGAAGGTGTAGGGCAAATAGTTAGTGAAGGCGATCGCCCAGCGATTTATGCTTACGCTCAAAAGTTGTTGCGATCGAATCTCCACAGGTGGCTGTCGCCAACTGAAAAAATTGAAGTAACGATTATTCTTCCAGAAGGGCGCTCTCTAGCCACTCGCACCTCTAACGCCGCCTTTGGAGTCGTTGACGGACTCTCATTACTTGGCACTAGCGGCATTTCTCAACCCTTAAGCGCACCCGATTATCTAGAAATTGCTTTAGAGGAATTACGGCAAAAAGTCAAAACTCAGAGGTTAGAAGTTCAAAATTTCCCACCTCTCCCCATCTCCCCATCTCCCCATCTCCCCATCTCCCCATCTCCCCATCTCCCCATCTCCCCATCTCCCCATCTCCCCATCTCCCCCTCCCCCTCTCCTCTAGTCTTCTGCGTGGGAGAAAACGGGATCGATTTAGCTCAAAAGTTGGGAATTCAACCAGAGAAAATCGTGAAGACGGCTAATTGGCTGGGGCCGATGTTAGTAGAAGCTGGCTTGCAGCAAGTTCCGGCCATTTTGTTGTTTGGCTATCATGGCAAACTCATCAAATTGGCTGGAGGAATTTTTCACACCCATCACCACCTAGCCGACGGACGATTAGAAATTTTCATCGCTCATGGCGTGCGAGTCGGATTGCCCACGCCAACCTTACAGGAAATCTCCAACTGTGCCACTACCGAAGATGCTTTGCAATTCTTGCGCCAGTTGGATGCTGAAAGCGGTAGCAATTGGGTAGAAGGAGTGTATCAAGCGATCGCAGAAAATATCGATCGCCGCAGCCAAATCTATATCTGCACTCACAACCAACAGCAGGTTACAGTCGGTTCGGTCTTATTCGATCGCGATCGCCAGATTATCGTTACTAGTAATACAGGAAACTCTTTATTGTCCCAATTATGTTAGACTGATCTGAAAGTTTTACATCTTAATAAATTTCAATAATTATCTTGTCAAGACGTATGTAGAGTTCGTCTCTACGTTTTTCTACTAGAAAGCCTCGAACTAAAAGTTGTTTTAGCTTATCGGCGCTGCTACTTTAGCGGCGCTATATTTGTACATCTACACCAGGGCTAGGAGCGAGCCGTGACATCACCAACAGAAATTGCCACAGAAACTACAGACATGGTGGCAGAAATATCTCTAGAGTCAGTTCTCAGTCGCCAAATGTTAGTCATTCTAGACTTTGGCTCTCAATATTCCGAACTGATCGCCCGTCGAATTCGCGAAACTCAGGTTTACTCCGAAGTCCTTTCCTATCGTACTTCCGCCGAACATCTCAGACAGCTAAATCCAAAGGGAATCATACTCTCTGGCGGTCCCAATTCAGTTTACGACGAGTTTGCCCCTAAATGCGACCCAGAAATTTGGCATCTGGGAATCCCGATCCTCGGTGTTTGCTATGGGATGCAGTTGATGGTGCAACAGCTAGGCGGTGAAGTAGCTAGGGCAGAACGGGGGGAGTATGGCAAGGCATCTTTAGCGATCGACGATCCTACCGACTTACTAACTAATGTCGAAGACAACTCCACTATGTGGATGAGTCACGGCGATTCTTGTATCGGCTTGCCGCCAGGTTTTTCGATCTTAGCCCATACAGAAAATACTTCTTGTGCGGCTATAGCTCATCACGAGAAAAAACTCTACGGCGTGCAATTTCATCCCGAAGTCGTCCACTCAGTAGGTGGGATTGCCCTGATCCGCAACTTTGTCTATCACATTTGCGATTGCGAACCTACTTGGACTACTGCCGCTTTTGTCGAGGAAACTGTTCGGGAAATCCGAGCCAAAGTCGATGATAAGCGAGTGCTATTAGCTCTATCGGGAGGAGTTGATTCTTCTACCCTAGCCTTTTTGCTGCACAAAGCCATAGGCGATCGACTTACTTGTATGTTCATCGATCAAGGTTTCATGCGCAAAAACGAACCCGAACGATTAGTGAAGCTATTTGAAGAACAGTTTCACATTCCCGTGGTTTACGTCGATGCCCGCGATCGCTTCTTGGCACAAATGGCTGGTGTCACCGATCCAGAAGAAAAACGGCGGCAGATCGGGCACGAATTTATTCGCGTTTTTGAAGAAGAATCAAAACGCCTCGGCCCTTTTGATTACCTCGCTCAAGGAACTCTTTATCCAGACGTGATCGAATCAGCCGATACTAACGTCGATCCGCAAACTGGCGAGCGAGTTGCGGTCAAAATTAAAAGCCATCATAACGTCGGCGGATTGCCTAAAGATCTCAGATTCAAGCTGATCGAACCTTTACGCAAACTGTTCAAAGATGAAGTTCGCAAAGTTGGGGCTTCGATCGGTTTACCTGAAGAAATCGTCCAGCGGCAACCTTTTCCAGGGCCGGGATTAGCGATTCGGATCGTCGGGGAAGTTACTGCCGAACGGCTAGAAATTTTGCGAGATGCAGATTTTATCGTCCGCCAAGAAATCAATCGTCGCGGTATTTACAACGATTTGTGGCAATCTTTCGCTGTTTTGCTACCAATTCGCAGCGTCGGAGTCATGGGCGATCGCCGCACCTACGCTTATCCGGTGGTTTTGCGGTTTGTTAAAAGCGAAGATGGGATGACGGCCGATTGGGCGCAAGTCCCTTACGATCTCTTAGAAACTATCTCCAACCGGATTGTCAATGAAGTCGATGGCGTAAATCGGGTAGTCTACGATATTACTTCTAAGCCACCGGGCACGATCGAATGGGAATGACCGAAATTACTTCTAAGCCACCGGGCACAATTGAATGGGAACGATCGAACCGTTAGATAAATTTCCTCGATCGTGGTTTTTGCTAGTTGCTAGCAGCTAAGAAGGTTGAGTTTTTGTCTGAAATCGATCCTCAATACTGGCTGTTAGTAGACTCAGCAGGAATGCAACTAAAAATACCTGTCGATTTATCTGTGGAAAACACGGAAAATTCTGTGGAAAAGTTCGGGTTATTGTGGAAAACTTGAAGTAATTTGTAGGGATGAAATCGGGTTTGACAGAGCGTCGATCGATCTCTAAAGCGTCTCTTTTCATCCAAACCCAGGAACGGTCAGCAACAGGTATCCTGGCAACCATCCCGTCAGCACTGCTTGGACGATGCAAACCCAACCAGTTAATTTACCAATAGGCTTTTTCAATACCAGTAGCAGAAAAAATAAAAACCAGAGAAAACCCCAAGCGGCCCAACACAGACCTAGCCAGGTGGGCCAAAGCTTGCCGCCAGCATTGAGTAGCAGTCTGATAGTAACTGGTACTGCTGTCACCGCCACAAAGAAAGAAAACCAACCCAAACCGCGACCGTCTGCATCAATGTAGCGATTAATTGCTACCCAAAAATAGGTAAAAGTAAACAAGAAAATATATGCTGTAACTTCAAACGGTAGTAGATCGGTTGGTTCGGCGCGGGTGGGTAAAGAGATACAAACAAATAGGCCCACACCTCCTGCAAAGAAGTCCATCAGTGCTACTTCTTTATCTTGAATGTGCCCTAGCAGCCAAACTCCGTTGACTAGAAGAACAGCCCCTACATAAAATAAAAAAAGTCCTTGGTAGCCAGTTATTACCATTGCTTTAATCCTCCTTTGCCAACTAGCCACTCATCTTGTCAAGCTGTAGGCAAACAAATTAATTAAGCAAAGCAGCACGACTAAACTTGACGGTGCGATCGCCATGAATGATAAGACGATCTTTACCCGTTATTTTTAGTTGCAATTCACACTAATTACTTAAGTAAAATATAAGTTTTTAGCTTCGTCAAGACAGTATCTCAAAACACAAACTCAGTAAAAAATATGAGATTCGATTAAAATCGATAAAAATATTTTGATAATAATTATCATTATTTTTGTTAATTTTAATTAATAATGAAAATTAGTTTTTGTAGTCATTTATACTTTCATTTTTGCTCGGACATCACAATAATAAAAGTCATCATAGAAGTAAATAATCAGCCATAAACTAATACTGTAGCTAACAGCATTAACTAGATGAAATCGAACGTAAATGTAGTTATTGCTAGGCAAAAAATAGTATGAGTTTTTGGCAAAGACGCGATTTAATTGCCAAAAATTGGGCGCGATCGATCTTTATTGTTACCAGTCGATCGAGCTAATCAGGATGAAAAAGTTTTAGCGATTAGAGGAGTATTATGCCTAAAACCCTCTTCAAAGTTGACCTTACCAAACCAATGCACGAGCAGGAAGTGCCAGGTCATAACCGCTGGCATCCCGACATCCCAGCGGTAGTTTCAGTTAATCCTGGCGATGTTTTTCGGATCGAGTGCAAAGATTGGACGGACGGACAAATTAAGAATAACGATGACCCCAACGATATCAAAGATGTCGTGTTATCTGTAGTCCATGTCTTGAGCGGTCCGATTCACGTCAACGGAGCGCAACCAGGAGATATCCTCGTCGTCGATTTGCTGGATATCGGAGCGTTGCAGGGAGATGAATGGGGTTTTACAGGCATCTTTGCGCGAGAAAATGGCGGTGGATTCCTGACGGATCATTTTCCTAGTGCTGCTAAAGCGATTTGGGATATTGAAGGGATTTATACTCGCTCTCGTCATATTCCTGGAGTGCGTTTTGCTGGGATTACTCACCCTGGATTGATCGGTTGCGCTCCTTCTCACGAATTGCTGGCCAAGTGGAACGCTCGCGAGAAAGCTTTGGTAGACAAAGGTAGCGGTCCCCCTTGGAAGCCACCAATTCCCCCATTAGCGGCTCTGCCCAATCCAGAAAATGCCGTCTTGGGATTGCTCGAAAGAGCAGATTTCGATCGCGTAGCTGCTGAAGCTGCTAGAACGGTGCCACCGCGAGAACACGGCGGCAATTGCGATATCAAGAACCTATCTAAAGGTTCGCGCATTTACTTCCCGGTTTACGTTGAGGGCGCAAAACTATCGATGGGAGACATTCACTTCTCTCAAGGAGATGGAGAGATTTCTTTCTGCGGTGCGATCGAAATGTCAGGATATATCGATCTTCACGTCGATATCATTAAAGGTGGGGTAGAAAAATATGCCATGATTAACCCCATATTCAAACCCGGCCCGGTGGAACCGCGCTATTCAGAATACCTGGTATTTGAAGGCATCTCGGTTGATGAATTTACTGGCGAACAATATTACCTAGATGCCCACGTTGCCTATCGGCGAGCGTGTTTGAATGCGATCGAATACCTGAAAAAATTTGGCTACACAGGCGAACAAGCGTACCTATTGCTCAGTTGCGCTCCCGTAGAAGGTCGAGTTAGTGGGATTGTGGATATCCCGAACGCTTGCTGTACGCTGGCATTGCCCACCGAAATCTTCGATAAAGACATTTTGCCAACGTAGCGAAACCGAAGACCCCGGTAATGTTGGGTTTCACTCCGTACCCTGCCGGAAGGCTGCGCCTACAACCCAACCTACCAAATCGATGCGATCGAATTGCTATTTCTTAGCTGAGAGGAGCTAATTGTTATGCCACTTTACGAATATAAGTGCGAAAACTGCGGTGAATTTGAAGCCTGGAGATCGATCGCCGAAATCGATATTCCCATGGTCTGCCCGGACTGTCAGCTAACAGCCAGACGCATTTTTTCTCCTCCCCATGTCATCAGTTTGAATTCTGGAGACTTGGCTCTGGGAAGTCGAGCCTCGAAGGAACCAAAGCTAGTGCAGCGCAATAGAGAACCGGACGCTCCCAGGTATCAAAGTTCTAGAAGTGGGCGACCTTGGGCAATCGAACACTAATCGCAATGGTAAGCCGCTCGGTACGGGACAAAACTTGAAAAGGTAGATAATTTAGGCGATCGCCTCCAAAGCATACTTTATTCGACGATCGGGAATTCTGCCGAGTTCGTTAAACCATGCAAAGACGATAATCCTGGGCGCAGGGAGTCGATCGCAATTCCTGCTTTATGAGCTACTAAAACACCCAAGGCTTCTAAATAAGAGTTTACCTGTATGGCTTTAATTCCCAGCTTTTCTGGAGGAACTTGCATCTGGGTTTGATTTTCTTTGACCGCAATAATCTGTACTGGTAGTTGGCTGAAACTCAAGATCGCACTGCCACCGCAAGCTGTAGCTGGAACTATAAGCGCATCAACTTCAGAAGCCCAAACTTCAGAAGTGTGAAGTGTGGAATGTGGAGTGTGGAGTAAAGAATTCTCTCCCCTCCCCCCTCCCCGCGTCTCCCCTCTCCCCGTCTCCCCCTCACCCTCTCTCCCCCTCACCAACTGCGGGGCGCGACTCAATCCGACTAAAACGCAGGGCAAAAAGGTATAGCCCAATTCTTCGGCTGCCGATCGCGGCGATATATTTGGGTCTAAGGGTAAAGGTAAAAGGGCCGGGGCGTGAGCGCAGGGTACTTGAAAGGTACGTACTACTAAATGGCTGATGACAGCTTCGGCACCAGCGAGAGGATCGACTCCCTGCCCGTGACGGTAGTTTTGCAAGACTTCGCTGCCCACATCGTCAGGGAAGCGGGCTACCACGGCAATAGCTTCAGCTTTGGCTCGATCGATTAGTGCCTCAGCCGCCCGTAACAAACTACCGGGATTTTTAATCGTGCCCCAACTCGCACCCGATGCCGCAGTTTGTAATTCTACTTGCAGGGGAGCATCTGTAACTACGTAATCGGTGAGATTTAGCCCTAGAGTAGCCCTAGTAGCATCGGCAACTTGGAGGTGGCGGACTCGCAAATCTGGTTCGATGGCGCGATCGAGGATCAATCCTACCCGGTTTTGACGCACGGGTTGCAATCCCCACTCACCAGCGGCAAATCGATCGAGGGCGTAGCCTTCGACGTAGAGAGCGTTGGGCAAATTCCAGTACAAATTAGCCCCGTTGAGGACGTTGGGATGGGTAATGAGGATGTCGCTAACTCGAGCGATCGCTCTAGCTACTGGTAGGGCATCTCCAGCATAGCCCCCAAGTGTCGCTCCCACTCCTGTCGGAACGATTAAAACTACCGCATAAGGGCGCTGAATCACAGATTGTTTTTGGTAACGATCGCTTCTACTTTAGCTTTCTGGCGATCGACATCGACATTAGTAATCGCCCAGCGTAAGGGTTCCCCTTGGGTTTGCAATTCTGTTTCAATTGCTTGCTTTAGCTTTAAAGGAGACTCTTGAAGATCGATTTCGGCAGCGATAAAGTGCGTGGTCATAAGGCTGGTTAAAGGGTGGTAGCAATACTAGATTAGCAGGCGATACGTGCTACGCACAGGCTACGCCAACGTAGATCTTGGATTGGTAGCAACAACCGCCAGGGGTTGAAAACCCCTGGCTAATAGCGTAAGTCCACTGAAGTGGACTAAATTTACTAGAGTGTGTGAAAATAAAATACCCTCAGTCGAACTGGACTCGATCGAGTTCAAAAAAGATGCAAAATTAAGATAAAAAGATACCATATTCATGGCTCTTTGGCGATTATACTATCATCTAATTTGGGCAACGAAAGAACGTCAACCTCTGATTAAATTGGAATTTAAAGCTCCACTTTACAATTATATTATTGGTAAAGCTGATGTTAAAGGCTGTATCGTTCATGCGATTGGTGGGATTGAAGACCACGTACATTTAGTAGTTTCCATCCCTCCTCATATATCGATCGCTGATTTTGTCAAAAATATCAAAGGCAGTAGCGCCTATTATCTTAATAGTAATTTTTTATCTCCAAACTCGAATAAATTTGCTTGGCAAGAAGGATATGGAGTTTTTTCTTTAGGAAGCAAGCAACTCGATCGAGCCGTTGCTTACGTGCAAAATCAGAAAAAACATCATTTAGAAAGAACCGAGATCGCCTCTTTAGAACAAATAACCCACCAAGACGATCCACCCAAACGTTGGCACCAAACCTAAAACCCTCTTCCAGTCCTCTTCAGAGGACTTGCGCTATGAGACGGGGGTTTTGAACCCCCGGCGGTGCAACGCGGCTAACAATCGAATGGCTCGGTGCGATCGCCCTTTGGCCAAGACGGTATGGAAATGCGATCGCATTCCAGAAGCATCTCTAGGCGATCGCAGATTTCATCTGACACCAATGGCAACAACCGCCAGGGGTTGAAAACCCCTGTCTAATAGCTAAAGTCGGTTAAAACCGACTAAAGAAGCTAATTTTCGTCCTATTTAATTTAATCTCTAAAATGGCGATCGAAGAGCGATCGCTACCAACCGACCAAAACCATCCACCCAGATCTTGACACCAAACCTCAAACTCTCTTCTAGTCCTCTTCAGAGGACTTTGGCTATGAGACGGGGGTTTTGAACCCCCGGCGGTGGTGGCTATGTGCTTTCAACCCCCGGCGGTGTGACGCTATTAACCCCCTGCGGTGCTGGCGGTGGGGAATAACACTGCTGAAACCCCTGACGTAGCATCACCGCCCCACCATTTGCCAAATTTTGATGGTCTTGTCATCACTCCCACTAACTAAAGTCCGCCCATCGGGGCTAATGGCGACGGGCCAAACCAAGTCGGAATGTCCGGTGAGGGTGCGGATTTCTTTCCCAGTAGATAGATTCCAAATTTTGATAGATCCATCCCTACTGCCGCTAGCTAAAGTCTGCCCATCGAAGCTAGTAGCGACGGATTGAATTGGGCCAGTATGTCCAGTTAAGGTTTTCACTAGAGAAAAGTTAGATCGAGAGAAGTAAGAAACCCTATCAGGGGTGGGGGAAGGTTGTGGTGCTGGTGCAGTCCTGCTACTAGACGATACTATCCTGGTGCTAGGAGACGGAGAAGGGCTAACTGAGGGTGAATTCCCCCTCGATACCGAGGCCAACTTCACGTAGATATTAATCGGAATCCCCAAATAATCTACCGCCCCAGTTCTCGCATCCTGTATAGCTTGGCCGTTAATTCCCACCAACTGCCCTCGATCGTTTAGCACGGGTCCGCCACTCGTTCCTGGTTTGACCGGATTGCTGTAGACCAAAGCATACCCTTTCTTCGGCTTTGGCACCAATCGAGAAATGTTTCCCGTCGCCAATAAATATCCTCTTTCGTCATTTACTCGATCGGGATCTGCCCAACCCGCCACCAACACCGTCATCCCTTCACTCACCTTATCTGAATCGCCTAACTGAGCCACCCGATAGGTTTGAGAACTGGTGAACTCTAGCACCGCTAAATCCACTCCAGGTAAAAGCTTAATCGAGTTAACTGAGTAACTTTTACCATCTGCTGTCTGCACCGTGTAAGAGCCAGTCTCCGCAACTACGTGCCAGTTAGTCAAGACGGTGTAAGTATTTCCTTGCCTGTCAACGATTACCCCAGAACCAGTATTGGCCCCATCGATCCGCACCGTAATCGCCTTGGCAATTTCCGGTGTCGTCAGCGAAGGAGCTTGGGCAGTGACGAACCAAGGCTGAGCGATCGCTACTACTACCGTCCCTAACAAAATCGCTGGCAGCTTGGATGAAAAATTTATAGTTGGAAGCCTTTTTCTGAGGAGACGAGGGCAATAAACGAGCGATCGCACGTCCATTTTACGCCACTACCTGTTTAGCATCTCCCACCAGTTACATCATCGATTTCCACTATCCCAATTGAACTACCCGCTAGGAGTTCAAAAACCCTAGCAGTGATGAAGGCATTGTTAGCGATAATCCTGATTCTGAACGTCTCGCAGTCGAGCTTCTGGGCGGATGAAACGATCGATGTCAAAATCTAATAATTTTTGCTATCTTGACAAAGCAGATGCTTTGGGAAAAACCAGTGAATATTTCCTTGAAACCTGAGTTAGAGCAGTGGATTCAGCAAAAGGTTGAATCCGGTCAGTATCACTCTGCCAGCGAGGTGGTTGAGGATGCTTTATACCTTTTGAGCGATCGCGACCTCTTTAAGGCTATGAAGCAGGAAGGACTTCGCCAAGAACTCCAAAGGGGAATGGATAGCCCGATTGCTGGATCTTTGGACGTTGAGAATATTATTCGCCGCGGCCGAGAGCGACTACTTGCCAAGAAAGCCCAAGAGAGTTAGCTATTAGCAATGGCAAATATTATTCTGCGACAGATCGCTGAAGCCGATCTAGACGGGATTTGGGATTATATTGCTGCTAGCAACCCCGATCGGGCTGACAGTTTTATTAGAAAGCTGACGAACAAGCTAGGAATGCTGGCAAATAACCCATTAATTGGGGTGCAGAGAGAGGAGTATTTTCCCAACCTGCGAATGTTTCCGATCGAACGTTATTTGGTTTTTTATTTACCTTTAAATGATGGGATTGAAGTAATTAGAATCTTACCCGCTTCGCGCGATATAGATGTAGATTTTTTCCAGTAAAGAAGTTACCAATGTAGGAATCTATAACAAATTATTAGCTAGCCCTCTGAGTAGTTTTTAAAGCAACCAGCCACCACCTGTCGATCGAGTCCTCTTGAGATGACTTTAGCTATGAGCCAGGGGTTTTGAACCCCTGGCGGATGGCGGTATCAACGTTACCGATAATCCTGACTTTGAACATCTCGCAAGCGAGCCTCTGGGCGCGTAAAGCGATCCATTTGACTTTCAAAGAAAGCGCGATTTGCCATTAAGTGCTTCGGGTTTGGATCGTCTAGAGGATAGAGCAAAGCAGTTCGCAAAGCTTGAATTACCGCCGAAGTAACGTTATACATCGATCGCTGGAAAGTAATCCCCAATTGAATCAACACGTCATCCTGACCCCGACAGTGTTTTTGATAGTAATCCACCAAATAAGGGGGCAAGAAGTGGTACATATCTTGCATCAACAAAGTGGGAGGAATTCCCGCTGTTCCTACCGGAAACACGTCAGCGTAGAGAATACCGTAATGAAAATCTTTTTGATCGTCAGGCACTTCTTTAGCTTGGGCATTGTAAGACTTAGTACCCCTGAAAGGTGCCGTTCTATAAAACACCGCTTCTACATAAGGTAACGCCGCTTCATAGAGCCAAGTAAAGCCCTTCGATTTGGGGATAATTTCGTAGCATTCACCCCGAATATAAGCGTGATGGTAGATCGGACGGCCCGCGATCGCAAAAATCCCATTCACCAAGAAATTCATCGCATCGGGAACGCCTTTAAACCCGCCTTCATCGTAGATATCAGACATTTCAAAGAACACCGGAGCCATCACTTCCCAGAACAAGCCCAGATTAGCGTAGTAAGAAAGTTGCCGTACCTGCTCGATAAACATATCCGGGAACAACTTATACAGCCCCAACATCACGGGATTGCCTTGAAAGTAAGCTTCTATTGCTCGTCTGGCGTTAGCTTTGTATTCCTCGCTATCGAGATAAGAATCAAACTTGTTGTAGGGCGCATACATTCCCCGGTGCCAAAGCATAGCTTGCATACAAGCTTCGGCGAATTCCATATTGATGCGATCGTGCCACAAATGATGGAACAACTTGGGCATTTTGCCAGTTTCGCCCTTTTCCATAAATGCCAGCAACTCTGGATGAGCGGTAGCTACTCCCCGCCAGATTCGCAAGTCAGCATCATCGCCAGCATAATGGTTGTGTCGCTCTAAATACTCCTTCGAGATGAAGTATTTAAAAAACGGCAAAGGATTCAAAAACACCTGTTCGGCAATATAAAGCAAATCGCGCCAATAGAAATCCATCGGCACAGCATAAGCCTTATAGATACCGATAATTTGCATCAAATTTTCTGGCGTATCGGGCAGCATCGAACCACCCGCCTCCAACCGATGAATCACATCTGCAAATTCGTGATTGGAAGGAGGAATCTTAGTATTAATAGGAGCAGTGGCAATCATTGTTCAAATCAAAAGTCAAAAGTCAAAAGTCAAAATCGTTAATTGCAGCCGAGATCTAGCAAGAAAAACTTTGCGTACCTCTGCGCTAACCTTTGCGTACCTTTGCGTTAAAAAAAACCTAGGTATCGCCTCTTAAAAGTTACTCTCGTAACATCCGAAAAGCTACTTGCTGAGGGGTATCTGTAGGAACCGCTGCCACCATAGCTGTAGTAGTACGTTCGCTCCAGCGCAACATCCAAATCGGCTGTACCCCCAAGAACAAAATCAAAGCAGCCATAATCAAAGCCGGAATTTGCTCCGATCGCAGTACCTTGGGATAGTAAGCCAGTTTGTTATCTAACTTGCCGAAACAGGTACGATTGAGGAGAATCACAAAGTAAACAGCCGTTAACCCAGAGCCAAGAATGCAAAAGAGGGTTTGCACTGGAAAGATCGCAAAACTGCCCTGAAATACCAGAAATTCAGCGACAAAGCCCATCATTCCAGGGATCCCCGCACTGGCCATGCCAGCCAAAATCAGCATCGCCCCAGTCGAAGGCAATCCGCGCAGGGGATTTAGCAACCCGTTGAGAACGTCGAGTTCGCGAGTTCCAGTTTTGGCTTCAATTACGCCCACTAGATAGAACAGCAACGCCAGAATCAAACCATGGCTCACCATTTGCGCCACCACCCCAATTAGGGCGATGGGAGTCAGCGCCGCTGCCCCTACCAAGACGTAACCCATATGACCGATCGAACTGTAGGCTACCATGCGCTTGATGTCTTTTTGAGCGATCGCGCTTAATGCCCCATAAAGTACGCTAATTGCGCCCAAAGTTGCCAATCCAGGAGCCACGATAGGCCACGTTTCAGGGAACAACTGCAAACCAAAGCGGACTAACCCATAAGTTCCTAACTTCGCCAACACCCCACCCAACAAAATTGCCACTGGCGGAGAAGCTTCCACATAAGCATCTGGCAACCAAGTATGCAAGGGAACTATAGGAGTTTTGATACCAAAGCCTACCAACAGAATTACTAATAAAATTAGTTGGGTAGTTATCGGCAATCCTTGAGTGGCAATAGCATCGAAATCAAAACTCTCAGAATTGCTCAACCAAGTTATTCCCAGGAAACCTGCCAAAATCAGAATTCCCGATACTGCCGTGTAGATCAAAAACTTGATGGCAGCATAGCCTCGTTTCTCACCTCCCCAAATAGCAATTAGTAGGTAAAGGGGGATTAGCTCTAATTCGTAGAACAAGACGAAGAGTAATAAGTTTTGAGCGACAAAAGCCCCAACAATGCCAGCATGAACTAACAAAATCAAAGCGTAGTAAAGCCGAGGGCGCTGGATTTCTTCGTTGCGGCTATAAATGACTATTGCTGTTAGCAAGCTGCTTAACACCAATAATGGAAAAGAAAGACCATCAACGCCAAGTTTATAGGTCAAACCTAATTGAGGTATCCAGGATAAATATTCTTGAAACTGCAAGCCCGAAGAGTTAATATCGAACTGAGTTAATAACCAGATAGTTACTAACAAAATGACACCAGCGATCGCCAACGCGATCGATCGCAACCGACTTGCAGTTAGATTCCCCGGCAAAAATCCAACAATTGCAGCGCCCAAAACGGGCAACCAAATCAACGTGCTAAGCATGATTTTAGGAGTTCAGAAGTTCAGGAATTTATAAGGTAGGAGGCAGGAGGCAGGAGTAAAGAATTTTCTCCCCTCGCCCCTCTCTGCGTCCCCCCTCTCTTTAACTAGCTCACCATACTGACTCTACCAGTATCCAAATCGTAATAGCCACCGACAATTTTCAGCTTGCCTTCTTCAATTAATTTTGACATCACTGTAGAAGCTTTCAACTTGTCAACTTGCAGTAAAACATTTGCTTTGGTTGTTTTTTCTAAGCGATCGCCTGTTTCGCCATCCGTTGTGGCTACTGCTGGCTTAATTGCGTCTAAAACGCTAGCAATTTGCCCCGGAACTTGAGCGCCTTTGATACAGGCATCAACCGCTCCACAGCGTTCGTGACCTAATACCAAAATTACTTTTGCCCCCAATACTAAAGTGCCAAATTCAAGGCTGCCAATTTCTTCTACTGGTGCGATATTACCAGCTACACGGTAGACAAATAGATCGCCCAAACCTTGGTCGAAAATAATTTCAGATGGCACTCTAGAATCAGCACAACCGAGAATAGCAGCAAAGGGATTTTGTTGTTTAGCAACTTCTGTGAGACGAGCCAAATCTTGGTTGGGATTTTTACGTTTCCGACTGACAAAACGCCGATTACCATCCATTAACATTTTGAGAGCTTCATCTGGAGTAACATCGCTCTTTTTTGCCGCTACTGGTTCGGGAGCGAGCAGTTGAGAACCAACCCCGGCAGTTAAAACACCTGCGCCGATCGCTCCGGCTCCAAACTTGAGTATATTCCGACGAGAAGTATTGAGATTCCGAGTTTTCATTTTAGTTTTCCTCACACCAATTTAAAATCCAAAATCGATCGAGCCAAATGTTAGCAGCCCGACAAACAGGGCAATTCCTAACAGAATCGACAGCGCATAAAATTGCGTTTGTCCAGAAACATTGTATTTCAATCCTTGTCCGCCAAAAACTGTTGCTAATCCGACTAAATTAACCAAGCCATCAACGATGTAGCGATCGAACCAGGCAATAACTTTTGAAACTGCGTCAACGACAAATACGATGCTAAAACGGTAAATTTTAGGAGTATAAAAGTCGTAAGATACCAAGTCTTGCAGTGGTTTAAAAGGTAGTTGTACGGGCTTTTTCCAGAGGTTATTGAGATAGACAACGCTACCAAGACCTAGACCAGTTATGCTCGACCAAATTAGCAGCAAAGCTACTTCTTTATTGAGAACTTGCCAGTTGGGGAGCAGCCCTAGTCTTTGAAGCACAAAGGGCATATGTATGGTTAAACCCAGTAAAAAGGTCATCGGTAATATCATCGGCCAGTGAACTTCGGGCGATCGCTCTGACATCTGTTTCGGTTTGCCGCCAAAAATCAGTCCGAAAACTCTAGCCAAGCCGAAAGCAGTCAAGGCATTGACGACTAACAATATCCCCACCAGCCAGGGCTTGGTTGACCACAGCCCATCTGCTAGTTCTAATAGCGCCCAAAACCCACCTAAAGGAGGAAAGGCGATCAATCCTAGAGTGCCGACAACGAAGGCTGAGCCAGATATCGGACGGCGGGACCACAAACCCCCTAATTGAGTTAAGTCTTGAGAAACGCTGTTCCAAATCACCGCGCCCGCACTCATAATTAATAGGGCAACAGCCAGTGCATGGGTTAATAGCAAGTGAAAAGCGGCATCATTTTGTAAAGTACCGACTGCCACGAAGACTAAGCCCAGGTAAGCAGTAGTAAGATATGATAAAGCGCGTTTGATGTCGATTTGACCGATCGCGATTAAAGAACCACCTACCGCTGACAACAGACCGATAAATACTGTGGCTGATAGGGTAAAAGGCGAAAGTGCTAGAACGGGTTCGAGTTTAATTAAGATCCAGGCACCTGTTGCTACCACCACCGAGTTTCGCAAAATGGTGCTAGGAATAGGACCTTCCATCGCTTCGTCCAACCACAAGTGCAAGGGGAACTGAGCGCACTTGCCCATCGGCCCGGCAATTAAAGCCAATCCCAATAAGGCAAACATGGTGGGATGAGCGGCGGCATACTCTTGAGTGGCTTCGCTAACAGCCCACAGCTTGAGTTGGGAAAAATCCCAAGTGCCGACTAGGGGCCACAAAGCCACCACCCCCATTAACATGAATAAGTCGCCCACCCGCTTGGTCAAGAAAGCATCGCGGGCACCCGTTACTACTAGAGATTGATTGAACCAGAAACCTACTAAGAGGTAGGTTCCCAACGTCAGCAACTCCAAAATGATGTAACTAAATAATAGAGAGTCGCAAAGGACTAAGGAACACATTCCAGCCTCGAAAAAGGCCAGCAGGCAGTAGAAGCGTCCCCAGCCCCAATCCATCTCCATGTAACCGATAGCGTACAGTTGCGCCAGCAAGTTCAACCCCGTAACGATCGCGATTGCCCCCACCGAAATGGCAGAAATCTCGATCGGTAAAGTTAAAGTCAAATTGGCAACTTGCAACCAGGTAAAAGTGAACTCTATCGGCGGCTGATTCCACACTAAAGGGAAAGCTAGCAAGCTTTGGATGAAAGCAGCCAGCGTCATCAACAAGTTGATATAACCAGCAGGTCGCGGCCCGGTACGCCTAGTAATCGCTGGCAACCAGAGAGTCGAGAGCGTCGCGCCCAAAATTGCATAAACAGGTACCATCCAGATGGTCTGGACTAGAAATGAAGTCATGCGATCGAAGCCTAAAAAACTACGTTCGGGAACTCAGAACTAGAGACGCGAAATCTCATTTGTTCTGCATCTGTACCCCATGAATTTCTCTACTGTTATCATAGGGCAGAGAATATATAATGAAAAGCCAAAGTTTCTAATTCAAATCATAGATTTAAATCTATGCAAGAAAACTGTGACATCCGCAAATATCTCCAGACATCAAGTACAGAGACATCTATAGCTATTTATCTATGATAGAGGTCGAATAGAAAGTATATAACTTAAATTCAAAGCTTAATTAACTAATGATAGAATTTAATCTATAAATATTTTCCTCACAACAGCAGTCATGAAGAACGCCACCTTGCACCAGCTTCGGGTCTTTGAAGTAGTAGCGCGGCACTGTAGTTTTACCCGCGCGGCTGAAGAACTCTTCTTGACTCAGCCTACTGTATCGATGCAAATCAAGCAGCTTAACCAAGCTGTCGGCTTGCCTTTATTCGAGCAAATCGGCAAGCGTCTCTATCTCACCGATGCGGGACAAAAACTCTACGTCACCTGCAAAGACATTTTCGAGCAAATGGCCCAATTTGAAATGGCAATTGCCGATCTCAAAGGCATGAAGCAAGGGCAGTTGCGTTTAGCGGCGATCACTACAACTAAGTATTTTTTGCCTCGTCTCTTGGGCCCGTTTTGCGAAAGATATCCTGGCGTAGACGTATCGTTGAACTTCTCAAACCACGAACGCGTTTTGCAGTCGTTGAACGATAACGCTTACGATCTTTATATCGTCAGCCAACTTCCAGAAACTACCGATGTTGTCTCTTATCCGGTATTGGAAAATCCCCTAGTGGTGTTAGCCCCGCAAAACCATCCTCTGACTCAAGAGCAGAATATCACCCTAGAGCGGATCGCCCAGGAACCTTTTATCATGCGAGAATCCGGTTCTGGTACTCGCAAGGTAGTGCAGCAGCTATTCGAGCAACACGATCTGCCACTCAAAGTCAGGCTAGAGTTGAGCAGTAATGAAGCAATCAAGCAGGCGATCGTCGGTGGATTGGGAATATCAGTCCTGTCGATTCACACCTTAGCATTGGAGGGAACCCACGGTCCTTTAGCAGTTTTAGATGTCAGTGGCTTTCCGATCGATCGCCATTGGTATGCCATCTATCCAGCCGGAAAACAGATGTCTATCATCGCCCAAACCTTCGTTAATTATCTGCAAGAAGAAGGCAAACAAATGACAGAATTAAAAGTCGATACTCCTGCGGTTCCAGTTAGCTAGAATATTCGATCGAGCCAGAGTAAATTATCTTTCTTCGATTGTCGCTCGACATTTTGCCCAGAAAGGCGATCGCGCGATCTCTGTCTCCAGAAGTCAAGCAGTTGCAGGAGAGTGGATTCAAGCAGATATTTCTACTTCTGAAGGGATCGAATCAGTTGCCGAGGCCATTGGTGAATCTGTCTTAGATGCCCTTTTATTCATGGGGGGAGTTTGGGAAGATGGAGCATTTACAGAGCAATACGACTTTATGAAAAGCTCCGATCGAGAAACTCGCTATGTCATCGCAGTGAATACTATTGCCCCTATAGAATTAACTAAACAACTCGCTAAAAATCTTGCCAAATCGGACAACCCAAGAGCGATATTTATTGGTGCGCTATCTGGGCTAGATAACTCTGCATCTGTTGAAGTGGCTAACACGGCATCAAAGTTTGGGTTAAGAGGTGCGGCACAAGCATTAAAGTTGGCCTTACGAGATCGCAGGATTGGGGTCACGGTGATTAATCCTGGTAACGTGGCGACAGAAGAAGTATTAACAGATATTGAAGAGGGGCGATTTTCCCAACAAGTTCCAATTCCACTTGCGGATCTAATTTCTGCAATAGAATGGATTTTGTCACTTTCAAATACTGTAGATGTGGGAGATATTAATATACATCAAAAACTTAATTAATCTGCGTTGCTTAGAGATTGTCGATCGAGTAGGTGACAATCTATCAGCATTAAAAACTGTTCTTCTACCGCTCCCTGATTAAGGAGTGTAGGATGATAAAAAGGAGGGCAATATGAGTATTGCTATCATCGACGAGGTTGTCGAACAATTGAAGGTCATGCCGCAGCATTTGCAATGGCAGGTGCTTGAATTTGTTCGGGAGTTGGTCAAATCGGAAATGCGAGGTACACCAGGGCAGCAGTTATTGCGTTTTGCTGGTTCAATCCCTCCAGACGATCTCCAATTAATGCATGAAGCCATCGAGCAAGATTGCGAACGGGTAGATGTTGATGAGTGGTAAGTATTTGCTGGATACTAACATCATCATTGCCCTTTTTGCAGATGAAGCGATCGTGAAGGACAATCTCGCTCAAGCCAGCGAAGTTTTCATTAGCCACAGTCAAATTCCTGAATGAAGACTGCCATTCTCACTCCACTGCAAGAAGAACTGACAATTCTGGTTGATGGACTAGAGCAGTTTGGGCTGCAAAAAAGGGAGTTACGAGCGGGTAATCTAAGCATTTTTGAATTTAGTGAGGTTGATTTACTCGTTGCTTGTGGCGGACAGGGGAAGACACAGTTTGGTATTCAAGCCCAATACTTGCTTTGCCAAGTTCCCCAAATACAACTGTTAGTATGTGCGGGAGCCGCTGGAGCATTATCTGATTCATTAGACGTTGGTGATGTAGTTGTCGCAACGGAAACAGTTGAACACGACTACCATCTGAAATTTGTCAGTCGTCCTTTACCTCGTTTTGCTGGCGCTCGTCCAGTCATTAAGGTTCTACAAAACTTACCTCAGACGGATTCAGCGTTTTCAGTTCATTTCGGTGCTGTTGCAAGCGGTGACGAGGATATTGTTGATGTTGCCAGAGGTCGAGAGTTAATGAACAAGACTGATTGTGTTGCTGTGGCGTGGGAAGGTGCCGGAGGTGCGAGAGCGTGCAGATTTAATCAGAAGTGTTACGTTGAGTTGCGTGGTGTTACAGATACAGCAGATCGTCAAGCTGCGGCAGATTTTGAAGCGAACTTGGTAACAGCTATGCACAATCTAGTTCAAGTCATTATCCAATGGAGAGCAACGTTACAACCAAACGGTGCGGTACAACAAGTCGCTGCACCGGAACAATGAGGTTAATTGGTTGAGTTCGAGAGGTTGTCTGCGTTCGGTGAGCTTGGTCGTTAGCATTTTATATGCGATCGCACCTTCAGAGTGTCATAAATCAATTTTCCTGATGTTGGTAGCGCGATCGCCAATCTCCGATCTTAATCAATGTCTTGCTCCCCTCTCCTCGCAGAAAAGGGGCTGGGCGCTGCCGCGAGCCTGCCGAACGGGGAGAGGTCAATTTTTCACGTTAAGATCGTCAACATACTAAACTTCTAAACTCGCTCGCTATGCCGACTTTACTAGCCGATGCCAAAAACTTACTTGCCGACCAGATCGATCGCTATCGCCATCAAGTAGATTATTTAGCCATTCGCTTAGAAGAAGCTGAAGGAACCGACATCTTCTTGCGAGGCAATAAAGTAGAAACCTTGAGCGAAGGGATTTCCATCGGCGGTCAAGTGCGGGCTTGTTACAAAGGCGGCTGGGGATTTGCCAGCTTTAACCGACTAGATACTTTAGCCGCAAGAATAGAAGAAGCGATCGCCGCTGCTAGATTAGTCGGTGAAGAAGAAACCCTACTCGCACCAGTAGAACCCGTAGTAGATGTTTGCTCTCTGCCATTAACTGGCAGCAACCCTCGGCAAATTAGCTTAGCTCAGAAGAAGGAATTGTGCGATCGCTACAATGAAATTCTCCGCAGTGCCGACCCCAAAATTACTACTACCTCTGTTCGCTATGGCGATAGTTCCCAGAAAATTATTCTAGCGACATCCGATGGCACGTTAATCGAGCAATCTTGGGTCGATATGGAAATGCGCTTTGCCGCCACTGCCCGCGATGGGGAAACAGTGCAAACCGGGAGAGAAACTATTGGTTCGCGTCAAGCTTATGAAGACCTGACCGACTTAGATACACAAGTACGGGCTGCTGCCAAACGAGCCGCGATCGCCCTCTCTTTGCCTTCTGTCAAGGGCAATACCTATACAGTCGTCATCGACCCCATCCTAGCTGGATTGTTCGTCCACGAGGCTTTCGGGCATCTTTCAGAAGCAGATATGGCCTACGAAAACCCCGATATCCTAGAAGTAATGAGCATGGGGCGGCGATTTGGCTCCAAAGAATTGCAGATTTTTGATGGGGCGGCTCCTCTAGGTCATCGCGGCAGCTACTTCTACGACGATGAAGGCACTCCGGCAACAACCACTCAATTGATTAAAGATGGGATTTTAGTCGGTCGCCTCCACTCTCGCGAAACCGCTGGCAAGTTAGGCGAGCAAGCTACTGGCAACGCTCGTTGTTTGAACTACCACTTTCCACCCATTGTTAGAATGACCAATACCTGGATCGAACGGGGCACGACTCCAGTAGCCGACTTATTTGCCGATATCTCCGAAGGAGTCTACGCCTGTAATTGGCTGGGAGGAATGACTAATGGGGAAATGTTTACCTTCAGTGCGGGCGAAGCCTGGATGATTCGAGATGGTAAGATTGCCGAACCCGTGCGAGATGTTACCCTTTCTGGCAATGCGTTCAAGACTTTAGCCGATATTGAAGCTATAGGTAATGATTTCTATTGGGATGAATCTGGCGGTTGCGGCAAAGGCGGACAAAGTGGTTTAGCTGTAGGTTGCGGCAGTCCTAGCTTGCGAATTCGTGATGTAGTCGTCGGCGGTGAAGCTGCTTGAGCAAATCGAATAGATGATATGAAATCCGGTTTTAAAACCATGAATCCAGCCCTCAAAGGAGCCTCCGGCTCCCCTCTGATAACAGAAACTTCCGTTCCCCTCTCCTCGTAGGAGAGGGCAGGGTGAGGTGGGAGAGTGGTTGGAGGTGATGGCAGCAATGGATGGTATGAGAACCAGATTTGATGTTATACCTTTTGCAAAAATCCCAACTTTAGATTTAAAACGCAGATGGACAGCGGATGAACGCAGATAAACGCAGATATTTTTGATAAGTTATCGACTTATGCCAGAGGTCTTTACTCTGCATCTTATAACTGGGCATCTGTCAAATCGGTTCTGCTCAAATCGGTATTATTCAAGTTAGTACCAACTAATTTTGCTCCTACCAATTGGGCATCGCTTAAGTCGGCATCGCTCAAGTCAGCCCGACTCAAATCGGCATCATATAACCGAGCATTTTGCAAACTAGCACCCATTAATTTGGCTTTCTGCAAGCTAGCATGACTTAAATTAGAGTTGCTCAAATCGGCGATCGCTAACTTGGCTCTATCTAGATTCGCGCGACTCAAATCGGCATCATTTAATTGAGCGCCAATCAAATTAGCCCCCGATAAATTAGCGCCTGCAAGCTGAATTCCTCTAAAATCGCCACCTTGAAAATTCCTTTGACCCGCAGCATATCGCCTTAGCAATTCGCCCCCGTCGGTAACGTTAATCTCTCGTCGAGGCTGGCGATTGTAAGTAAAAGTAAAGGTGTCGCCACTATTAATAACTCGTCGCATTTCCTCATACAGGGAATACTTACCGATGCCGCTTAGCTTTACCCAAGCCTTAGACCTAGTTAAAGCCACAAATAGCTGATTGCGGAGAGTAATATTACTTTCATTTTTAGCGACATTATCTAATCCTACGATATACACCATTTCGGCTTCGTTTCCTTTGGCGCGGTGGATGCGAGAAACGGTAATGCTGCGATCGCACCAAAATTTATTCGGGTTGCGGTTTTCTGGATCTGGTTGCAAAATATTCGCTGCACTCGTCCCAGGAATGAATATATTAATTCCTTGAGCTATTAAAAAACTAGCAACCTGAGTTTCCAAGTTCATCGCCTCAAAATAGGAACCGAGAACCACCACCAGAATTTCCTGACTCGGTTGCAAACCATCGCGTTCGAGGTTGTGGCGAATATTAGTAGCTAACGCGGTTAATTCTTCCTGGCGAGTTTGATAAGTTTCTAACTCGATAAGTTCTCCCGCCCACAGTTGCGGGATGGGATTGGGAGAGTTTTCTGGCAGCCACCGCAGGGTAATTTCTTGGCCGCGAGTCAAACGCCCCGTCACTTCATAGCCAATAGCTTGCCAATCTTCGGTGCGAGTCATCCCCGAAATCGCGCCCCCAGGTCGCAACAAACCCATGCCCATCGCTTGGGCTGCGGTCAGAATCGGGCCGGGAGTGCGATAGCAGCGGCGGATAATTTCGCTTTTGGCAATCCCGTCGGTATATTGTCCCGTTACCAGATGCCCCAATTCATCGCCAAACAATTCGCTGGCGGTGGGGATGCTCAAACTTTCTAAACTTTGGGCTTCATCGTATGCCCAAATCAACCGTCGCCGTTCTGGATGTCGGGACTCTACGGGTCGCAAAGCTTGATATGCCATCCAGTAAAAGGGTTGTTTGCCCTGAAATTTTAACCGATCGTCCACGATTAAATCTTGTCCCTCATCGATCGCGATCGCATCAAATATCTGAGGAATTACCGCGTCTTGAAGTAACTGAGAGCAAACTTCGGCTAAAGCTTCGTTGGGCAACTTGCTATCGGTATCGTAAACAGTTCGCCTGGGGATGTTAGCAGCTTCGCAAATAGTGCTGTAAAGTCCGGGTCGATTTTTGGCCCCCCAAGCGTGCAACACTTTCAATTTAGGATTAGTAGGGTCGTAACCAACTTCGCCGCTGCTGAACCGCCGCAGCCACTTATCGACTTCAGAAGCGATCGCATCGTACAAACTCCGGCTGAAAAATACTAAAGCCAGATCCCAATCTGGATGTTTGAGGTGCATATGAGCGATTTTTTGGCACAGCAAAACGGTTTTACCCGCGCCAGCTATACCTCTAATTCGCTGCGGGCCGGGCGGAATTTGCTTGCCAATTAATTCTTGCTGCCAATCTAATTTTGACAGTTGCGATCGCGCTTGCAATATTACCCAGGCGCGGGTTCCCGGTTGAGGTGGTGCATTTGGGAGGCTAACTGGTTTCTTCGCCCGCTGGCGGAAAACGGGCGCACCGCCCAAGATTGCTAGTAATAGTTCCCACTGTTCGTCGTTGAGTTCTTCCCCCTGAATTACAGGCCCAGTTGCCTCAATCGCAGAAACCAGAGGATACGGTATAAATTTATTTTTATTCTCCGCCCTCTGCGCCCTCTCTCCCCATCTCCCCATCTCCCCATCTCCCCATCTCTCTAACTGAAGATATTCTTGAAACAAGATCGGCGGACAACTAGGCAATCGATCGAAGCTTTTCTGCTGCCATTGAGTTTGAGTAATTTTGGGGAGAGCAACGATCGCTCTGCCGTTGACTCGACGGCGTAAAGTTGGTTCGCGATCGCTATATCCTAAAAGGGCAAACAGTTGATTTTCTGCTTGTTCGTAAGGTCTGATTCGATCGGTGTAGAAGTTTTGTAACTGCCACAGATGACCAGCGATCGAAACAATTTGCTCGATCGCGATCGATTTGACTTCAATAATTATTAAACCGAGTTGGCGATCGGCGATTAAAATATCTGGTTCTTTGCGACTTTTACCGACTTGAGAAAAGATCGGATAGCGCCAGTAAGCGATACATTCTCGATCGACAAAAGCTTTTTGAATTGCGTCCCAAACTTGTTGTTCGCCTTTTTGCCCGCTTTTTCCTAGCGGTTCGGTGGTAATAAATTTAGAGCGAGACTTAGAGGCGATCGCCATGACAATTCGCAGTTCGCAATTCGCAATTTATCATTTCCGATTTAGCAAAAACAATTTTCCAGACAAAAATTTGAATTTATTATCTTGAATTTTTAATGGAAGTTAAAAAAATAATTGGGTAATTCTTGTGGGATAGCCCTCTGGGCTGTCCCACTCACGACTGATATTTAGATCCTTTTTGTTTTTCTCTTTTTCAGGACTACCCAAACCACAAAGGCTACTATTAGCAGAACAAATACGATTTTAGAAACGGGTCCGAGATACTGTTCTACCCAATCGTAATGCGTTCCTAACTTGTAACCAATAAATGTCAGCAAACCTACCCATAAGGTAGTACCGAGCGTGGAATAAAGCAAGAATGGCAGCAAAGGCATTTCGTTGATGCCTGCTGGCAAGGAAATTAAAGTCCGAACTCCTGGTATGAGACGACCGAAAAAAACTGCTTGTTCGCCATGTCTAGTAAACCAATTGTTAGCGCGATCGATATCTTGTCCCGATACCCCAATCCACTTCCCGTACTTGTTAGCTAAGCGCCTGATATTTTCTTCGCCGATGAGTTTGCCGACGTAATACCAAGGAAACGCACCCACAACTGTACCGATAACACCAGCCGCGATCGCGGGGACAAATTCCATTCTCCCCTGAGAAATCGTAAACCCGGCTAAAGGCATAATTAACTCGGAAGGAATGGGCGGAAACAAATTTTCCAAAAACATCAACAACCCGATTCCCAGGTAGCCGAGGGAAGTCATGGTATTAGTTATCCATTCCTGCATTAATAGAATTCCTCAAGAAGAATACAGAAGTTCAGAAGTTCAGAATGTAGAGACGCGAGATCTCGCGTCTTTACAGGAGTTCAGAAGGAAGAGAATAATCTCGATCCCAATTTGAAAAAAAGAATGCGGTACATAATACCACTGTAGGGGCGCAATGAATTGCGCCCCTACAAAATATATTGCATCTCAAAGGCAAAATGGGATCAAGTACCGGAAGTCCAAGAGTTGATGTACTCAATTTGATCGGCAGTAAGAGTGTCAATGGTAATTCCCATTGCTTGCAACTTCAGTCTGGCGATCTCTTTATCGACTTCAGCCGGAATGGAATGAATTCCTGGCTGTAATTTGCCCTTATTCTTTACCAAATATTCGGCAGCTAAGGCTTGGTTGGCAAAACTCATATCCATCACCGCGCTGGGATGTCCTTCAGCAGCGGCTAAATTGATCAAGCGCCCTTCGCCCAGAACCACCACAGATTTACCATTTTTCAGGCGATACTCTTCGGTAAAATTCCTTACCTGTTTGACTTCTGTAGCTTTACTAGCTAGCGTCTTCAGGTCGATTTCGATGTCGAAGTGCCCGGAGTTACAAACCATCGCCCCGTCTTTCATCGCGTCAAAATGTTCGCCGCGAATTACGTGCTTGTTGCCAGTAACGGTAATGAACAGATCCCCTAGAGGGGCAGCTTCAGCCATGGGCATGACTCGGAAACCATCCATCACCGCCTCGATCGCTTTGGTAGGATCGATTTCGGTGACGATGACGTTAGCGCCTAATCCCCGCGCCCGCATCGCCGTACCTTTGCCGCACCAGCCGTAACCGACGACAACTAGGGTTTTTCCAGCCAACAGCACGTTAGTAGCGCGGATCACGCCATCGAGGGTAGATTGCCCCGTACCGTAGCGGTTGTCAAAGAAATGCTTGGTATCGGCATCGTTAACGTTCATGGCGGGGAACGTCAGCACGCCATCTCTGAACATCGCTTGCAACCGGACGATCCCGGTGGTGGTTTCTTCGGTAGTGCCGATGACTTCTGCTAGTTGTGCTTGGCGTTCTTGCACCAAAGTAGCAACCACGTCGCAACCGTCATCGATGATGATATGCGGACGGTGATCTAAGGCAATTTGAACGTGGCGGGTGTAAGTTTCGGCATCTTCACCCTTGATAGCAAACACGGGAATGCCTTCATTGACCACCAAGCTAGCGGCGACATCATCTTGAGTCGAAAGGGGGTTGCTGGCAATCAAGATCGCATCAGCACCAGCCGCTTTAATCGCGATCGCTAAATTAGCAGTTTCGGTAGTGACGTGACAGCAGGCGACAAGACGAATCCCTGCCAACGGCTTTTCTTTAGCAAAGCGATCGCGAATTTGACGCAATACGGGCATTTCTCGCCCCGCCCACTCGATCCGCTGTTTGCCACCTGGCGCGAGGGACAAATCTTTGACTTCGTGATTCAGCTTGGTAGGGGTTGCAATCATGAAATTTAGTTCTCAGCTACAAATAATTCTTCCGGTTTTCACTAGGTTAACTGATGTTGCGACTAAGTGGGAGAGATTTTTATAGTTATAGCGGTTTCTGGGCAAAGTCCTCTTTAAAACCCTCTGAGTACGGCGCTGCCAGTTCCTTGAAACATCAGCCAAGACAAGAAAAAATTGGAAACAAAGATCGCCAGCAAAGCTGTAACCACAGCCGTAGTAGTAGATTGACCGACACCTTTAGCTCCTCCGGTAGTAGTTAAACCCCAACTGCAACCGATGACAGCAATTAATGCCCCAAAACAAAAGGCTTTAATCCCTGCACTGCTCAAATCCCAAATCTGGAGAAAATTGCGAGCCGAATCGAGAAACACGCTGGGATTAATGTTGTATAAATTTGAGGCCACCACCATTCCCCCTGCCATGCCCGTCATAATGGAAAAAACAGTTAAAATCGGCAGCATCAAGCAACAACCAATTAAACGCGGAACGACCAAGTAATCGATCGGATCGGTTTTTAAAATATAGAGAGCATCGATTTGTTCGGTGACGCGCATCGTGCCGATTTCGGCCGCAAATGCCGATCCAACTCTCCCGGCCACAATTACCGCCGTGAGGACTGGTGCTAACTCTCGGCTCAAGGCCAGTCCCAGCACTCCGCCAACTAGATTGCCCGCGCCTAAATTAATAAATTCCCGCGCTACCTGAATGGTAAATACCATGCCCACGGTAAGGGCGGTTAACATCGCAATCAATAGAGAACCAGGGCCGACTACTGCCATTTGCTCGACAGTGTTGCGGCGATGGATCTTGCGATTCAACAGATGAACCAGCACCTGCCCGCCCAAGAAAATTGCAGCCAGAAGGCGTTGGAACCATAAACTTAAGCCAAAAGTAGGGATTCGATCGCTCACTCCCAGTTCTACTGACTCCTTAACGTCGAATCCAGCATAACCTATAGGGGAGAGAGGGAGATGGGGAGAGAGCAGAGCATTCTTAACTCCTGACTTCTGACTCCTGACTCCTGCCTTCTGAACTCCTGAACTTCTGAACTTCTGAACTTCTGAACTCCTGATTTTATGAAATACTTCTTTCTGGCAGATGGATGGACTGTAGAGCGCGTTTGGGAGTTTGGCGGTATTTGGAACGAACTCGCTTGGCGGCGCAAACCAGAAATTCAACGTCTGAATATTTGTCTCAACGAGCAGGGCGAAAGATTGTGGCTGTACCAAGTTGAAGAAGCTGTATTGATGGTCGAAGTCCAACCGCTCGATAAATTTTCGACTGACGCAGCCAAGACCATCGGCCAAGTAGTGCTCAAACGCCTGATTAGTGCCGAACAAGCGATCGATAAATTAAACGCCACAGCCACGAGCGATACCTATGTTGAGTGTACGGCAGGCAAACCCACTTCGGGAACGCTACGGGACGGCCAAACTCTATAGGCCATTAACTGCCCGCGAGCAGCTATCCCTCGATCGACATCTCAAAACCGCTTGCAATGGACTCTAACAATAGTTAAACTTCTTTAACAGAGTTCTAAGCACAAACTTATCTGCTTGCGGAAGGCGAGTGGCTGCCTGTGGACGCTGAGTCAGCCCAAAATGTAGCCATACATAGAGGCATCGGCGGCTGAGACGGGAAACTCCGAAGACGAATAAAACCGTCCTAAATTTAACTTTTAGTTAGTAAATCTTAACTAAAGTCGAGTTTAGTCGGGGTACTTCACGATATTTCTCATTTCCTAGCTGGACAAGCAGGAATTCCTCGAATTTCATTCGTGGGGAGTGTCAAACCAATTCGCAATTACCAGTTTACAATTCGCAATGTTCCGATCGGCGTTGGCTCTGAACCCATCAATAATTACCAGTTATCCAATTGGATGGTGGTATTTTTAATTGCGAACTGCGAATTGTGAATTGACAATTGTTTTGGTCAAATAAAAAAAAGCGTCTTTTAATCAGACACTTATAATCTATTTGGAGGAGGAGCGTAGTCAATGGGACTACCCTGGTACCGAGTACACACAGTCGTTTTGAATGACCCAGGGCGACTGATTGCCGTACACCTAATGCACACTGGTTTAGTAGCTGGCTGGGCTGGCTCGATGGCCCTCTACGAATTAGCCCTATTCGATCCCAGCGATCCCGTGCTCAACCCGATGTGGCGGCAAGGGATGTTCGTTTTACCGTTTATGTCTCGCATCGGCGTAACTGGCTCCTGGGCAGGCTGGAGCGTTACCGGAGAAACTGGTGTTAACCCCGGTTTCTGGTCATTTGAAGGCGTAGCGGCGGCCCATATCATCCTGGCGGGGATGCTGTTTCTAGCAGCCGTTTGGCACTGGGTTTACTGGGATTTAGAACTGTTTAGAGACCAACGCACTGGCGAACCCGCCTTGGATTTGCCCAAGATGTTTGGGATTCACTTGTTCTTATCGGGTCTGCTTTGCTTTGGCTTTGGAGCCTTCCACCTATCGGGGCTATTCGGCCCGGGAATGTGGGTTTCCGACCCCTACGGACTCACGGGCAGCGTTCAAGCTGTAGCCCCAGAGTGGGGACCGTCTGGGTTTGACCCCTTTAACCCAGGCGGAATTGTGGCTCACCACATCGCGGCTGGAATCGTTGGCATCATTGCTGGTTTATTCCACTTGACAGTCAGACCTCCAGAGCGACTGTACAAAGCTTTAAAGATGGGGAACATTGAAACCGTCCTGGCTAGCAGTATTGCTGCTGTCTTCTTTTCGGCTTTCGTGGTCGCTGGCACCATGTGGTACGGCAGTGCCGCTACCCCCATCGAACTGTACGGTCCTACCCGCTATCAATGGGATCAAGGTTATTTCAAACAGGAAATTAACCGTCGGGCACAGGCGAGTTTAGCCGAAGGTCAAAATCTCTCGCAAGCCTACTCTCAAATTCCCGAAAAATTGGCTTTCTACGACTACGTAGGCAACAGCCCCGCTAAAGGCGGCCTGTTCCGGGTCGGCCAGATGAACAGCGGCGACGGTATTGCCAAAGGTTGGCTGGGCCATCCCGTGTTCAAAGATGCTGAAGGTCGGGAATTGTCAGTCCGGCGGATGCCTAACTTCTTTGAAACCTTCCCAGTCGTTTTGACCGATGCCGATGGAGTCGTGCGGGCAGACATTCCGTTCCGCCGCGCCGAATCGAAATATAGCTTCGAGCAAGCTGGCGTGACAGCTAGTATGTACGGTGGTGCTTTAAACGGTCAAACGTTGAAAGACCCAGTACAGGTGAAGCAGATAGCTCGGAAATCGCAGCTAGGCGAACCATTTGATTTTGATAAGGAAACCTTGAAGTCAGACGGCGTGTTCCGCACTAGTCCTCGCGGTTGGTTTACGTTCGGACACGCTTGTTTTGCCTTGCTATTCTTCTTCGGTCATCTCTGGCACGGCACGCGCACTCTCTTCCGAGACGTGTTTGCTGGTGTCGATCCCGACTTGGAAGAGCAAGTCGAATTTGGTGTCTTCCAAAAAGTGGGCGATTTGAGTACCCGCAAAAAGGAAGCAGTTTAGCTATTTGTCAGTAGTTCAGTAGTCAGTAGTTAAGAAAAAACAACTGACTACTAGCCACTGACAATTGACCAATTTAGGTAGACTGGTACTTAAGCAATCAAAAAGTTTTGCCATGGAAAGCGTTATCTATATCTTGGTTCTAGCGCTGTCGCTAGGAGTGCTGTTCTTTGCGATCGCCTTCCGCGATCCACCACGCATCGGTAAGTAGGCGGCGACAAACTGAAGTTGTTGCCTCACCATCAATATTTGAATTTTCTGAGCCACAAATCTCTTTTCGCTTATCCTAAGATTAGAAGAGAGAGACTTAAGGTGGCTCATTTTTTTGCATTTTTATCTCTTTCGGCTCTCATACCAATTATCATTAATCGTCGGAGATATGACTGGGCTGGGAGACGTAGCAGTGCTACGTCTCTACATGAGGATCTCTCCAGCTACTTTTGATAAATGGGATCGGTTCTAAAACTTTCCAGGCTCTTCCTCAAAAGATCGAGGACTTTAATTCATGCAATGCCCTTACTGTCAATATACTGATAGTCGCGTACTAGAGTCTCGTTCTACAGAAGGCGGGCAAAGCATTCGGCGGCGGCGCGAGTGTATGCGGTGCAAGCATCGTTTCACCACTTACGAACGAATAGAATTCGTGCCAGTAACCGTAATCAAGCGCAATGGCGAGCGAGAATCGTTTGATAAATCCAAGTTACTGCGGGGAATAGTCAGGGCTTGCGAAAAAACTGGGATCGAGCAAACTAAATTAGAAGCAATAGCTGACGACATCGAAGCCGAATTGCAGCAGCGGACTCTAAGAGAAGTCAGCAGTGGGGAAATTGGGGAGTTAGTTCTAGAACATTTGCGATCGCTTAGCGAAGTAGCCTACGTCCGTTTTGCCAGCGTCTATCGTCAATTTCGCGGCATCAAAGACTTTGTAGAAACCTTAGATCGCCTTCGGTCAGAAGGAGTGAGTGAGAAGTTCAGAAGTTCAGAAGTTCAGGAGTTCAGAAGTTTAAGAAGCGAGAAGTGTTGAGTAAAGAATTCTCCCCTCGCCCCTCCCCGTGTCTCCCCTCACTCTCCGCCCTCTTCCCTCTCCCTTTACTGACACAGAGGCGGTAAGATAGAGTTCGTGTAAAGTATTCTTAACGAGCCTAGCTCGCTGCTTGCCGATATGGACTTTGCTAATCTTGCTGCTCAGCTAAATGCTGGGACGATTTTGCCAGAGGGAATCGTAATTGTCACCCTAATGGTGGTGTTAGTTGGCGATTTGATCGTGGGGCGTTCTTCCTCTCGCTGGACTCCCTACGCTGCAATCGCGGGTTTATTAGCGGCGATTGTCGCTCTGTATTTTCAATGGGATATCGCCAATCCGATCTCGTTTTTGGGCGGCTTTAACGGCGATGCCTTAAGCGTGGTGTTTCGAGGCATTGTCGCCCTCTCTACAGCGGTGACGATTTTGATGTCTGTACGCTACGTCGAACAGACAGGCACATCCTTAGCAGAATTCATCACCATTTTGCTCACCGCTACGGTGGGAGCGATGCTTTTGTGCGGGGCAGATGAGTTAGTCACGATTTTCATCTCCTTAGAAACTCTCAGTATCTCTTCTTACCTGCTAACGGGTTACATGAAGCGCGATCCGAGGTCGAACGAGGCCGCTTTAAAATACCTGTTAATCGGGGCGGCTAGTTCTGGAGTTTTTCTCTACGGCGTGTCGCTGCTGTACGGGCTATCGGGTGGAGAAACCCGCTTGGCAGCTATTGCCCAAGGCATTGCTGAGTCCAAAACAGAGTTATCTTTGGGGTTAGCAATAGCTTTAGTATTTTCGATCGCTGGGATTGCTTTCAAAATTTCTGCCGTTCCCTTCCATCAATGGACTCCCGACGTTTACGAAGGTTCTCCTACTCCAGTAGTAGCCTTCCTCTCGGTTGGTTCTAAGGCGGCTGGTTTTGCTTTAGCCATTCGGTTATTGCTCACGGCTTTCCCCTTAGTCAGCAAAGAGTGGCACTTTGTCTTTACTGCCCTAGCGATCTTGAGTATGGTGTTGGGTAACGTGGTGGCTTTAACCCAAACCAGCATGAAACGGATGCTAGCTTATTCTTCGATCGCTCAAGCTGGGTTCGTGATGATCGGGTTAATTGCCGGGACGGAAGCGGGTTACTCCAGCATGGTGTTTTATATGCTGGTTTACCTGTTCATGAACCTGGGAGGTTTTGCCTGCGTCATTCTGTTCTCATTGCGGACGGGAACCGACCAAATTAGCGAGTATTCGGGCCTGTATCAAAAAGATCCGCTGCTGACTCTGTGCTTGAGTATTTGCTTGCTTTCTTTAGGCGGAATTCCCCCTCTAGCTGGCTTCTTCGGCAAAATTTACCTGTTCTGGGCTGGTTGGCGGTCTGGAGCTTACGGTTTAGTCTTGTTGGGCTTACTTACCAGCGTGGTATCGATTTACTACTACATCCGCGTGGTGAAGATGATGGTAGTGAAAGAACCGCAAGAAATGTCTGATGCCGTGAAAAATTATCCCTCTATTCAGTGGAATTTACCGGGAATGCGCCCGCTGCAAGTGACTTTGGTGCTGTCTTTGATCGCCACGTCTCTAGCTGGGATTTTATCCAATCCGTTGTTTACTCTAGCGAATGATTCCATCAGCCACACGGCAATGTTCCAACCCTCTTTATATCCAGTAACACCAGTAGCTTCGGTGTCGAGCGATCGGTCTTTACTTACGAGCCAGAGCGATTAAGCTGATAATTGCCCTCACCCCAATTCTCCTCCCAGACTTGGGAGAGGCTTCAAATCTCGATCTTGCTTCCGATTCCCCCTCTCCCAGAAATGGGAGAGGGAGCTAGGGGGTGAGGGCAACTTTGCTATCGAACTAACGCGATCGTTACGGTTGTATGGAAGAACTCAAAGTTATAGAAATAAAGGCATTCGTACCTGCAAAGAATTACGAACTGTCTAAAGCTTTTTATCGCGATTTAGGGTTTGTTATGGCTTCTGACGAGGAGGGAATAGCCTACTTCTATCGCGACAATTGTAGTTTTCTGCTGCAAGACTTTGACGCTAGCTGGCTTTTAAACAAAAAGGAAAGAGATAGTTTCCCTTTCCCTTTATTCGACTTTTGCCGTAAGTTTAACGATCGCCTTTTGGTTGGCAATAGTTAAGAAACTCTATTTAAAGCAAACCAGCATGGCTGAGTCCTAAGATAATTCCGGCTCCTAGAATATGACCGAAGCTCATCGTTGCTAGCAACTCTGGGAAATTAAAATTTCTGAACAATGCTGGCTTTGACACTGGCAAATCTGGCCCCACACCTGGCTGTTTGATGGCAAACCGACCGAGTGCGATCGCAAATAAGTTGCAAGCAATCATAATCGCGCTTACAGAAGGACTCCAGGAAGCAGTTGTAGGCACGCCCGAATCGACAACTGCTAAGCTTACCAAATGAATCAAGTTTTTATCTCCCGCTCGATATTCACATTTATCGAGCATATAGAAATCGATCGGCTGTTAGCCACAATTTGGTTGAATAATTAACAATAATTCAAAACCGGGTAGCGAAAAGGTGGGAATATGCGGGTGAAAATTTGTGGGATTACAAAACCAGAGCAAGCCCAAGCAATCGCCAAGCTAGGAGCAACTGCGATCGGATTTATGTGCGTCCCCCAAAGTCCCCGTTACGTTACTTTAGGACAAATACAAGCGGCGATCGAGCGATTGCCGCCCCAGATCGATCGCATTGGAGTTTTTGCTAACGAAACTGTAGCCGCCATCGGTAAAATTATCGCCAGCACCGCTCTAACGGGAGTGCAACTGCACGGGCAAGAATCACCAGAATTTTGCCAACAATTGCGGCAATTGTTGCCAGCAGTGGAAATCATCAAGGCTTTGAGAGTAAGAACATTTGAAGATTTAAGCCAGGTAGATATTTACTACAACTGTGGAGTTAATACTCTGCTGTTAGATGCTTACCACCCTCAAATGTTGGGGGGGACTGGCAAAACTCTAGACTGGAAATCGCTACGGCAATTTCAGCCTCCAGGTACTTGGTTGCTGGCTGGCGGTTTAAACCCAGATAATATTTTGGATGCCTTGAACTTGATTAGTCCCAGTGGAATTGACTTATCCAGTGGGGTAGAGCGATCGCCTGGAGATAAAGATCTCGATCGAGTCGCTAAGCTATTTGCCAATCTGGCAGCGTGGGAGAGGGGAGATGGGGAGATGGGGAGCAGGGGAGATGGGGAGCAGGGGAGATGGGGAGCAGGGGAGATGGGGAGCAGGGGAGATGGGGAGATGGGGAGCAGGGGAGATGGGGAGATGGGGAGCTTCAGGAGCAGAGGGGAAAATTAACTACTGACAACTGACTCCTAAACTCCTAAACTCCTAAACTCCTAAACTTCTCTTAAAAGAATGCTGCTTGGTGGCGAATTAAGTTGAGGAATTCTTCGCGAGTCTTTTGTTCTTCCTGAAATACGCCTACCATCGAACTAGTCACGGTCCAAGAACCGGGTTTTTGGATGCCTCGCATTACCATGCACATATGAGTAGCTTCGATGACTACTGCTACTCCTTTTGGCTCTAAAATTTCTTGAACTGCCTCGGCGATTTGACGAGTCAATCGTTCTTGTACTTGTAAGCGGCGAGAATACATCTCGACAATTCTAGCTAGCTTGCTCAAGCCGACAACTTTTTGATGGGGAATATAGGCGACGTGGGCTTTGCCCATAAATGGCAGCAAATGATGTTCGCACAGGCTGAACAGATTGATATCTCGGACGAGAACCATTTCGTTATGTCCCTCATCAAATATCGCCCCATTCACCAGTTCTTCTAAAGATTGGGTGTAGCCGCTGGTCAGGAATCGCATTGCTTCTGCTACCCGTTTGGGGGTTTTGAGCAATCCCTCCCGTTCTGGATCTTCTCCTACTCCCAACAGTAGCATCTTTACGGCATCCATCATTTGCTCGTTGAGGTCTTCTGAAGGAGGGCGCAAGTCTGGCTCTCTACCGTTGAGCGTGTTGCGATCCGGGCGAGAAGAAAGACGACTCATAAGGCTTCGATCGTTACTAAGAGACTCAGAACCATTGTAGTTGTCGAAAGAACCGATAGTCATAGTTAAGCTGTGATTAGAGAAGTTCAGAAGGTAGAGACGTTGCATACAACGTCTGTACAGAAGTTCGGGAGTTTAGAAAGTCGTAGGGGCGTTGGCGTTCGCGCAGCGTTCCGGAGGAAACTAGCCTGTGCCTTGCACTTAGCATTTGGGTAACAACATATATTGGTTAGACTTAAAAGTTTCTTACCAAATGCTTCGCCCGCAGGTGGAGTTTATGAGTTTAGAATTTAACTCAAAAGTCATATGCGATCGCCGCATCGCTCAGATCGAGAAACCTTGGCTGCAAGTCAATTAGTTATCTCGCTTATGCTTTGCTTTTACTCAGCACTTAACGCTCCACACTCTTAGTTAAAAACGTCCGGCGCTGGGCATGACGATTAACTCTTCAATTACTGCCGATTTTGGTAGTAATGCTGTATGCAGGATCGATCGAGCGATTGTTTCTGGAGTCATCATGGTCGATCGATCGAAGTCAGCGTTGACGCTTTCTGCATCCCAGAGGGCAGTATTAACAGAACCAGGGCAAATTGATGTGACGCGAATGCCACGTTCGCCCTCCTCTGCTGCCAAGGTTTTAGACAGGGCCATCAATCCAAATTTGCTGACGCAGTAGGCTCCCCATTCGGGAAAAACTTCTTTACCAGCAATGGAGGAGACGTTAATAATTATCCCTTCTCGGCGATCGCGCATTGAGGGCAAAACTCCCTGAATGCACTGCCAGACGCTAGTTAGATTTAAATCGATGACTCGCTGCCAGTCAGCTAGAGAGGTATCCATCAAGCTGTTGGTGTAAGCCATCCCAGCATTGTTGACTAGGATGTCGATGCCACCAAAATCTGAAGCGATCGCCTCAATTTTAGCTTTTACCCCCTCGATTTTTGCCAGATCTAGCGGGTAAGTCTGGATTTTCACCCCAGGAGTTGCTGCTTCTTGAGCTACTGTCTCTAGCTTTTCTTGAGAACGACTCACTAACGCCAGATGAATGCCCGCTTGGGCAAATGCGATCGCTGTGGCTTTGCCAATTCCACTGCTTGCACCCGTTATTATGGCTCGTTTTTCGGTGACTGAGATTAGATCCATGCAATTTCTTGACGATCGATCGCTTGCTGAGAATTTTGTAAAGATTTATTACAAAAAATATTATATCCCATATGGAGGACAAGGGAGACATTTATTCTTCCCCATCGCCCCATCGCCCCATCGCCCCATCGCCCCATCGCCCCATCGCCCCATCGCCCCATCTCCCTCTCGCCCTCAATTACTGTTACTCCTAGCCACATCAGCAATCCGTTCGATTAACTCCGTCGGTAAGACGGGTTTAGAAATGTGCAATTGAAACCCAGCCGCGATCGCCTGTCTTTGGTTGGTTTCGCCCGCATAAGAGGTAAGAGCGATCGCCGGAATTGGCTCTTTTGATTCCGAGGGGATCGATCGTATCCGCTCTAGCAAGGTGTAACCATCCATTCCTGGCATCCCGATATCGCTGAGCAGCAGATCGAATTCTGTTTGCTCGAACGCTTGCAAGGCTTCGGTAGCCGATGTCGCTTTTTGGACGCTGGCCCCGCTTTGCTCTAAAGTCAAAGCTGTCAAATTGAGATTATCTAGATCGTCATCTACAACTAGAACCCGCAGCCCGGTCAGAGAGGCAGGAAGGAGAGGACAATCTTCTTTACCTTCTTTGTCTACCAGACGATCGAGCAACGGCAACCTGACGGTAAACGTGGCTCCTTGTCCTTTTCCCAAACTATCTACTCTCACCTTACCACCGTGCAGTTCGACTAGATGCCGCACGATCGCCAAACCTAATCCCAATCCGCCCGACTCTCGACTGCTGGAGCTATCGGCTTGACGAAAATATTCAAACACGTAGGGCAGAAAGTCGGGAGCGATACCTATACCAGTGTCGCTAACTTCGATCTGAGCGTATTTGGTCGTTAACGGTTCGCTTTCTCTAGAAGAAGAACGATGGGCGATGGTTGACAACTTAACTTCTACTCGCCCGCCTTGGGGCGTGAATTTAATCGCATTAGAAAGCAAGTTCCAGATTACTTGCTGAAGTCGAGAAAAATCGCCCAGGATGTAGGGAGAGGGAGAGGGAGGATGGGGAGATGGGGGGATGGGGAGATGGGGAGATGGGGAAGAAGAAATATCTCCCTTGTCTCCTGGTTCTTCTTCATTGATGACTTCAAATTTCAGTTCAATTTTCTTGGCTTCTGCGGCTAGCTGTACTGTTTCTAGAGCGGCTTTAATGACAGCGATCGCATTGACGGGTGATTGGTTGAGACTGAATTTACCCCGCAGAATGCGAGAGACATCTAACAAATCCTCGATTAACTGCGCTTGGATTTTGGCATTGCGCTCGATCGCCTCTACAGCATACGCGGTTTTCGTGGGATCTAATCTCCCCTTACGCAGCATGGCAGACCAGCCCAAAATCGGGTTGAGGGGGGTTCGCAGTTCGTGGGAGACAATGGCCAGAAACTCGTCTTTAATGCGGTTGGCGGTTTCCATTTCGGCGAGTAGTTGGCGCTCGGTGGCATCCTGAATTAACCAGCGCAACCCGATCGATTGCTCTCGATCTTCATCAATCCGAGAGACAGCAATTTCGCAGAAGATCGATGCCCCTCTATGTTGCTGAAGAGAACATTCCCAACTTTTAACTGATTGCGGATTTTTTTGAATTTGGTTCAGTTTAGTGCGAAACTTTTTCCGGTCTTCTGGAGAGACAAATGTTACTAGCAGCTTACCCATTAAGCGATCGCGCGGCATTCCCAGCAATGAGACGGCCGCTTGGTTGGCTGCTTGAATGTGCCCGTGAATATCGCTGACTACATAGCCGTTGGGAGCAAACTCAAACAAGTCTATGTACTTTTGGCGTTCTGCTTCTATAACTTCTTGACTTTCTATTATTTGTTCGTGCTGCTCTTGCATTTCCTCAGCCGCTACTCGCAATTCCTCTAGAGCCGTGGAAAGCTCCTCCACAGACTCGGCTAATAACTCATTTTGCGACCAAGGAAATTTATCTGCTAGCCGCTTGAGGCGATCGAACCGATCTTGTGCGGCTTCAATTTGCCGATTAAAACTGTCTGGTTCTAAAGGTCTAGCCATAACCAATACCGACTACCAGTTTTGAGTACCGATAGAGACAGCCAGAAAGTATTTGGGGAGCCTCCTATCTGTTCTTAAGAGAGATGATACAGCTACTAATATCAGCTTACATTGAGCTTGAGAGAGAGAAGTAGGTTTATGGCATTTTTTAACCTAGCGAAAAATCATGCAGCACCAGACACCTAAAGAACGCATACAGACCGAGCAAGAACACACCCAACTGTCTGAGAAACACGGCAAGGAGATAGTAGAAATTGGCAAAACCCTGCAAGATCGGGAATCATCAGCAAATGCTGGGCAGGCAATTGTAGAGGCTGGGAAGGCGAGTCTAAAATACTCAAAAGCGGCTCAATCTCACGTCCAGCAAGCAATAAAGCATGGAGGGGAGAGAGCCAACCAAGAGATCGAGGCAGCTACAGACGACTATACTGAAGCTGTTGACAAGCACGTAGAGGCAACTAAGATTTTTTTGGCTCGATCGAAAAAATTTGTGGAAACTACTAAGAAAAAATTGGAGCAATCCCAGAATGATGGAGCAATTGCTAAAAAGTCTCAAGGAAATCTCTAGGCAACCGGGACATAGGGACAGCCAATCCAACAATTCTTGTGGGATAGGCATCCTGCCTGCCTTTGAGGTTAATTTCTGGAGATGTCTGATGTAATATCAAATCCGGTTGATTGACCATAATGTAGGTTGGGTTGAACGGAGTGAAACCCAACATCGCATGAGTGTTGGGTTTCGCTATCGCTCAACCCAACCTACAAGCTACAAGCTTTTCTGCCCCACTCCGGACAGCCCAGAGGGCTACCCTACAAGAATGCCAATTACGATCGAACATTTTTTTGGCTCTGAACTTCCTCCATTAACAGAATGACACCGCGCCGCTCTTGGTTGGAACCAACTAACAGGTTGTAAGTCACCCGACACTGAATGGTTCGTCCGCGTCGATTGGTAGCATCGAGCAAAATCTCTGTCTGAGTCAAAGACTCGCCTGCCAAACAGTTGCGAATGGGCGATCGCAATTGGTCAACTGGCAGGCCGATGTCTAAGTTAAAGAAGGATCTTCCTTGCACTTCATCGGCTCGCAGTCCCCACAGGTCTTCTGCCCAAATATTCCAGGTGAGAACATCAAAGCGGTTATCGATGACTACCACGCCTGCCCGCAAACCGGCCAGAATCGACTCTAAAAAGGCATTGGCGTTATTGAGTTCGTCGGTGCGCTGGCGCATTTCTTCATTCGTGGCCTCCAGTTCTTCATTAGTCGATTGAAGCTCTTCATTGATAGTTTCTAGCTCTTCGTTGGTGGCTTGCAGTTCTTCGTTGGTGGTTTCCAATTCTTCGTTGGTAGACTGAAGCTCTTCGTTAGTGGTTTCCAGTTCCTCATTGCTAGATTGAAGCTCCTCATTAGCCGTTTCTAACTCTTGATTGGATTGCTGGAGGTCTTGTTGCAGTTGATGGACAGGGGAGACATCTTGAAACGTAATACTGCATCCGATTACATCCCGATCGTGGTCTTGCAGGGGAGTAAACTGTACGTCGAGATATTGTATTCCTCCATTGGGGAGCGATCGCTGTACGTCTTCGGCCATTACCGGACGGCGATCGCTATAAACTCGATCGATCTGAGAGCGTAACTCTAAGGGACGATAAGAGAGCGGCAAATCTTGCAGCGGGCGACCGAGATCGCCAGGAGCTAGATCGAATAAAAGGCGGGCGGCATGGTTGGCTAACCTTAACGTGCCATCAGCACTCACAATAATCTGGGCCAGACTAGACGTTTCTAAGGCCGCTTCCCGCAGCCTAGTCATTCGGGTCACGTGCATATCTACTCCTTGCTCCTCATTTTGAGCCAAGACGAGGAGGCGATCGCGTAAGCTCACCTTCGCCACCTTATGAAAAATGCGGTGTCGCAAGCTAACAGGGACGAACAGGTCGGCATGGGTCAGTAGCATTTCGGCTTTGCCCAAAAATAAATAGCCCTGCTCGGTCAGGGCAAAGTGAAAGCGCGTCAAAATGCGAGTTTGAATTTCGGCATTGAAATACATCAGCGCATTGCGACAGACCAGCAAATCTAGCCGAGAGATCGGAGCGTCTTGCACCAGATCGTGCCGCCCAAAAATCACCGAGCGCCGCAGGTCGGTACGAAAGACGTAATGGCTACCGACCAGATCGAAATATTTTTCTCGTAACTCTTCGGGCACTGGCTGTAGCGACTTTTCGGTATAGCTGGCGTGCCTGGCCTGCACCAAAGCTTCTTCATCTACGTCGGTGGCATAGATTTTTACCCGTTGACGAAACTGTTCGGCTCCCAGATGTTCCACCATTAACATCGCTAGGGTATAGGCTTCTTCACCCGAAGCACAGCCTGCACTCCAGATCCGAATGGGCTTATTGCCAGTTTTGTGTTCTAGCAATTTGGGAATAATGTTTCGATCGAGGTATTCCCAAGCGGCTGGGTCGCGGAAAAAGCCAGTAACGTTAATTAATATGGTGTTAAACAGGTAAGTAAACTCATCTGGATAGACTTCCAAATAATCCAGGTAGTTTTCAAAACTGTCGATGTCAAGCTCCTGCATTCGCTTCAGCACTCGGCGAGTCAGGCTAGACCGTTTGTAGCCACTAAAATCAAACCCTCTGGTTCGGCGCAAATGGTCGAGCAACGCTTCAAAAATCGGATCGTTAGAAGTCGTCATGGATTTTTAACATCGTCTTGCATCACCAATTTAATTAGAGCAGAAGCAATCTCTGTTAGCGGGAGGATAAAGTCTACAACTCCAGTTTCGATCGCCGTACTGGGCATTCCAGAAAATTCGGCCGATTCCCGATCCTGGACGATGACCGTGCCTTGCATTTTCTTGATGGCCTCTACTCCCATGCCGCCATCGCTGCCCGTACCCGTCAGCACTACGGCAATCGCCCGATTTCGATAGCTGGCGGCGACTGACTCGAATAACAAATCGGCCGAGGGCCGTAGGAAGTGAACCAACTCCGATTGGGAAAGTGCCAGCGTGCCATCGGGGTTGACCAGCAAATGCCGATTGGGTGGGGCAATATAAACGTTTCCTGGCTCTAAGCGATCGCCTTCTTGAGCCTGCTTGACGCGCAAAGGGGTTCGGCGACTGAGAATATCGGCCATCAGGCTGCGGTGTCGCGGGTCTAGATGTTGAACGACCACCACAGCAGCAGGAAACTCGGCTGGGAGATCTGACAAGATCTCGCTTAAGGCTCTCAGTCCTCCAGCGGAAGAGGCAAAGGCAATAATGTCAAAAGCAGCATCGGGAAAATGCGGAGGGCGGCTGTAGCCCGTAGTTTCGTCCAACTCATCCTCGCAGGCAGGAGGCCCGTAGTAGAGAGGCAGCAGTGTTACGTCTCTACGTTTTTCTTCACTTCGATCGCACTACCTTACCCTTAAATTATCTTATTTTCATGCGTTCTCGCGCATACAATTTTCGATCGCTACCCGAAAATTTTTGACTCGAAGAGGCGATAGGACTGCGATCGATTGGTTAAAATGTACAGTGTTATCGAAATAGCATCAGGATTATCCTATTACTGGCAACCAAACTATTACAGTTGTTCCCCGACCTTCTTCGGAAATAAATGCTCGAACTTCCGATCTTTGACTGCTCGAGGCTGGGCTGAATAATTGAATCTCTCCTTGCATTTTTTCTACCAATTCTTTAGCGATCGCTAAACCTAACCCAGTACCAGGAATCTCCGATTCTGCCTGCACGCCCCGATAATGCCGCTCGAAAAGATGTTCTAAATCTTCAGGAGGAATACCACAACCAGTATCGCTAATACTAATACCCTGCATTTTAGAGTTTTGAGCGTTAAGTGTGGAGCGCGGAGTGTGCTGTGCTGTAGGAAGTGTTGAATGTTGAGTTAAAAATGCTTCGCCCTCTTCGCCCTCCTCTCTCTTCCTCCCCATCTCCCCATCTCCCCATCTCCCTCTCTCCCTCTCTCTCCCCACTTCGATCGCAATCCGTCCGCCAGATGGAGTGTATTTTAAGGCGTTGTCGATCAGGTTGCTCAAGACTTCGCCCAATGCCTGAGAGTTAGCTAAAACAGAAGGTAAATCCTGGGGAATTTCGGCGGTTAAATCTATATTTTTTTCTTGCGCGATCGCTTTGGCAGCAAGTAACAACGGAGTTACAATCTCAGCGATCGAACAAGGTTCTAAGTGCAAAGTTTTACGAGAGGAATTGCCTTCTGGTAACAACAGCCAAGGGGAATTTGCCACTTCAGCCGTTTGTTCCTCCTCTAAGGTAGCAGCACCCAGGCTCAGCGATTCTGACTCCCCAGCGGTTAAATCTAGTCCCGCCTCGAACTGTTGCAACAACTCCTGCAAGCGATCGCTCTCTCGCAGGATCGCGGTTGCCACTTCCCGATTGGGATCGTCTGGCAAAAACCGCCTCAACAGTAACTTACCAAACGTCCTCAAAGCCGTCAGGGGGTTGCGCAGTTGATGCAAAAGATTATCTAACAGGCGACGCTGTTGTTTCTGAAGGCGCTGTTGCTGGGTCAAACGCCGCTCTAGCCAAGATTGCCGTCGATCTAACCAACAAGCGATCGCTAGGGTTTGGGCGATGCGTTCGATTTGCCCTCGTTCTCGTTCTCGCCAAGGTCGGTTTTCGCGAGCCACCACTAATAAACCCATGACTGCACCTTCGTGGAGTAGGGGCAATAACAGCCGACGCTGGGGGGGAATATTATTAGCTTGCCAGTCTTGAGCATTCAACTCTGGTTCGGGGGCGACAACTGGCGTTCCCGATGCTAGCAAAGGCGGTAGCGAGCCGACATTCTCTGTTAGTTCTTGAGGCATCGCTAGAGCTAAATTTTCTGCCCACATCATCGCTGTCTCTGGATAGACTACTACGGGGATGAGTTTGGCTTCGGCTCCCTCTACTAGTTTTTCAGCTAAATACACTACGCTCAAAGTCGCTCCTAAACCATGAGATAGCAGCGCCACCTGGGAGCGGCATAAAGTTAAAAATTCAGAACTGGCAGGCATCAACACGATCGATCTCGGTTTTAATTTGGTGGCTGTGGGAGAAGAAGCGGCAGAAAATCTAATATATTACGAAATGTTATAGATATATGTATTTTTATGTAGACACTTAAATTAGATGTCAGTGCTTGAGGTGTGCTGTCAAGCTAAAATTGGCGGCGATCGCTATGTTAAAATCGAGGGTTTTAAGCTATTGAAATTTTGCTATCAAACGGATATACTAACGACGGCTTTTGTAACCATGATTACAACTGTCAACAGAAAGAGGAGGTATGGAGGTTGGCAAGAAGACGCAAGCGCAAAAGTCGCCGCCGTCAAGAAGGGCGCAGAATTCTAGAACATGTGCCTCAGTATAGTATCGAAAGCGGCGAAGATAAACCAGTAACGGCAGCCAGAAGATTTATTCACTCTCATAGTATACTTCCGCCAGCTTTGCTGCTAGTCAAGCGGAACGAGCATACTACAGATAGATACTTCTGGGCTGAAAAGGGTCTATTCGGAGCGCAGTATGTGGAAGAAAATCATTTTCTCTTTCCTAGCCTGCGAGGGATGGATAACTCCCTAGTTAAGTCGGTGGTGGCGGTCGCTAGCGGCTAAAGCCTTAAATTCAGCGGCAATGCTCGAATGTCTAACTTTCGAGTAAGCCAATTTCTCAGATAAAGGACGACATCTTTCAGTCCTTATTAATGAGCCATCAGCCATTTGTCCGATCGATTAAGGGCACGTGACCGATGGCTTTTGCGTTGGCGAAGAGCGATCGACATTTGGTAGGTTGGGTTGACGCTAGAAAACCCAACATTAACAATATTGATACGTGCTACCGCACTCCTCTAGCGCCAACGCGGATCTTGTAGTTTGGATTGAGGAATGATATCGAATCCGGTTCTCATCCCATCCATTGCTGCCCTCACCCCCAACCCCTCTCCCACGGGAGAGGGGAGCCGGAGGCCTTTCAAGGGTATGTTTTTGAGATTTGGGGTGGTTCTGGAGCAGGGGAAGAAAAGCCATTGTTTTGGTCGTCTACTCATCGCTCACAGAGCCAATTTTTAAAACCATACACCTGTAAGGAGCCGGAGGCTCCTTGAGGTCAAGACGGTTTTGTAAACCGGATTTGGTATGAAACGCAACAGGGGCGCAATACTTCGCATTGGTGTCAACTTAGAGCTAGAGCCATTGCTGGACCTCGATCTTCAGCGCCAACCGCCAGGGGTTGAAAACCCCACAGCTTAAGCACAAGCCCATTAAAATGGGCTAAAGAAGGAAATTACTGAGATCGACTAGTCCTCTGAGCGAGGACTTTCGCTTTGAGACAGGGGTTTTGAACCCCTGTCGGGGCAAGCTTTTGACCGTTAAGTTGACGCGCATGAATACTTCGCGCCCCTGTCCTAAGCGTGTTAAATCTAAAAATCTTTTATAGGATCGAGAATCGAGAATAGCGTATGCCAGACTCTCTTACTTCTCGACGGTTACGGGCGTACCGATCGCGACTTTCTCGAATAAAGCCTCTACATCTTTATTGCGCATTCTGACGCAGCCGTGAGAAACCGCTTGCCCGATCAGTCTTTCGTTGGGAGTGCCGTGAAAGCCGATCGCATTTTTGGTTTTTTCGTCGTACCAAAAAGCAATCCACCGTCGCCCTAAAGGATTATTGTCTCCCGGTGGCGAGATGGTTCCTTTCCAAGGATGTTGCCAAGCGGGATTGCGGATCATTTGCAAAACTTTGAACTGACCCGTAGGGGTTTCCCAACCTTTTTTCCCAATTGCCACGGGATAACTGACTTCTATGTTATCGCCTCGATAAAGGTAAACGCGACGTTTGCTCAGCCTCAGCACCAAGCGCACTTCTTGAGTAGCTGGATTAACAGGATTAGCCCGATTGTCTGATGGTTTGGGCTTCTCTATGGGCGGCAAGGGCGGTAGTTCTTCAATTTGGGGCAACTGCTGCTGGGGGTTAGTTTCATTCGGATTGGACTCAATTTGCAGCGATGGAGCCGCGATCGCCTGCCAGCCACCAGAGGTCATAACTATTGCTATTCCCAAACAGACAGACATCAAGCTTCGAGATTGCGATCTAGCTTTCACCATTGCTATACCTTTATTGAGTAACACACCACTCGATTAACTATTAGTTAAACTGGAGCAGACACCAAATAGTGCTGACGTTAGCCGATTAACGCTATTCAAATATTACACATTATCGATGTAAAGGCAAGTTTTTCTCGCTCCATTATGTTACTCTAGGAGGAGGAAAACGATAATTGTCAATAAATTAAAGCAGTGATGTGGCGATAGTTTCAAGCGGATTGCTATAAAGAAAATCGAGCAAATTGTTAGTTAATAAGATCGCTCTATCTGACTTTTGTTAAGGTTTTGACCTCGATAGTTTTACCTGGCGCGACGCATCTGCAACCGCTCTGCTAGGAACGGAGCGAGTGAAACATAGATAATAGTTATCGATCGAGGTGAAACCATATAAAGATAACGTTAATTACTTGGCAGCTAAGCATAGATTAAGTCTAAAGGAGGATGTTAATTGTGCCAATCGCGTTTAAAGATTTTAATCGGCTCTTAATATCATCATTATCGCTCCTATAGATAGGGAATTCTAATAACTATTTTATTTTTTGCCCATCAGCGATATACTAACCATAGTTCTAAAATCATCAGTCAATATCGATATTGAAGATAAAAAAACTTCAAGGGATATTGACAACTCTTAAAAAAGTCAATAAAAGCGAGGTTGTGATGCAACTGAAAACCACAAATATTTTGGCAGGGTTATCTTTAGCCTTGGTAGTTTCAGCAGGAGCGCTCTGCCCAGCGATGGCTGACGATAGTACCGCGCCAGCCGGATCTAGCTCTTCTACCACGCAATCATATTCAACAGAAGGGACCAGAGGTACGATCGCGAGTATTGTTGGCGGCATTGTGACCTTGAGAACGACTAGCGGCGAAACCAAAACTTACTGGCTGAGCAAAGAAGAAATCGGACGCTATAACCTGATTCCTGGACAAGAAGTGATTGTCTCGGAGAAAGAGGGTGCAACCACTGTAGCGATGTATATCCCACAAGCCGATGTTGCTACCTCTGTCACCGCTGCTCGGATTCTAGCCATCCGTTCGGAAGTAGTGGCCAGAAGCCCAGAAACTACAGAAACTACAACAACCACAACCACAGCTACAGAAACGACTGCTCCTACTCCCCTTCCTGCTGTTGGCGGCAACGATCTTCCCGAAACTGCCCCTAGAGCGCTGTGGTAAAAACTTAGTTGCATTTAGCCGCAATTGAGGTAATTATTATGCAATGATGTCGTCACGTTAAGTGTCGGCATCATTTTTATGTCTTAACCGGAATGGGGAGATTGAATTGGTAGATCGAGTACGACTAATTCTGGCAGTTTTAGCAGGGAAAACGATTACCTCCTTAATTGGCATATTACGCTTGGGCGCGGGCAGCGTTTTTCCCGGAACCATCGCCAATCGCCTGCAACCGCAAATCCTCGATCGCTTGTGTCGTCAAGTCAAGTACGGGATTATCATCATTGCTGGCACCAATGGCAAAACTACAACCTCGCTGTTGTTGCGGCAAATTTTGGAACGCCAAGGATGGCGGGTGGCTCACAACGCCACGGGAGCCAATCTCCACAACGGTTTGATTACGGCGCTGCTAGAGAGTACAGATTTTAGCGGCAAACTGAAAGCCGATTACGCCATTTTAGAAGTAGATGAAAATGTCGTGCCCAAGGTTTTGCCTCAAGTGCAACCGAAGTGCATCTTGGGTTTAAATCTATTTCGCGATCAACTCGATCGCTATGGGGAAGTAGACACGATTAGCGAACGCTGGCAAAGAGCGATCGTCCAGTTACCCAGCGATATGGTAGCGATCTTAAACGCTGACGATCCTACCTTGTCATATTTGGGTCAAAAACTGGTAGAAACTGGCAAGAAAGTGAAGTTTTTTGGGTTGAGCGAACCAGGGCAATACCTAGATGAAATTCCTCACGCCGTAGATTCGATTTATTGCCCTAGTTGCGGTCATTCCCTGGAATATCGAGGAGTATATTTGTCTCACTTGGGCGATTACAGTTGTCCTAGTTGCGGTTTTAGTAAGGGGCAGGTAGCGATCGACTCTCAGGAATGGCCCCAAATTCTGATCGGAATTTACAACAAATACAACACCATCGCGGCGGCGCTAGCAGCCCAAGAAATCGGCATCGAGAGCGATCCGATCTTAGAGACAATAGCTAACTTTCAGGCGGCGTTTGGCAGGGCAGAAGAATTGGAGGTAGAGGGCAAAAAGGTAAGAATTCTACTATCGAAAAATCCGGTAGGGATGAACGAAACTATTCGAGCAGTTACCCAAATCGAGGAAACTGGGGGTGTATCTGCGAAGTTAATCGTTTTGAACGATCGCATTCCCGACGGTACCGATGTTTCTTGGATTTGGGATGTCGATACTGAGAAATTAGTGGCTTTGGGGGGAACAATAGTGGTTAGTGGCGATCGAGTCTACGATATGGCTCTGCGACTGCGCTACAGCCAAAAAGATAATAGCAACGGTTTGAAATTGGTGGTCAAAGAAGATTTAAGCGAAGCGATCGCTACTGCACTAGAGAGCACTCCGGCTGACAAGACTCTGCATATCCTCCCTACCTATTCCGCCATGCTGGAGGTGCGGGGATTCCTGACGGGGCGGAAAATTTTGTAACCAACCACATAAACGCGCCAGCGGCTTCCCGCCAGGTAAGCACAGAGGACACAAAGAAAAGATGAGGTAGTTTACACGACTTGGCAAGTTACCGAGGAGGAAAATGAAATCGCACCGACCTGGTAGAGATACTTGCTAGGTTGGCATGAGGCACCGCACCGGGTGAGGTAGATGTACCAATTTCAAAAGTTGCACATTCGATCGATGAATAACTAGTAAAACTGCATAAAATTTGGAAAAACAACGTAATTAACAAATAAGCATCTCAAACAAGGAAGGCGTTATGTCATTAGCAACTATTGAAGCAACCTCTCAAGGTTTCAATCTGCATATTGTCGATAAGCGCCTGGAATATATCGCCAAACTAGATCGAGATTTGATGGTAGAAGCTGCTTACTGGGTTGACTTGCAGCAACAGATCCAAACCGATATCACCCCGTTTAGCTATCAGCCTGTGGTTTACATCAAACCGGATGGCTCCTTTTATTTTGAAGATCGAACTGGTGACTCCTCTATTTCTACTTTTCATGGCATCGTCAAGTTTTTGCAGGGGGCAGAAACGATCGTCTTTGGCGATCGCTAACAAATTCGCAATTGACAATTCGCAATTCGCAGTTAATACCAATTGCGAATTGCGAATTGCGAACTGATAATTGTTTCCCTCAAGCCATTTGTCGAGCTATAAGCCTAGCAAACAGTCCTTCAGCTTGGGCTAGTTCTTCAAAGGTGCCTTGTTGCACAACTCTACCAGCCTCGATCGCATAGATTCGATCGGCTTGGCGGATGGTGCTGAGGCGATGGGCGATGACGATCCGAGTTACCTGCAAGCTTTCTAGACTTTCAATGACGATCTGCTGGGTGCGATTGTCTAGGGCGCTGGTAGCTTCATCTAAAAGCAAAATTCGCGGTTTTAACACCAAAGCGCGGGCAATTAATAGCCGCTGTCGCTGCCCGCCAGATAAATTCGTCCCGCCTTCCGAGATTACCGTGTGCATCCCCATCGGCATGGCGCGAATATCGTCTGCTAACCCGGCCATCCGCGCGGCTTCCCAGACTTCATCCATCGTTACCAAGGCATTGCTAGCGATATTTTCAAAGATCGAAGCCGAGTCGATCCGACCGTTTTGCAGTACCACCCCTAACTGGCGGCGCACGGCGGAGATATCCAAACCCGATAAATCTTGACCGTCGTAATAGATCGTGCCCGATTCTGGAGTTTCAAAGCCCAACAATAACCTGATCAGGGTAGATTTGCCGCTGCCAGAAGGACCGACTAAAGCGATAAACTCTCCAGGGGCAACGGCGATCGTGACTTCAGATAAAGTTAAAGGGCCGTCCGATCGATAGCGAAACGTGACTCGATCGAGTTTTATTCCCCCTAAAAGCCGCCCCGGATCGGTTTTGCTCTCATCTACTTCCGATTTAGCTGCCAAAATCGGTTTGGCTTGCTCCCACAAAGTCAAGATTTCTAAAACATCGATCGCGGTATTGCTCAAACCAGTAGCACCGCTAATAAAAATACCAAAAGCGGCATTGAAGGCCAAAAAAGTCCCTGTCGATAAACCTTCACCGATTAAGTTACTAGCCAACCAAAAGATAATAATTGCACTTACAGTTGGCAGCATGACGTTAAAAGCTGCCAGCCGATCCTCAACTGCTTGAGTAGTGAGGGTGAGATTGAGTTGCTGGCGATATTTTTTCGCCCAATAAGCAAAAGCCCGATTCTCGGCAGCGGCAACTCGCAGTTTAGAAATACCGCCGATCGCCTGTACCATTAATCCCAAAATCTCTCCTTCTAACTTTTGCAATGGGATAATTTGGCGGCGGGTAATCAAACCAGAAATTCCAGTGACCACGATCGCGATTAATGCTACCACCACGGCCACTAAAGCTAATGGTGGGCTGTATACAAATAACAGCGCCAGATTGAGCAAAGAAAAAAAGCTGTTAAATAGAGTGTGGAGAGTAGTACCGCTGAGCCGCTGGCGAATTTTACTAATAGCCGAGACGCGATTTCTCAAATCTCCAGAGGTATACTGCCGGAAAAAAGAGACTTTCAGGTTGAGCAACCGATCCCATACTGCTGCTTGAGTATCGGCTTCAGAAATGGTTTCTAGTCTCAAAGTGGCAAAATTTTGCACTAGTTCAAAGCTAGCAGCACCAAAACTAGCAGCTAGCAAACCCAAGCCCATTTGCAGCAACAAACTGCGATTGGCATCGGGAATGGCTCGATCGATTAAAATCGCTGTAGCTTGAGGTGTCAGCATTCCCAGCAAAGTAGCAGCAACTCCAGCTAAAACGATGAGGGTCAAATCTTTACCGCGACCTTTCAGGGCAAACTTGAGTAAATCCCAAGCTGGAGCATTAGTATCGGGCAAAAACCGATAAAACATCCAGGCTTCTGGTGCTAAATGTTGGGCAGTAGAATCGCTGACTGGGATGCGAGTGCGTTCTACTGGATTGAAAATTTCATAGTGATTTCCTTGAGGCAGCAAGGCTACAGGATGGCGATCTTCGCCCAGATAAGCCAAAAGGGGGCCGCAATCTTTCTGCCACCAGCGATCGCTCAACAGCACTCGTCGAATGCGGATGCGAGAAGCACGAGCTATAGCTTCTAAAGGATCTTTTACTCGCCCCAAATTTTCTGACTTGGCTGGCGGACGAATGTTAATTCCCAAAGCGCGTCCCACCGCACCAGCCGCTACTAATAAAGGCGTGCCCTCAACCTCTACATCTTCAGATTGAGGTTGAAAAACCGATGTTAACTCTTTAATCGCTCCTTCAGTTACCTGAAGATCGAGGCGTTCTCTTTCTTTTAGCTGGTTAATCTCTCGATCGTACTTTTGTTGCTCTAGTTGTTGAAAGCGATCGAGGAAATCTTTATGCAGTTGCACCAGATCCTCTGCTAAATTCTCCCGTGTCTCCCCATCTCCCCATCTCCCCATCTCCCCCTCTCCATCCCAAACCCCCCAAAGGCGATCGCTCCATTTCTGCGCTAGGTCGATATTTTTCTCTGCCTCCCAAAACCGATCTGAAGTTAGCTTCAACAGAGTTGTTTCCTCTAAGGCGACAGCCATAATTTGATAAGGATTGTCTGATAAAGGAGCCATGCCGAATAGCGCCTCACCCTCAGTAACGTCAAACAAATAACGACGAGTACCTTCTATTAATCCGTCTTTCACTGTAACGGCAAATAAAGCGATCGCACCAGAGCGAACTATCCAAACAAGTTGCGGGTTATCTAGCCACAATGGTTGATTGCCTTTGAGAGCAAATGTTTCACCAGAGATAGGTAAGCGATCGTTCATTGATATCTAGGGGAGCGAACTTATATTCAATATAAATCGTGTCAAGCGATCGCCCAGATCCAGAGTGCTACGATCTAGATCGTCCCGATCGTTCCCGATTGCCATGACTCGTCCAGAAATCGAACATCAACTTCTCGCTCTATCGCCTGCCGATCGAGCAGAGATCGTTCAGAGTCTGACCAAAACCCTGAGCCTGAGCGGAAAGGGAATTACCAAAACTCCAGGTATCTGTGGCGGGGAAGCTTGTATTGCTGGAACCAGAATCGCCGTTTGGCTATTAGTCGAAGCTCAACAGCTTGGCATCAGTGAAGCTCAACTATTACAGGACTATCCTCACATCACCGCCGCCGATCTCGTCAATGCTTGGGCTTATGCCGATGCCTATCCCGAAGAAATTGCCGCTGCCATTCGCGCCAATAATGAGGCTGCCTAGCCAATGGCACGCTTGTATGCCGACGAACAGTTTCCACGCGTCGTCAGCGAGTTACTGCGGACGATAGGACATGATGTTTTGACAGTGCAAGAAGCTGGCAATGCCAACTTGGGCATCCCCGATAAGGACGTGTTAGCCTTTGCCATTAGCGACAATCGTGCGGTTATTACCCTCAATCGCCAAGATTTTGCTCGATTGCACCGCGTCAATTCTCAGCATTTCGGTATTATTGTCTGCACTAACGACAGGGATCGCCTACAAATGGCAACTCGGATCGATGAAGCGATCGCTGCTCTGGAATCTTTAGAAAGCGAGTTGGTTCGGGTCGTGCGCCCTGCAAGTTGAAAGCGATCGCCTTTCCTAGCTTACCCAATGGTTTCGATCGATCACCGATCGCTGTGGAGCTTTGAGAAGTGGCACACAGCCCTGTTAATTTAATTTAACTTCAACATAAAATGCAATTACTTCTCTTGAGCTAGCACTTTCTCCGAACGATAAAAATATCTTTTGTCCACATCCATTTGGTTAGGTGAAGGCTAATTCGATTTCGCCGACGGTAGGACATCAACGGTAGCGAGAGTATTTATGAAATTCTCTTCAGGATTATCCGCAGCTTTAATTAGTGTATCTATTGCTCTAGTAATACCGCAAGCGGCTGTTACCAGATCTGTTGCTGAAGTTAGCCAAGTCGATCGAGCTTCCACCGCCGAAGAATACATTAGACAGGGAGATGCTTTATTTCAGCAGGTGAAAATAGAAGAAGCGATCGCCGCCTACAAAAAAGCGATTCAACTTGAACCTGACAATAGCCAAGCTTATGAAAAATTAGCTTTGATTTTGCTAAGCGAGCCAGAAAATATCGATCGAGTTATAGATCTTTATCAACAAGCTATTAGCCTTAATCCACAGGATAATGACTACCATATTGGGTTACTTTGGGCTTGGCTGGCTAAAGGAAATATTGAGGAAGCAACTACTAGATTTCAAAAAATCGCTGGACGGAAGAAACCACTTTTTCCTCCTCCTATTTGTGCGGACCCGAACGGCTGCGAACAGCTAGAATCTGAAGCAGACAAACAACCATACGAGGAGTGGGAAATTTACGATGATTTATTCACTAGAATTGGCTTTTTGGAAGTCCACTTAGACTACCAAATTTCCTGGAAAACAAAAATAAGATTCTTGCAAAAACTTATCTCTATCAATCCAGAGCGCCCTGGAGTTTATTATTTGTTAGGACAGGTATTAGTTTACCAAGGTAAAACAGAAGAAGCAATTGCGCTTTTAGAGAAAGCCATCAACCTAAATTCTAAAAACGAAGAGATTTACTACTTGCTAGGAGTGTTATACAACGAAAAAGGTAGATCTACAGAGGCGATCGCTGTTTTAGAAAAAGCCGTTAAACTCAATTTTAAAAACAAAGATATTTATTACTTGCTAGGAAAATTATATAATCAACAAGGCAAATTGAGTGAGGCGATCGCTGTTTTAGAAAAAGCTATTACCATCGACCCTAAATATGTTGATGCTCAGGCAGAATTAGGTTGGATTTTACTTTCAAGCAATCGATTAGAAGAAGCTATGGCTCGTTTTGAAAAAGCCGAGCAAGCAGAATCTTATTCAGGTAAACTCTACACTGGCAAAGGATGGGCGTTAGTTTTGCAAAGGAAATCAGAGCAAGCAATTAACTATTTTGGCTTGTCAACGATGCTAATACCAATGGAAATAGTGCCAATGGGGGCTAAGGATCAGAATTGGTATCATGAATTCACAGGTTTATCTATATCTTTGATTGACGAAGGTAAATTATTTAATGAATTTTTGAATCACAAATACCCTGCTTCAATTGACGCTTCTTATAAAGTTGATAAAAAGCGAGCTTTCGATCGCTTACAAAAAGTGCTAGAAAATAGCCCTAGAACTTCTGAAAATTATAAGCGGTTAGCTATTGTTTTGTTGGCCCAATCTCAACCAGAAGCTGGTTTCTCTAGCCTCGAAAAAGCGATCGCTATAAATCCTAACGATCTCGAAGCTTATCAGCTTTTGGGTTGGTGGATGACAGCCAACCTCCTGAAAACTGAAGGAAAGCCAGTCAATCCAGAGCTAAGGGAAAAAGTAGTGGCACACTGGCAAAGTGTTATGAAGAAGTTTCCTCAAGACATAGCCGCCTACCAAGGCTTAAGCACGCTCCTAATTGAAGAGCAGAAATGGACGGAAGCGATCGCCACTTTAGAGCGAGCGATCGCCCTTAACCCCAAAGATCCTAATATTTACTTGTCGTTGGCGATCGCCTTGAGCGGTCGAGGTCAAGATCGGGAAGCAAAAGAGGCGTTCCAAAAAACGTTAATGCTTGAGTCAAACAAAGTTTATGCTTATTTGTATTTCAGCGAAGCCTTGTACAAACAAGGAAAAAATAGTGAAGTCGCTCGAATATTTCAGCAGGCTGTCAACATCGAACTAGAAGCAGGAAAAAGAATACTGAAACAGAGCGTCCGATCGGCATCTGTATTCGGCGGAATTGGCTTCCGCCCTAGTTATTTACCAACTTTATACGCAAACGCATCGCAAAATTTAGAGGAAGGGAATCTAGAAACAGCCATAGCTACTTTCCGCAAAATACTTGTTTTTGAACCTAAAGCAGTCGCTGCTTACGATGGCTTGTGCGAGGCGCTGTATCGGCAAGACAAGTTCACAGAAGCCCTAGAAACCTGTCAAAAAGCTTCAACGGTAAATCTAGCTAGCCAATCTTCTTTTGCTCCCAAGGAACAGAGTCTTGAGTATTGGGTTCGCCAATTCAATATCGCCAAGGTTAAACGTCGTTTAGCCTATCAGCAAAACCCAAGCATCTTTAACCTACCCGAGCGTTTACCGACAGTTCAAGACGATCCTTTGGTATCGCTCAAACGATCTGTAATCAGGATTCTATCGCAAGAAATGCCCAGAGGAACGGGTTGGGTCTTTAAACGCGAAGGCAGCAAAGCTTGGATTCTGACTAACCGCCATGTAGTAACCGAGCCAGATCTGCAAACTCGCCAAAAAAACTTAGAAATCGAACTCTACAGTCAACCCCCCGATGGGCAATTTCGCCAACGGCTGTCAGCCAAGATAGTTAACGTCACCCCAAAAGACGATCCGCTCGATCTAGCAATTTTAGAAGTTACAGGTTTGCCAGCAGATATACAGCCGCTACAACTAGCAACAGGAAAAACTTCTTTGGAACAACCCGTTCGCGCGATCGGTCATCCTGTAGATCGACCAGAATGGGCAGTTATGGAAGGCAAAGTCTGGCAAAAAAGAGAGAAATTCATTGTCTTATCAGCACAAGTTGCACTAGGTGCATCGGGCAGCCCTGTCTTAGATATGGATAACCATGTAGTTGGTATTCTATATGAAGTTAGATTTGGTAGATTTGGCTTTGATAAGTACAATGGAGCGGCTTTCCCCATTGGACTGGTTAGAGAAAGATTGCAAAAAACGGCTTGGTAGAAGAGCGTTAAAGCCCCTCACTTGAAAGTGGCTACCTTCCGATCGCATCAGCGGAAACTACCTGGATTTAGGCGACGACTGCTTGAAGGAGAAGCCGATGCTGGTTTAGAGGCTGGCTTTGGGGAAATTTCACAGATTTATTGCGATCGCGAAGTCTCCTGCGATCGCTCAATTCATGTAAAACCAGAACCCCCAGAAATTACCAGAGATAAAATTGGCTCGATACAATTAAAGCAACAGACTAATGAGAGTCAAGCATATGCGACGACAGATTTCGATAGTGGAAGCGGCTGAGAACTTAAGTCAATGGATCGATCTGACTTTACAGGGATTTGATTGAGCTATTGAATATTACGATCGCCCATTTAGAGGAGCATCATGATGCAAGTAAGCTTGACAGACGCATCTCAAGACCTGGTTCAATTGGTGGAAGCAGCTTTGCACGGGGAGGAAATTATTATTCTTAAAGATGATAAACCTGTGGTGAAATTGGCTCTAGTGGAGCCAATCCAACGTCGTCCTGCTAAGGCGGGTAGTGCGAAAGGTTTGGTTTGGATGTCAGATGATTTTGATGAACCATTGGAAGACTTCAGAGAATACATGGAATGAAGCTTCTATTGGATACGCATACGTTTATTTGGTTTATTACGGATAATCCTCAACTGAGTTCTTCGGCAAAGGTGCTCATTGAAGACGATTTGAACGAAAAGTTTCTGAGTCTTGCCAGCATTTGGGAAATGGCAGTTAAATGCAGCATTGGTAAGCTGAGGTTTGATTTACCGTTTCGATCGTTCATAGAGCAGCAATTGGTTCAAAATAGTCTCGATTTGATGAGGATTGAAGTTCCTCATCTTTCGACTGTAGCAACGTTACCTTTGCATCACCGAGATCCGTTTGACCGTTTGCTGATTGCTCAGGCCATTGTGGAACAGATGCCAATTGTAGGAGCGGATCGGATGTTTGACTCCTATGGTGTTGAGCGGTTGTGGTAGCCAAGGAAACTGCTGAATCGATCGTCCCTTCGTTAACCGTTTCGTTGGGCGATCGCTCCATCTCCCGCTGCTTTGCGCCAGGTATTAGCAGCAGAAGCGATTAAAAGAGGAATTGTCGCCAAGATGTCTAAAAAATTATAGAGACGCAGCACTGCTACGTCTCTACCTAAGCAATTGTGGACTGATAAACGATGGTGAAGGTGCGTTACGCTACGCTAACACACCCTACCTTTAGAGGCTTGGCTAACTCCTGCGATCGCTATGATTGTCAGTCTAGGATTCTTCTAAACTTCTAAACTCCTAAACTTCTGCATTCTATTGAATTAGCGGAAACGACCTGGATCTAGGCGACGGTTGTTAGCAGGAGAGGCAGATGCAGGTTTAGCGGCTGGCTTTTTCGCTCTCACGCCATTTCTAAACCCAGTGCCCGTCCCGCCATCGCTAGGATCTAAAAACGGACGTAAATTGATACTGGTGGAACGGTTGCGAACGCTGTTTCTGCTGCCGCGCGAACTTACGCCCAAGATATCGTTAAGCAATCTATCGCCGCTGCCGCTGCCAGTGAAAGTGTTAACTCCCACGGTGGATTGGCCGCTGTCGGCTACCGTCAAATTTTCAAAAACGCGATCGCGCGTCACTGCTGGATCTTGACCGGATGGTACCGTGAGGACGATGCGACTGGGACAATCGCTACTGCGTTCGGTGGTCACGCAAATAATGTTGTAGCCATTTTTGCGGTCGGTACGCATTTCCTGCAACCCTTCCAAGCGATATGCTTCTAAGCGATCGGCGATCGTGTTGCATCTGACATCAGCCGACCAACCTCCCCCCATAGTTCCGGGAACTGCCCAAGGGTAAGCCTCACCAGGTCTGCTTTCTGGGTAGTACACCACCGTGTACTGATTGTTAACGTACTGACAGGCAAATCGCGTATCTCTAGAAGTCGGATAGCGAGAGGAATCGGGGTAGCGCGAGTCAGGAGAAGGAGAAGTAGAAGGAGAACGACCATCTGTATCTACTACCACATCTCTCTGCGCCAACCGCAAGGTTTGGGATTGAGGGGCAGCCAAGGCGCTGGTACTGCTCAATAACATTGCCATCCCAGCAGATAAACCCAGGCCTTTACCAATCGCAGACTTAAACATTTGCATTTTCCTCCATCATCGATCGTTTGTCAGTTGTTTTTCCTGACTGTATTTTTGGGCAAAGCATCAGGGCAATAACTTATTAGTTTCAAGCCGCTGTTGTTCGTCGGCTGCTTCACCCTTAACTACTCACACCAGCTACTTTGACGGCAAGCCCACCCACTTAGTTTCACAAATCTTTATAAATGAGCGTTGGTATCGTATACTACGGGGATGAGAGCAGCACCGCTGGCTCTAAAGCAACATTTAGAAGAGGTTACGCTACTGCTAACTTTTTGTCAAAAAGCCCGTGCAGAAAATGCCGTTGGCATTGTAACCATCAAATATACTGCTCTAGATGCTTAGTGACGAGTCAAGCTCGATCGAAGTTCCCATAGGTATTGAGGAGAAAATCATCAATGTTGGAGGCACAGCCACCCCTGACTGTTCCTAAAGAGTTTTTAGGGCCACCTGGCGATTTTAACCCGACGCTCATCATGTTTTTAGTAGCTATTTTGTTAATAGTGCTTTCTGCAATCGGTTATTGGCGCTGGAACTTCCCCGACTGGTCTTGCTTCATCATTAATGTCTTAGCTTTACACATGGCTGGAACCGTGATTCACGATGCTTGTCATAACGCTGCCCATCGGAATCGAGTGATGAATGCGATTATGGGACATGGCAGTGCTTTGATGTTAGGCTTTGCTTTCCCAGTCTTTACTAGAGTGCATATGCAGCATCACGCTCATGTCAACGACCCAGAAAACGATCCAGATCATTTTGTTTCTACAGGCGGACCTTTGTGGTTGATTGCTGCTCGCTTTTTTTATCACGAAATTTTCTTCTTTAAGCGTCGCCTGTGGCGGAAATACGAATTGTTAGAATGGTTTTTAAGCCGTCTATTTGTCGCCGTTGTCATCTACCTAGCTTGCCAATATGGATTTTTGCCGTACATTATGAATTTTTGGTTTGTGCCAGCGTTGGTTGTGGGGATTGCGCTGGGATTGTTTTTTGATTATTTGCCCCATCGTCCCTTTCAAGAACGCGATCGCTGGAAAAATGCCAGAGTCTATCCCAGCCCGATTCTTAACATCGCGATCTTGGGGCAAAACTATCATTTAATTCATCACTTATGGCCTTCTATTCCTTGGTATAAATATCAAGGAGCCTACCACGCAGTTAAACCATTGTTAGAGTCAAAAAACTGCCATCAATCTCTAGGACTGCTTCAAGGCAAAGATTTTCGTAGCTTTTTATACGACATCTTTTTAGGAATTCGCTTTCACAAACACAGCTAGAAACAGAAGTTCAGAAGTTCAGGAGTTCAGGAGTTCAGAAGTAGGGGCGCAAAGCAATAGCCCTGGCGGGCATGGGTTCGCTAGTGCGCCCGTACAGAAGGCAGTAGGGAAAAGGAAGTGTATTACCTATTACCTAAAAATCAATGGTAGATGCAATTTTAAATGATGCCTTAGCAGGCCGAGATTTGTCGCCCGAACAGGGAGTAGTACTGCTAAAACAAACCGATCGCTCCTCGATCGCAGCCATCAAGGAAACAGCAGATCGACTCAGACAGCAACAAGCGGGCGATCGCGTTACCTACGTCATCAATCGCAATATCAACTTTACCAATATTTGCGAGCAGCACTGTAGTTTCTGTGCCTTTCGCCGCGATGAAGGTGAAGATGGTGCTTTTTGGCTGGATACGGCTCAAATCTTGGAAAAAGCAACAGATGCGGTGGGGCGAAATGCTACCGAAATTTGTATGCAAGGGGGACTCAATCTGGGGGCTAAAATCAGCGGCGGTTCCTTGCCCTACTACTTGCAGTTAGTCAAAACCATCAAACAGGAATTTCCCCAACTGCACCTTCATGCCTTCTCTCCCCAAGAGGTACAGTTTATTGCCAGGGAAGACAACCTCAGTTACGAGGAAGTAATTGCTGCTTTGAAAGAGGCTGGAGTCGATTCCATGCCAGGAACGGCAGCGGAAGTGTTAGATGACGACGTGCGGCGCATTCTCTGCCCTGAAAAGATCGATACTGCCACTTGGTTAGAAATTGTCTCCACCGCTCACCGCTTGGGAGTGCCGACTACTAGCACCATGCTTTCCGGGCATATTGAAACTCCCGAACAGCAGATGGGACACTTAGATAGATTGCGATCGCTCCAGCAAACCGCGCTAGCACGAGGCTACCGGGCAGCGATTACCGAGTTCATCCTGTTGCCTTTTGTCGGGCAAGAAGCGCCTAAACCTTTACGCCATCGGGTAGGCAGAGATCAGCCCATTTTGGCAGATGCCTTACTTCTCACAGCCGTCGCCCGCATCTTTTTGGGAAATTGGATTCCCAACCATCAGCCTAGTTGGGTGAAACTGAGCTTAGATGGTGCGACTGAAGCCTTGAAGTGGGGTTGCAACGATCTCGGCGGTACCTTAATGGAAGAACATATTACGACCATGGCAGGCGCTGTAGGCGGTACTTGCATGGAAGTAGAAACTTTGCAACAGGCGATTAATTCTCTCGATCGTCCCTATGGTCAGCGAGATACGCTGTATCGTTTGCTGTAGTCGATCGTTTTACTTTATAGATCGGTTGTCAGACTGGTTAACTTAGCTGTAATTGGTACTTTTAACCAATCGCTCAGTTCGTAAGCTAGCCATTCTATTTCTTCAGAACTGATCTTTTCTAGCCTAACTACTTTACCCAAATGAGGAATTAACTCGAAAGCAATCGTATTTTTTTGAATTATTAGTGCTGCTGCTTTGCCAAAAGCATCGTATCTTATTGTTATTTCTTTAATATCTCGAACTTTGCCGATAATACTATGTCTATCTGCTTGAGCTTTAGGAACTTTGTATTTTATTTGGAGTCTTCCAAAATAAGTTGATAGGGATAATTTACCAATCGAACTAACTTTATTCTGAGGAAATACACTTACTAAAATCAATAAGACGATTGGGCAATAACTTATAAAGGCAATAACTAAAAATGGACTAGGTAAGCTAATAGCGAATATTAAAAAAACCAGCCCGAAAACAAATAAAAAAGCCGCTCCAGCAAGGCTTATTCGATATATATTGTAAGGAATAATAATTTCTAGAGATTTTACTGTTTTTACCAGAAAAATTTTACTATTAGCAGGTTTATTAACGATCGATGAGGTAATTCCTCTTGGAGATTTCACTATTTGACGTGGCTGCAACAAAGCTGCTAGTGCTGCTTTAGCAGAAGTCAGACGACGTTCTAAATTTGGCTCTGTCATCCATTTCAACCAATTAGCAAAAGTCGGGTCAATATTTGCTGCATCCTCAAACTGCATCCGAAAGTCTTTTTGTGGTAGATCGGCTGGATGAGTACCAGTTACTAAATAAATTAACGTTGCCCCTAAACTATATAAATCCGAAGCGGGAACCGTTCGTCCGCCAAATTGTTCTAAGGGCATATACCCATAAGTGCCCACTACCGTAAAGGTTTTGCTTTCTCTAGTAGCAATAGTTTGTACTGAACCGAAATCTACTAAATAAACTTCGCCAATGCTATTGCCAGAACGATTAGTTAATAAAATATTGCTGGGCTTAATATCGCGGTGAATTACTGGAGGTTGGCGATCGTGCAAGTAAATCAAAATTTCTAAAACCGATCGGGCAATTTCTTGCAGTTCTACTTCAGTAAAAGTCCGTCCGGCTTTGAGATGTTGTTCTAAAGAGCTACCTTCGACGTAAGTTTGAACTAGAGCAAACGCTTTAGAGGTAGCTGAATCGACCTCGAAGTAGTTGAGATATTTAGGAATAAACGGATGAGATAAAGCTTTTAAGGTTTCGGCTTCGCGTTCAAATAGCTTTAGATCGTCCCACTCAAAATCGCTGCTAAAAGAGAGAAGTTTGATAACTACTAATTCTTGAGTTTCTAAGTCTCGCGCGAGTAGCGTTTTTCGTCCGGAATTTTTCCCTAGTAGTCGATCGATTTGGTAGCGGTTATTTAAGATGTCATCGGTCATTCGATTTTGGATTTTGAATTCCTCCCCGATCGAGGGGGGTAGGGGGGTAGATTTTGGATTGTCTCTGCCTTCAAAAGACGGAGAGCTTATGACAGGCCGATCGCTACTTCTAATTAGCTCTAGAAAAATTCTGGTTTGATGGCGGCACTTTTTTAATTTAAGGTGGTTTCTTGGGGCTGTAACTAGAAATTTATGCCATCATTATACAAATCGTTATCTGAGGCTGGCGATCTGGGCGCAGATCGAATATCGCCTTTCTCCTATTTGAGCGATCGAACACTTGTCGGTAAAGTTAAGATAGCTACACCAGACACAACACGTTAGCATTCAATTCTCGATCGAACCTAGCCGCCAATGGAATACTGGCAATTTTTCCTGCAACAAGAAGGTGAAACCTCCGATACGGACAGCACCCTACAATCTTGGCATCCAGTCACAACGCCCAAGATCGAAGTTATCGCTGGTAAGTATGGGGTAATTGCCCGTACTAGCCTGATAAACACCGATGTCGAAATCCGCATCACTTATCAAGGAATTGGAGAAAAGCCGCTGCTGCGGAAATACTACCAGCGGTTGCGCCGCACCAATGCCGAGGGATTAATTGCCATCTTACCCTTCACCGATCTCAAAGCTGGTACTTGGGAACTAGATTGTACGGGGCAGCAAATGCCAGGTTCTCAGAGCCAATTTGCCAATTTTGGCTGGCGGCAAAACCTGAAAATTGAAGTTTGGCCGTCGGGCGATAAAGTAGAGTCTCCAGAAAAGTCGCCTCAATTAGAGTCTCAAGAGAGTTCTCTTCCATGCTTCTTAAGCCTGGAATCAGAAAACTTAGTAGCGTCTCAAGGGCAATCTATAACTGTATCCGGGCAAGTCAGTCCCGCCCATGTCAGCAGTTTAGACTCGGTTTTTTCTGGAAAGTTGAGAATGGAAATTCGCGAACCGCACGATTCGCAAATTCTCCGAGATGTCGAACAAGAGTTGTCCGCCGATTCCCTCCCATTGCGGTTTAGCTTGCCAATGACATTGCCATCTAACTTACCAACCCACCTGCTGTTGGGGGAAGTGACCCTGATGGATGCCCAAGAACGGGTTTTAGCAACTGAAGGTTTCAAAATTACGATCGAGATCGAACAGTTATGCCAGCGCCTGATACCCGCCTTACCTGAATTTCCCCCGCCAATTGCTCCTGCTGCGCCGCAGTCGAGTTTAATGGTGTCTTTTCCGCCTACCCCAGAATTGATCTTGCCCCCTGGAATACTCAAAGCTGGGGAGTCGCTCAGAGCGATCGTGAAATTGCCATCTGGTGCTAACTCGATGTCGGTCAGGCTTTGGGTGCAAGACTGTCAAACTCGTTTTATCGTGGACGGTCCTTATTGGTTAGAAGGCTTTTACCCTCGCGGATCTGATTTCATAGAAGCAATCATCGAACTAACTGTTCCTAATAGCAGTCGAGAGATTCAGTTAACCGCAGTTACCTTCGATCCTGACAACCACAGAGAAAGTTATAAAGCTATTGTCGATCGATCTATCAAGTAGAGAGCGTTCTTTACCTAGCTAACCACCCTACTGGAACGTTAAATAAGGCATTACGATTGGGTTCGTTGGGTTTCCTGCCGTCAACCCAACCTACAGCTATTGCACCGCGATTCTGAACTCCTGAACTTCTGCATTCTGTACTCCTTTAAATTATTTTATGTCTTCTCCCCACACTCAAGATCTGTCGGATATTAGATATCTTCAACGTCAAGCTGCTTCGCTACTCCTTTACCAGTCTGTACTGCAAGACTCGGTGGGCGAAGCCTTCCTGAATCTGCTGGAAGCACTGCATCACGGCGATGGCGGAGAAGCCAGCGTTTTAATCGGACTCCAAGCTTACGGCGATTGGTTTAAAGCTTTAGCCACCGCGAGGCTAAGCTGGCAAGACTACTTAATTACACGAATTCTGGAAGACGATAATCCTTTTACCCAACAAGCCCAACAAACAGACTGGGAAAGTTTGCCGTCAGTTTTAGTCGCCGCTGCCCAACACGATCTGCAAGTGTTGCAAAGTCTCTATCAATGCAGTCAGCAGCAGCTAAGTCATTGGGTACAGCAAGCAAAATTAGGAACCAAAACATCGATCGATCGCTCTCATTTACCTGCAACTCCAGTTACTTGGGGCGAGGGTAAAACTCAGCAATTAGCGATAGCTACCAAACTAGCACGAATAGACGATTGGGCTGATGCTTTACCAGATTTAGTCGATCGCTATCAACAGCACGGTACGGGTTTATTCGCTAAGTATCGAGCTTTTCGCTGGCAATTCGGGCAGTTAGCAGGGATTACTTACCCCGATCCGGTAGAACTAACAGATTTATTCGGTTATGAATCGCCCAAAGAGTCATTGCTGAAAAATACGGAGTTTTTGCTGGCAGGCTATCAAGCTTTGAATGTCTTACTCTACGGCAGTCGCGGTTCTGGCAAATCTTCGTTAGTGAAAGCCTTGTTAAACAAATACTCAAACAGCCAACTCCGTCTGATCGAAATCGCCAAATCCGACCTCAAAGATCTGCCAGTAGTTGTCGATCGCTTGCGAGATCTTCCCCATAAATTTATTCTGTTTGTAGACGATCTTTCATTTGAAGAAGATGACGATGCTTTTAAAGCTTTGAAAGTAGTTTTAGAAGGCAGTTTAACCGCGCGACCTCAAAATGTGGTGGTTTATGCTACCTCCAACCGACGGCACTTAGTTCGAGAGTTTTTTGGCGATCGCCCTCGTCCCAGCGATAATGAAGAAGTTCACGTCTGGGATACCGTCCAAGAAAAACTTTCGTTTAGCGATCGCTTTGGCTTAACTCTCACCTTTGAACCAGCAGACCAAAATACCTACCTCGATATCATCAGACAACTCGCAACCCAAGCTAATATTGAGATCGATCGAGAAGATTTAGAATATCGCGCCTTACAGTGGGCAACTCGTCACAACGGCCGTTCTGGGAGAACAGCCAGACAATTTATTGACTTTCTCAAAGCCGATTTAGCAATGATATCGAATCCGGTTAAACACCCATAATAAGATCGATCGTAGGTTGGGTTGAGCGCTAGCAAAACCCAACATCCCATGAGTGTTGGGTTTCACTCCGTTCAACCCAACCTACATTAATTATGGTCAATCACTTTTAACTTTTGACTTGTTACAAATGTCTTTTACTTATTCTCGCCAAATTCGCTTTCGAGATACTGATGCTGCTGGAGTGGTTTATTTCGCTAACGTTTTAGCTATGTGCCATGAAGCCTACGAAGAATCTTTAATAGCATCGGGAATTAATCTCAAATCGTTTTTTACTACTCCCTCTGTGGCAATTCCTATAGTTCGCGCTGAGGTAGACTTTCTGCGCCCGATGTTTTGCGGCGATCGCATTTCGATCGAATTAACACCCAAACCTTTAAATATTGATACTTTTGAAATTAATTACCAGCTTTTAACAACAGACAAAAATAGTCTTTTAGCTAAAGCATCGAGCAAGCATATTTGTATTGATGCAGTTACTCGAAAAAGACAAGAATTGCCAACAGAGATTTCCCGATGGCTAGAGCTTTATAGATAATAGTTAGTGACTCTACAAATACGGATGATGAAGAGGAAGGGGGGAAGGGTAAAGGGGAAGGAGGAAGAATTTTTAACTCAACACTTCACACTTCACACTTCACACTTCTTTAGTTACTACCCGTAAATGTAACTTCAGGAAATTTTGCTTGCGCCTCAGATAGGGGACGCTTTCTGCCTTCCTCTTGCCAGTAGTTAATCACTTCTGTAGCTTTGTTGAGGACGACAACGCGATCGCTTTCGGCGATCCAGTGTTTCGCTTCCAGTTCGTTCTTGAGTTGCTCCCAGGCATCATTCCTGGGCCAAAAAAAGTAAGATGTCAGAGGGCTAGTACCTTTTCCCACTACTTGATCGACTGCTAGGGCGACATTTTCTTCCAGCCAGAGAACTTTTAAGATGAACTTTGACAATCACACCTCCAGGATTACCCTGTGAATCTGTTCGATAAACTTCCAAACGACTATTCTACCTCAACCGCTTGTTAAAATGCCGATCTCGAAAACTAGCTGCCCAGCAATTGTCGCGTTCGATATTGATGGTGTAGTGCGCGACGTATCGCTTTCTTATCGCCGAGCGATCGCCGATACGGTAGAACATTTTACTGACAAGGCTTACCGACCGTCGCCAGACGATCTCGATCGACTCAAGGGCGAAGGCATTTGGAATAACGATTGGGAAGCCAGTCAAGAGTTAGTTTACCGCCATTTTGAGAGTCGGGGTTTGAGTCGAGAGGAATTGCCCCTCAGCTACGAGGAGCTAGTTGACTTCTTTCAGTCTCGCTATCGGGGGCCAGATCCCCAGCAGTGGAGGGGATATATTGGCGACGAACAGCTATTGTTAACGCCGAGCTATCTAGCAGATTTGACCGCTGCTGGCATTCCTTGGGGCTTTTTTAGCGGTGCGCCGCGTGCGGAAGCGCTTTATGTTTTAGAAACGCGATTGGGGCTGAATTCACCTGTATTAATTGCCATGGAAGATGCTCCTGGCAAACCCGATCCTACTGGGTTGCTGGCGACCATCCAACAGCTAGAGCAACAACATGAAGTCGATCGCTCTACCCCAGTGTTGTACGTTGGAGATACAGTTGCCGATATGTACGTGGTAGGAAAAGCGCGATCGCAACAACCCCAACGCAATTGGCTTGGCATTGGCATCTTGCCTCCCCACCTGCAAAAAGTTTCTGACTCTCATCGGGCAGCTTATACCGAAAAGCTCAAAGCTGCTGGGGCGAAAATCATTTTTAGTAACGTTCGGGAGTTGACACCAAGCCAAATCGATCGGCTAGTCCAAACTATTTACTAAGACTACTTTGAAATTATTCACATTAGAGACAGAGCGTTTGAGATTACGCCCTTTAACCCTTGATGATGCAGAAAAGCTGCATCAGCTTTGCGATGTTAATCCAGAAGTTTGGAAGTTCGATCCAGGATATGCACCATCATTTGATAAGCGTGTAGAACTAATCGAACGTCGGATTCAGCAATACCAAACTTATGGTTTCGGGTGTTTTGCGATCGAGCGCAAACCTGACTTGAGACTAATCGGTAAAGGTGGGCTAAGCCCTCACGAGTTTGAGAATCGAGATCGGAGCATTACAAATGAGTTTGAAGTCATGTATAAGCTTGGTAGGGCATATTGGGGACTAGGATATGCAACAGAAGCATCTCGATCGTGGGTAAAGTAGGCTTTTGAGGTAGCTGGTTTGAGGCGCTTAGTGGTCTGTCCGCACAAAGCCAATACTGCATCGATTCGAGTGTTGGAAAAACTAGGTTTCAGGATTGAAGATGATTGGTTGGAACCAGAAAGTGTTCTAGCATTTTTAGAGAGTCCTAAAGCGGTAACATAACAATCCAAATGCAGCCGATGGAAAAAATTTGCTAATGCTGATTTGAGCGGTTGTGCTGCTTAGGTTATCGGTCAGAGTGCAGCCAGGTTTATCGATAGCAGTTAGGTTAGAGAAGATTTACAAGACGATTTGGAAAAATGAACCAAACTACTGTCTACGATCGCATCGCAAAAGTTGCCCTCGATCGATACGATCTAGCTCGAGGGCAACGTTGTTTTTTAGGTCACAGTGGAAGTGTAACCTTTCGCATAGAAATACAAGAAGAGAAATTTCTTCTTCGGATTCACCAAGCAATATCTGGCTTCCAGGAGGATGTTTGGCAAAGACCAGAAGCGATCGAGTCAGAACTTTTATGGCTTGCGGCTTTGGATCTCGATACGGAACTAGTCGTGCAGCAACCTATCAAAAATCTACAAAATAGATGGGTAACTCAAGTAGATGAGAATAAAGAGGTTTTTTACTGCTCGCTACTACGCTGGATTGATGGCGAGATTTCTAAGTTAGAGCGGACTCCACAACAAGCTTATCAACTCGGCGCGTTGATGGCTCAGCTGCACCAACACAGTCAGCAATGGCAACTGCCGCAAAACTTCATGCGCCCAGTTTACGATTGGAATCGATTCAAAACAGCACTCGCGAACCTTTATTCAGCTATATCCCAAGGATTAATTTCAGCAGAAAATTATAAGCTCCTCGAATTTGCAGCTTGCCGAGTTCAAAAAATGATGGAAACACTGGAGCAAAATCGAGAGACTTGGGGGATTATTCACGCCGATCTTCACGACGGTAACTACCTGTTGAACGGTGATGAGCTTCGACCGATTGATTTTGCTCATTGTGGCTTTGGTTACTATCTGTATGACGTTGCCAGTGCCATTCAATACTTACCTCCTAGTATTAGATCTTGCTTTTTTGAAGGCTATCAAACGAGCCAAAAGCTTACTGAAAACTACATACAAATTACAGAAGGTTTCTTTATCGTGGCACTGCTAGATGTATTGTCGTTCCACGTCAATAATCCACAAGAGCATCAAGGAGTTTCAGACACCGTAAAAGAGGTCGCGCAGGAGCATATACCTTTGTATCTTCAAGGTGAATCATTCTTGTTTGATAAGTATTAAAGTTGTTAAAGGCGATCGCGGCCCAACAACGCTCATGCAACTGACCGGATCGAGGTCGATCGCGAAAAGCTACTAGCGGCAGGTGATGGGCACTGTTAGACACCACGAGGTCGAGGGGAAAAAAGAATGTTATGACTCAGAAATTTCAAGAGACGATCGCTCTTGTTGGTGTAACGGGGGCAATCGGTAAAAGTATTGCAGTAGCCTTACGCCAGCAAGGCCGATCCTAATTTGAGCTTGTATAGGTTAAGGAAGATGGTATGGAAATTGCATCGGTAGTTTACGAACGGTATCTGGCATCAAAAGGGATTAGCAAAAAAGCGTGGAATTTTGTTCGCAGGGCTACGATCGAGCTATTCAGAGATCCCACCTGTTCCTTGCCCATACATGGCAGAAACTTGAAACTCCCACTTTCTCATTTGCTACCAGAGTATCTGAGGCAATTTCCTCATTACGATCGACTGCCGCAGAGAATTAGCGAGTACATCCATCAGCAACAAGGTTATTTAAACTGCATTGATGTCGGAGCTAACATTGGAGACACCATAGCTGCTTTTTACAAAGAAGACGCAGATATCTTTCTGGCGATCGAGCCTAATGAAAAATTTCGTAACTTCCTGGTAGAAAATTGCGGCTGGAATAAAAATGTTACAGCGATCGCCGATCTCTGTTCGTCCGAAAGCAGTGCCAGCGAGTTTGTTATCCAAGAGAAGAACGGTACGGCAATCATACTTCAGGCTGAAAACGGAGTCAGTATCCGCCGAAGAACGTTAGATGAGATAGTGCGAGATAATTCTATCGCTCTGAACGCAAATGTGCTTAAGATTGACACCGATGGTCACGATTTTAAAGTCATATCAGGTGCTAAAGAATTGATAAAACAGAATATGCCAGTCATCCTCTTTGAATGCGACAATTTTGAGAATTCAAATTATATTGAAGATTGCTTAAATACCCTGACAGTTCTCAAACAAATCGGCTATAACTATTTTTTGCTTTACGATAACGTCGGCCATCTAATGGGCAGATATTCATTATCCGAACTATCGCCATTTCGTCATCTCTTATTTTACCAGCTAACCAAAAAGTTATATTACTACGATATTCTGCTGATGAACGATCGAGATATTTCTCAATTTTATAGCGCCGAGATCGACTACTTCGTCAGACAGATGCCTAACAAATCGTTGCCTCAGACGGCTATTGCTGCTGCTAAACTTGACGAATAATCTGGGATCGGAGGTACGGCGATCGGCCAAGTCTAAATTTTATTCCTAGAGGGTGCGGTTTGCCTTTAGGATTGAGACGGATCGATCGATTTTAATCCCGGCATGACTAATACCAGTTGGACTCGACAGCACGTTCTCTCGTTAGCTGATTTTACCGTAGCAGAATATGACACGGTATTGCAGACTGCTGCTAGCTTTAAGGAGGTGCTATCGCGACGGACGAAAAAAGTGCCGACGCTGCAAGGACAAGTAGTTACCAATTTATTTTTTGAACCCTCAACCCGCACTCGCAGCAGTTTTGAAATTGCTGCCAAACGTTTATCTGCCGATACTCTCAACTTTACCGCCTCCTCTTCTTCGTTAACTAAGGGAGAGACGATTTTAGATACAGCTAAAACCTATCTCGCCTTGGGAACCGATCTGATGGTAATTCGACATCGAGAAGCAGGCGTTCCCCAAGCGATCGCCACCGAAATGGATCGTCTAGGAGTTAAAGTAGGAGTTCTCAATGCTGGTGACGGGCAACACGAACACCCTTCTCAAGCCTTATTAGACTTGTTTACTATCTGCACGCTACTCGATCGCGATCGCCCTCGGCTAGAACTGTTATCGGGCAAAAAAATTGCGATCGTCGGCGATATTTTACATTCGCGAGTAGCTCGATCGAATATTTGGAGCCTGACCGCTAGCGGGGCTGAAGTTCACCTAGCGGCATCGCCGACTTTACTCCCTCACTTGTTTGCTGATTATATTAAAAATGAGATACATAAAAACCCAATTTTAAATCGCCAATTATTTTTACATTGGCAGATAGAACCTGCATTAGAAAAAGCAGATTTTGTCATGACATTGCGATTGCAGAAAGAACGAATGACGCAGCATTTGCTCCCAAGTTTGAGAGAGTATCATCAGTTATTTGGAATTAAGCGCGATCGACTGCAACTGTGCCAACCACACGTTAAAATTTTACACCCCGGACCGGTTAATCGCGGTGTAGAAATCAGTTCCGATTTGATGGACGATCCTAACTTTAGTTTAATTCAAGAGCAAGTAACTAGCGGTGTAGCTGTGAGAATGGCGCTTTTATATTTAATGGGTAGCGGTAAGGCTTGAGTTGTCAAAGTCCATAAAAAATCAGGTGGGGATTACCCACCTGAAACCAATTAATAAGATTTAACGCCATCGGTAACTTTTTGATTGACCGACTTGTTTAGTTGTCAAGCACTGTTAAATTGTTACGGCAAAGATCTACATCGCTCCAATGAAGCTTTTGACCGTTGCTTAGAAGCACAGAAGCATCAAATAAGCATCTATTTTCATAGGGCGCATTGTAAGAATATGTGAACTCTTTTTGATACCCATTTGCTGGAACGCCGGAATTGCGAATGCAGAGATTGCGATCGTAGTCTGTATGAGATACGCACACTCTTGACACCCGCCTTGACGAGTTATTAACCACCTTAAAATTAACATTATACTCAAAGTCTTCTGCCTGTACTGGAGCAGAGGCTAAAAGTACAATAGCTGCCGGAATAAGACTGAGGATGTTTTTCACGATCGCACCTTACAAACTATGGTTCCTAAATAATCAGATTTCACTCCATCAGGAGCGATACTAATAGCGTACCCAGCGAGTTCGCTTTTGTATCAATGTATGAGTCTACAAATCGATGCCTATCTTTTCCGGACGGGCGATAAAAAATAATTACCCAGTTAAAGCTTGACGCGATCGCTCCAGAGGATCGGGATAGTTAAAAACTCGCCCCGGTACCGACTAAAACGTAAAATTAGCGGCGTACGAGTGTCGCCCAAAATCTAAACCTGCTGCAAAATTACGAGAGTTTATTTAATCTTGTTTTATTAATCTAGGTAGATAAAAATAAAAAATAAATTAAAAAAAATATCAGCCGCCATGATAACGAGATTAAGGTTTGCTTTTCCGGTAAAATTCTTGTAGGGAAACTACAATTGTCAAAAATTATAGGATCGAACGAAATGCGAGTATTAATAATGGGTGGAACCCGCTTTGTCGGGGTGTATCTGACCAAAATCCTAGTAGAACGAGGACATGAAGTAGTTTTATTCAATCGGGGGAATAAGCCCGCACCAGTAGCAGGGGTAAAACAAATTCATGGCGATCGCACTTCTGCCGATCGATTAAAAGAGAAGTTATCAGCAGAAAATTTTGATGCTGTTTTTGACAACAACGGTCGCGAACTTAGCGATACTCAACCCCTAGCGGAAATTTTTCAGGGCCGAGTGCAGCACTTTGTTTATATGAGTTCGGCAGGAGTATATCTCAGATCGGATTTAATGCCTCATATCGAAGGCGATGCGATCGATCCCAAAAGTCGTCACAAAGGTAAATACGAAACCGAAGCTGATTTACAACAGCAGGGTTTGCCTTGGACGGCAATTCGCCCGACTTATATTTACGGCCCGCAAAATTATAACGATCTAGAAGCTTGGTTTTTCGATCGAATAGTACGCGATCGCCCGATTCCCATTCCTGGCAACGGCTTGCATTTTACTCAATTCGGTCACGTTAAAGATTTAGCGCGAGCCATGGCAGCGGTCTTAGGCAACCAACAAGCAGTAGGACAAATTTATAATGTTTCAGGCGATCGCTACGTCACTTTTGACGGTTTAGCTCGCGCTTGTGCGGTGGCAGCGGGGAAATCTGTCGATAGTTTGTCGATCGTTCATTACGATCCCAAAAAATTTGATTTTGGCAAACGCAAAGCCTTTCCCCTGCGATTACAACACTTCTTTGCTTCAGTTAATAAAGCCAAGACGGAACTCAATTGGCAACCAGAGTTCGACCTGATTTCTGGATTAAAAGACTCATTTCAAAACGATTATCTGGCTGCTGGGAGAGACAAAACCGCGATCGATTTCTCAGTTGACGATGAAATTATGCAGTCGTTAAACGCCTGACAGGAAGCTAGCGACATCAGATTTGATATTAGAGGATGAGGACTGGAGGCTCGCGGCGAAGCGTAGATCGGAAAGCTTAATATAGCTATATAGGCAATAAGTGGTAATTATATCTAGGTTTAAGCGATCGAGATTTGGAATCATAAGGGTTTCGAGTCGTTGAGATCGATTTGGGATACAGCGGAGGTGTCTTGGAACTATGTCCCGTGGCAGTTTTGTCAGCCTAGTGGCGCGACCTGCCCGAACGAGTGCAATAAAAATTTATGTTTAGGCTGGGAAAAAGGAGAAAGGGGGAAAGGTAAAAGGGGAATCATCTAAACAAAGAGATCGCCAACCCGCTCGATGACTTTTATAAAGTTCAACTGCAACAACGACTAGCTTTTTTAAAGTGTCAGTAGATTAGCGCGATTTTGTTAAATTACTTACTTTTTCTAACTTTTTCCTACTGACTGCTTGCAATATGTTGTTTAACCTGAAATCAAGGTTAAACGATTTGTATCTAGTTTTAAGCGATCGCCCTCTCTAGCATCGAAATTTACTTTTTCTCGATCCTCAAAGATAACTTTTAGGAGTATTTTGTTATGCGAAAAATTGCCATTATTGGAGCCGGTCAAGCTGGCTTGTATTTAGGAATTGGTCTGCTCGATGCGGGATATACCGTCACTTTGGTTAGCGATCGTACCCCCGAAGCCATTCGCTACGGCCAGCCGATGGGAACGCCGATCTTGTTTCCTAACGCCCTGCAACTGGAACGTAACTTAGGATTGAATTTCTGGGATCGAGAATTTCCCGACAGTATACGGTTTCGCAGCGAAGTGTCCGACCCAGAAGGTAACACAGTTTTATCCATATCCTCAGATTTGCAACTGCATTGGCAAGCGATCGACCAACGCCTGAAGTTTCCGGCTTGGATGCAGGAATTTGTCAGACGCGGAGGCGAACTGGTAATTCAAGCGACAACAACTGAAGATTTAGAGAAATACGCTCAAAATTACGACTTAGTAGTCGTGACTGCGGGTAGGAGTGCTTTCTCGACTTTATTCGATCGAGATATCCAAAAATCTCCAGATCGGGGGCCAAAACGCCACATCGCCGCGTTCGTTACCACGGGGTTGAAGGGAGATCTTGAGGATCTGCATACGGCTAGAATGACGGTTTTACCTGGTGTAGGTGAAATCATTCAGTATCCTTTCTATGCTAACGGCCAAGTTTCTACGCTCCTTGGCTTAGAAGCCTGTATCGGTAGCTTCTTAGATCGATTCTCCTCATCCCGAAGCCCTCAAGAATTACTGAAGATCGGGAAAAAAGCGATCGAGCATTTGAAGCCAGACTACTACGAGGCGATCGCCAATCTAAAACTGGTAGACGATCGAGCTTGGTTGCTAGGCGCGATTACCCCAACCGCGCGCCATCCTGTCGGTAACTTGCCATCTGGTGCAGCGGTGATGGGGGTTGGGGATGTCGTTCTCGTCCACGATCCAATTGCCGGACAGGGAGCCAATAATGCCACCAAGATGGCCGATTTGGTGAAGCGACGGATAATCGAACGAGGCGATCGACCCTTTAAGACCTCATGGATGCAACAAGTATTCGATGAATTTTGGCGCGACGTTCGGTACAGTCGAGCCTTAACCGATTGTTTGTTGACCCCTCCAGAGCATCTTCAAGATCTGATGGTAGGAATGGCGCAAAATCCAGAAATTCTGGCAGATTACACCCAAGGTTTAAACCATCCACCCAGTCTAGCCTCATGGTTCTTTGAACCTGAAGCTGCTAAGAATTATCTGGCGCGAAAGAATGCTATCCCCAGCATTCATTGGGAACCCCCTTTGGCTGCTTAAGAGCCTTTACTAGCACTGCGAGCGTCCTAGCTCGCACTACCCGTTATTATGGTTGTTCGACCAGATTTAATTGTTGGCTCGACAAATTGAGGCGGGTTGAAGCGGACAAGTACGATCGGCAAGCTGGCTTTCGTCTAATCCTAGGTACTTGAGATCGGTCAATGTCGATAGCGGTTTGATATCTGCGATCTCGTTGCGATCGAGAGCTAGGTAGGTCAGTTTAGTTAACTTCGATAGCGGTTTGATATCCGTTATTTGGTTGTCTGTGAGGGTAATTGAAGTCAGATCGGTCAGGACTGATAGCGGCTCAATATTGGTTATTTGATTGCTTGCCAGATTCAACTTATTCAGCTTAGTCAGACTCGATAGCGGCTCGATCTCGGCGATTTGGTTGCCTGCAAGATTCAGATCGTCGGTCAGTTTAGCGAGCTTCGATATCGGCTTAATGTCAGCAATCCGATTGCCTCCTATCTCAAGAGCAGTCAGCCTGGTAAGGTTAGATAGCGGTTGAATATCTGTAATTCGGTTGCCGTTAATTTCAAGTTTAGTCAGGTTGGTGAGGCTGGATAGCGGCTCGATGTCTCTAATTTTGTTGGAGTTGAGGTTGAGTTCGGTCAGGCTGGTAAGATTTGATAGCGGCTTGATGTCTACAATCCGATTGGCTGCCATGTCAATAATAGTAAGTTTAGAGAGCTTCACTAGCGGTTTGAGGTCGGCGATCCGGTTGCCCCTAATCTCAAGAGCGGTCAGGTTGGTAAGGTTCGCTAGCGGCTTGATATCTGAAATTTGACTTTCTCTGTTGCCATAAAGAAATTCTTGGTTGAGGACGAGCTTTTTCAGGTTAGCGAGATTCCCTAACGGCTCGATATCGGTAATGTAGTTCTTGGTCAGATTGAGGTAAGTCAGCTTGGTCAGGTTTGATAGCGGCTTGAGATCGCCAATTTGATTGTGGGTCAGGTCGAGTTCGGTCAGATTAGTGAGGTTTGATAGCGGCTTGAGATCGCCAATTTGACCGTTCCAGATGTAAAGCTTACTCAGCTTGGTCAGATTTGATAGCGGCTTGAGATCGCCAATTTGTTTGCCAGTCAAGTGAAGCTCGGTTAGGTTAGTGAGGTTCGATAGCAACTTAATATTTGTAATTCGATCGTTCCACAGACGAAGCTGATTTAGCTTGGTGAGATTAGCTAGCGGTTTGATGTCAGCAATTTGGTTGCCATCGCCGCTGACACCAATAAAGTAGCCATTGCCGACGTAAACACCGTTGCTGAGATCGAGAGCGGTGAGAGCGGTCAGGTTAGATAGCGGTTTGATGTCAGAGATTTGGTTGCCGTTGAGATTCAGGCTAGTCAGTTTAGTTAGATTGGATAGGGGCTGAATATCTGCAACTTGGTTGAACTCCATGCTGAGGGTAGTTAAGTCAGTCAACTTCGATAGCGGTCGGATATCTACAACCTGGTTGCCGTTGAGGTTAAGCTCAGTTAGCTTAGTTAAGTTTGATAGCGGTTGAATATCCACAATCTGATTGCGGTTATTGGAGCCGAGGAAAACATTACTGAGGTCAATAGCGTTGAGGTTAACCAAGCTTGATAGCGGCTTGAGATCTACGATGCTGCTGCTACTGAGGTCGAGTCTGGTGAGGTTAGTTAGTTTTTTGCTCGCTGCATTACATTCTGTAGTCTCTGCCTTTTTTAACAGCACCTCTACTGTATGTTTCTCTTCGGCAGACAACTGAGATAAATTTTGGCACCACTGGGTAAAGGTAGTAAAATCTCTGGGAGCTTGCGATCGCCCTACAGAACCAGATGCCACTATCCATCCCGCACTCAGTAGAGCTAAAGCTACGATCGCCTTTTTCCCAGTTATCATCTTTATGACCTCGGCTTATTTTTCTATCCCAGTATATTTAGCGATTTAGGCAAATGCCAAGGTTTTAGGGAATTTCAACCGGGGCGGGTTTAGCTCGATCTAACCCACCCCGACCGTCGCCTTCTGGTTCTATTGGTGTTGGCTTTGGAAGAAACAGTTTGAGGTCGGTCGAACGGGACAAATTCGATCGCCATCGGCAATTTGGTTGTTCCAGAGTCCAAGACTATATAATTCCGTCAGGCCAGATAGCGGCTTGATATCGACAATTTGGTTGTTGCTGAGATTGAGATATCCCAGTTTAGCGAGCTTCGCTAGCGGTTTGAGATCGGTAATTTGGTTGTAACCGAGGTCGAGGCTGGTCAGGTTGGTAAAGCTTGATAATGGACTGAGATCGGTAATTTGGTTGTGGTTGAGATCGAGTTGAGTCAGGTTGGGGAAGCTTAATAATGGCTTGAGATCGGTAATTTGGTTGTCACTGAGATCGAGTATTTCATTTTGTTTGAATTTGGTGAGGTTAGATAGCGGCTTGATGTCAGCAATTCGGTTCTTTCTGATGCTAAGTGCAGTCAGGTTAGTAAGATTCGATAACGGTTGAATGTTTGCCACCCTGTTGCTTTCTAGGTCGAGGTTTGTCAGGTTGGTGAGGTTGGATAAGGGTCTGATGTCGGCGATTTGGTTCCGGCTGAGATCCAAATAGGTCAATTTAGTCAGGTTCGATAGCGGTTGGATCTCCGAAAAGTTATCGATGCGAATTTTCAGGCGGGTTAGCTCGGTCAGGTTCGATAACGGTCTGATATCGGCGATCGCAGTAGACTCAATAGTAAGGTCGAGGCTGGTCAAGCTACCCAGGGTTGATAGCGGCTCGATATCGGCGATTTCGGTAGCATCAATGACAAGGTATAGAGTGGTCAGGCCAGGGAGCTTCGATAAGGGTTTGATGTCGGTAATTTCGCTCGAACTCAATGCCAGGAAAAGGGTCTTCAGATTAGTCAGGTTGGATAGCGGCTCGATGTCAGCGATCGCAGTCCCATCAATTACCAGTCCAAGCTCTGTCAGGTTTTTCAGATTGGCTAAGGGTTTGATGTTAGTCATCTGAGTCGAACTGAAGTCGAGATAGAGCTTCTTTAGAGCAGTCAGGTTTGATAAAGCTTCGATGTCTGTGGCTTGAGTCGAACTGAGTCTCAACGAGGTTAGGTTAGTCAGGTTTGCTATCGGCTTGATATCTCTGATTTGCTTGCTGTCGAGGTTAAGAGCAGTCAGCTTAGTTAGGTTCGATAGTGATGTGATGTCCCTGATTTGGTTCTTCTCAAAGCTAAGCGCGGTGAGGTTAGTCAGGTTCGCTAGTGCTGTAATATCTCTGATTTGGTTGCTCTCTAGGTTAAGAACGTTGAGTTTAGTCAAGTTTGATAGCGGTTTGATATCTCCGATCTTGTTGTTTTTGAGATTGAGGTCGGTCAGGTTTGTCAGGTTTGCTAGCGGTGCGATGTCTTTGATTTCATTTCTTTCAAGGTCGAGGCGCGTTAGTTGAGTCAGGTTTGCTAGCGGCGTGATGTCTTCAATTTCGTAGTGAAAAGAGCGACGAAGATAAAGGCTCTCTAGTTTGGTAAGTTTTGATAGTGGTTTGAGGTCTGTAACCTGCGTCGTTTCCAGATCGATCGCCGTCAAATCGGTTAGATTTGCTAGCGGTGTGATATCTGAAATCGGATCGTTTTTTAGTCCCAGTTTCCTTAATTTGATTAACTTGGCTAACGGTTTAATATTTGAGAGTTCGTAGTTACTGCTAAGGTTGAGTTCGGCAAGATCGGTCAAACTGGATAATGGGGCGATATCGGTAATAAAGTTGTTCCAAAGATAGAGTTGACCGAGCTTATTCAACCCCGATAGAGGTCTGAGATCTGAGATTTGGTTGTTTTCCAAATTGAGCTTGGTCAAATTAGTCAGCTTCGATAACGGCTCGATCTCCGAGATCGAGTTACTGCTAAGGTTAAGATCGGTTAAGTTAGTCAAACTCGATAGCGCCGCTAAATCCGATATCTGCTTCTTTTCTAGGTTCAGTGCGGTCAGCTTGGCTAGGGTTTGACTGGCGGCGTTACATTCTTTAGTCCCGGCTTTGGCTAACAACACCTCCACCGTAGCTTTTTGTTTGGCAGACAGCTTAGGCAAATTCTGACACCAGCGAGCAAAAGTCGTAAATTCTCTGCTAGGTTGCGATCGCCCAATTGAGGTAGATGCGGTTAAGTATCCTAGAATTACAGCTAATGCTATGTTGGCCTGTTGGGAAGTTGTCATTAACGTTGCCTCGGCAAATCTAAATATCCAAGTATATTTAGCTTTTTTATCCAGCGGCAAGGGCGATCGCTTTTTTCCTTTTGACAAATCCAAAGGTCTAATCGACGAAACATCAGGGCAGATTGAGGCAGTTTTTCTTTTAGGTTAAATATGCAGGAAATCGCAGAACAGTTGCTGGAAGTCGCTGCCAAGTCAGGGGCAGAAGCAGCAGAAGTTTATCAGTCGCGATCGCTCTCTCATCCAGTATTTTTTGAGTCTAATCGGCTCAAACAACTGGAAAGCATCCAGAGTGAGGGTACGGCGTTGCGAGTTTGGCGCGGCGGTCGTCCGGGGTTGGCAGTGGCTTACGGGCCGGTAGAAGTGGCGACATTGGTAGAAAAAGCGATCGCCCTGTCGCAACTCAACGAACCGGAAACGATCGAACTGACTCCCGATAACAAGTTAGTTTATCCAGATTTGGGCGAGGCGATCGCCGTCGAAGAACTGGTATCGATGGGCAAAGAAGCGATCGCCAAAGTTCGCGATGCTTATCCAGAGGTGCTGTGTACCAGCGAGTGGGATTGCGAGGTCGAAAGCACTCGATTGATTAACTCTTTGGGATTAGATTGTAGCTACGCCGATACTACGCTCAGTTGCTTTCTGTCGGCGGAGTGGGTGCGAGGAGAAGATTTTTTGAGCGTAGCCGACGGCCAAACTCAGCGGGGACATTTAGATATTGAAAAAGTCGTTAACCCGATCTTGCAACGATTGCATTGGGCCAAAGAAAATACAGCATCGCCTTTAGGACGCGTTCCCGTATTACTGACCAGTAATGCCGCCGATCTGTTGTGGGATACAGTGCAAGCAGCCCTCAATGGCAAACGGGTACTAGAGCAGGCATCCCCTTGGAGCGATCGCTTGGGGACGCAAGTAATTGCCCCCGACCTCACTTTGAGCCAGCAACCAGATGTAGGGCCTTATAGCTGTCCGTTTGATGACGAAGGTACGCCTACTCAAACGCTAACCCCGATCGAAAAGGGGGTGTTGCGACTGTTTTATTGCGATCGCACTGTCGGCCGTCAATTAGGCCAGGAGACTACAGGTAATGGGTTTCGCCCCGGTTTGGGCGGTTATCCTACGCCAGGTTTGGTCAATTTATCGATCGAGCCGGGATCTGGTTCGCTGTTGGATCTAATCCAAGAACTAGATGAAGGATTGATAGTCGATCGAATTCTCGGCGGCGGTGCTGGTATTTCTGGCGATTTTTCCATCAATGTCGATCTAGGCTATCGCGTTCAAAAAGGGCAAATTGTCGGTCGAGTCAAAGACACCATGGTTAGTGGCAATGTTTACGCTGCCCTCAAACAAGTAGCTAGGTTGGGAGGGGATGCTGACTGGAACGGTTCTTGCTATACCCCATCTTTAATCGTTGAAGGCTTGTCGGTGACGGGGAGAACCTGAACTACCCCTGCTCACCACTGTCATATCACCCCAGATTTGAAATATCCACTGTAAGCCCGTAAAAGTCACATCAGGGTAATTACGGAAGTTTTTGCGTCGCTGCGATCGCGATTTATAGATTTTTGCTGACGATTTGTATTTAATAAAACTTTATAATATGTAAAGAAATGCAATAAAATAGGAATAAGCATAAATTACTAATTCTTCTGCTGGCTCGGTCTGACGGGGAGAGCCAAGGTTAAGGCAAATGCCTGTGGGACTACCAGATCCAGCAATATTCCACGCCTTCTTAGCTAAATTACCCATTTGGAGTCAAAAAAATGACGGCTCATTTTCCCTGGCTCAGCACGATAATTCTGTTGCCGCTGCTAGCCACCTTTGCGATCCCTTTCCTGCCCGATAAAGAGGGTAAAACCATACGTTGGTATGCTCTGGGCGTGGGTTTATTAGACTTTGCCCTCACCGTTTTCGCCTTCGGGCAACACTACAGTTTACAAAACTCAACATTTCAACTAGCAGAAACCTATCCCTGGATACCCCAGTTAGGGATAAATTGGGCGGTGGCAGTCGATGGCTTGTCGATGCCCTTAATCGTACTTACTTGCTTAGTTACTACTTTAGCGATCGTCGCGGCTTGGAAGGTTACTAACAAGCCGCGTTTGTTTTATGCCCTGATGCTGGTAATGTATAGCGCCCAAATTGGGGTGTTTGCCGCTCAAGATATGTTGTTGTTCTTCCTGATGTGGGAACTGGAGTTAGTGCCAGTCTACCTGCTGATCTCGATTTGGGGAGGACAAAAGCGATCGTATGCAGCTACTAAATTTATTCTTTATACCGCTTTAGGCTCGATCTTTATTTTCATCGCCGCCTTAGCCATGGCATTCTACGGCGATTCTGTAACGTTGAACATGGCAGAACTAGGCGCGAAAGACTATCCCCTAGTATTTGAACTGCTGGTTTACGCAGCTTTATTAATCGCTTTCGGTGTCAAACTGCCTATCTTCCCCTTACACACCTGGTTGCCAGATGCTCACAGCGAAGCCTCTGCCCCAGTATCGATGATCCTGGCTGGGGTGTTACTGAAAATGGGTGGCTATGCGCTGATGCGGATGAATGTCGAGATGCTGCCCAACGCTCATGTTTACTTTGCCCCGGTTCTAGCCATCCTGGGAATAGTCAATATTATCTATGGCTCGCTGACAGCTTTCGCTCAAGACAATCTCAAGCGCCGTCTGGCTTGTTCTTCAATAGCTCATATGGGCTTCGTACTAATCGGAATTGCCTCGCTGACGGATGTAGGATTTAACGGCGCAGTGTTGCAAATGATCTCTCACGGGCTAATTGCCGCCTGCTTGTTCTTCCTTTCGGGGGTGACATACGAACGCACCCATACCTTGATGATGGAAAAAATGGGCGGAATTGGCAAAGCTATGCCCAAGGTGTTTGCGTTGTTCACTGCTGGCTCGATGGCTTCCCTCGCCTTACCTGGAATGAGCGGATTTGTCGGCGAGTTAACCGTATTTATCGGCTTTGCTACCAGCGATGCTTACTCTACTAGCTTCAAAGTGGTAGTCGTGCTGTTAGCGGCTGTAGGATTGATCCTGACTCCAATTTATTTACTCTCGATGTTGCGCCGAGTGTTTTACGGGCAAGAAAATCCCCAACTAGCGATCGATCCTTGGTTCGATGCCAAACCCCGCGAAATCTTTGTGACGCTGTGCTTGTTAATTCCCATCATCGGTATCGGTTTTTATCCCAAAATTGCCACCCAAACCTATGATGTCAAAACAGTAGCAGTAGCGGATCGCGTTCGGGATGCTCTGCCAGTGCTAGCGCAAAAACAACCCGATTGGCAAGTCGCAGAAGCGATCGTTCCCGTTCCCAGAATCGATTAAGACTCAACCAGATCGATAAAAAAGTAAAGTAGCGAAAAACTCCATCCCAAAAGTGGGTGGAGTTTTTTTTAATTTAATGGATCGCTAAAATCACCGAAGTTAGCGATCGCATAATTTATCACATTACGTATTTTTACCAGCGCTTTTTCTGTTCGATCGAACCAAGATAGAAGCAAGGCAATAGTAATCATATTGTCGATCTGTATCAACTACTTTTCGGAGAATTATTCATGAAATTGCAATTAGGTTTAACTTCTGCATTAACTGCTGGTTTAGTATTGCTGAGTGGTGTCGCTATGGTGCCTAAAGCTTCTGCCGGCCAAGGTGGGGTCGCCGTCGGTATTGGCGTTCAAATGGATGAAAATGGCGCTGTAACTGATGTAGTGGCAGCAGCAGCAGTTGGTAAAACTTCTGCTTTTGCTTATGCCATGACTGATACTAATGGCAATATGAATGTTGGTGCGTTGGGTACGGGTGGAGAACTTGAAATGTATTCCGAGATAGGAGTAGATGGCGACGGTTATACTTATCAGGAAGTTGAGGCAGAAGCCGATGAAGAGTCTACCGAAAGCCTAACAACCTCTCAAGCGAACAACCTCAATCTCTCAGGCTTGATAGCTGAATATGTTGAAGAATAAGAGCTATTGCTATAGAGGCAATAAAACTCTGTAGCATTTATTGTTTTGTCAATATTGCAAAAACTCAGCAAGGAACTGAGAGTTATTTCAGCTTTCAGTTCTTTTTATTTCGTCGTCTATATTTTTTTAGATCGATGTTAACTTTAAAAACTACCTTTCCTAGTAATTCAAAACTCAGCCAGACTTATCCAACTATTTTTTACTGCTTTTTGGCGATCGCTTCATTTGCTGTTGACTTAAGTAATTGTTTGCCGAGCCAAGCGCAAACTCAAGTTTTATCTAGCGATCTTAAAACTGAAGTTGCGGTTCCATTAGATACAAACATCTCAGAAAATTTTAACCAAGCGCCTTCGCCATCCCCACATTCTGAACCCCTAGTAGAGTTAAACCATTCACCTGCTAGCAACAACGAAATAGATAAATCACTCGTTCGCAAAGCATCTCCGCAGGAGAATCGCTCTTCAGCTACATCTGAAGTAGCACAAAACTCTTTGCCAACAGAAACCTCTAACCAATCTCCTGCCCAGCGATCGACTGAATCAGTCAACTCGGATTTACCTGAAACTCCTGAGAGCAATTTAGATGAAGAAAAGCAGTCAAGTGAATATATAATTCCACCTACTGTAGTGCCAGAAGAAAAACTAAAAAATACTCAATTTACTACTATCCCTTTAAATAACACAATTATTAATCACACCACTCGCTGGGAATTGGAACCATCAATTGTTGATGGTACTATAGGCGTTAGTGCTTTGTATAGAATTGAAGGAAAAGTTACTCAAAGTATTTCCGCAAATAATGTTTTTACCTCCGAACAAACAGGTACATATTTACAAACACTACCTTTTGCTCAAAAAAGGACTACAGAATTAGTTAGAAAAGATCCTAGCACCACGATCGGTTTTCGTCTGCGAACCTCATTAATTGGCGACTGTGCCCTAATTGGTAAAGCCGAAGCTGGTAATTGGTGTACTCTCGTGCCAGGTTTGCGTTTTGATGAAAGCAGTTACGATCCCAAACTTTTAATTCCGACTAAAATTATCCAAACCAGTAAACTTGGCGATCCGGTATCCGATGAAATCGCTGCCTCAATGTTTCAACCCGGTTTTCAAGATAGTCAGTTTGCGCTCGACTTGTATATGCCTAATGCTGGCAGCGTTGCTGGCAACAGCCAAACTAATAGATCGACGATTACTCGCGATGAAAGTACGACGACCGTACAACCATTTGGCTTAACGGAGATCGATCGAGTATTTAAATCAAATGCTACTCAACAAGTAATCGGACAAAATCGTAGAGGATTTTGGCTGATTCCTGGCGATCCGAACTTTGCCTTGAACAGCGGCGTTCAAGCTTTAGCCAGAGTTGTGCCTAAAGCTAATCCTAATTTAGCTGGTTCGGCAGGAAAACCCAGGACAGATATCAACCTTAATTTATATCAAGCTGCTAACAATTTTTATATTCCCGATAATAGTTTAACTGTAGCCTCTTACGAACAAGGAAGAGCCGATAACCCCAGACAAAATCGCCGACACCCTACGGCTGAATATAATGGGATTTGGATCGGTTTATCACCTGTAGGCGATCGCTCTGTCACCAGCGAAAATTTTTTAGTTCCAACGGGTTCTGAAGTAACTGTTTTGTCAGCCGGAGCCGAGGGGGGAATAGATAGTAATGTCGTTCCCGTTGCTTTAATCGATGGAAATCTCGTGTCATTTAACGGTCAGATCTACAGTCAAGCTTATGTCGATATTGTCCAGAGAGATGTTGACAGCGTGACTAAAATTAGAGACACCAGAACTTATGAGTATTTCCCCAGCCTAGCCTATTCATATAATCGCACCAATAGCAATCAATCTATGAGATTGATGGCAGGCATGATTTTCAGCGATCGAGTTAATGCTTATTTGGGTGCTGATTACACCAAAAATTGGAAAAATCTTAGTTTGTCTGCTACAGGTAGATACTATAGCGAATCAGATTTAGACTATCCCAGTCAGATAGGATTGCGATTAGCTACTCCCTTAACCGTAGGAAAAAATTCTAGAATTAATTTATTTATTAACTCTAATTATGTTTTTGATGGGGCTGAAACTGAATTCGGCACGGTTCTTAGACCTAATGTTTTATCAGTAGGGTTTAATGCTAAATTCGGAGACTTTAACTTAGGAGCAACGCAATATATTAGCGGTATTTTACCTGATTCAGCTTATGGAACTCAAGTGAATTTGGGGATTAAGTTAGGGAAAATCTTTACTTTAAGTGCGGCTGCGGGAACGATTAATGACAATATTACCTATGGTATTAAAGGTGGGATTATACTGAGCGATAAACCCAATGCTTCGATCTTAGAAATTGGTTTTCAACGCCGAATTATTGACTATGATGAGGATGTTTTTGGTCATAAATTACAGGCAACAACCGATGATTCTCAATTTAAGCTAGGTATCAGATATTCGTATTGATGCCAATTGATGTGAGCCTCAAAAACAACCCGATTGGCAAGTCGCAGAAGCGATCGTTCCCGTCCCCAGACTCGATCGAATTCACAACCAATTAAAATAGAGCCGTTTTTTGAACGTCTCTATTTTTTATGTAGTTAAGGGACTTGCAACTTAATACCGTTTTAAAAGGCTTTTTTGACCACAGATAAACACAGATAAACACAGATTAAATTGATGAGGTATTGACTTTTGCAAGAGGCGGCCTTGACGGCGTTCGCGCAGCGGTCTGCAAGAGCTAGATCGAACCCGCCCTGCCTCACCGATATCCTATCAATTAATCTACATCATGAGCAAAACGGCGGAACAGGAAGTCGAGGGCATAATTGCGCAACTCGTAGTAGGTAGAATCTTCCATAATTTTGGCTCGATTGCGAGGGCGAGGAAAAGGAATGTCTAACACCTCGCCAATTTTGGCATGAGGGCCATTCGTCATCATCACCAATCGATCGGCTAAAAATAGGGCTTCATCAATATCGTGCGTAATCATCAACACGGTTACTTGATGTTCGCGCCAAATTTTTAACAGTTCTTCTTGCAACTCTTCTCTAGTAATCGCATCTAACGCCCCAAACGGCTCGTCTAAAATCAAAATTTCCGGGTGAATCGCCAAAGCGCGGGCAATAGCGACCCGTTGTTTCATCCCCCCAGAAAGTTGAGTCGGTTTCTTATCGGCAGCTTCCGACAATCCCACCAAGTTCAAATACTCTTTTACCAGCCCCTTTTTCTGCTGCTCTGGTTTGTTCGGATAAACCGCATCGACTGCCAAATAAACGTTATCAAACGCACTCATCCAAGGCAGCAGCGAGTAATTTTGAAACACCATCATGCGATCGGGTCCGGGTCGATCGATCCTCCGATCTTGCAACCGCACTTCTCCCGTCGTCGGTGTATTAAACCCAGACACCATATTCAACAGCGTCGATTTGCCACAACCAGAGTGACCGATCAGACAGATAAACTCACCTTCACCAACCGTCAGATTAACCCCATCCAAAACCGTATGCAGTCCGTCAGGAGTTCGATAGACCTTAGAGACATCCTCAATTACCAAAAACGGGTTGGCAACCTGAGACTTGCGATCGAGAGCGACATTGCTATTAGTAGTTTGCATCTTGGCGAACCTTTGCGCTTACCTTTGCGTACCTTTGCGTTAAAAAAAATCTACAGCTTAAACCTTCACATCCGCAGTCGGATCGATAACAATTTCCTCCACCTCAAACTCCCGCACGATGTCTAGGCGCTTCAGATACCCCACCGGATCGTCAGGATTGAACACCATCTTGTCGAACAGGGCAAACGGCTCCCGATCCGGCTCGATATCCGGTAAACCCAATTGCCTAGCCGCCTCGCAGAATAAATCTACCCGACGCACCCGTTCGACGATTTCCAGCCAATTCTTCGGGAAAGGAGCAATTCCCCAACGGGCCAATTGAGTCAGAATCCATAAGCCCTCAACTCGTCCCGGACAGTTGGCATTATCGACATGGAACTGGTTGAACCGCCGCAACAATTGGGGTTCTTCTCCCGTACCGCGATCGTATGGATCGATAAAGCCGTTGCGGGTATACTCTGCTGCCGAACCGACGTATTGAGGCTGACACAGCAAGCTTAAGATTTCTTCTCGATTGCGCGGATTGTCGCAGTAGTCGCAAGCTTCCAGCAAAGCTTTCACCAAAGCCATATGAGTTTGGGGGTGCTGCTCTAACCAATCTTCTCGCAGCCCTAAAACTTTCTCTGGATGACCTTTCCAGATTTCTAGATCGTGAGCGACGATAAAACCTAAATCTTCAGAGACAGCGCGAGAATTCCACGGTTCGCCGACGCAATAGCCGTCGATCTGACCGGATTTGAGATGGTCTATCATTTGGGTAGGTGGAATCACCATCAAATTCACATCTCGATCGGGATCGATACCGCCAGCCGCCAGCCAGTAGCGCAAGAGCAGGTGGTGCATGGAAGCTGGATGTACTACCCCCAAGTTGTAAACCTTATCGGGAGTTCGATCGATCGCCTCGCGGAAATCTTTGAGCGATCGCACCCCTTGCTGATAAAGTTCTTTGCTGAAGGTAATCGCGTTACCGTTGCGGCTCAGAATTAAAGCCGTCACCACTGGCAGCGGTTTTTTCCCGCCCATGCCAATCGTCAAAGCCAGGGGCATAGTCGCCACCATCTGAGCAGCATCGAGACGACCTGTAGCCACTCCTTGGGCGATGTCTTGCCAACTCGGTTCGCGGCTGAGGTTGACTTCAGTAAATCCGTGTTTTTGGAAGAAGCCTTTTTCTTTGGCCACTACCAGCGGGGCGCAATCGGTCAGAGGAATAAAGCCCAGATTTAAGCTGACTTTTTCCAGTCCTCCACCAGTAATCGCCACTTGGGGGGTAGATACCTGGCTGGCGCGTTTCTTCGCCCGCTTCTGCTGGTTGAGGAAGTAGATAATTTCGTTCCGCATCTGGTAGTACAGGGGATGCTTCACCACTTCCATGCGTTCGCGGGGGCGAGGGATGGGCACGTTGAGAATCTGTCCGATGTGAGATTCCGGCCCGTTAGTGAGCATCACGATCCGATCCGACAGCAGCAGGGCTTCATCGACATCGTGCGTCACCATGATGCAAGTAACGTGGCTTTCCTGGCAAATCTTCATCAACTGTTCTTGCAAACCGCCGCGCGTTAAGGCATCCAAGGCACCAAACGGTTCGTCTAACAGCAGCAACTTCGGACGAATGGCTAGGGCGCGAGCGATCGCTACCCGTTGTTTCATCCCCCCCGATAGTTCTCCAGGGCGCTTTTTCGCCGCTGCCTGCAATCCTACTAAATCGATGTGATGTTCGATAATCTCTTTAAGTTCGCCTTTAGGTCTGCCTGCAAATACTTCATCGACAGCGAGGGCGATGTTTTCTCGGACTGTCAACCAAGGCAGCAAGGAGTAATTTTGGAACACGACCATCCGATCTGGCCCCGGCCCCTTCACTTCTCGTCCTTCAAGAATTACCCCGCCATGGGTCGGTCGATCTAGACCAGCGACAATATTCAACAATGTAGATTTCCCGCAGCCGGAGTGACCGACTAAGGAAACAAATTCGCCTTGTTTGATTTTGAGTTCAATATTCTTTAGCGCCACATATTTACCGCCGTTGGGTAGGGGAAATATGCGATCTACGTGGTCGATTTCAACAAAGAAAGACATAATAAGTCAAAAGTCAAAAGTCAAAAGTCAAAAATTGAGAATGGGGCAACAAAATTATCCGTTCCCCATTGCTTACTTTTTATTTGTGTTCTTGGGCTACTAATAAAGAGCCGATGAAACCGACTAAGCGATCGAGGACAAAGCCAACGACACCAATGTAAACTACAGCGACAATAATCTGGCTAATTAAGCTAGAAGTAAAGGCATCGATAATGAACGAACCAATTCCTACACTGCCTGACATCAACATTTCTGCTGCTACAATTGCCAGCCAGGACAAGCCGATCGCAATTCTCAATCCAGTAAAGATGTAAGGAACTGCTGCGGGAAAGAGAATCTTCAAGAAATATTTTCTCGCTGGCAGTTTTAAAACTCTAGCCACATTTCTATAGTCTTGTGGTATATTCTTGACTCCTTCGGCAGTGTTAATGATTATCGGCCAGATGGCTGTGATAAAAATCACAAAAAGTGCTGCCCTAGCATTGTCGCTAAATCCAGTTTGAGCGATCGGCAACCAAGCTAAAGGCGCAATGGTTCGCATGATTTGAAATGCTGGATCGAGAGCGCGATGGAAAAACTGGTTAACCCCAATTAAGACACCTAAACCAATCCCAACTATAGCTGACAGAGAGAATCCAATTCCCACCCTTTGTAGGCTAGCTAAAATGTGCCAACCCAGACCTTTATCAGGACCGCCGTTATCAAAAAATGGTTGCGTAATATAAGGATCTACAGTTTCATTCCATACCTGCAAAGGCCCAGGCAAACCTTTAGAACCTCCGGGACAAAGGATCTGCCAGATAACTAAAAAGCCTGCGATCGCAACTATTGGTGGCAAAAATATTGGTAATTGTTTTTGCAACAACTTGGCGATCGGATTTTTATTCTTTTTTCTTGAAGATCGAAATTCAGTGGTAGCAGTCATTGTTTCTCCTAGCTATAATTCTATATTTAAGACAGTGAAATAATCAAAAGCCAAAAACCTCAGAATTAGCTGTTTTATTTTTGACTTTTGACACCTTCGCTTCGGTCAGTGCAAGCTTTTTATTTGGTAGCTGAGCTTGCCGACGCTTGACTTGCTTAAGCTTTCTTAATCTTCAAAGCTTTCAAGTATTCCTCTGGTTTTTCTGGGTCAAACTTCACGCCATCAAAGAAGGTTTCTACCCCGCGAGAAGTGCTTTTAGGAATTTCAGCATCAGCAACGCCAAGTAACTTAGCTGCTTCTCTCCACAAATTTTCTTTGTTGACTTTATCGACCAATTCTTTAGTATTGGTATCGGCTGGAATGTAACCCCAGCGAATGTTTTCAGTTAAGAACCACAAGTCATGACTCTTGAAGGGATAGGAAGCATCATCTGCCCAGAACTTCATGCGCTCGCCAAAATTTTGTTGCTGGCGACCGTCGCCGTAATCTATATTCCCTTTAGAGCGTTCGATGATATCTTTTACTGGCACTTTGAACCATTTAGCTTGGGAAACAATTTTGCACATTTCCTCTTTGTTTTCAGCTTTTTCGCACCACTGTTGGGCTTCCATGATTGCCATTAATAGTGCTTTAGCAGCATTAGGATTTTTATCTACCCAATCGGCTCGCATGGCAAAAGCTTTTTCAGGATGGTCTTTCCACAATTCTCCAGTGACTAAAGCCGTATACCCTACACCTTGGTTGACTAATTGAGCGTTCCAGGGTTCTCCCACGCAAAAAGCTTCCATGCTGCCCAATTTCATATTGGCCACCATTTGCGGTGGTGGAATAGGAGTAACTGAAACATCTTTGGTGGGATCGATGCCACCAGCGGCTAGCCAGTAACGCATCCACAAGTCGTGAGTGCCACCAGGAAATGTCACGGCAACTTTAATTTCTGATTTGCCACCAGCTTTAGCCTTACTAAAGGCTTCTTTGAGGGCTTTGTTATCTAAGCCTACTTTCAAATCTTTATAAGTGTTAGCAACTGATATGGCTTGCCCGTTGGTGTTTAACCGCGCCAGGATATACATCGGTACTGGCTGCTGAGTTTTAGTCTTACCCAAAGTCATCAGGTAAGGCATAGGAGTTAAAATGTGCGCCCCATCAATGCCACCGCCTGCCGAACCAATTTCTAAATTACCTTGAGTAACAGGCCAGGAAGCTTGCTTGACGACTTCCACATCCTTCATGCCGTACCTGGCAAATAACCCCTTTTCTTGGGCAATAATTAGGGGGGCAGAATCAGTTAAAGCGATAAATCCTAACTTGGCTTGAGTAGTTTCTACTTTGGGAGCATTCGCTGCTTGACTAACAGTTGATGAAGGGGAATTGCTAGAAGTTGATGAGGAACAACCGTGAGCCAGCATGGTTCCGGCTGTAGCGGCTCCTGCCGTGATGATAAACTGCCTGCGGGAAAATCTTGTCATTCGATCGCCTAAATGATAATTCAGGAGTGACATAAACTCAAAATCGCGAAGGATAAATATTGGCTTTTCTTCAGCCTTATACCCTTCATCTTTTTGCGTTATCTTTGCCTCTATTAGTAATAATTTATGCCTATCGATAGAGGTAATTAGTATATAAAATTACAAAATATTTCGTTATATGAAGTTTCTGCATAACAAAAAAACGCTTTTTGCATAGGTAGATAATAGGGCATGGGGCATGGGTCATAGGTCATAGGAATAGCCATATGCTATGGGTTCTGTTCGGGTAGCTAATGGCTTTCTAGGAAATAGCAAGTTAACCAGCGAATCTCAAAGCGATCGCCAGTTATGCGAGATTTATACAAATTGCGTTCGGTATTCAGCTATCGGCTCGAACAACAAGCTGATGGCTGAACGCCTCTTATCGTGCCTAGCTAAGAATCAGCATCTTGGATGTGCCCGAAGGGCGGTAAAGCGCCGGATACTGGGCGAGGAAAGTTGGGCAATTCCAGATTTTTTTTCGGTGTTCTCGCAGCCAAGCGGTAATTCGCACTTTGCAATTTGGCCTGAAGTTGGCGGTTATCTTGTTGCAACCTTGCTACCTTGTCTCGCACCTGGACTAAGCGTTCGGCAAACTTTTGGCGATAAAGCTGCGGTAGCTCCTTGAGAACTCGTTCTAACATTTGGCTGCGATCGCTTAATTCCTCGACTGATGCCCGCAACCTTATAATCTCAGCATCGCGGGCATCGATTTGTCCTTGGTAGAAAGTCGTCTGCTGTTCTACTTGTTGCAGTTGCTGGGAGAACAAAGTAATCTCGCCGACGTTTCGTTCGGACCCTGGTAATTTTGGCACCGACTCTGCATCCCCCTTCACCAACCGAAAGACTTCCTGAGATAACTGCTGTACCAATCGATCGCGAATCTGCAACTCTTCGCGGAGGCTAGACACCTCATCTTGCAAGTCTTGGACGTTAGGGGGTTGAATTTCGCTCACAGTAGCTCTATTACTCTTATCGATCGCCATTGCAGCTAATTTATCATTTTTGGCAGGAGAGAGGGAGATGGGGAGAAAACTAACTTCTGACTCCTGACTTCTGACTCCTGACTTCTGACTTCTGAATCCTGACTTCTGACTCCTGACTTCTGACTTCTGACTCCTGCCTCCTGTAGTATTGAATTGAGACTAAAGAGGAAGTGGCCGCCATGAGTGTAGCTAGCAATTCACAACAGATTAAATTTGGTACCGATGGATGGCGGGGAATTATTGCCGACGATTTTACCTTTGCCAACGTTTGTAAGGTAACGCGGGCGATCGCCAGCTACTTAAAAACGGCTTATGCTAAAGATCGTCCGGTGTTAGTAGCATACGATACTCGGTTTTTAGCCGATCGATTCGCCCAAACCGCCGCCGAAATTCTAGCCGATGATGGCTGGACGGTGAAAATAGTCGATCGCGATTGTCCGACTCCGGTAATTGCTTACAACGCTCGTTACCTCAATTCGGCTGGTGCTTTGATGTTTACGGCCAGTCACAATCCCGCGCCTTACTGCGGCATTAAGTATATCCCCGACTACGCCGGACCTGCCACGCCAGAAATTACCGATACTATTGTTGCCAATATTGCTGGAGCCAGCGATGCTCCTCCTAGTGGCAAAAATACCGATAAAATCTCGACTTTTGACCCCAAACCAGAATATCTCAAGTTTATTTACACCCTCATTGATGTCGATCGCATTCGTTCTGCCAAACTGAAAGTCAAGTACGATGCCCTCTACTCCACCTCTCGCGGCTACTTAGATACGGTTTTAGAACATTGCGGTTGCCAAACCGAAACCTTCCACGCCCAGCGGGATGTGTTATTCGGTGGCGGTATGCCCGAACCGAAGGGAGAACAACTCATCGAGTTAGTGGCAGCGGTGAAGGATGACAAAGCCGATATTGGTTTGGCTACAGATGGAGATAGCGATCGCTTTGGTATTGTGGACGAACAAGGTAACGTCCTCACTCCCAACACGGTTTTGCTCCTGCTGGCGCGTCATCTGAGTAAAAATAAAGGTCAGACGGGAGCGATCGTTCGCACTGTAGCGACTACCCACCTTTTGGATAACTTAGCGGCCAAGTACGGTTTAAAAATCTACGAAACGGCTGTCGGCTTTAAATACATCGGCGAGAAGATGCGCGAGACGCAGGTATTGATCGGCGGTGAAGAATCGGGTGGGTTGAGCGTCTTAGGACATATCCCAGAAAAAGACGGCATTTTAGCCGATATGCTAGTGGCAGAAGCGATCGCCTATGAAGGCAAGCCTTTGAGCCAACTAGTAGAAGAAGCTATCAAAGAGGCTGACGGCCCGTTGGATAACAAACGTCTGGACTTACACCTCGACGACGCTCATAAAGCTGCCGTGCTCAATTCATTTGCTAGCAACCCACCCACAGAGATTGCTGGTATCAAAATTAAGGAAATCGGGCGCAAAGATGGCATCAAACTTTACCTAGAAGATGGTGGCTGGGTACTTCTCCGTCCATCGGGGACAGAACCGCTGATGCGCGTTTACTTAGAAACTAACTCTCCTGCTAAGTTAGGCCAAATTGCCCAATACATGGAAGACATCATCGCTAAGATGGAACCAGTTAACTAGGAGTTCAGGAGCTATGGAAGTGTGGAGTGTTGAGTGTTGAGTGTTGAGTGTTGAGTTAAGAATGCCCCCTGCCTCCCCTGCCTCCCCTGCCTCCCCTGCTCCGCCCTCTTTTATGAAAACCTTTACCAACTTTGCCACTTCCATAGTTCTAGCTGCTTGGATCGGCGCGATCGCGATTCTATCGGTGCAAAACGCCACCCTGATATCTTTGAGATTTTTAGGCTGGCAGTCAGTTAACCTGCCCTTCGGGGTAGTGTTGGCTTTTGGTGCTGGCGCGGGGGCAATTGGGGGCGCGATCGCTCCTTTATTTTGGCAGTTCTCGCAGCGCGATCGGCAATGGGAAAACTCCAACGACGACTACGAAGACTTCTAATAACAGGGAAAATGGAGTTACGATCGATGTACAACCTTTGCCGTACATCAGATCGGATCGGCCATGAAAAGAACTCTATACATTCCAGATGGACTTTGGAAGCAATTAGAAACCTACTTAGAAGCACATCCCGACCAAAATCCCTCTAGTATCGTTCAATCTGCCCTAGCAGATAAACTGCGCCCCCGTAATGGCGCGGGCCTAATAGAACTGGCAGGCATCGTCGAGAATGCGCCACCAGATGCCTCTGTGAACGAGGAAGATCTCGAATGAGGCGGTTAGTTCTTAGCGATCGCTCAAAAGTTTAACGCCGCTATCTGGACGTTCGATTACGAGACTTAAGCTGGTTTAAAAACCTTCAATTGTGGACACCCTCTGGCTAGCCTTCACGAACTTTGTGCTTTTAACGCTAAAGCTGAACGCACAAGGGTTTGAAGATCGGATTTGCCCAAATCCGAATTTTCTCCAAAAATAAATTGCTAACCTTCCGGAAAAGAGTAGAGTCAATTTGTAGAACTCCATAGAACAAAATTCAAATACCGATTCAATTACAATCAGTTTCAGGAGTTATGCAAATGTTACGTAAGAGTTTGGTGGCTTTAAGTGGGGTGGTAGCATTGAGCAGCGTTGGCACAATTTTAAGCGCTCCTAGCTATGCCGAATCTGTAAACTTTCGCTGCGATACGTCTGGTTCTCTTCCTACTTTGGTAGCTCGATCGGAAGAGACTGGTCGCACAACTCCAATCATCAGGTTTTTCTCTGAATATTTTGCTGATTCTGGTTACAATTCTTACGAGCGTTGCTATCAAGTTGCTGGTCGTTTTCAAGATGCTTTTAACGAGGGTCGTTTAGATTTTCTGACCGTCGGCATTGTTAATCGTCAAAAAGTTGTTTGCGCTACTTATTCTGGTGGTAGCTGCAATTCTAGCAATGTCTTATTTACCCTCAAATCAGGCGCGGATGCCGCCGATACATTGCAAAGACTGTTTAATGTCAGAGATTTGGCTGCCGGTCCGTTGTTTGAAAGCACTGGCCGTCCCTACATCGAATTCAGCACTCTGCTGCAAAGATAGTTCGATAGTTGCTGACGCAAACGCGCTCTAGGCAGGGAAACTAACCTAACGTCGAGATGAATTTGCCAAATTCTTACCTTATAGTTAAGAAACTAATTCATTTGGCGTAAGTCCAAAGGATTGCTAATGCAAATACGGTTAGTAGGTCGCTCGCTCTGTGTTGGTAGTCTGTTAGCGATGCTAGCAACACAGGCAGCTTATTCCCAAACAGTTCCCCGCCTCGAACGAACGAACGATTTTTCGATCGCTCAAAGTTTAGAGCCATTATCTGCCAGTCAAATCCGCGCTCGCGCCCGCAACATTACCGTCAAGGTTCTAGCCGGACAAGGATCGGGTTCTGGAATTTTAATCCAAAATCAAGGACAACGGTATACAGTTCTGACTAACGCTCACGTCCTCAGATTGGGAACGACGTATCGCATCCAAACCCCAGATGGCAAAATTTATGCCGCCCAGCAGTCGGGTAGAGAATTCAACGACAACGATCTAGCTATGTTGCAATTTCGCAGTCCCAATAATTACCAGATTGCGATTTTAGGAAATTCTGCGGGTTTAAAAGTGGGCGAACCAGTATATGCTTCTGGTTTTCCGGCTGATGCTAATACCTCCCAAGATTCGGGATTTAACTTCACTACCGGACAAATTTCTGAGTTGCTGGGGCGATCGATGAGAGGAGGCTATCAAATCGGCTACAGCAATGACATTGCTAAAGGCATGAGCGGCGGTCCGGTACTCAATCGTTACGGTCAAGTAATTGCCATTAATGGCAAGCATAAATTTCCCCTTTGGGGTAACACTTATATATTTAAAGATGGCTCCACGCCCGCTGCGGAATCCAGACAAACAATGGACTATTCTAGTTGGGCAATTCCGATGGAAGCTTTCTTCGGCAGATCTCCCCAATTTTCTGAGGTAGCGGTCAATCGTCAAGGGATTCCCCTATCGGCTCCACCAACCAATTCCTCAGAACGGCCAGCAGCGCCAGAGGTTCCCCAGGTAGAGGGCGATCCCTTGCCCCCCAGCAGGGTACGCCAACGCCTACCTCAAACCAGAAGGCAACCGTTACCCGCGCCAGAACAGTCTGTACCTAATAGCGATCGATCGCAGCCCGATTACGATCGACATCAGTTGCGGAGCCAGCAACGCCGTTTTAACAACAATCCTCGCCGCGCTGCCAATTGCGCTTGGGTAGCCAGTAATTGCCGCAACTCCCCCTCACAAACCCCCGCTGCTTCCGCTTACAGACCGACAGAAAATTTACCAAATCGACAGCCTCGCGGCCAAAGAGCCTGGTAATTGGAAGTGAGAAGTTCAGAAGTTCACGAGGTTAGGAAGTGTTAAGTGTGGAGTGTTGAGTGTGGAGTTAAAATTTCTCCCCATCTCCCCATCTCCCCATCTCCCCATCTCCCCATCTCCCCATCTCCCCATCTCCCCATCTCCCCATCTCCCCATCTCCCCCTCTCCCCATCTCCCCATCTCCCCCTCTCCCCCTCTCCCCTACATCTCACTAGGAACGAACGTCATGTTACACCGAAATTTATTGCCTGCTTGCTTGGTTGGTGCTGCCGTTGTCGTTATGGCCAGTCCGGCGCGTGCGGCCGATGCTTTATTGCCAACTGAGGTCGCCAAAATTGCCAAACATACAGTAGTGCGGATCGAACCAGCGATCGGTGGTTCTGGTTCTGGTGTAGTTATCGGTCGCTATCGGGAAAAAGGCCAAAATACCTATGTAGTATTGACAGCAGCCCATGTGGTCAAGGCTACAGACGATGAGTATCAAATTATTAGCCCCTGGCCTGTAGTGGGAAATCAGCGAGAAAAAATCAAGATCGACAATCGAGATATTCAAAAGTTGCCAGGTTTAGATTTAGCTCTGGTTCGCTTCTGTAGCGATCGCGAATATCAAGTCGCCACTCTGGGCAATTCCGATTTTGCCTCTGAAGGAGCGGGGGTATATATTGCTGGGTTCCCCAGTCCAGGGGCGGCGATTAAAAGACGAATCTTCCAATTTACCGGAGCGTTAGTTTCCAGTCGTTTAGATGGCGAAGCCGTGCAAAGCGACTCAGATTCCGGCCCGATAGAAGGTGGTTATGCAGTGGTTTATACCAACGTCACTAGGGCTGGAATGAGCGGCGGGGCAGTGTTTGACGTAGCAGGTCGAGTTGTTGCCATCCACGGCTTGGGCGATCGAGAACTGAGCGAGATGGCAAGAGGACAGCAATCGGGTACTGAAACTAGTGCTGGATCTGTAGGAGATAAAACTGGTTTTAATTTGGGCATTCCGATTAGCACTTTCCTCAAAGCGATGCCGAAGGCTCCTCAATTAATTGGGGCTAGATACGATAGTTCGCAACCCAATGGCTTTATCGGTACCAGAACGGCTGCTAATCCCGGCTCGAACCCAGTAATGACCGAGCAGGTGCGATCGATGAATATGAACCAAGAGGAAGACGCTGACAACGATATGGTGAGCGATCCTGTCAACCAGCGATCGAACCCTTCTCGTCCCTCTGACAGAAGAGCTTTCTAAGGCTAAAGGCTCAGCCCTGTTCGATCTCGTGCGATTGCGATCGAAATTTTCGGTAAAAAATTATATTCCATGGGTAGGGGCGCAATGCTTTGCGCCCCTACTATGTATGGTGTCTCCGCTCGAAACTCCTAGCGCAACGATCCCCACAACCGATAGAATTCTTGGCAAACTACTCCCCAAGCGAGACAATAGATCTAAGTAGCCTTTGAAATTTGCCAGTGAATAACCTTCGTACCGTTTCAGATACCAAAAGAGATTTCTATACTTATCACACCCGTCCGATTAATTCCATCTACCACAAAGTAGTAGAGGAATTAATGGTAGAAATGCACTTGCTGGCGGTTAATGCTGATTTTCGCTACGACCCCATCTATGCTTTGGGCGTAGTGACCGCATTTAACAAATTCATGCAAGGCTATCGACCAGAACGCGATCGAGATTCAATTTTTGCCGCCCTCTGTCGATCGGTTGGAGGGGAAGCCTCTAAGTACCAGCAGGATGCTAAGCATCTAGAAGCGCTGGTGAAGAGCGGAGCGGGATTGATGGACTCGCTCGCTGCCATCAACAGCGGGGGGGAATTATCGACGATTTTGAGCGGGATCGCTAACAACCCCAAATTCAAATACAGCCGTCTGTTTGGGATCGGGCTGTTTACTTTGTTAGAACTGACAGATCCAGAAGCAGCTAAAGATGAAAAACTGTACGAGCAAATCTGTACCGCTTTGCACTTGCCGACAGAAAAATTGCAAAAAGACCTAGAACTCTATCGCAGCAATCTGGAAAAGTTATCTCAGATGCAGTTAGCGATCGAAGATGCTCTCAATGCCGATCGCAAAAAACGAGAACAACGGGCCCGAGAGAAAGAAGCGATCGCTTCTCCTGCCGATGAGAATAAGGAAGTAGGAGAGTAGAGAGGGAGATGGGGAGATGGGGAGATGGGGAGATGGGGAGATGGGGAGATGGGGAGATGGAAACCTTATTAACTTCACACTCAACACTCAACACTGCCAAAGCTCCTGAACTTCTCACTTCTCCCTCGACAATAGCGATCGCTGCAACAGAAATTTGAATGAGAGCGATACTTGCTGGCGCGATGCCTTGCTAATCTTTGTAACTTTGAATACATTCATCGATCCGATTGATTGATTGAATAGAACCTTATCCAGTGAAAAAACTAATAGCTTCTAGGGTTCCGGTTTGACTCGATCGGGTTTAAATGACTGGTCCAAGAGAAGTAAGCCAACTATATGGTTGGTAACACGGCGGGAAAAAAGCCCGGGAGGTACGTAACAGTTATGGATCTGTTATGAATTTCCTGGGCTGTGTTTTTTGGTATTCCCATGACTGAACAATTTGATTCTGAAGCTAATCGCGCTCTTGAAAAAGAAGCTAATTTACCCCTAACGGGTTGGCAACAAGAAGTCGATCGCGGTTTAGAGTTAGGACTAGAAGCAGCAAATAGCATTCGAGATCGATCGATTCCGACTTTTTCGCGCGGAGAATTACCTCACTTCGCCGGAATTAATACTTTTCTCAAAGCCCCCTATTTAGAAGATGTCCGTCAAGTCGGCAAATACGATGTAGCGATCGTCGGCGTGCCTCACGATTGCGGTACTACCTATCGTCCTGGAACTCGTTTCGGTCCTCAAGGAATTCGCCGGATTTCTGCCCTGTATACGCCCTATAACTTTGAATTAGGGGTCGATTTAAGGGAACAAATTACCCTCTGCGATGTCGGCGACATATTTACGATTCCTGCCAATATTGAAAAGTCTTTCGATCAGATTTCTAAGGGAATCGCTCATATTTTTGGTTCGGGGGCATTTCCGATTATTTTAGGCGGAGATCATTCGATCGGGTTTCCTACAGTTCGGGGCGTTTGCCGTCATTTGGGCGATAAAAAAGTCGGAATTATTCACTTCGATCGCCACGTCGATACCCAAGAAACCGATTTAGACGAACGGATGCACACTTGCCCTTGGTTTCATGCCACTAATATCAAGAATGCGCCAGCAAAAAATTTAGTGCAATTAGGCATTGGCGGTTGGCAAGTTCCCCGTCAAGGAGTCAAAGTTTGTCGAGAACGAGCTACCAATATCTTGACGGTAACTGATATTACAGAGAGGGGCTTGGATGCAGCGGTAGAATTCGCTCTCGAACGAGCATTAGATGGCACTGATTGCGTTTATATCAGCTTCGATATCGATTGCATTGATGCGGGGTTTGTTCCGGGAACTGGCTGGCCGGAACCGGGTGGTTTACTGCCGCGAGAGGCGCTTTATATGTTGGGTAAAATTATCCAGCGATCGCCTGTTTGCGGGCTGGAAGTGGTGGAAGTTTCGCCCCCTTATGATATCAGCGATATGACTTCGTTGATGGCTACTCGCGTGATTTGCGACACGATGGCTCATTTAGTGGTTTCAGGGCAGTTACCGAGGAAAGAAAAACCTAATTATATCCATCCAGAAGCGCAACCGGAAGTTATTCAAGAGTGGATTTGAATGCACGAAACTGACATGACTAAGGCGCTGATTTTAACTGTAAAGGATTGGTGGGAGTCTCAACCAGAACGACCGCAAATTAGTTGCATTCGTCTGACTGTTGGTGAGTTTACTTGCGTGGAACCAGTAAGTTTGCAATTTGCTTTTGAGGTGCAAAGTCGGAATACTTTTTTGCAGGGGGTGAGGTTGGCAATTGATGAAATTCCTTTGATTGCTTTTTGCGATCGCTGTCAGGAAGAATATCGCCCAGAAATAGGACTTCGGTATGCTTGTCCTCAATGCGAGTCGCCGATGGAAAATATTCGATCTGGTAGGGAATTGAAGATTGAGAAGATTGAGTATGCAGTGGGCGTTTAGGTAATTTTTTAACGCAAAGGGGTGCGAAGGTTAAGTACAGAGGTTCGTAAAGGGAGATTATGCATCAAACTTTTGAGGCAGGGTTAGGAATTAATTTACTTCATGCTAATCAGGCGGGGGCTGACCATAATCGAGCGCATTTTGATGAGTGGGGGATTACTTGTCTCAATATTATGAGCAGTCCCGGGGCGGGGAAGACGGTTTTGTTAGAAAAGACGATCGCAGCTTTGAATGATGAGTTAAAAATTGCTGTCATTGAAGGTGATATGACGACTGAGTTAGATGCAGAACGTTTGCGGCAATACGGCGTGCCAGTGATAGCAATTAATACGGGGCGTTCCTGTCATTTAGACTCGAAGATGGTGGCGGGTGGAATTCATCAATTAGAAGGTCAATACGAGCCGAAAGAGTTCGATTTGGTGTTGGTGGAAAATGTCGGTAATTTAGTTTGTCCGGCTGAGTTTGAAGTAGGAGAACACTTTAAGGTGGCACTTTTGAGCGTAACTGAAGGGGAAGATAAACCGCTGAAGTATCCGATTATGTTTCAGGAAGCAGATTGTTTGTTGATTACTAAGATCGATTTGGCTCCTTATTTAGATATCGATATCGATCGCATTGCTGGCAACGTTCGGCAGATGAATCCTCATGTGGCGATCGCTCCGGTTTCAGCTAAAACTGGGGAGGGATTGGATATTTGGTTTGATTGGGTCAGGCAGGTGGTAAATCGACAACAGCGCTCGCTCGCTCTGGCTTCAGTTAGCAAATAGTAATACCGTAACGTTTCACGAAAACAAGCTAATGAAAATTAGATCTATCCTTTCTTACTTGGCTCTATTTTTTGTCGCTTTAGTTATTGTTGTTAGCTGTACTCAAACACCAACGCCAAATTCGCAAAACTCACCTGGCACGACCTCGAATGCAACACCAGTTCGGTTCGGTTTTAGTGCTTGGCCTGGTTGGTTTCCCTGGCAAGTTGCCCAAGATGAAAAGATATTTGAAGCTAATAAAGTTGCCGTAGATCTAAAGTGGTTTGATGGCTATTTAGACTCGATTAAAGCTCTAACTGCTAACCAGCTTGACGCTAATACTCAAACTTTGAACGACACTATTAGCTCAGTGGGGGCAGGCTCGGATCAAGTTATTGTTTTGGTCAACGATAACTCGACTGGAAATGACAAAATTATTGTCAGAGAAGGGATTAATACTATTGCCGATTTGAAAGGTAAAAAAGTAGCTGCTGAAGAAGGAACTGTAGATCATTTCTTGTTGTTATTAGGCATGAAGAAAGCCGGATTGACGCAAAAAGATATTGAATTCCAACCTTTAGAAACAGGCGCGGCAGCGGCGGCCTTTGTTGCCGGACAAGTAGATGCAGTGGGAGTTTTTGCCCCCTTTACAACTAGGGCGTTAGAGCGTCCTGGCAGCAAAGAACTGTTTAGTTCTAAAGACTTTCCAGGTGCTATTCCCGATCATTTAGTAGTCACTCGCCAAATGGTGACAGATAGAGCAGCAGAAGTGCAATCTCTAGTTAATAGTTGGTTTGATACTTTGAAATTTATCGAGGGTAATAAAGATAAAGCTTATGAAATTATGGCTAAAAGAGCAGGAGTAACAGTCGAAGAATACAAGCAATATGAAGCTGGCACTAAAATTTTTACCATTGAAGAGAATTTGCAAGCATTTAAACCCGGTAAAGATATGACATCTTTGCCGTATGCCGCCCAAGAAATTAGTAAATTCTTGGTAGATAGCGGTCTGATAAAACAAACTCCAGATTTAACCAAAATCTTTGACGATCGCTTTGTTAAGGCTTATGCGGAAAAATCGCCAAAAACCTAAAGCTTGGCGCTGGAATAATCCAGAAGCCGATTCTCTAACTTATGACTAATAAATTGTCAAAATCAAAGATCGATCGCGAACAGAAAATGTTGCCCCCGACAGTTTTCTGGCGGATTGCTGAGGATATCCCTAAATCTCTCAATTGGGTTTTGATTTGTCTCTCGATTGGGATTCCTTTATGCTTGTGGTGGATCGTATCTAATTCTGGATTAGTCAAACCGCTATTTCTCCCAACTCCCCTGCAAGTTTTATCGGCAATTCAACGTCTTTGGCTAACGGGAGAGTTGCCTAAAGATATTGCTTTTAGCCTTTTTCGAGTAATTAGCGGCTTCTCCTTGGCAGCAATAATTTCTATCCCTTTAGGCACATTAATGGGGACTTTTGCCAGTCTACGCGCTCTGCTAGAGCCAATTATTGGCATCGTGCGCTATATGCCCGCACCAGCATTTATCCCTTTACTGATTTTGTATTTTGGCGTGGGTGAAACGACAAAGATCTTACTAATTTTTATCGGCACTTTATTTTTTAACACTTTAATGATTATGGATGCCGTTAAATTCGTTCCCAAGGAGTCGATCGAAACCTCATACACTTTAGGAGCTAAGCGATCGCAAGTGCTGTTTCAAGTCATCTTCCCCTTTATTTTGCCAAATATTATTGATGCCTGCCGCGTCAACATGGCAGCTTCTTGGAACTTAGTAATCGTTTCTGAATTAGTAGCAGCAACAGAAGGTTTAGGTCGTCGAATTAGCGTCGGTCAACGTTATCTCAAAACAGATGAAATCTTTGTCGGACTAATTGTTATTGGCATCATTGGACTCGCGATCGATTTACTATTTCGCCTTCTACAACACCTTTCTTGTCGTTGGGCGAGTAGGTAGGAGAGATAGAAAAGACAAAAAAGGGAATACTAAAAAGTGAATCATTAATTCCGAACTCCTGACTCAACACTCAACACTTTTTAAAATGCATTTAGAAGTTTCTCAATTACACAAACAATTTCCCACTAAAAGAGGAGCAACCGTTGCCCTTGAAGATATCAACTTGCATATTGAAGAATCCGAATTTGTCTGCGCCGTGGGAGCGTCGGGTTCGGGAAAATCAACTCTATTAAGGTTAATTGCCGGACTAGATACCCCCACAACGGGGGAAATTTTAGTCGATGGCCGTCGCGTCATCGGCCCGGGTCCAGATCGCGGTATGGTATTCCAAAGCTATACCCTTTACCCTTGGATGAGCGTCGCTGACAACATAGGCTTCGGCTTAAAGTTGCAGGGAGTGCCTAAAAACGAACGAAGAGAGCGAGTAGCTTATTACCTAGAAGTAGTGGGCTTGTTGCAATTTGCTAGGTCGCTTCCTAAAGAATTATCTGGGGGGATGAAGCAGCGAGTTGCGATCGCTCGCGCCCTAGCTTGTCAACCAAAAATTCTCTTGATGGACGAACCTTTCGGAGCGTTAGACGTGCAAACCAAAGAAACCATGCAGCAATTTTTGCTACAACTTTGGCGGCAAACAGGGATTACTATCTTGATGATTACCCATGACGTAGAGGAAGCCGTCTTTCTTTCTCAACGGGTTTACGTCCTCAGTTCTAGACCCGGTACGATTCAGCGGGAAGTGTCATTAGATCTGCCTAGCGATCGCAATTATTCACTCAGACGTTCCCCCACTTTTCAAAACTACAAATACGAGATCGTCGAACTGCTGCGGGGAGAAGCAGCGATCTTGTACCCTGAAGCACGAGAGCAATTGACAGATTTTTGTATCCCAGATAACAATTAGCTGTTACGGTGTAGCCGTAATATCACAGATTAACTATTTAGCTCTATTGAGTTAATAACAGAGAGGAGCGAACAACATGAGTCATCAAATAGGTCGGCGCAAATTTATCCTTTACGGTTCTGCTGCCTTGGGAACCAGCTTGCTGTTGAAGGCTTGTACCACCCCACCCCCAGAAAGCGGTACAGCTTCTACTCCTGGCGCTGGATCGTCTCCTGCTACTGGTGCATCCCCAGTTTCAAATACTACATCAGGAGGAGGAGACACCATCAAGGTGGGAATTCTCCACTCTTTGAGCGGCACCATGTCGATTAGCGAAAAGAGCGTAGTCGATGCCGAACAGCTAGCAATCGAAGAAATTAACGCCGCTGGTGGGGTGCTAGGCAAGCAAATCGAAGCTGTCGTCGAGGATGGCAACTCTGACTGGCCTACCTTTGCCGAAAAAGCCAAAAAACTGATCGATCAAGACAAGGTGGTGACGGTTTTTGGCTGTTGGACATCTGCTAGCCGCAAAGCCGTACTGCCAGTATTCGAGCAGAAAAAACATATGCTCTGGTATCCAGTGCAGTATGAAGGTCAAGAATGCTCTCAAAATATCTTCTATACGGGTGCTGCACCCAACCAACAAATCGAACCAGCCGTCGATTGGCTGTTGCAGAACAAGGGCAAAGAATTTTTCTTGGTCGGCTCTAACTACGTTTTTCCCAAGACGGCTAACACCATTATCAAAGCTCAGTTGGCAGCTAAAGGTGGCAAGACCGTTGGTGAAGATTACATTCCTCTAGGCAACACCGAAGTCGCCCCCATCATTGCCAAAATTAAAAAGGCCTTGCCCAATGGCGGCGTAATTTTCAACACCCTTAATGGTGATAGTAACGTCGCTTTCTTCAAGGGAATGCAAGAGGCGGGATTAACCCCAGATAAATATCCCACCATGTCTGTGAGCGTCGCTGAAGAAGAAATCAAAGCTATTGGCAAAGAATATCTCGTAGGACACTATGCCGCTTGGAACTACTTCCAAACTGTCGATACGCCAGCTAACAAGAAGTTTGTAGAGGCATTTAAGAAGAAATACGGCGACGACCGCGTTACTAACGACCCGATGGAAGCTGCTTACATCATGGTTTATCTATGGAAGCAAGCGGTGGAAAAAGCCAAAACTACAGATCTAGAACCAGTTCGCAAAGCCGCGATCGGGCAAACTTTTGACGCTCCTGAAGGCCAAGTGACGTTAGAAAATAACCATCACTTGTCTAAATTCGTGCGGATTGGAGAGGTGGCCGATGACGGTTTGTTTAAGATCGTTTTCGAGACTAAGACAGCAGTTAAACCAATTCCTTGGAATCAATTCGTAGCTGACACTAAAGGCTTTGCTTGCGATTGGTCAGATCCGAATAAGGGAGGGAAATATAAGGTTTAGCACATAGAATACAGAATTCAGAAGTCACAATGAGATAATTAATTCTAGATTCTGACTTCTGAATTCATAATTCACAATTCATAATTCACTAACTGTGTTAGAAGTTCTTGAAGTTATTTTTAACGGTCTTAGCACTGGTGCGGTGTTATTAATTTCATCGCTAGGGCTAGCGATCGTCTTTGGATTGATGGGCGTGATTAACTTAGCTCATGGCGAGTTAATCATGTTAGGAGCATATACGACTTTTTTAGTGCAAAATGTCTGCAAAGCTTTCGGCAGCCCTTGGAAAGAAAGCTACATCTTCTTTGCTTTAATCCTAGCTTTTATAGTCGGGGCGATCGCTGGATTAATTTTAGAAAGAGGAGTAATTCGCTATCTTTACGGCAGACCGCTAGAAACTCTGTTGGCAACTTGGGGCGTAAGCTTGATTTTGCAACAGTTCGTGCGAACGGTAAACTGGGTTTTGGTAATTGGAATTGCTATATTTTGCCTGTTATTTTTTGGTGGACTTTGGGTTTTAAATCGCCTGCCAAATTTTCAGCAGATTCGCAAATGGGTAATAACAGTAATGTTACCCCTATCGATAGGAATTGCTGCCGTAACTGGAGGTTTTCTCAGTCAAACTTATAAATTAGCTGTCACCAAACCTTGGTTTGGCGCTCAGGGCGTGGCAGTGACAGCCCCGAAATGGCTGTTTGGGGGGTTAAATATTGGAACTTTAACGCTACCCTACGTGCGATTGTTTATTATTGCGTTGACGATCGCCTGCATTATCGCTTTGTATCTCTTTTTCCAGCGTACCAGTTGGGGATTGCGGATTCGGGCGGTAACGCAAAATCGCAGTATGAGCGCCTGTTTGGGCATTCCAACTCAAAAAGTAGACGCGCTCACCTTTGCTTTGGGTTCTGGCTTAGCTGGTGTGGCGGGTGTCGCTATCAGCTTGCTCGGCTCGGTCGCCCCTAACACTGGTCAGAACTATATCGTTAACACCTTTATGGTGGTGGTAGTCGGTGGGGTCGGTAAGTTGGTCGGTTCGATCGTCGCCGCTTTAGCCATCGGTACGATCGATTACATCATTGCTTCTAAAGCATTATTGCCGCTGGTAGCTGCTAGCAAACCATTAACCGATCTAGTTGAATTTTTTGGCAGCACCGATATGGCCAAAGTCATGGTGTTTGCTTTAATTATTGTCTTCCTGCAAATCAAACCAGGTGGATTGTTCCCAGAAAAAGGACGGACAGTTGATGCGTAAGCAGTAGGGGCGCAATGCTGTTCCGTAGCTCTGCCGAAGGATTGCGCCCGTACAAACCAAAGAGAAAAAGTGTTACCTGGTAGGGAGGAAATGGGGAATGGGGGACGAGGTTTTACCTAAAAGTCGAGGGATGAAGCCCCAGCAAAAACGGCTGCTAATTGAAATAGCCGTGGTAACAGCGATCGCTCTAATTGTCATCCTGTTCGTCCCACCGATGCTAGTAGATTTGGGGCAAGCTTCGCGGGTCAATCAATTGGGTAGATTTCTAGCACTAGCGATCGTGGCTTTGGGAATCGACCTGATCTGGGGCTATACGGGGTTGCTGAGTTTGGGACACGGGATCTTGTTTGCTTTGGGCGGTTATGCGATCGGGATGTACCTGAAATTGCAAATTCCCCCAAATGCGAGCATCCAGTTACCAGAATTTATGAGTCTTTACGATGTTAAGGAACTACCTGGGTTCTGGAAGCCATTTTATTCTTTTCCTTTTACCCTAGCCGCAGTAGTTTTGCTGCCAACGTTACTGGGGGGATTGCTGGGTTATTTGGTCTTCCGCAACCGTATTAAAGGGGTTTACTTTTCGATTCTTACCCAAGCAGCAACGATCGTCTTTTTTAATTTCTTTAACGGTCAGCAAGGGTTTTTCAACGGCACTAACGGACTGACAGACTTCAAAACCATTAATTTGGGCCGCTGGGGAACCTGCATCCAGTCTTTTTACCCAAGTATTAAGTCTTGGAATATTAACTCTTGGCGCTTGGTGGTAGCACCAGTATGCTGGATTAGCAAAGAAGATATCAATTCCGAGCAGACGCAATTTATTTTTTACACCCTCACCGTGCTGTTCCTAGTTGCAGCCTACGCCCTCTGTCGGTGGCTCACCAGCGGGCGGTTTGGCAGGTTGTTGGTTGCTATTCGCGACGATGAACCTAGAGTTCGCTTTTCTGGCTACAATCCTACAACTTTCAAAGTCGTGGTGTTTGCCATTTCTGCTGGTTTAGCTGGAATTGCAGGCGCTTTATACACCGTCCAAACAGGTCTGATTTCACCCAAAGCGATGGATATTGCCTTTTCGATCGAAATGGTAATTTGGGTAGCCGTCGGAGGTCGGGCGAGTCTATCTGGGGCAGTGTTGGGAGCGGTGTTAGTTAATTTTGCTAAGAGTTTTTTAAGCGAACAGTTCGCCGCCACTTGGTTATTTTTCCAAGGAGGACTGTTCTTACTAGTAGTCTTGGTATTGCCAGATGGTTTAGTCGGATGGCTGCGATCGCAACCGATCCAACAAATAAAAACCTTTATCGGTATCCGTCCCCAAGTCGCTACCTATCCCAGAATCGAAGAAGATCCAGAGATCCAACGAGAGCGAGAAAATCTGGAAAGTTGAGCGTTAGTCGATCGTATCAGATCGGAAATATTCGTAGGGGCAGGTTTTGCCAACCCTGTTGTTTCCCAAGCATCAACGTCGATCGAACTGCCCCACCGATAGCCCACATCATCTCAGCCGCACGCGATCGAATTTGAAGTCAAAACCACCCCATCCCAGTTTTTAATTCACAGCAATCTATAGAGCGATCGAGTTTTATCCGATTGCCAGTCAGTGGAAAAATTTATGGACAATTTTGAGGATACAAAACCAGTAGCAACAGTTAGTACGATCGGCGAGAAAATTGTCGAAACAGAAAATTTAACCGTTAGTTTTGATGGTTTCAAGGCTCTGAACCATTTGGACTTCAGCATGGATGTCGGAGAACTGCGAGTAGTAATCGGTCCCAACGGGGCGGGGAAGACAACTTTTCTAGATGCAATTACGGGTAAAGTGCAACCGACTGAGGGCCAGGTAAGATTCAAAGGCAGAAATACTAAACGCCTAGCCGAACATCAAATCGCTCGACTAGGAATTGGACGGAAGTTTCAAACTCCGAGAGTTTTTCTCAACCTGACTCCACGCGAAAACTTAGAACTTGCTTGTAACCCCAAAAAAAATATTGTTGGCACTTTGTTCCGTCGTTCTAATAGTAGCGATCGCCGTCGAGTAATTTCCCTTTTAGAAACTGTGGGTTTAACCGCCAAAGCCGATTTGCCTGCGGCCTTACTTTCTCACGGCGAGAAACAAAGATTAGAAATCGGGATGTTAGTAGCCCAATCGCCCGACCTGTTGCTAGTTGACGAACCCGTAGCCGGACTGACGGATGAAGAAACCCAAAACGTCGGCGACTTATTGTTAGCCCTGGCCGAAAGTCATTCAATTTTAGTCATCGAACACGATATGGAATTCGTCCGTCAGATTGCCCGCAAGGTCACGGTGCTGCATGAAGGTACGGTGTTGTGCGAAGGCGACTTTGAAGAAGTTCAAACCGATCCGCGAGTGATCGAAGTTTATTTAGGCAAACAAGAAGAAACTGAGGCGTGAATTTAGCTAAATTTGAAGAACAGTAGAAATCGTGCCGATAATGAAAAGTTACAACTCTTACGAGCAAAGAATGATGGAAAAGCTCCAGCAATTGCCTCCTGAGAAAGTTACTGAAGTTGAAGATTTTATTGACTTTCTCTACGAGCGCCATACGGATAGGTGGTTGACTATGGCAGCAGCAAAGCTTTCTGAGCCGTTGCTACAAAGAGTTTGGGACAACCCTGCTGATGCCGAATATGACAACTTATGAATTTGGCGATGTTGTCTTAGTGCCCTTTCCGTTCACCGACCAAACAACAAGCCAGAAGCGTCCAGCCGTCGTCGTTAGTTCTGACGCTTATCATCAAGAGCGATCGGATCTCATCTTAATGGCTATTACCAGTCAAGCAAATCCAGGCAGTACATTTGGTGAAATAACGATCGCCCAATGGCAAGCTGCTGGCTTAATCAAACCTTCAATTATTAAACCCGTTCTGACTACAATCGATCGAAGTTTGGTTATCAGAAAATTAGGTCAACTTCAGACATCAGATTGTCAAGCTCTTGAGAAGGTTATCCAGGCAATCATGGGTAGATAAATTGCATTTTTTACCTTATTTTCACTAATTGCTAGATATAAACTAATGCTGCAAATTTCCAATCTCAATGTTTACTATGGTGAAAGCCATATTCTGCGGAATGTAGATTTAAGCGTATCCGCAGGAGAGACGATCTGCTTGATCGGACGCAATGGAGTTGGCAAAACTACTCTTTTAAAAACCATTATCGGGCTAATCAAACCTAGAACTGGCAGAATTGATTTTGCCGATAAAACTATCACCGATAAATCAGCCGATCGCCGGGCCAAAATGGGAGTCGGCTACGTTCCCCAAGGACGAGAAATTTTTCCTCGGCTGACGGTGAAAGAAAATCTGTTAATCGGTTTCGAGGCCACTCGTAAAGGTTACAGGGGCAAAGAGCAAATCCCCGCAGAAATATTTGAATTGTTTCCGGTGTTAAAAACCATGCTCTGGCGCATGGGTGGCGACTTGAGCGGAGGACAGCAACAACAGCTAGCGATCGCCCGTGCTTTAATGGGTCGCCCTCAGTTACTTTTATTAGACGAACCTACCGAAGGGATTCAACCTTCGATTATTTTAGAAATCGAAGCAGCTATCAAGCGGATTGTTGCCACTACCGGGATTTCAGTGTTATTAGTCGAACAACACTTGCACTTCGTCCGACAAGCCGATCGCTACTATGCCATGCAAAAAGGGGGTATAGTCGCTTCTGGCCCGACTAGCGAACTATCTCAAGATGTGATTCAGAAATTTTTGGCTGTTTGATAGCTATCTTGGAATGCCTGACAAATTTAGTCGAAGTTGGGTTTCACTGCGTTTAACCTAACCGACAAGATCTGCGATCGAACTAGAGAAGAGGTTTGGCTATGGAAGCGATCGCTTTTTAAGGCACAACGTTGACGAACCCAAATTGGCGAAAATGACTATCGAAGGTGAAGGCATCAGTCAAATTGAGTTTAGCCATCACAACTCGGCTAGAACAGTCCGTAAAACTCCAATTTTTATCGGAGAAATGTTGAAAAATCTGCCAAGTATGTTGAATATCTTCTTTCGTTAAGAAATAGAGGGTTGCCAGAGTACCTGAAAAGAATGCCTCCCCTAAGTTGCTTGCTCTCAAAGCCTCACCCCGACTTCTCAGAAGAGTTAGAGTTTCATCTACAACGTAATCGGTTGTCAGCAGGGGTTGAGTATTTTGAGTCACCCAAGTAGCAGCAGTTTTGTAATCGGTATCTGAGGGTACAATGCTAGCAAACCAGGCACTAGTATCTACAAAAATCATGTTGCACTTGACGAAGGATAAAGCATTTTATCGTGTTCTCGCCCAGAGAACTCATCGCTATCTCCCTCTAAAGGTAAAGCAGCAATCTTAGCTAAAATCTCGCTAGGCGTACTATCTTCAGAAAATTTAGTTGAGATAACAACGACTTCGACACGAGTTCCTTCAGCTAATGGAATTGGCCGATCTAGTCTCAGCACTCCTTGCTCGTATACCGCTTCTGTAGTTATTGTCATATTTATTTCTTTACGCTCGATCTTGACTTTCTCATGATGGCATACAAATTACTTTTCCTGCGAGATCGCCCGTGCTTTAATGGGTCGTCCTCAGTTACTTTTATTAGACGAACCTACCGAAGTCATTCAACCTTCGATTATTTTAGAAATCGAACTCAAGATGTGATTCAGAAATTTTTGGCTGTTTGATGGTTCCCAATATATCTGTTACTTCAACACATCGATCGATGTTCGGTTTCCTAGCGTCAACCCAACCTACGAGATCCGCGATTGCGATCTACCTTACTTCCCGTTCGACTGCATAAATACACGTCGATTTATGTTTCCACTCTATCTCTTCGATTAGGCTCATCCCCACCTTTTCAGCCACCCGACGAGAGGCGATGTTACCAGGATGAATCAAGGAGATTAGTCGATCGCCACCTAATCGATCGAACCCCCAATCGCGACAGGCTTGAGCCGCTTCTGTGGCTAAACCTCGTCCCCACAGATCGCGACGAATATGGTAGCCAATTTCTACCTCTTCAACCCCATTAACTTGTTGCACGACTAATCCACAATCGCCAATTAACTTATTACTTTCTTTGAGAATTGTTGCCCACAATCCGAAGCCGTTTTGCTTATACCTGTCGATATTTCGTTCGATCCATGCCTGAGTCATCGGGCGATCGAACGGCTGAGGGTAAAACTTCATGGCTTCGCGATCGCCCAAAACTTTAAGTAGATCGTCTACATCGTTGAGTGTTAGTTCGCGCAAAATTAAGCGATCGGTTTCTAACACCATTTTTTTGATTAGATCTTTGGCAAACATCCAAACTTTAGATTTATAACGCAGATTAACAGCAGATGGATGCAGATAAACGCAGATGATTTTGATACGTTATCGACTTTTGCCAAATGTATATTCTACATTCGCTCTAAGACTGGAATTCCTAAGAGAGCTAGCCCTAGCTTTAAAGTTCTAGCCGTCAAGTCGCACAACAGCAATCGAGATGTTTTTACAGGTGCTTCTGCCTCTAGTACCGGACAGCGATCGTAAAATTGATTGAATTTCTGGCTCAATTCAAATAAATACTGACACAACCGATTCGGCAGTAAGTCGGTTTCGACAGCATTAATCGTCTCGCTCAATTGCAATAAATGCTTGGCTAAATTTAATTCCGTTTCGTCTTGGAGTAAAACTTTTGCTTCATTTCCTAACCGATCGAAATCAATTTGTCCCTTACGACCGATACTCCGAATTCGGGCGTAAGCATACAGCATATAGGGTGCAGTATTCCCCAGTGGTGCTAGCATCTTGTCGTAACTAAAGATGTAATTGCTAGTGCGGTTTTGGCTTAAGTCGGCATACTTCACCGCGCTGATACCAACTACTTTGGACACCTCAGCTTTAAATTCTGCGGTTTCCTCCCGTTGGTCTTCAATACATTTGGCTTCTAGGTAAGCCCGAAATCGAGCGATCGCTTCCTCTAGCAAATCCTTTAACCTGACAGATTCCCCCGCACGAGTGCTTACTTTTCTGCCGTCTTCACCTAGCACTAAACCAAAGGGAACGTGAACCAACTCGACATCATCAGGAATCCAACCTGCCCGCCGCGCTACCTGAAATACTTGGGCAAAGTGAGAGGCTTGTCCTGCATCTGTGATGTAAATAATTCGCTTAGCTTCATCTTCTTGGATGCGGTAGCGGAGGGCGGCTAAGTCGGTGGTGGCGTAGTTATAACCCCCGTCGGATTTTTGCACGATTAAAGGCAAAGGTTCCCCAGCTTTGTTAGTAAAGCCTTCTAAGAATACGCACTTAGCCCCAGCGTCCTCGACTAATAAACCTGCCTGGTCGAGATCTTCTACTACTGCTGGCAGCAAAGGATTGTAGAAAGATTCTCCTCGTTCGTCTAACCGCACGTCTAACAGTTGGTAGATTTGCTGAAACTCGCGCCGCGATTGTTCGCATAGCAAATTCCAAGCAAAGCGAGACTCTTCTACGCCAGATTGCAACTTCACCACTTCAAGTCTGGCAGTTTCCTGAAAAGCCGGATCTCCGTCGAACCGCTTTTTGGCTTGACGGTAAAACTCGACTAAATCTCCTAGATCTAAAGCATCCCTGGTAGTTAGCGCCTCTGGATATTTTTCCCGCAGGTAGGCGATCAACATCCCAAACTGAGTACCCCAATCGCCGACGTGATTGAGTCGCAAGACATCCTGACCCCGAAATTCTAAAATCCGAGCGATGCAATCTCCAATAATCGTCGATCGCAGGTGGCCGACGTGCATTTCTTTAGCAATGTTGGGACTAGAAAAATCCACGATCGCTCGCAGCGGGTGTTTGGTTGTTGCTACTCCCAGGCGATCGTCTCTGGAGATAGCATTGAGTTGGGCTTCTAGATATGCAGGTTTTAGCGTCAAGTTGATAAAACCCGGCCCGGCAATGGTTGGAGGTTCGCAAAGATCGGCCAGATCTAAATGTTGGACTATAGATTCGGCGATCGCTCTTGGTGGTTTTCCTACCTTTTTCGCCAAAGACATGGCGACGTTAGATTGATAATCGCCAAATTGCGGATTGCTGGCAGGAACCAGCATCGGGTCGGTTTCAGCGCCCTCTGTATCCAATGCTTGGGCGATCGCTACTTGGAATTTTAATTTAAGTTCTTCTTGGATTGAGTTCATGATTTAAGGTAAGGAGTTTCCATAAATTTGCAGGTATGCAAGTTAGAAAGGATTGGGTACAGTGCAATTTTGACCTCTCTCCAAACCTCTCTCCTACGAGGAGAGAGGCTTTGATTCTCCTTCTCACTCTCGATCTAGCGTACCAATTTTTGTGTAGTATTATGCTACGCGACAAGGTTTATAGTTGTCTAATAATACTAGTATGGAGTCAGACTAGAGAGTAGCATTATCAAATAAATCAGCGATCGTGAATCAACATCAACATCTACTTCGAGTGCAGACGGCAGGTAAATCGCTGTGCAAAATCACTTCTAAAGTGCAGGCGATCGTAACCGAATCGGGAATAAGAACCGGACTTTGTACTATATTTCTGCGCCATACTTCTGCCAGTTTAATAATTCAAGAAAATGCCGATCCAGATGTGCTATTAGATCTAGAAAAATTCTTTGCCAAGTTAGTACCGGAAGACGGCAAAAGCTACATTCACAGTACAGAAGGCCCCGACGATATGCCAGCCCACATCCGCACTGCTATTACTCATACCTCCGAGCAAATCCCGATCGCGCAAGGTAGATTGGTGTTAGGAACCTGGCAAGGTATTTACCTCTGGGAACACCGCAAACACGGACATATGAGAGAATTGGTAGTTCATATTATAGGTATGTAAGCTGCCAATTCATTCGCTAAGCAAAGTCATATCAAATCCGGTTAATCGGTCATAATATGTAGTGCGCTTATACAAGCGGTTTTGATATCAATCTAACCCATTAGTGGACTACCGTGATGATGAACTAAATACCAAGAAGATGCCATCTTTTCAAAGATATTTGTGGCCATCGACTGCGATCGTACTCTTCTGCCACCACTTACTTGCAGCACCTTTTCGACCAGAACTACATAGGCAACGTCATTACGTACTTCTGCACTGATAATCTCTGTTTCAATTTCTAGATATTGAGTATTTTTAAATATGGCCTCCCAAGAAGCTCTAATCGCTTTCCAACCTCGCAAACTATTTCGCCCTGGATGAATGCAAAGACTAGCAGTGCCTTGCGACCAAATGGCACTCATCGCTTCAATATCCTTTTTCTCAAAAGCTCGATAAAAAGCTTCATTAGCAGCTAATACTTCTCGCTCATTAGCCATATTTATCCTATAAAAAACCCCCTGATTTTAATTATAGAGATTTTTCTATTAACTGCCGTCTTTAAAAAACAATTATTATCGCCGGATTTCAAATCCGCGCAAACCTTCTACTTCTTCGTATTCCACTGCAACATCTTTAACTACGGCTCCTCGCGGTCCTTGGTGACACCAGCGAACCATAGCCGATACTGCTGCCTCAGTGCCTTCAAACACGGCTTCGACGCGACGATACGTGCTATCGCACAGGCTAGCGCCAACGCTTAAATTCCTTACCCAACCAGCGATTCCTAATTCTGCTGCCCGATCTGAGGTGGCAAACCGATAGCCCACTCCTTGCACGATTCCCGAAACTAAGACGCGGGCGCGAATTTGAGGCTGAGGTACTGATGGATCTGTCATACCAGTAGCAGTTATCAGTTTTTTGAGATCTTTTGTTAGAATAACTGACTGTGTTGCTGAAAAGCTGTTGAACTAATTAAGAAGAGGTATATCTGTGTCTGTTGAAACTCTTGAAAAGCGTTCAACTTCCCGTAAACTTGCACCGCGCTACCGCGTGCTGTTGCATAACGACGATTTCAATACCATGGAGTACGTGGTCCAGGTATTGTTGACCACAGTACCTAACCTGACGCAACCTCAAGCGATCGACATTATGATGGAAGCTCATCACAGTGGCAAGGCGCTGGTGATTGCCTGCGCTCTAGAACACGCCGAGTTTTATTGCGAAACTTTGAAAAATCACGGTTTAACTAGCTCGATCGAACCAGAGGAATAATAAAACTTTTGTGGCTGAATTTACCTCGCCTAGCCCAGTACCCGCTCCTAGCACGGCTGGGCATCTTTTTGACTGTTTTGCTGCTGCTGTGGCTCCCGCTGGCTGCGCCGATTCACTTCTTGGTGGGCGATCGCAATTTGGTAACGATCCTGACGATGGGGCTGTTATTCGGGTTATTTATCCCCTGGCTGCGGTTTTGGAACCAAAAGGTTTACGGGCAAACTCAAGTTTTTAAAAGCTATGGTTTAGAGAGAAGTAGAAAAAATGCGATCGAACTGCTCAATGGTTTAACTATTGGGCTGTTTTTGGTACTAATTTTGTTTGGGGTAGAAGGGCAAATTGGTTGGATAGAGTGGCAACAGCCAAAGCTATTTTTACCTCAACTAGTTTTAGAAGGATTGTTGAGCGCCTTGGGCGTTGGTTTAGCAGAAGAGTTTGTATTTCGAGGCTGGCTGCTAGATGAGTTGCAAAGAGATTATCGTCTTTCTGTAGCACTCTGGGCAAATGCTGGTTTGTTTGCTTTAACGCACTTTATCAAGCCCCTATCTGAAGTTATTCGGACTTTTCCTCAATTTCCAGGATTGTTGCTATTAGGATTAACGTTGGTTTGGGCAAAAAGAAAACATCGGGGGCGTTTAGGAACTTCGATCGGGCTGCACGCTGGTTTAGTGTGGGGGTATTACATTATTAACGTGGGGCAAATGGTGCGTTATTCCGATCGCGTTTCCGATTGGATTACGGGTGTAGATGGCAATCCTCTAGCTGGGTTAATGGGGTTGATGTTTTTAAGTGCGATCGCTTTTTGGTATCGACGAGGGAGTAGCGATCGGGGAATATAGTTAATTTTGGGCAAGGCGATCGTCCTTATTCACTTCTATTTCTAAGTGCTGACTACCCTGGCTTCTCCCTTAGCCACGGTATTCAAAATTTCTAAAACTTTCGGTGCTAGAGGTTTGATATCTGCTAAACAGTTGGATGGTGCTTGCAGGACAACTACTGCAATGTCGAACTGTGGCAAATTCTGTTGAAACGATAAGTTGCGGTCAACAGTAATAAAAACATCGAACTCTGCTTCTGCAAGAGCAAGAGGTTGACCGTTCTTTACCCCTGCCCATCCCATTTGTGGAACTGTTTTCACCTCATGGTCAGGAAACTCCCTTGCAAGTTTGCGATCGATACACTCATCTAATAGGAGCTTCATACTATGCCACCATGCCAACGAGCCGTTCTCCAGCCTCTTCAAGCAACGCGACGGCCTGCTCTCTGGTCACAGTTGGAAATCCATCTAAAAAGTCGTCGATTGATTCTCCTGCTTTCAGATAGTCCAGAAGCGTCTGAACTGGAACTCTAGTACCAGCAAAAACTGGGGTGCCGCCCATAACGTCAGGAGATACGCTAATAACTGAGGAGCTTTTGAGCATATTTCGTTAACCTCTAGATTCTGTATTCACATTTTACTAATTTAGGACTTACCCAAACCCGCTATCGGACGAACCACGATCGCCATCCTCTAGCTGGGTTAATGGGATTGATGTTATGAAGTGGTTGGCGTAGCGACGGAACCGCGTCCTCCTGTGCGTAGCACGTATCGCTTTTTGATATCAACGAGGGAGCAGCAATTAGAGAATGTCTTGAATCTTTATGAGTGAAACCGTCTATATTGAAACCAGCATTCTGGGATATCTCACGGCTAGATCGACCAAAGATCTGATAATCGCTGCAAATATCGAAATAACAAAGGATTGGTGGGAATTTCGTCGAAACGCCTTTATTCTTTACACGTCAGAAGCCGTTCTAGACGAAGTAGCACAGGGGGACGCAGAGATCGCCGCTCAAAGACTGGAGATTTTGCGCGACTTTCCCCTGCTGGCATTGAACCAAGCGGTACAAAATTTAGCTGCACAATTTCTGGCTCGAAGTAGTCTTCCTCCAAAGGCGAAGGTGGATGCGATTCACATTGCTGCCGCTACCATACACGGTATGGATTATCTGCTAACGTGGAATTGCAAACATATTGCCAATGCTCAAATCCAGGGAAAGTTAGCGGAGATTAGTCTCGATTTCGGTTATGTGTTGCCTATCCTTTGTACGCCCAACGAACTAATGGGAGATTAGGTTATGTGGACAGATGAGATTGTCGAAGAGATCCACCGAATTCGCGAACAATATGCAAAATCCTTTGACTACGATTTGGACGCAATATTCGCAGACCTACGCAAAAAGGAAGCAGAAAGCGGCAAAGAAGTAGTTAACTTGTCGCCAGAGCCAGGTATAACAAAACGTTGGAGTGGAAGATCGAGAGATCTGCCTGGGGAAGCGAAGGATGTTAGCTGCCGCTCGACTTAGCTTTTATGACAATTCCAAAAGCAGCATTTATTCCACCCGATCGTCTGGCTAATATCCTAATTCTTAGATTAGGCAGAAAAATTTAGTCTGGGCGATAGTTAGCTTGTAATTTTCCCAAAACATCTGCGATAATGCGTAAAAGCTTACGTAAGCACTTACATTATTATGGATTTCTACTCTCAAATTGGTAAAGTTGCGTTAGGTAGCCGTTTGCGACGACTGAGCGATCGCCTGACAGAAGATGCTGCAAGAATTTATGCGCTTTACAACGTTCCGTTAGATCCAAGGTGGTTTCCTGTTTTCTATGTTCTGTCCCAGAAGGAGAACGCAGCCATTACTGAGATTGCTCAAACGATCGGACACTCTCATGCCTCTGTCAGTCAGATTGTGAAAGAGATGAGCAGTAAAGGATTCGCAACAACTGAAAAACATAGTCAGGATGCGAGAGTGAGCGTTGTTAGGCTCTCTGATACTGGAAAGCAGATGATTTCTCACCTCGAACGGCAGTGTATAGACGTAAACCAGGCTGTTGAGGAACTTTTATTAGAATCACAGCATAATCTCTGGAATGCGATGGCGGAGATTGAATTTCTACTTGCTAACCAAAGCTTTTTCGATCGTGTCCGAGCGGTGCGAAAAACGCGCGAACGGCAGACTGTTGAAATCGTTGACTACTTACCAGAGTTTCACGATGATTTCAAACGCTTGAACTATGAGTGGATTGGAAAATACTTTCAGATAGAAGAAGCCGATCGTCAGTCCCTCGATCGTCCAGATGAAAAAATTTTGCAGCCTGGTGGATACATCTTCATGGCACTGTATAATAGCGAAGTTGTTGGCACTTGTGCCTTAATTAAGAGGGATGACATTAGCTATGAATTGGCTAAAATGGCAGTCAAAGAACAAGCTAGAGGCAAAGGGATTGGATGGCTCTTGGGGCAAACAGCGATCGGCAAAGCGCGTGAGTTAAAAGCAGAAACAATTTTTCTAGAGAGCAATACAGTTTTAGAGCCTGCTATTAACCTCTACACAAAGTTAGGGTTTCGGAAAATAGTTGGGCAGCCTTCACCCTATCAGCGCTGTAATATTCAGATGGAGTTAAAACTTGTTTAGGCGCATTTTAAGAAGCATTACACAAGCAGACTAACATCGTTATACTAATTCCAAATGCAGTATTTATACCATCCGATCGCCTGACGTTACAATAAGACCAAAACCTTACTATTCCTAACTATCTATGAGCCTTGAGGAACTAATTAAGGAAGTCGATCGACTCGACGAAAACGACCTCGATCGCTTGCTCCATCAGGTCGTATTCCTCCGCGCCCGCCGCAAAGCAAAGGTTCTCCCTGAAACAGAAGCTCAACTTCTGTTGCAAATCAACCAAGGTATCCCCGCTGACATCCGCGATCGCTACCAAATCCTACGTCAAAAGCGAGAAGCTGAAACCCTCACCGACACTGAATATAACGCCCTAATCGACTTGAGCGATCGAATCGAACAAATTGGTGTCCAACGTCTCGAAGCCCTCGCTAATCTCGCCCTGCTACGTCAAGTTTCCCTGCTAGACCTGATGGAAACTCTTGGCATCCAGCCCGTAACATATGTCTAGCGAATACATTCCAGTTGCCTTGAAGCAACTCGTATTCGATCGCGCCAGAGGAACCTGTGAATATTGCCGCAGTCAGGCCAAGTTTGCAATCGATCCCCTGGTAATCGACCACATCCAACCCGTTAGCCGTGGCGGTCAGACCGTTGCAGAAAATCTAGCTCTCTCCTGCCAAACCTGTAACAATTACAAATACACCAAAACTGAAGCCCTCGATCCAGTTACAAGCCAAACTATTTCGTTATTTCATCCCCGCCAAATGGTTTGGGAAGAGCATTTTTCTTGGAATGAAGATGTAACTCAGATGATAGGGCTTACTCCCATCGGACGCGCTACGATCGCCCTCCTTCAAACCAATCGCGATGGGGTCAGAAATATGCGTCAAGTTCTCGCCATTATGGGCTACCATCCACCCGATTAGAAAATCTATTTATCTTAAATTATAGCTGTCGATCGCCATCCTCTAGCTGGGTTAATGGGATTGATATTTTTGAGTGCGATCGCTTTTTGGTATCGACGAGGAAGTAGCGATTAGGGAATATACCGATGCTAGAAAAAGAGCCTGAAATGACCGCCAAGAATGCGATCGAAATAGTACAACTTTTCGAGCAGCATGGCATAGATATTTGCATCGATGGTGGATGGGGTGTTGATGCTTTGCTGGGAAGACAAACACGAACCCATGCTGACCTAGATATAGCCGTTCGGCATCAAGATTTAGCTCGAATACGCTCTTTGCTTGAAGCCAGAGGCTATCGAGATCTGCACCGTAAGGATACGCGCGATTGTAACTTTGTCTTGGCAGACGAGCGCGGGCATCAAATCGATATTCATTCGTATACATTTGATTCCGCAGGCAATAATATTTATGGGATTGAGTATCCATCTGATTCTCTAACCGGAATTGGTTCTGTGAATGGGTATCCCGTCAAATGTATATCGCCAGAGTGGATGGTGAAGTTTCACACTGGATATAGACCTGATGAGAACGATTATCGAGATGTTAGAGCTATCTGCCAACACTTCGGCATCAAAATACCTGTGGAGTACGAAGAATTTGAGAACAAGAAATAGCGATCGAATAAGTCTAACAACTTCAACAGCAAGAGAACGAGTTTCTGCAAAGCTAGATCCGCTCTATATGTCGATCGCCATCCTCTAGCTGGGTTAATGGGATTGATGTTATGAAGTGCGTTGGCGTAGCCTGTGCGTAGCACGTATCGCTCTTTAGACGAGGGAGTAGCGATTACTGAGTTTGAGTCATTTTGGATTCGCGAACAGTGGCATCCTCAACTATTTCCCCTCTTTTGGGATTACGATAATCGAAGCTGTTATGCGGTTCTCGGAGATTCAGAGCAACAGGAAACAACCCCTATCCTTAATCTTGAATTTGTAGATGGTTATTACGGCGAATATTATAAAGAGTTTCCTAGCCTCACTCAGATGGTTCAAAGCGAAGCTGAATGTTATGAGGCTGGTATTTATACTAATAATTCCACTTGGGAGGAAGAACGAGAGATCCGACGAAAGTATCAAGATAAACCTATAAAGCTTTGGCGAGCGCCGGATTTTGTATAATACGATCGCTTTTTGGTGTCAACAAGGAAGTAGCGATTAGAGAATGTCTTGAATCTTTATGAGTGAAACCGTCTATTGGGAGATTAGGTCATGTGGACAGATGAGATCGTCGAAGAAATCCACCGAATTCGTGAAGAGTATGCAAAATCCTTTGACTACGATTTGGACGCAATATTCGCAGACCTACGCAAAAAGCAAGCAGAAAGCAGCAAAGAAGTCGTGAACTTGTCGCCAAAGCCAGTCCTAACAAAACATTGGAGCGGAAGACTGAGAGATTTGGCGGAGGAAGCGAAGGATATTAGCCGCCACTCGACTTAACCGTTATGCCAATTCCAAAAACAGTATTTATTCCAAGCGATCGCCACCTGCTGCCCGCTCTTGACATAAAACCGACTGCGCCGATCGATATAGCGTCTGTAAATCTGTGCCATCATCGGGATACTGCGCCACGCCAGCACTAAAGGTAATTCTGCTCTTAATTTCTGGCAAAATTTCTGCTAGAGATTCGATCGCCTCAGCTTTGCTCGTCCCATACAAGCCAACCACAAATTCAGCCCCGCCCCAACGAGAGACGACATCCTCGCGCCGGAACTTGGCCAGCAGCAATTGTCCGAATTCCCGTAAGATGCGATCGCCTGCTCCATGTCCCGATTGCTGGTTCAACTGTTTTAAATTGTCGATTTCCAAAACTACCAAAGATAAAGGCTGCTGAGAACGCCGGGCTAAAAGCAGGTACTTATTTACATCTTGGATTGATTTTTGCCAGTTAGTAACTCCGGTCAGCAAATCGATTTCGGCTTGCGAGCGCAGCATTCGGCTCCGTTCTAGACGATTGAGCAGGCGAGTTACCAGTTCTGGAACCAGGATGGGCTTGCTGACATAATCATCTGCTCCCGCTGCAAATATTTGTTGAATGCTCTTGGCATCGCTTTTGCTGGTCAAAAATAGCACGGGCAACCAACCCCAGCGGGAGTCGTCGCGAATCGCCTGACACAATTCAATACCAGTGACTTCTGGCATTTCTAGATCTAATACGACTAATTCGGGGTTAGTCTGCGCCAAAACCTCCCAAAACTGCCCCGGACGATCGAGCGCCGTTACTTTTAAGCCCCAAGGTTCTAGTAAGGTACAAAGACTATCTAGCAGCAAGCGATCGTCATCTACTGCCAAAATGGAAATTGCGGTTCTGGCAGCTTGAGGATCGACAGCGATCGTCCTATTAGCTTCTTGAGCTAACTGTTCTGCCCTTTGGCGATCGCTATCTGCGAGCAGTAGCAGCGGCAGCAATTCGTCTTTTGGTAAGCTTGGGGTAACTTCTAAGGATGGAGAATTTTGTTGCTGTAAAGATTGAGAATCTGTAGACTCTACTAGTTGCTGCAAGTCTGTTGCCAAGGAGTGAAAGTAATCCTTCTGGGCGCTGACCGACGCGCTCTCTAACTCTAATATGGTTTCGATTAGCTTGGCTAACTCCGAACCCGCTCCTAAACCATAAGTTCCTAACGAACCAGCTAGTTTGTGAGCTTGCTGCCTAGCGCGTTGCTGCATTTCTTCAGGCAGATCGCCTGCGATCGACATTTGAGCGGCTTCTATTAAAGTTGCTACCTGCTGGAGCAAATTTGGTTTGGCTTTATCCCAAACTTTGGCGACAAACGCCCGCATTTCTTGTTGCTTCTGGCTATCGGCGCTAGGAGGTGAGACTGGGGGTTTGAGTTCGACTGGATTGAGCCGATAACCCAAGCCGTAAACGGTTTCGATTAGATCGATCGCTCCCGCCGCTTTGAGCTTTTGCCGCAGTCCTTTAATATGAGCCGTGACCGTCTCTTCTCCCGGCGCTTCCTCAAACGACCACAATCGGTCTAAGATGGCACTGCGGCTGTGCACCTGATGCCCGTGGCGTAAAAAGAACTCTAAAATCGCATACTCTTTAGGAGTCAAAGATAAAGGGCGATCGCCATAAGTAACTTCACACTGGCTCGGATCGAGCCGCAAGTTGCCCCATTGGAGTATGGGAAGAGTAGCCGCACCCCCTCGGCGCAGCAGGGCGCGAATCCGGGCTGCTAGTTCTGGTAGCCTGACTGGCTTCACCACATAGTCATCAGCCCCAGCGTCTAAGCCCATTACCTTGTCATTCTCGGCTTCTTTAGCCGTCAGCAGTAGCACCGGAACTCGCTGGCCTTGCGATCGCAGTCTTTTTAACAAACTGATGCCATCGAGTTTGGGCAACATAATGTCTAGCAAAATCAAGTCATAAGTCAGGCTTTCTGCTAGTTCCCAAGCGGCTTGACCGTCGGGAGCGCGATCGACGACATAATGCTGAGCGGTAAGGGCATTGGCGAGCAGAACGGCAGTCTGTTCGTCATCCTCCACTAGTAAGATTCTCATAGCTGGGGGGGAGAGGGGGAGATGGGGAGATGGGGAGATGGGGAGATGGGGAGATGGGGAGATGGGGAGATGGGGAGGGGAGAGGAAATGGAATAAATAGATGGAAATTATACAAATTATATGGCTATTCCCCGTTCTTTATCTCTGATGTCCCATCCTCCATGCCCTATGCTCTATGCCCTGTTATCCGATTCAGGAACTTTTGCCAAAGCAACTGCGTCGAGAGAAACTAAGGTTGTCAAAATATGCCATGAGTCAATCAATTGCTGTATCCTGGTCAACGGTTGAGGTTAGTAGTCCTCAAACGTCCGTGCAACCACAGAAACTCTCAAACTACGATCTGATTTTGCGCTCTCAGGCCGGGAATCGTCCCGATCGCGCCATTTTTGCCGAACTCATGCGTCGGTATCAATCTCACGTGGATAAACTTTTGTACCACTTAGCCCCCGATTGGCAAGATCGATCGGATCTGGCTCAAGAAGTGTGGATTCGGGTTTATCGCAATATCAAGCGCCTGCAAGAACCAGAAAAGTTTCGCGGTTGGTTGAGCCGGATTGCGACTAATCTGTTCTACGACGAGTTACGGAAACGCAAGCGGGTTTCTCATCCTCTATCGCTCGACGCTCCCCACATGACCGAAGAAGGGGAAATGGATTGGGAAATTGCGGCTGACAGTCCTAGCCCAGATGAAGATTTGAGCACGCGCGAGTTCTACGAGCAACTCCATTTGGCGATCGCCGATTTACCAGAGGCGTTCCGCACGACGATCGTTTTACGAGAAATTGAGGGCATGGCTTATGAGGAAATTGCGGAAATTACTGGTGTATCTTTAGGTACCGTCAAGTCGAGGATTGCCAGGGCCAGATCGAGACTGCAAGCGCATCTCCAACCCTACCTAGACGAGCGGTAAGTCTAACGCCGCCTCAAAAGAGAAAGTTAAATTACTTAGATCTACTGAGGTGAAACTATGGGTTAATGCCTAGACTGATTTTTAATGGTTCTTAGATCTCACAAATTCGCTCGCAGTTGTAAAGCTCACATGACTCCCAACTCTGAATCTGGTAACGATCTTCACATCAAAGGCAGCAAGGAAATTGATAGTTTGCTGCGCTCTCGGTTTGAATTGCTTAGTGCTTACATAGATGGTGAGGTGACGGTTGCCGAACGTCGCCAAGTGCAAGAGTGGCTAGATCGAGAGCCAGAAGTGCAGCGCCAGTACGCTCAACTTCTCAGGCTGCGGCAAGTCATGCAATCTCTACCATTGCCCTTAGATCGAGTTCCTGTAGAAGAAACGATCGAACAAGTATTTATCCGTCTCAATCGCTATCGCTTTCGGCGGTTGTTCGTTATAGGCGGCTCCGCGATCGCGGCTGTGGTTATCGGTGGTTTAGCCAGCATTTTCTCTGGCAGTCAATCTCCCGTTCCCCAAATAGCCGAAGCCCCCGCACCGCAAACGGTAGCAGAATCGCCAAATTTAATGGTGGCTTTAAACGCTCCCCCGATCGAAATTCCTAAACCCGCAGTCGCAGCCCCCTCTAGATCTGTCAGCCCTTTTTCTAGATAAGCGGGCATCGGGCAAGGAATAAGGGGAAGAATTACTTATTACTTATTACTTACTAGTCTCACTCTGACTACCAACTCGTGGAGCGCAGCCTTTACAGAGGGTTCTTCTTGCAAGTGACTTTGCTGACTGGCTGTTTCCAACTCCTGGCACAGGCGAGTATATTCCCGATCGTGCCAAGTCAGATCGGCTGTCGCTAAAACCGATCGCTCTGCCCCTGCTAGTTTTCTGGCTACTAAGTCAGAAATGTAGGGTAATTGGAACTTTTCGTTGAGTTTGACTAAGTTAGCCTCAACTACACCCGTTTGCATTAAGTGAATACCTGTTAATAATACGCGGTAGACGTAAAGCAAAGGCTTGACTCTAGGGGGATTTTCTTTGGCCAACAGTCCCCACTGAGTTTGGGCAAATCCTAAATAGTGGTAGCTGTGGTATTTGGTAATGCAGCCAGCAGCGATCGCTTTTAATTCTTCATGTTCTGGGGTAGTGCTAACTACCAGCGGGGAATATAGTTGCTCTAGAACGTAGCCATTGCGCTTGAGTAGGAGTCCGCAGAATTTTTTTAGATCGTGAGTTACCAAGTCGATTTCTAAGCCTTCCTCAACCTTAGAAACTTCGATCGTCTCGCGTCCTATCGTCAATCCCACCACTTCTGGCAGGGGAAGAATGTGAACTCCCCTAAGATCGTAGTCAGAATCGGGCGAGGGAAAACCATACAAATGCGCCCCGCTAATGGTGGCAAACATCAGCGGATAAGGTTGCTCGGAAATAATCGATCGCAGTTGAGGAGCGTTAGCCCAACTTGCAGTCATATCGAATCTCGTTTATTCTTTAGTCCGTGTAGGCGGCCTACCCTGCGGGAAGCCGCTAGCGCGTCTACGTTTGTGTAGACGCGGTTTCAACCGCCAGGACTAGGCAGATTTAGCTACATAAATAGGAATTGTACGCCATAAAGTAAGGGACGCAAACCTTTGCGCCCCTACTAACTTTTCGATCTGTGCGTAAGCCCTATAAGATTTTTAGAGCCTGGAACACTGGTCTTCCTTGCTTCCTTGGACGATATTGCCTCTTCCGGTAGGTGCGGGATTGTTTTCCTTGCACTGCAAATTCCCATTAATTCGGTTCGTGTTAATTCTCACACCGCCAGTATTTTGGAATGCTTGGAGACTGCCGCCGATCCGGTTGCTGGTTGCCACTAGCAGACCTCGATTTTGGAACAACTGCAAGTCGCCATTAATTTGAGAATTGGCAATGTTAGCTGCCCCACCTTGTTCGATTTGGATGCTCCCTCCAATTACCGAACTAGAGCCAACCGTAACTGCTCTGGCATTCTCGGCTTGAATGTTACCGACGACACCCACCCCAACTGCTCTTAAAGTGGCATTAGACTCGACTTTAACGGTTCCTTGTACTCTCGTACCGTTCAAGGTGCAGGTAGCACCACTGGGCACTCTGACGTTATCTAGGGTGACAGCGCCGAGAGTACCCCGGCAAGTAGTTTCTTCAGCTAAAGCGACTTGCGCCCCCGCCAGAACGCCAATGGTAGTCAAAACGGCGATCGCAGATAAATTAATGTTCTTCATAATTGAGATTCCTCCGATTGCTCGCAACTTTTTTGTTGCTTAATCACAGAATCGCCATTCAGAATTAAATTTCAATGAAACTTAGATGAGAACTTTTTCACGTTCGCTAAAGAGCGCAACAAATTGAAAATTCAGTAAATATTATCCTTTGTCAAAAGTTACGAATCAGAGATATAAGTGCTGAAAAAGTTAAGAGTTACACTTATTACCCTTCGGCAGGCTCAGGGCAAGCTTATTACTTGTTACTTGTTACTTATTACCAGATCGCGATCGCCTGCCCACTGGCCGATATCCTGGTGTTGAATGGCCGCTGCCATTAAGTCTGGGAATAAGTCTGGAGTGCAGCCGAAGGCAGGAATTCCTAAACTGGCCATAAATGCGGCATTAGTGCGATCGTAAAAGGGCGTACCTTCATCGTTGAGGGCTAAAAGGGTAATAAATTGTACCCCTGAAGCTGCGATCGCTGCTATTCGTTGCCGCATTTTTTCCTGGTTGCCACCTTCATAGAGGTCGCTAATCAGCACCATAATGGTGTCTTGAGGCTGACGGACTAATCCCTGGCAATATTCCAAAGCGCGGTTGATGTCTGTTCCTCCGCCTAATTGCACGCCGAAGAGGACTTCTACCGGATCTTGCAGCATATCGGTTAAATCGACGATCGCGGTATCGAATACCACTAATTTAGTTTTGACAGCGGGCAACGAAGCGAGTACCGCACTGAAAATACTGGCATAAACTACAGAAGTTGCCATCGAGCCGCTTTGGTCCACGCAAAGAATAATATCTCGCAAAGACGATCGCTTGCGTCCGTAGCCGATGCGAGTTTCTGGAATAATCGTGCGATACTCCGGCTGATAATGGCGCAAATTTGCTCGAATAGTGCGATGCCAATCGATTTCTGTGTGGCGCGGGCGACGGTTGCGAATTGCCCGATTAAGGCTGCCCATAACTGCTTGCCGCGTCGGTTGTTCTAACTTCCGCTGCAATTCTTCTACGACCTTTCGGACGACGATCCTCGCCGTTTCCTTAGTTTTACCGGGCATGACATGACTGAGAGAGAGAAGATTGGCAACTAGTCCCACATCCGGCTCGATCGCTGAGAGCATTTCCGGTTCCATCAGCATTTGCCGCAGGTTCAAGCGTTCTAAAGCGTCCTGCTGCATCAATCGCACTACCGAAGTGGGAAAGTAGGTGCGAATATCGCCCAACCATCGCGCTACTTTAGGCGAAGAACTGCCCAATCCGCCGCTGCGATCGCTATCGTACAGGGCCGTCAAAGCCCCATCCATTGCCCGATCTTGGGTTGAGAGTTCTACGCCTCCTTCTCCAGCCATGCCACCTGCCCCTGCCTGGCATCCAATACCATCGGCATCGCCACCGCCTAAAACCAAGCGCCAGCGCCGCAACCGTTCCGATTCAGAAGAATTGTTGACCATGATGCAGCTTGTAATTTTAGCTTTCCTAATTTTCGCCCTTTTAAATGGAAAAATGAAAGGCGATTGACTTTCATTCCCCTTAAAATCGAAATATTTAAATAAGCAAGCGATCGCCGACTCAAACAATATAACCAATTGGGAAGAAGTCATACGAAATCCAGTTTTTAAAAGCCCCAAATCGCTGCCCTCATCCCCCAGCCCCTTCTCCCGCAGGAGAAGGGGAGAAAGAAAAACCGATTCTTCCCCCTCGATCGCTTACCTTTGAGGGAAGGAGATTGAAGGCATGAGGGCAAGATGTCTATACACGCTAGCCCATGGGGAGAGGGATGTTCGTTAGAGATCGCCTCCCTAGAGGGTGAAGCGAAGCTAAAATCCTTCCCCTCTCCCATGGGAGAGGGGTGCCCGTTAGGGCGGGGTGAGGGCAAACCAGGTTTTGCTAAACGGATTTGGTATTAAAAAGCGATCGGACTTCTCTAGATAATCTCGAACTGAGCGTTTATGCTAGAAAAATTAGATTCAATTCGCTGGAAGAAACTAAGCCATTTTCGTTGTAATGCCAGTAATATTCCAAAAGCTATTCGGAATTTAACATCCAAAGAGCGGAGCGTTCGTCTAGATGCTATTTGGACTTTATCCGAAGACCTTCACCATCAAGGCACTGTCTGTGAAACGACCGCTCTTGCAGTCCCGTTTTTAATCGAGCTATTACAAGAACCAGAAGTTGAAGACAAATTAAATATTGTTGCCTTTCTAAGTTCAATAACTTTTGAGAGCCTTTTTGATTACGCTCATCCAGCAGCAGTTTTCTTTCAATCTTACTCGGATGAATATGTAGAATCTATATGGTGGGAATCAGCTTGTGCCAGCCATCTAGTACGTTCTGAAGTACAGAAAGGCTCCTCGGTATATCAACAATTATTATTAGCCCAAGAACAGCCATTTCTTCGAGGTGCTGCTGCTTATTTACTAGGAATATTAACTGATTGTGACGACCAAAATATAAACTGGCTGAGATCGCAGTTCGCTACCGAACAGGATGAGGGAGTTGGTGCTGCTATAGTTTTATCTGTGGGACTTTTATCTGACGATCGACCTGAAAATACGGCGTGGCTGCAAAAGATATTCGATACAGAAACCTCTTTATTTTTGAGGATAAATGCAGCAATTGGTTTGGCGAGAAGCATTCCACAGCGCGTTCCCGAACCAGTAATCGATCTGCTAGTGGATTCAATCGGCAATCCTAGTGAAGTAGCTTCAATGTTCGATCGATATCCTTGGCAATTTGATAGTTTGCTAGAGTCTGAAATTATGCAGTATTGGTGCAGCATTGCTTTGAATCGGGTTGGAAGAAGATCGCTGCGATCGCTACCAACTCTAATTAATGCTTTGGCTAAGGTTTCACACGAAGTTAGTTATGAGATTGCCAGGTATATTCTCAATATCATTTTTGATAGTGAAGCCATGCCTGACACATTAACGGTAGAGCAACTATCTGACGAACAACGTTTGGGCTTAGAAGCGATCGCCAATAGCAAACAGCTTTGGTTGGGATATTCAGAAAATTATATCTTATATTACGTAGCTTCTATGCTGCAAGATTTTGGCTTACCAACAAGGCCAGAAAAACTACAAGCATTTCTGGCTGGAGAATTAACTCTAGAAAATTGTAACGGACTCGACGATATTCCTTTTTAGGCTCGATCTACATTAATTATCGACCTTGTACGTAAGTATTCAAGCCGACAAGATTTTAGTTGCATCCGAAAGCCGAAATTGTATAGGTGTTTCCAAGGGCCTTCAACCCACCCACTTCTATGTTTACCTGGTAAGGTGTAGCATTTGCCCTTGCTGCGCCTTGAATGTCGTAAGGTTTATTTTCTGCTAACTCAATTGTCCGGTTAAACGCGTTATCGGCAGTGTCATTGTTATATTTCAGAGACACCCGCACCTCGTATTCGCCTCCATTTTGGGGCACAATCCGAGCCACATAGCGACGAAAACTTCGATTGCTGGGCACGGCAAAATCGGTGTTCCAGTTACTCTTAGTAATTCCAGTGCTGGGAGGAGATACTGATTTTTGCACTTCTGTTCCCGAACCGCCCACAACTGGTAAGGCCGCGCAACTTTGGGCTTGGGCTGGTGACAGGCTGGTAAGGGTGGCAATGCTAGCGATACTGACAGCACTAGCAGCGGCGATCGCGCCTAATCGGTTTCTCGTCAAATACTTCATAGTCCTCCGATGGCTTTGATAATGCTGGTTTTGATACAGGCCGAACATAACTTTTACCCTGTAAATAATGACTAAATCTTACTCAACACACTGCGTTTGGATACACAGCCACCAGGTAGATTTTGCTTCAGCCAGCAGAATGAATCCCAAAGGGGATAACAGCACCTTCTGGTTAATTCTCAGAATTAGTAGCAATCGTCGTCTGTAGCTGTTGTTTGAAACGATCGTATTCAACTATTTCTGAGCGCAAGCGGGCGATTAAAACTTCTACTCCCTGCTTCTGGGCTTGTAACAAACGGGGACTTAAAGTAGAGGGATTAATATCTAAATTAGCTAGAGCTTGTTCTAACTCTTTCAAGTTGGTCTGAGTAACTTGATATTGTTGCTCGTTTTGGATCGCCATAACCTCACCTGCGCTCGATATATCTAAAGATCGATCGCAATTCTTTATAAACTTCAAATGGCGGAATTGGTGCATTCATCGCCTTAACTGACTCCCAACAGTTGGGCAATCAAAGGCACGATCGCAGCGGCTCGATCGAGATCTAGATCTACAGATTTGGCTTCTAAGCCGGGAATCTGATTTCTAACTTTGCCCTGACGCAACCTCTCTCCCATTTGTCGTCGCTCTGCTGCTGGAAAGGTGGAAAAGGTGCGACGCAGTAAGGGTAATACCTCTGTAAAGGTATCTACTGGTAGCCCTGCAAGCCATTCATCGATCGCCTGCCAGAGCGCGTCTTGATGCAGTAGCAGCAGCCCGCTACCTTTAAGTAAGCCTTCGATCCAAGCAGCAGCTTGAGTGGGTTCGTTAGCGGTGGAAAGGGCATAACTCAATCGCCTAGCAATCTCATCGATATCTAACGATCCTGCATCTAGTAACAAGCGACAACACCGCCCCGCAATCAGTCCGTGCAAGCTGGCGCGATCGGCTAGCCCTCGTAGGGCGTTCTGCCAGTCATTCGTGAGATCGGGTTGCTCTAACAGACTTACTGCTCGATTTGTCTCCACGATATGTTTGTCCATTTCCCCAGCGGCTTCATCGTTGAGGGAGGCACAGGCTAGAGGCAAGCCTACGCAAATTCGCACCACGAATCCTCGGACGATCGAGCCTACCATGGATGTTTCGATCTGCCTGACGTTGCCGTAACGCAACACGTTCGCTAGGGCCGGGAGGGCTGCCATTAAATGGGCAATATCTTGGGCGAGGGCGGCTTCTGCTTGCAGGCGATCGAGCAATAATTTAATGGCTGCGGGTAAATTGGCTAGCAGGGCGCGATCGAGGAGATCGGTCAATTGAGGTAATTGGGTACTAGTGGCGGCTAAATGGCGGACGTAGTTGCTGGCCGCGGCTTCTACCGTGGTTCCCCAGCGACTGCGTTCGATTAACTGCACCTCAAAGGTCGGTTGCCAAGCCAAATTCCAGGCTTCTTTGAACGTCCCCTTACCGCTGGTGCGGGCCAGCTTGCCCCAAGGAACTTCTAGCAGGTTGAGGCGATGTAAAAGTTGCGATCGCGCTAGATCGTTGGGTTGCCGCAGATCTAATTCTAGCGATCGCGAATCTACTTCTGGTTTGAGTCGCAGCCGTTTCTGAAGGCGTTGGAGATCTTGTTGTAGGGGAATGGTAGGGCTAGTGGGAACTTTACCCAAGCGATCGTTGACGATCAGCCGTTCGCGAATTAACTGCATGGGTAAGGTATCCCCAAAACACAGCACCGTTTGCACGGCTTCGTTCAATTCGGCCAATCCTGGAACGGTGCGATCGCGCATTGCCGCCAAGGTTTCTGCCAACCGCACGGCTTCGATGACGCTGGCAGAAGAAGCATCCATCTGCTGCTGTCGCAACAGGTGAGCCACGCGCGTTAGCCATCGGGTAGTAATTTGCTGCGGTTTCTTTACTGTCCATAGATGTTCGTACCATCCCGGCGATTCAATTCCCGCCCCATAGCCGCTGGACAGTGCTAAGCGGCTGTAAGTCCAGGGAATCCATGAGGCTTCGACTTTGATTTTTGGTAGTCCCTTGAGTAACTCGCTATCGGGTTTGGCGGGGGACATGGCGGCTAAGACTGGGGCGTGCCACGCGCCGCAGACGACGGCAATTTTGCTAAAGCCTTGTTTCTGAGCCTCGCGAATCGTCTGGCGCATATAGGCTTCTCGCTGTTGTTCCCGCAGTCGTTCCGTAGGGCTGCCCTGGTGAATATCGCCCAATTCTTCTCGCAGGGCCGTCATTGCTTCCAAAATGGCGGCGAACAGTTCCGTACTATCCCGTCGGTGTTCCACCATCTGTTCCCACCAGCGTTCCCCATCTTCGTAGCCTGCGGCTGCTGCTAGGCATTGTAGGGGATCTTGCAGCAGGCGATCGGGGGTTATTTCTTCGCTAGCATCGGCTTCGGCTTCGCCAGCAAGCATCGCTTCCGGTTCGGTAGTTGACTCGTCGCTTCCTAGTTGATGGGTTTGAGGTAAATCCATAAACCTCACTGGAATTCCTTGCCTCAATCCATACTGCATCGCTTGCCATTCTGGGGAGAAGGCCGCAAAGGGATAGTATACCGATCGCTGCGGATCTTCTGGGGCATATAACAGTAGGGCTACCGGAGGTTTCATCCCTGCCTCTGCTGCCAAGGGGATTAATTCATCGGCTTCTGGAGGACCTTCAATTAAGATCGCATCTGGTTTTAATTGGTGCAATGACTGCACCAGGCTGCGAGCCGAGCCGCAACCGTGATGGCGAATGCCGAAGACTGTTAACGAGTTTGACATTATTCGATCGGGACTTACCGCACAGACACCACACGTAGTAGGGGCGCAATGCTGTTCCGTAGCTCTGCCGAAGGATTGCGCCCTTACCCATAATATCCAATCGGTCGATTCTGAGAATTTACCGCCAAGCGTTCGCGCAGCGCGTACTTCGCACGTATCGCCGATCTTGCGCAAACCAGTTTCCGAAAACCATTACTAACTTTTCGTAGTATAATGTAGTATAACTTCTGGCGTGCCCTAACAGCGAGAGCTTACATACATTAGTACGAGAGGAAAGGTACCAATGCTCTAAGGCATTGGGCGAGAAGCGACGAAGGCGCAAAGAACCCGGCAGGTTGGCGTAGAAGTGGCCATCCTTTAAAGAGTGTGTAAAAACTCATCGGCGGAGTTCCTTCTAAGCGACAAACGCTTTGCTCTAGCAACTTGCACGCAGGAGATGAAAGCGATCGCCACCTTGCCAATCATCATAAATCTAATTGGTGGATATATAACGGAGATAAACGCAGATAAACCTTGTCCTGAGCAAAGCCGAAGGAGCAGATGTAATTGATGATTTATCAGTTTTTGCTAGATATCTAATCGATCGCGAACCGCAAACATCTGAAGGAGAAATGACTCGTGAATTTAGAGGAAGTACGCAACACTTTTGAACGGCAAGCGTTTAACTACGATCGCTTAATCCCGAAGTTGATTCCTTACTATCGAGAACAGCATACTTTGTTGTTGGAATTAATTCCTTTTGACAAGGGCGATCGTTTTAAAGCTTTAGATTTGGGATGCGGTACGGGGATTTTATCGCACCTGATTTTGCAAAACTTTCCTCAAGCTACTGTGGTATCGTTCGATCTGGCTGAAAATATGCTGGCAGTTTGTCAAAAGAACTTGTTAGCTTATGAAGAGCGATCGCTTTTGAAATTAGGAAATTTTGCTACAGACGATCTGGGTTCTGGATATGACTTGGTGATTTCTGGTTTAGCCATTCATCATTTAGATAACGATGCCAAACAAAATCTATTCAAACGGCTGTTCTCAGCCATGAACTCTGGAGGTTTGTTACTAATTCGCGATGTGGTTACAGGTGCTACTACCAAATTAACCAAGCAATACGAGCAACTGTGGCGTGACTATATAAAGTCCAATGGAGAAGACGATCGCCATTGGTTTCAAAAATATCTGGAAGAAGATATACCCTCTTCAGTGGAAGACCAAATTCAATGGCTAAAGAAAGCTGGTTTTACAGAAGTTGGCTGTCACTGGCGGTATTTTAATTTTGCTATCTTTGGCGGTATGAAAGGTTAATAGCATGAACGATTCTCGTTTAGTGAAAATCAGCAAATACTTGAGCAAACATCTACGGCACAGTCCCGAACGAATTGGACTGGAACTCGCCGAAGGTGGCTGGGTGGAAGTAGAAGAACTTTTATCTGCGTGTCGGAAGCATGAATTTAAAATTAGCCTTGAGGAACTCAATGAAGTAGTATCGAAGAATGACAAAAAACGATTTTCATTCGATGCTACAAGAACTCGAATTCGTGCGAATCAGGGGCATAGCGTAGAAGTAGATTTGCAATTAGAACCTGTCGATCCTCCAGATGTGCTATACCATGGAACAGGAGAGCGATCGGTTAAATTAATTCTGACTACAGGCTTAGAGAAAATGTCGCGCCATCACGTCCATTTATCTAAAGATATAGCAACAGCAAAAGCTGTGGGTATGCGTCACGGCCGTCCGGCTATTTTTACTGTAGATGCCAGGGCAATGTCTGAAGCTGATTATCTATTTTATTGTTCGGATAATGGAGTATGGTTAGTCGATCGCGTTCCCCCCGAATACTTGCAACTTATAGATTCTTGGACGCTCAAGCCTATGAAAATATAAATTAAATTACAATCTAGAATTCACAATTTCAACTCCACACCTTACACCCCACACCCAACATTCCAACATGAGTTCGGGTTACTTTGGCGGACAAGACAACAACTATGGTTCAAACAACAATCCTCAAAATCGAGGCTTGCTTGGTGCTGGCTGGCGACCGTTAAACCGCCAATTAGAATGGGAATATTTATGGCATTTAGCTACTAATGATACTTGGGAGCTAAGTCAAAAAACTGTTGGAATAGCTAGCGATTTAGCTGATGCGATCGGACGCAATCAATATGCGTGGTGGGCAAATGTATTAAATCTCTTTTCTAGCGATACTCGCTATAACTTAGATGAATTTTGGAATTATATTACTCCCGAACCGCCCACTCCAGATTACCGTTATAAAGATGTTTTAGCTACAGAAACTCCCATCAAACAAAATGTCAGTCGCGACGGCATTCCGATCGATTTCGTTTTGAATAAATTACAAGAAATTACCATTCTCAAAATCCTGGCAATTTTGGGAAAACCGAATATCATTACCCAGTATTATTGGGAGCGATATTTTTATTATCCTACCGAACGGTTCGTCAGTTGGGAGCGGCTAGAAACATTAGGTACGGTGTATGCTTATTGGGCTAAAGAAGAAATTTGGCTGCGAATCGATAATTACGATCGAGAACGCCAACAATATACCTTAATGGCCAAGCAATTAGCGCCTCTGATTAGGAAAGCCACTTACAATCTAGCTGCCATCCTCAGCGGTTACAAGAGTCGCATCGGACAAGTTCACAGTCAATATCCGATTCGATCGTTTCCGGCTGAAATTCAAAGTTTTACTGACAAAGTACAGCAAGAAATTCTCGATCGCCATCAGTTAGCTGTTTTAGTTCACGGAGAACCGGGTACGGGTAAAACTGCTTGGACGCAAGCCGTGGCTAAAGAGATTCTAGTTCCTCTTGGCTATGTAATTTTTATTCTCGACCACGACGCAGTAGAAAACTTTGTACCTCCTACCTACTTAGAACGCATCTGTATCATTATTAATGAAGCAGATAACTTAGCTCAAGATCGAGCTAGTGCCGTCGCGCAAGGTAATAATAAAACCGAGCATATTTTGAGTTTGCTAGATGGAACTTTGTACCAAAGCGTCATCGATGAATCGGGAATTCACAACCAGCAAAAATTAGTAGTGTTGATGACGTGCAATACTACTGAAAGACTAGATCCAGCAGTTCTACGCAAAGGTAGAGTCGATTTAATCGCCCAATTCGATCGACGATTTGTTTAAACAGAAGTTCAGAAGTTTAGAAGTTCAGAAGTTCAGGAGTTCAGAAGTTTGAGAGACGCGATCGATCCCCCTTGTCATCTCAATTATCCGCTCGACCTACTTTGCTCCTTTCTTCTGCCGATAACCGTTTAACGCTGTTGAAAAGATACCAGATTATCAAACCGCCAATAACTAAACGTACTATTGCAGAAGTCCCTAAACCGACTGACATAATTAGAAGAGAGGTTAAAACTAGAAATCCCAGAGCAACCAATAATACTGTAGTAATTAATTTGGGGGATTCGACCAGGAGTTTTGGCAGCGATATCCCTATATATAAGGAGGCAATTGATAGTGCCATACCAATTAAGCCCAAAACCAAAAGGATTATGTTTCCACTCGCTACTGTCAAAAGCTTATAGTGGTCGAACCCACTCAATAAACCAACAACAATGAAATACGCTCTCAGGGAACCAACACTTTCTTTCATGGTTTTCTACCTATTTTATTTTAAATAATACTAAATCAGTCTAACAAGCTAAGTTGTTAGGCGAGCGCCTGCTTAATAATATTTTGAAAAAAAAAGACGCGATCGCTCGCGCCTCTCAATTTATCGATTAACTAACATCGACCTACAATTTCGTGCCGCATTCCGGGCAGAAGTTGTTGCTAGCGACGTTTTTTGCTCCGCAACTGCTGCAATATAGCAATTCGGTGGCTTGTTGGAGTTTTGGACGTTCTGGCAAACCGATCATTTGGGAATTGCTCTTACCCGGAGCGACCATGGGGTAACAGTTTTCGTCTCTCTTGACTTGGGCATCAACTAAGACAGGGCCTTTGTGGGCTAGCATTTCGGCGATCGCATCTTTTAATTCTTCTCGCCGACGAATCAGCATTCCCTTCATCCCAAATGCTTGCGCCAACAACACGAAGTCGGGTTTGCCTACTTCCATGTTCGAGCAAGAGTAACGTTCGCCGTAAAAGGCTTGCTGCCACTGACGCACCATTCCCTGCCAGCCATTATTGATAATCACGGTTTTGGCATTAATGCCATATTGGGCTAGAGTTCCCAACTCCTGCATATTCATTTGGAAGCTGGCATCGCCGCTGATACAGATGACTTCTTCATCTGGCAAAGCTACCTTCACCCCCATCGCCGCTGGCATCCCAAACCCCATGGTTCCCAAGCCGCCACTAGTGACCCAGCGCCGGGGGCCGTTTTTCAAAAATTGGGCTGCCCACATTTGGTGCTGTCCGACATCGGTGGTGTAATAGGCATCTGGTGCTTGCCGCGCTAGCTCGGCAATGACCTCTTGGGGCGACAAAATATCGGGATATTCCGGCACGACTAGCGGATATTCTACCCGCCAGCGATCGATTCGATCGCGCCAAGGTTGAGTTCGGGCGGGGGCGCTCTCGATGCCTAATTCCTGACAGCGGCGCAACATATCCATCAACACCTGCCGCACGTCTCCCACGATGGGGACGTTAGGGGCGCGGTTTTTCCCGACTTCCGCCGGGTCGATGTCGATATGAATCACCTTAGCGCGGGAGGCGAATTCATCTAATTTCCCGGTAACGCGATCGTCGAATCTGGCTCCAATGGCAATTAACAAGTCGCACTCGCTGACGGCAAAGTTAGCATAAGCCGTGCCGTGCATTCCCAGCATCCCCACTGACAAGGGATGTTTTTCGTCAAAAGCGCCCTTACCCATCAAAGTAGTGGTAACGGGGATGTGAAAGAGTTCTGCTAAGGCTCGAATTTCGCCATGAGCGCCCGCTGCGATCGCTCCCCCACCGATATACATTAAAGGCTGGTGGCTGTGCCGGATCAGGCGCACTGCTTGCTCGATCTGCCGAGGATTGCCTCTAACGGTGGGGCGATATCCTGGCAACTTCACCATTCCCGGTTCTACAGGTATGTAGTCAAATTCCTCTAACCCCACATCCTTGGGCACGTCGATTAAAACGGGTCCCGGACGGCCGCTGCTGGCAATGTGGAAAGCCTCAGCTACGGTTTTGGCCATGTCCCTCGGATCGCGGACTACGTAAGAGTGTTTGACAATTGGCAGGGTAATACCATAAATATCGGTTTCCTGAAACGCATCGGTGCCGATTGCTGCCCGACCTACTTGTCCGGTAACGATTACCATCGGAATCGAGTCCATTTGGGCAGTGGCAATTCCTGTAACTAAATTGGTAGCCCCAGGGCCGGAAGTACCAAAACAAACGCCGACTTTACCAGTAGCGCGAGCGTAGCCGTCGGCGGCGTGGGCTGCACCTTGCTCGTGCCGCACCAAAATGTGTTGGATACCGCCAGCCGCTTCTGCTCGATATAGTTCGTCGTAAATCGGTAAAATGGCACCGCCAGGATAGCCGAAAATATGCTGTACGCCGTGGCGTTTCAAACTATCAATCAGAGCGAACGCACCCGTGCGACGACTGCTAGTTGTAGGGGGAAACGCGATTTCAGTGGGTAGACTTGGGGAACTCACCATCAACCTAAGACCTCTGACAAAACACACCTGCGATCTTCTATTTTAAATTTTGTATCCTATTTGGCGCTACAGATTAATTAATTTTTAGGAGTTTAGGAGTTTAGGAGTCAGAAGTCAGAAGTCAGAAGTCAGAAGTTCAGAATTATTTACTGTCTCTCCTGTGCCCCCCATCCCCCCATCCCCCCATCTCCCCATCCCCCCATCTCCCCATCTCCCCATCTCCCCATCCCCCCATCTCCCCATCCCCCCATCCCCCCATCTCCCCATCTCTAAATCAAATCCTCCAACACCCTACGGGTACTGCGCCAAGCCCAAATTCCGACCACGCTGGCAAAGATGCCGATGCCTAACAGGACTACCCGCAAGCCATAACCAGGAAAGAGTCGATCGATGAAATCGGTTAAGGGTCCTGAGATGCCTATCGGTATAGTTAAAGCCAAGTTGACGGCATTATTTTGGAAGCCAAAGACTTTACCCCGCATCGATTCTGGCGTTTGCTGCTGAATTAAAGTTTGCATCGGCAGGGCTACCAGAGCCGCACCAGCCCCTAAGATCGCACTCAGCCCCAAGGTGATGGTTGAGGAACGGGTAAAATTAAACACGGTTAAGGCAAAACTCGCCGTCAAAAACCCGATCAACGGTAAGGGTTTGTGGTGGAAGCGATCGCTCCAATGCCCTAACACGCCAGCCACTAATACCATGCCGATGCCCAAAGCCGATAGCAAGTAGCCAAACGGGATCCCAACTTCTTCGGCTAAAGGAATCGATAATACCTGCAAAGCCGCCAGGACGGAATACATCATCGTCATCTGCAACATGGCGTTGCGCACCAGTTTGTTTTTGCGCAGGTAGCGCCAGCCTTCTTTGATATCTTTCCAAGGATGAACTTTGACGTGTCGATCGTCGGGAGGGGGTTCGCTCACATCGATCGACTGGATCGCCACGGTAGACAAAATATACAACCCCGCTACTAGCAGTTCTCCCCCGTTGATGCCGAGCCACTGCCTGCCCCAAGTCAACACCGATTCTCCGATGGCAAAGCCTACGATCATCGCCCCCATGATTGAGGTCGTGAACAGGGCGTTAGCCGTCATTAAGTTCTCGCGCTTTACTAACAGCGGGATGGCTGCCTGCTCTGCCGGGGCAAAAACCTGCGCTAGACCTGAAATCAGGAAGGTAATCAGTAACAAGCTGAGAAACTGTCTGGGCAACCAAGGCAAAACTAATAACAGCGATGCCTGGATCAGGTTGCTGAGATTGAGAATGAATTTTTTGGGAAAGCGATCGACAAAAATACCAGCAGCAGAGCCAAACAGCACTGCTGGCAGGGTATAGGCGATCATCAATACCGAACGAGTAGAGTTAGGGGCAAACCACATCGACGGAAATGCTCCTAGTAAATCGATCAGCAAGACGAACAAGACTTTATCTGCTACCTGAGAAAGGATTTGTCCGCCCCACAGCAGCAAAAAATTTCGATTTTTCAGCAGGGCGCGAAATCCACCACTATCTGTGGGAGTCTTAGCTGGCAACATAAGAAATTAGTCCTGAGTACCGATCGCAAACCCAAAAAAACGACATCAGCCTATAGAATCCTGACTTGGTGGATGCCAAATCTCTTTATTTCGATCGATTGGCTGTCGGCCAGCCACATACCTTGAGTTTGCCATTACTACCCATCGATATCATCTGTCGAGGAGACAGTTTTTTGAGTGGCTCAGACTTGCCCTGTCCCCTATCTGGTAACATTTTATAGTTTTTGGTCGTCTTGTTAGCAGAAAATCTGAGAAAATTTTGAAATAATTATGAGGCAAAAATGAAATAAACATCTATCTAAAATGGTAATTTCACTATTCATAATTTATAATTCATAATTCAGTTGATTTTAGAGTAAATTTCGGGTAAGATATACTTACTTTGAAAGGGAGTAGCTGCTGGCGAAAAAAGCCAGTCATTCTGAGTCAACATACTGGCGAATAGCCTGGTTCAGATAGCAAGTTTTAGCTGTCGATCGAGATTCAACGACAGCAAGATAATCAAACTTGAGAGCGAGACTTTCACTGAGTTCGCATACCTGATGCGAGCTTGGTGAGGTGTCTTCAATCTCGTCAAGCTCGGTCGGGAAGATTGTAGAAAACTACAGGAGCTTGAGAGAGTGCTAACAGCTTTTACCGCCGGATTATTGCTGATTACAGTTTCAGAATTAGGAGATAAAACTTTTTTTATCGCCATGATTTTAGCGATGCGTCATTCGCAGCGATTGGTATTATCGGCTGTGATTGCTGCTTTAGCGGCAATGACTATCCTATCGGTGATGTTAGGGCAAGTAGTAGCTCTATTGCCTGAAGCCTATACTCATCACCTAGTTGTGGCTTTATTTTTAGGATTTGGAGTCAAGCTGCTATTCGATGCCAGTCGCCTACCAGCCGAACCAAACTGCGCTGTAGTTAAGGAAGCTACTGCGGCGGTAGACGATCGCCAAGAGAAAAAAAGCTGGTGGTATCGCTATCCCCAAGTGGGTGTTTGGTGTCAGGGATTCGTGCTGACGTTTTTGGCAGAGTGGGGCGATCGCACCCAATTTAGCACGATCGCCTTAGCCGCGGCGCATAATCCCATCGGGGTGACGCTAGGGGCAATCTTGGGACACGCTATTTGCGCCGTTATTGCCGTAGTTTGCGGCAGTTGTCTGGCCGGAAAAATTTCCGAACGGACGCTCGCTTTTATTGGCGGCTGGCTATTTTTAATTTTTGGTGCAGTTATGGCCGTTCGATAGCATAGCAATTACCAAACTGAATAAATTCTGCGATCGGTAGCAGCTTGACGGCAAAGCTGTTTGCCGACTTGCTCGAAAGCACTATTATTACGAAAATATTGCCAGTTATAATTTCCTAGAACCCAAGATTCATACCCCAATCGATCGATTATATCATTTGGATAAAATAATGCTACAGATAAAGAGGGAGTAATTAAGTAGGTAAAGCCGATGTCAGGAGTTCTAAAAATAGAGATTAAAGAATCAGAAGCTGAGTTGCTGGAACTGTTGAAAT